>Ga0335073_10003653_pt1 | contig 21490 bp, 16 predicted proteins | sample Lox_Sample_22_FD_207093 | JGI IMG/M metagenome (GOLD analysis project Ga0335073, IMG submission 207093) | Soil microbial communities from Loxahatchee National Wildlife Refuge, Florida, United States - Lox_Sample_2.2 | ecosystem: Environmental > Terrestrial > Soil > Wetlands | place: USA...
AAGCTGAATTGCAGCTTCAGGCTGTTGGATGGAAAAGTTGAGGTGATCCCCGATCGGCCCTCCAGCCTCTGTGGAATTCCATTTGATCGACCCGTGGTTGGCTACGGTGGAAACACGATCAATACTCTTCGTCTCTGGGCGGCCGCTGCTCCTGATTACTTCGATTTTCAGGAATTCGGCACGGGAGATTTTGTAGGTGCGCTGGCCGGAACCCTCGAGGCGGAATCGCTGACGCGTGTGCTGTATCCGGATGACTCTACAGCGGCAGGACGAGAATTGCGTTTCATGCAGGAATATTTTCTGGTCGCGTGTTCTCTGGCCGATCTGATCCGCCGTTTTCTGCGGCACAACACAGATTGGGAGAAGTTGCCAGAGAAGGCCGCCATTCAACTGAATGACACGCATCCTTCGATGGCGGTCGCGGAATTGATGCGCGTCCTGCTCGACGACGCCCACCTCGGATGGGACCAGGCCTGGAACCTGACCAGAAAAACCCTGGCGTATACCAACCACACATTACTGCCCGAGGCTCTGGAGAAATGGCCGGTAACATGGTTCCAGGTCCTTCTTCCGCGACAACTGGAGATCATCTACGAAATCAATCGCCGCCTGCTGGACGAGGCTCGCGTTCGATTTCCTGGAGATGAAGGCAAGATTGAACGTATCAGCCTGGTGGAAGAAAAACCTTCCCGCAAGATTCGAATGGCAAACCTCGCAATTGTCGGCTCGCACAGCACAAACGGGGTTGCGGCGGTTCACTCGAAATTGTTACGCACGACAACCGTGAAAGATCTCGCCGACATGTTTCCTGAGCGCTTCAACAACAAGACCAACGGGGCTACACCACGTCGTTGGGTGCTGGAGGCCAATCCGGGGCTATCGCGGGCAATCACGGAAGCGATTGGCGAGAAGTGGATCACGGATTTGAGCGAGCTGAAAAATCTAAAAGGGCTCGCCTCCGATTCTGCATTTCAAGACGAGTTCCATGCGTCGAAGCGGGAAGCCAAAGTAAAATTCGCGGACTGGCTCAAGAACACATCGGGACAAGTGGTGGATCCGGAAACAATTTTTGACTCGCAGATCAAACGCATCCATGAATACAAGCGGCAACTGCTGAACGCGCTGAGAATCATCGTTTGCTACAACCGCCTGCGAGAAAATCCGAATATGGAGATGGTGCCGCGCACATTCTTCTTTGCCGGGAAAGCTGCACCCGCTTACAGGCTCGCCAAACTCATCATCAAGTTCATCAACAATCTGGCGGGCACGATCGATGGAGACCCGATTGCACGCGGCCGAATGAAGGTAATTTTTCTGCCTGAGTACAACGTTTCACTGGCCGAGCGGCTGATTCCCGCGAGCGACGTCTCCAATCAGATTTCGACAGCGGGCTACGAGGCGAGCGGCACCAGCAACATGAAGTTCATGATGAATGGCGCTCTGACTGTGGGTACTCTTGACGGCGCCACAATCGAAATGGCAGAAGAAGCCGGGAAAGAGAACCTGTTCCTGTTCGGCCTGACAGTGGAGCAAGTGCAAAACAGCCAGTCGTGGTACAACCCTCATTGGCACTATGAACACGAGCCTCAGACACGAGCGGCCCTGGACCTGATCTTCTCTGATTATTTCAGCCGTTACGAGCCGGGTGCATTTACTCCGATTCGGGACGCGCTGCTGACGAACGGGGATCACTACATGAATCTGGCGGATCTCACCTCTTATGTTCAGGCGCAAGATCGTGTTGGGGATCTTTATGGCAACCGCACCGAGTGGGCGCGAAAAGCCATCCTGAACATCGGCAGCTCAGGAAAGTTCTCAAGCGATCGTAGCATTCACGAATATGCAACCGAAATCTGGAAGGCGGAGCCATGCCCCATACTTTAGAAAAGCAATCCGTCGCAGAAGGTCCGGCGATTTCCCCTCTGGCGGGAAAGCCTGCACCCAAGGAGTTGTTGATCGACCCAGCGCGCTTGCAGCGGGATTACTATGAGCGCAAACCCGACCTTAGCGATCCCAACCAACTTGTCGCTTTCGGCACCAGCGGACATCGTGGCTCTCCTTTTCATGGCACCTTCACCGAGTCGCACATCCTCGCGATAGCTCAGGCGATTTGCGAATACCGCAAAGGACAGGGAATCGACGGTCCTTTATATATGGGGAAGGACACTCATGCCGTTTCAGAGCCAGCGCAGCGAACTGCCCTGGAGGTGCTGGCGGCGAATGGGGTTGAGACCATCATTCAGCAAAATGACGGCGTAACTCCGACCCCGGTGATCTCGCGTGCCATTCTCGTCTATAACCGAGGACGGAAAGAGCATCTCGCCGATGGCATCGTGATTACGCCATCGCACAACCCGCCCGAAGACGGAGGGTTCAAGTACAACCCGCCCAATGGCGGCCCGGCCGATACAGACGTAACCGGCTGGGTGCAAAATCGCGCCAACGATTTACTGCGTTCCGGAAATAAGGATGTAAAGTGCGTTCCCTTTGAAAAGGCCGTCCGCGCGAGCACCACGCATCAGGAAGATTTCGTAATGCCCTTCGTTCGCGATCTTGAGAACGTCGTAGATATGGACGCGATCCATGACGCGCACCTGAAGCTGGGAGCGGACCCTCTTGGCGGCGCGTCGTTGCCATACTGGGACCCGATTAACTCCATTTACGGACTGAACATCGAAGTGGTCAACCGAAAAATCGATCCAACTTTCTCATTTATGACGGTTGATCACGATGGCAAAATCCGCATGGACTGTTCGAGTCCTTATGCCATGGCGCGGCTGGTTGGATTGAAAGATCAGTTCCAACTCGCCTTCGGCAACGATACCGATGCAGACCGGCACGGGATCGTCAGTCCGACTGCTGGATTAATGAACCCGAATCACTATCTCGCAGTCGCGATTCGGTATCTGCTGACGCACCGGCCACAGTGGCGGAAGGACGTCATTGTTGGAAAAACATTGGTAAGCAGCAGCATGATTGACCGCGTCGTCAGCAAGCTTGGGCGCCGCCTCTCCGAGGTGCCTGTCGGATTTAAATGGTTTGTGCCCGGGCTAGTCGATGGCTCGTTCTGTTTTGGCGGAGAAGAAAGTGCGGGAGCAAGCTTCCTGCGCCAGGATGGGACTGCGTGGACAACAGACAAGGATGGATTGATCATGGCGCTCCTCGCTGCCGAAATCACCGCTTCGACCGGCAAGGATCCCGGCGACCATTACCGTGAGCTGACCGCGGAATTCGGCACGCCGTATTACAAGCGCATTGACGCTCCGGCCACTCCGGAACAGAAGGCAAAGCTGCAAAAATTGACGCCGGATGCGGTGAAGGAATCGGATCTCGCCGGCGAACCTATCATTGCCAAGCTGACCAAGGCGCCGGGCAACCAGGCTCCGATTGGCGGATTGAAAGTTGTTGCCAAGAATGGCTGGTTTGCGGCGCGGCCATCTGGCACGGAAAACATTTACAAAATTTACGCGGAAAGTTTCATGAGCGAAGCGCATCTGGGCGCGATTCTGAGCGAAGCGCAGGAAATCGTGAGCAAGTCGCTTGGCGCCGGATCCGGCCAATGATTTACGGGGCTGAAGAAACAACCGGTCCTCCGTTCGCACCCGTATATCGGGCCTCGGGGCTGTTGTTGCATGTGACTTCTCTTCCCTCGCGCTATGGCATCGGCGATCTTGGGCCGTCGGCCTTTTCATGGGTCGATCTTTTGTACAACGCCGGCCAGAAGTAGCGGCAATTTCTTCCGCTTGGACCGACGGATTATGCAGATTCAACACCATAGCTAGTTTTGATTCGGCTGAATCTTAATAAAGCTTGTAGCAGACACGGAGCGTGGGATGATCGGAAACGCGCCATAAGCCAGAGGTCTTCTTCACCCGCTTGCGAGTACTGCTGAAAAATGTGCTGCTTGTGGGAAAATCGATTGCGCTTATGGACCCGGCTATCTATTGAGAATAGAAGTGATCGCGACGATAAGCGCAATACAGCGGAGTGTGTACAGCGCTGCGTTCGTTCTCGGTAAATTCCAACCAGAGATATATTCGACATGGAAAATTCGCGCCTCAGGGTGTTCCGTAGCGTTGCTGCGCACCTCAGCTTTCGCCGTGCCGGTGAAGAACTCGGACTGACTCAACCCGCCGTCACCTTGCAGATCAAAGCGCTGGAAGCAGAGTTGTCGGTACGGTTGCTGAATCGTAGTGGAAACCGCGTATCGCTGACACCAGCTGGAGTAATTCTGCAAAGACACGCGGAGGCGATTGCCGAGCAGTTGGCTCAAGCGCTCGAGGAGTTGGCCGCACTGAGAGGCGATCATGCCGGCGAGTTCCGCCTGGGAGCCTCAACCAGCATCGCTCAATACGTGTTGCCCCGGCTGTTGGGAGAGTTTAAGCGGCAGTTTCCGAATGTACAGGTCTCGGTCATCAGCGGGAATACGGAGCACATCGTCAATCAGCTTCTTTCGGAACGAATCGCCATCGGACTGATCGAGGGCCCAGCCCTTCGGCGGGAAGTCCGCACTGAGCCGCTTCTTGAAGACGAGCTTGTGCTGGCGATGGCAGCAAAACACGAGTGGGCAGATCGCGAGTCGATCTCGGTAGAGCAGCTGAAGGGGCATCCTCTATTACTACGCGAGCATGGTTCCGGAACCCGTCAAGTGCTGGAAACGGCGCTAGCAAAGGCGGGTCTGAAGAAATCTGACCTCAACGTGGTTATGGAGCTTGATTCGACCGAGGCTATTTTGTCGAGTATCGAGGCGAATCTGGGCATTGGATTTGTGACACGATGGGCCGTGATCCCACGCCTGCCGCTCGGACGGGTCAAGACTGCTCCAGTAAAAGGCTTGCGCATCAGGCGCAATTTCTCTCTGCTCTATCCGGCCGGACCTAAACCGACAGGAATTGCCGGAGCTTTTCGCCGCCTGGCACTAGAGTTTCGATACGCGTTACCCGGCTGAAAAGGGCGGACGACTGGTTCGGCGCACCGACCATAACCCTCCCTTTCTGCGTTCGTGCTCGCGGCATTTGCCGGCCCTTTCTCGATAAGTTCCCCGGATGCTTCATAAGAACTTCTGCTTGGACAAGTAAGAGCGCAAATGGAGAAACTGAAGATCTTAGATGAACACCAAGAACCTCTTCTTTGTGGGACTGATTGTTTCGGCCAGCGGGCTGATCTCGCCTCCGGTGGCGCTATTGGCAGGGCTGATCTATGGACTGTCGTTCGCGCATCCCTACCATTTGGATGCGAAGAAGCTCTCCGCGTTCCTTCTGCAGGCCTCGATCGTAGCCTTGGGATTTGGCATGAACCTGCAGGAAGTCGTGAAGGCAGGGCGGTCGGGTTTCTTCTATACCGCCTTCAGTATCAGCTTTGCGTTGCTCACCGGTCTGGCGATCGGATATCTGGTCAAGGTGCAGCACAAGCCCTCTCTTTTGATCAGCGCCGGCACCGCGATCTGCGGAGGAAGCGCGATTGCAGCCGTCGGCCCCGTAATCAATGCGGGCGAGGAAGAGATGGCGGTCTCGCTTGGGACCGTGTTTGTGTTGAATTCGGTTGCCCTGTTTCTATTCCCCGCAATCGGCTATGCCCTTCACATGACGCAGTCTCAGTTCGGTCTGTGGTCGGCGCTGGCCATTCACGATACGAGTTCGGTGGTGGGTGCAACCGCGAAGTATGGCTCGCAGGCGCTGATGATTGGCACAACGATCAAGCTGGCTCGGGCACTCTGGATCGTCCCGGTAGCCTTCGCAGTAGCGTTGGTTAGAAAAGGTAAGAGCCGGATCAAGTGGCCATGGTTCATCCTGCTGTTCTGCCTGGCGGCGGTTGCGGCAACCTATCTGCCCGAGTTTGGAGCCGTGTACCCAAAATTGAGCGCGCTGGGAAAAGCGGGATTGACCGTTACTCTTTATCTCATCGGGACGGGTATTTCGAAGTCTACTTTGAAGCAGGTTGGTGTCAGGCCGCTTGTGCAGGGGATTTTGCTCTGGGCCATCGTAGCAAGCCTTTCGCTGGCGCTAATTCGCCTCGGATACATCTCGATCTGATCGAAGTAGCGAACATCTCTGTTTCAAGAGATGCCCTTCTTTGAGCTGTTCTGGTCCTGCTCATTCCGCCGAGACCCGGCGCAGCCAGCGCTTCTTCAAGTCGGAACTCCCAGCTTGGGCAGAAGCCACTGCGTCAAGATCACCCATCCGACCAGAAATGCAACGATCCAAACCCATTCAGGCATGTTTCAGTTTCTCCTGATTGCCTACGCCTAGTTTACGCAGGAAAGTCATCATGGGGCACCAATTGGTGAAGCCCGACTGGAACAGATTGAGACCCACGAAAGCGGTGAAGAGATACCAGTACTCATTGACCCAGTGACCGAGGGCCAATGAGAGCAGGACAAAGAGTCCGGCGATCAAGCGAAGCGTGCGTTCAACGGTCATTGTTACTCTCCTCGTTAGTTATGCTCCTCACTATTGTTATTCCTCTTAAGAATTCAATGGGTTACTTCGCACTGCGGCAGCTCACATTCGGCGATGTTCTCCGGTGAGTGAGGATGCAACGGCGTTGGTAGTTGACGCTTCTGCGACATGTAATAAAGGACCGGCACCGCCATCCGGGACAGGACGGTGGATGCGACCTCACCAGCCATGAGCGAAAGGGCCAGCCCCTGAAAGATTGGATCAAACAGAATAACGCTTGCCCCCACGACCACGGCGGCAGCGGTCAACAGCATGGGGCGAAATCGAACTGCGCCCGCATCCACGACAGCTTCTTCCAAGGACATCCCTTGAGTGCGGCGCAGTTCGATGAAATCGACAAGGATGATCGAATTGCGCACGATGATGCCCGCGCCGGCAATGAACCCGATCATGGAAGTCGCGGTAAAAAAGGCACCCATCATGGCGTGTGCGGGAAGAATGCCGACCAGGGTCAGCGGGATGGGCGCCATGATGACCAGCGGGGTGATGAACGAACGGAACCATCCGACGACCAGCACATAGATGAGAACGAGCACGGCCGCGAAAGCCAGACCAAGATCGCGAAACACTTCCACCGTGATGTGCCACTCGCCATCCCACTTCATCGAGTAGCGATCGGTACGATCTGGCATGGTCGTGCCTTTGTATTGTGTGACTGCGTAGCCGTCCGGCAATTTGAGCTTGTCGATCGCGTCGCTCATCTTTCCGATGGCGTAAACCGGGCTTTCTTCTTCACCCGCGACATCTCCCGTGACGTAAACGACCGGTTGCAGATTCTTGCGATAGACACTGGTGTCGATCGTCGTTTGATTCAGGCTGGTTACTTCCTGCAACGCGACCTGAGTTCCAGTAACGGTCGGCAGTTTCAGATTTGCGAGGTCCTGGATGCGGGAACGATCGGGACGGGCCAGCTGCACATGAATGGGTATGTCTTCACGGGACTGCGGATCGTGCAGCAGGCCGGCATCGGCGCCGCCCAGGCCGATCTGTAGGGTTCGAGTGACGTCGGCTGCCGAGATGCCGTGCAGCGCTGCTTTGTCGAGGTCGACCTTGAGGTCGTACTTGGTTTGCGGATCCTCTACGTACCAGTCAACGTCGACCACTCCCGGTGTCTGTTGGAAGACGTGTTTGATCTGTGAGGCAAGCTCGATCTGGCCTTTGTAGTCGGGACCATAAACTTCCGCAACGAGCGTCTCGAGAACAGGAGGGCCAGGTGGAACCTCGGCCACCTTGATGCGGGCGCCGAACGGCTGAGCGAGTTTCACGAGTTCGGGGCGCAAGCGGCGGGCGATTTCGTGGCTCTGCGCTTTGCGATCATGCCGTGAGAGCAGATTGACCTGTATGTCGGCCTGATTTGGCTGATGCCGCAGAAAGTAATGTCTCACCAGCCCGTTGAAGTTGTAGGGGCCGGAGATTCCGGAGTAAATCTGGTAATTCGTCACCTCGGGCTGCCCGGCAAGATAGTTTCCCAAGGTTTGCGCGACGCGCGTGGTTTGTTCCAGCGGCGTGCCATCGGGCATGTCGATGATGACCTGAAATTCGCTCTTGTTGTCGAAGGGCAGCATTTTCACGCGAACCCACTTCAGGGGTACGAACGCCACCGCCGCGAGTAGAAGAACGACAACGCCACCGAGGAAGATCCAGCGCCGCTTCGGGTCGAGGATCAGCGGGTTCATGATTCTGCGATAGAAGCGCGTGGTCCACCCTTCGGCTTCGTGATGTTTTTGCCCAACGTCGCCAGCATAATGGCGCAGCAGCCGAAGCGCGGCCCAGGGCGACACGACAAACGCGACAATCAGCGAGAAGACCATGGCGGCCGAAGCGCCGACTGGAATCGGGCGCATGTAGGGCCCCATGAGCCCACGAACAAAGGCCATGGGGAGGATCGCGCCGATCACCGCAAAGGTCGCAAGAATCGTGGGATTGCCGACTTCATCGACAGCCTCGACGGCAACATCTACGAGCGAGCGTCCACGGCTGCTGGGCAAGCGGAAATGGCGAACAATGTTTTCTACGACCACGATGGCATCGTCAACCAGGATGCCGATGGAGAAGATGAGAGCAAAGAGCGTGACGCGGTTGAGCGTGTATCCGAAGAGATAGAAGATTGCCAGGGTGAGGGCGAGAGTGACGGGTACAGCCAGCAAAACTACCCCTGACTCGCGCCAACCGAGGGCGAGCGCGATCAGAAGGGTTACCGAAAGCGTGGCGATGAAGAGATGCTTGAGCAGTTCGTTGGACTTGTCTTTCGCCGTCTCGCCGTAGTTTCGAGTGACGGTGATATTCAGATCCTGCGGCAGCAGATAGCCGCGCAGATCACTGACTTTCTGCAGCACGTTCTCGGCGATGACGCTGGCGTTGGTGCCCTTGCGCTTGGCCAGCGTGATTGTGACGGCCGGATATTCAGGGTTTGCCGGCTGACCGCTGGTTCCCCTGGCATTCGAAAACAGAACGTAGTTGTCGGGTTCGGCCGGGCCGTCCTCAATTTTCTCGGCGACGTCGCGCAGATAAACAGGCTGCCCTGAATGAACACCAACGACGACTTGCTTCAGGTCTTCGGCGCGGGTAAAGAACAGGCCTGCTTCTACTTGAAACTCGCGATTGTCGCGCGCGAAGCTGCCGACTTCGCCGCGCGTATTCGCGCCATTTAGTCGCGCAACAACGGCTCCGGGCGAAAGCCCGTAGGCGGCGAGCCGTTCGGTATCGAGTACCACTCGCACTTGCCGCGGTTGGCCGCCGATAATCGTAGTCTCGGAGACATCGTTCAACTTTTTCAGCGAGTTTTCTAACTCGCCGGCGATACGGCGCAGCCCATAAGAGTCGTAGTTCTGTCCCCACAGAGTGAGCGCCATGATCGGCACGTTGTCGATGGAGCGAACCTTGATGAGGGGCTGGGAAACGCCGGGCGGAATGCGATCAGAATTTGAGTAAAGCTTGTTGTAGGTCTGGATGATCGCGTCTTCTTCTTTGGTTCCCACGTAGAACCGTACGATCACCATGCTCATGCCGGGATGGCTGATCGAATAAATGTATTCGACTCCCGGAACTTCGCGCAGCAACTTCTCCATCGGCAGGCTGACACGTTGAGCGACCTCTTGCGACGAGGCTCCCGGCATCTCGACGAAGACGTCGAGCATAGGAACGACAATCTGCGGCTCTTCTTCGCGCGGCGTCTCGAGGATGGCGAAAGCCCCGAGCAGCAAAGCGGCCACAATCACAAGGGGCGTGAGCTTCGAGTCGATGAAACCGTGCGCGACTTTTCCCGCGAGTCCCCATCTCGTCGGGCTGGGAGCGGAGGGTGCGCCATGTGCCGAGTTTGACATTTTGCTGTCAGCGCTCATTCCCTGCTCCTAACGAGACTGGATTCTCTTGCCGCCCAGTTCGCGGCTGCCCGGATCGGTGACCAGCATCTCCCCCGGCTGCAAGCCAGCCAACACCTCGATCTGCTGTGCCGATGGTTTGCCCACGGTGATATAGCGCAACGCGGCAATCTTGTTCTGGTCGAGCACGTAGATGCCTTGCAGTTGGCCGCGCTCGACGACCGCTGTGCGAGGGACAAGCAGCGCCGAGCGTTGCCCGCGAGTAAATTGAGCGCGACCGAAAAACCCAGATCGCAGCTCCGGATCGGAGGGCAGTTCGACTTTGACAAGGAAACTACGGCTCGCGGGGTCAGCCGCAGGAACGATTTCGATGACCTTTCCTGGGAGCTGGCGATCGCCGAGCGCGTCGATCAGAACTGATACTTGCTGTCCCTGACGCACGAAGCGCAGGTCCGACTCGTTCACCGTAGCTTCGAGGCGGTAGCGGCGCGGATCCTCGACGGTAAAGATCGGCATGCCGGCACTGGCCAGCGTTCCGACATCGGCCTTCTTCTCGGTCACTAGAGCATCAAAAGGCGCGACAATATGCGTGTAGCCCAGAGCTGTATGAGCCTGTTGCACCGCGGCTTTGGCCTGAGCCTGTCCGGCACGAGCCATTTCACTGCGCGCCTGCGCGGCCCGGTAACGAGCTTTCATCTCGTCGAACTCCTGCGGGCTGACGGACTTTCTGTCATAGAGCATCTGATAGCGTTTGAAGGTCGCTTCGGCGAGTGTGAAATCGGAATCGGAAGCGGAGATCTCCTGTTGAGCAGCCAGATCGGCAGCCGTGGCGTGGTCGAGGGCGGCACGCGGTTGGGCGTCATCGATGACCGCGAGAACCTGGCCACGATGCACGTGATCCCCTTCGCGCACGCGGATCTCAACGATATTGCCCATCATCTGCGCGGCAAGTTGGCTGGTTTCGGCTGCGCGTAGCGTCCCTGCCGCCTCGAACACGTCGGGAACATTGGCCGTCTGAGCCGATACGACCGAGACGTTACTCACAGTCTCAGGCGCCGCACTGACGGTTTCCCGTTCGCTGGAACAGCCGACAAACATCAGGCTTAGAACGGCGGAAGTTAGGGCTGCACTTCCCAAGACGAGAGTTGACCATTTCAGCTTTTCGGCGACAGTAAGATTCATGGCATAAGCACCGAAGACTGTAGATTCAGGGTTCCGCACGCCAACTCCAAATTGGCGTAGCTGATGTGAAGCTGATAGACCGCTTGCCAGTAATCGGTTTGCGTACGTCGCGCGGCTTCTTCGGCACCAAGCAGGTCGGTAATGGTGAGCAGGCCGCTGTCGTAGCGATCCTGGTTGATGCGCAGGCTCTCCTGTGCCTGAGCGATGGCCATACGCGCCACTTCCACTTGCTGGTGGCTGGCATCCTGATCGTAGTAAGCCTGGCGGACTTCGAGGCGCACGGCATCGTTTGCCGCCTCCTTCAAGGCCGCGATCCTTTCGGCATTGGCACGCTCGCGCGACAGTGCGGCGCGTTTTGCTCCGCCCTCGAAGAGGTCGAGCTGCAGCTCGATTCCTCCCAGCCAGTTATTGCCGCCGCCCCCGGCAAGAAAAGTGGGGTTATCGAGTTCCCAACCGGCAAACGCGTTTAGCCGCGGGCCGAACGACGATTTGGCAATCGCGACGCTCAGTTCCTGCGCCGATTGCTGCGCTTCGATCCGCTTGAGATCGGGGCGATTGGCGAGAGCATTCTGCTCGAGTCCCTGTAATGGGACTGCAGCCAGATTCTTTGCCGCAAGGGAGTCAGTGGGTTGATACTGCGTATCAGCCGCTACGCCCATCGCCGTGTCGAGCTGGGCCCGGGCAAACTCCAGGTTGTTTCGTGCTCGGATCAGTTCTTGTTCGCGGCTGGCCAGGCGCACCCTGGAGCTGAGCAGGTCGGATTCGACCACGAGTCCGGCATCGAAGCGGACCTGACTGCGGTCCAGGATCGACTTTGCCGTCTTCTCGGCTTGGTCAGCGACCTCCAATTGTTTCGCGGCGAGAAGAACTCCGTAGTAGGACTGGACAACGCGAAACAGGATTTCCTGGTCAATGCGTTCCAGTTGATGATTAGCAGCAATGTTCATTTCCTTCGCGCGACTGATCCCGCGCCACGAGGCAAATGAATCAAACAAGTTCCAGGTGCTGGCGAAACGCGTCGAGAAATTGCCGTACGGCAAGGGAGTATTCAGCTTGTTCAGGGAGAAGTCATCGCTCGTGAATCGCTCCTGGCGAAGCCTGCTGCCGAAGACATAGACGGGATCGTCGCCCCTGGTCGCCAGCTCCGAAAACGCCACGTGCGGCATGAGGAACGATTGCGCTGCGTGCACTCCGGCTGAAGCTGCTTTGGTATCGGCAAGCGCCGCCTTGCGGAGAGGATTCTTTTCCAGCGCGATGCTCGCTGCATCGTGCAAGGTGAGAGGCGCGGCTGAATTCTGTGCCAAGCCTGTGGCAACAAGCATCAAGCCAACGGCGAGGCCGATGGCGACGTGTCGAGTGAAGCTCAACCTTCCACCCCTGCCGGCTCAGCCGCATGCAGCCAGGAAGTGGTGTCTTCAATGATTTCGTGCGTCGTCTGGAACGTGGCCGTCTTTCGCACCATCGCACCCACCGAGCAGTACTTTTCTTCCGATAAGCGAATGGCTTCCACCAATGCTGACTCGTCGATTCCAACACCCGTGACGACATGATGGATCCGAACCGTGGTGAAGACCTGCGGCGGGCGCTCTGCCTGTTCGGCCTCGACGCGCACCTGATACCCGGTAACCTTCTGGTGATACTTCTGACGAAGTACCGTGATGACATCGAAGGCGGTGCATCCGGCCAGAGCGGCGGCAACCAGCTCAATTGGCTTGGGGCCGGTTCCACCAGCCGCGTCGTCAAGAAGTAAGTTGTGGCCACTGCCAGTGCGGGCCACAAACTGGCGCTGCTGCCTAAGTGCCTGGGTAAGCTCAACTTGCGCTGTAATCATGAGTGCCTCCTATGAAATTCATCGGCAAGGAACACGAATAAATGCAGGAGCGCGGAATTTGTTACAGGAGATTTTTGGGAAAAACTCGGAAGGGGACCGTTGATTCGTGGTGATTAACGTGGATGGTGGTTAATAAGGTCTGAGTGCCGCGTTCGCCTGGTAGTACCTTTCGGTTAGCTCTTTGCGCAACTTGGCAGCGTCACTCGGGGAACACTCTCCGCCCGAAGCCCGACAATGCTCAATCGTAGCTTTCAAAGTGGCAACAAATGCCTGGCAGGGTTGGCAGCCGTCCATGTGCAGTTCCAGTTCCTCGCAAAGGGAATCATCGAGCCGTTCGTCGAGATAATCGGAGAGTTCTGCGAGCATCGCCTTGCAGCGTGTCGGGCGGCTATGGCGATGCGGACGCGCGGGCGTGCGAATTTTCTTGCCGATTCCCGCCATCCATGTCCGCATCAACTCTTTTCTGACGAACAAGCGGGCTCGGTGCACCCGCACGCGTACAGTTCCGGAACGAACGCCGGTGATCTCCGCCACCTCTTCGTCTGTCAGTCCCTCCATATCGCGAAGCACGAGGACGATGCGGTACGGCGGAGGCAGCTTCTGCACGGCCTCGCGCAGACGAGAGGCCTGCTCACTGCGAATTGCGAACAATTCCGGGTTCACTCTGCCATCAGCGGTGAGTTGCTCCAGCTCTTTGCGATCCGGCATCAGCTCTTCCAGCGACAACTCCTGCGCGGGAGCGAATTTGCTCTTACGGCGATTCATCAGACAGCGATTCTTCGCCACTTTGTACAGCCACACCACAAGCGCCTTTGGACTGTCGAACTTGGATAGTTGCGGAACGGATTTGAGCAGAACTTCCTGCATCGTGTCTTCGGCATCCTCTCGGTGACCGCACACACGCATGCTGAAAGAAAAAACCGTGCTTTGGAGCAATGCGAGCGCCTGATCTATGCTGGACTCGTCGCCGGTGCGCAACAATTCGATTGCGTTCTCGATTTCCGCACGCATCGCCTAAACAATATCACGCAGCCAGGTCGATCATCGCACGTCAAAGGCGATCTCAGGCGGGAACGGCATCGTATATCTGCATGGAATTCATGATCATTTGAATGACCGCGTCGTCGCCGACCGCGGTATTCAGCATGGTGTGATAGACAGCGCGATTCGGCCATTCGACATGAAAATACTGATCAATAAAATCCGAGCGCTCGCGATCCACGGTGTCCACGAGCTGTTCGGCTTCCAGTTCTGTTTTTCCGCGACCCAGCAGACGCCGTATTTTCTCTTCTCTTGGAGCGTAGAGAAACACGCGCAGCGTGTCACGGCGGTTGCGGAGAAAGTGCTGGGCTCCCCTCCCGACAATAACGGAGTTCCCCCGTTCCGCCGCGTGCTCAACCACCCGCTGGGTAAACCTCAAAATACTTTCGCTGTCGACTTCTTTGAGCTTATACGCGTTGAGGCTTCCCTCGAAGCTTCCCCGCAAGAACGATTTGAAAAGCCGGTAATAAAGAGGATCGGTCCGTTCCTCGCGAACCTCAACCACCGCCTTAGGGCAACGGGCCAGCCGGGCGATCTCTTCGGTCAGTTGCTGATCCCAAAGGTGCCAGCCGAGGCGCCTTGACAGGGCCTGGGCGATCTCGCCTCCACCGCATCCATATTCGCGTTCAATCGTGATGAGCTTAATCATGGCCAATACATCCGATATAGCTTTAGACGTGGACAGAGAGAACCGGGCAGGGTCCTAACTGTATCACGCGATAAGTTGTTGAACCAAAGATCGCACGATCCAGGGCGCCGGCGCCGCGTGCGCCCATGGCGATAAGATCCGTCGAAGCTTCCCTCGCATAGTCAATTATGCACTGATATGGCTTGCCCATACGCACGGCGGTTTGGACCTTTAGAGTGTTTCGTTTCTCAGCTGGTATCAGAGTACTGAGCTGTTTTTCGGCTGTCGCCATCGCCTGTCCCTGCCGACTCTGGGCGCCTTCGACAATGTGCAACATGGTCAGTTCCGCATCGTATTCCTCTGTGACGGAAATCGCCCACTCCAGCGCACGTTCTGCATGCTCCGAAAAATCGGTACAAAGCAAAACCCGGTGCAAGTGGTGAACGGGGTGTTCCCCCACATGGGCGATTGACTCATGCGTTGGTTTGCACACCGCGATTATGGGGCACGACGCCTCGCGCATCACGCGATCCGTTGTCGAACCAAGCATCAGGCGGTCAAACCCGCGGCGGCCGTGGGTTCCCATGACGATGCCATCAACTTTTTGTTCCCTGGCAAAGGCGAGAATCGAATCCGGCGCTCTGCCCTCGCAGATCGCCAGTTCCGGCTTGATTTTGTCGTGAGGATATTTTTTCACGAACTCCTGAAGTAGTTCCTTGCCGCCTTTATCCAACGCCCGCCGGAAATTGGCGTAGTCACCCGAACTGGCCGCATATTCGGCATAAGGATACTTCCAGAGTTCGACGACATGCATCGCCAGCACCGCGGCGTCATAGTGCGCGGCCAACGAGAGGGCGTGCCGATAGGCTCTTACAGAAAATTCGGAGAAATCAACAGGGCAAAGGATCTTCTTAATCTGCATTCATTCCTCTTGCCAGCGAAGCAACCTGGTTGCGGCAGAGCACTGTTCTATGAATCATCACTCCGCCATTTGCGCGCCGCCGCCGCCCGGGTCGTTCTTCTTCAACATGAAAGTCAGCAAGAACATGATTCCCGCCATCACAGAGAGAACCATAAACGTGTCGATATAGGCCAGGGTCGCTGCCTCCGCCTGGACCGATTGATAAATTCTGGCATAGGCCTGGGCAAGCGCATCATGCTTACTCAAGCCCGAAAGCTCAGCGGATCGGGCAAGCCCCTGGCTCAGGTTCGCAAAATTTGGATTATCGACTCTGGCTTTTTCTACAAGTCTCAACTGGTGAAATTGGGAGCGCCGCGCAATCAGCGTAGTAACGATCGATGTGCCCACGCTACTTCCCATATTGCGCATGAAATTGATGATTCCGGCGACCGAATTATTTTTCTCCGGAGCAATTCCAATGTAAGCCACAAGCGTAATCGGGACAAACAGAAATCCCAGGCCGATCACCTGAGCGATGCGCAACCAGGTTGCGGCACTAAAGCTGATATCCAGGTCGATTCGCTTGGTGGAGTAGAACATTGCAATAGACAGAGCCAGCCAGCCAAACCCGATCAGACGCCGCGCCTGTACTTTCGTGGTTAGTTGGCCCATGATCGGCATTTCAATAAGCAAGACGACGCCGCCCGCCGAAAGCGCTAATCCGGCCAGTTGCGCCGTGTACCCCAAAAGTGTCTGCAGAAACTGCGGCATCAACACCAGGCTGCTGAAGAGCAGGATGCCGAGATTGAACATCATGAGGCTCGCGCCTGCGAAGTTGAAGTTCTTGAACATGTGCACATCGATGATCGGCGACTTTTGAAACCATTCCCAGATCACCAGCGAAATGAGGCACACCGCCGCGGTGACGACTAACGTGGTGATGAAGCGCGAGCCGAACCAGTCATCCTCCTGCCCCTTGTCGAGGAGAATCTGCAACGATCCGATACCGAGTGTGAGGAGAGCGATGCCAACGTAATCCAGTTTGACGCCAGCGGCCTTGAGGCGGCTCAGGTAGGGAGGATCCTCTACAAAACGCCGCACCAGAAATAAGGTGGCGATACCCACCGGAAGGTTGATGAAAAAAATCCACCTCCATGAATAGTTGAACGTAATCCAGCCGCCAAGAGTAGGTCCGATGGTTGGGGCCATGATGGCGGTGATTCCATACAGTGCGAATGCCAGACCGCGCTTTTCCGGAGGGAAGGTGTCCGCCAGAATGGCCTGGGCCATGGGCTGCAAGCCACCGCCGCCACCTCCCTGCAGGACCCTGAAGAAGAGAAGAAATCCGAGGCTCGGCGCTATGCCGCACAGAAGCGAGCTGATGGTAAAAACCGCCAGGCACGACATGAAGAAGCGCTTGCGTCCCAGGGCCCCGGCTAGCCAACCGCTGATCGGCAGGATGATGGCATTCGAGACCAGATACGAAGTCAACACCCAGGTGCTTTGGTCGTTGCTCGCACCCAGGCTTCCCGCCATATAAGGCAACGCCACGTTGGCAATGCTGGTGTCGAGGACTTCCATGAAGGCTGCGAGCGCGACGACAACCGCAATCAGCCAGGGATTGAACTTTGGCTTCCAGACATCCTGGTCGAGAGTGATCGCGGCTGCGCTCATCGCAGATACACATCAGGCACAACGTTCATTCCCGGCCGAAGTCGACGATCTTTGTTCTCACCCGGCTCGAGAACGATCTTCACCGGGACCCGCTGAACGATCTTCACGTAGTTGCCGGTCGCATTCTCAGGTGGGAGCAAAGTAAATAAAGGCCCCGTAGCCCCCGCAATGCTATCCACATGGCCTTTCACCGTTCTGCCGGTGGAATCAACATGGATTTCGGCTTTCTGTCCGACCTGCATGTGCTTGAGCTGAGTCTCTTTGAAGTTGGCAGTCACCCAGACTTCATCGAGTGGAACCACGGTAAGAAGTTGCTGGCCCGGCTCAACGTTCAAGCCAACTACGACTGTCTTGTTCACTTCCCCACTTACCGGGGCGAGAATTTTCGTGTATTGGAGATTGAGTTGTGCCTGCTGGAGCTGGGCGCGGCGTTGCTCAACATCTGCGATCGCCGCTTTTGCGCGCGCCTGCGTTGAAGACACCTGCTGTGGCGCGGTCTCCGCGTATTGCTTGTTTGCCTCGGCCTGTGTGAGGCGGCTGCGAGCCTGCTGCACGAACTGCTGCGCCGCCGCCACACTCGCCCGAGCTCCTTCAACCGTCGCGGTGCTCGATCGCGCCGCAGCCAGCGCCTGGTCATAGATCTGTTGCGAGACTTCTCTTTTGTCCACCAGCAGCTTATAACGGTGAAGATCGTCCTGCGCCTTCACATCATTGGCTTCGGCGGCATCCAATTGCGATTGGGCTGCGGTCAGCTGCTTTTCGGCGGCAGCAACACCAGCGCTGGCATCAGCCACGCCTGAAGTAGTGAACCTCAACTGGCTTGAAGTATTCACCGATGTAATGGGAACAGTAATGTTCAGCGACTTCGCGGTTGCTTCTGCGCTTGCCAGGTTGGCCTGCGCCTGTTCCACGGCGACCTCATAGTCCGTGGGATCAATTTCGACGAGAACCGCGCCTTTTTCTACCCATTGATTGTCGTCGACATTGACTCGTATGACATAGCCGGAGATACGAGCGCTGACGGGATAGAGGTGAACGTCTACTTGAGCGTCGTCGGTGGATTCGTAACTGCTCAGGTATCGCCATAAAAGGAGCCCACCGATGACAAGTACTGCGACAACGCCGGCGATGATGAAGCTTCTGCGCCGCTTTGTCCTGCGCGCTGCCGCCGTGTATCTGCTTTCCGGTGGTGGGGATGAATCAGCCGGAGTGACCTGCGTAGCTTCGGGTACCGAACGGGATGCGTTCTCGTCCGCCATATTTATTTTCCTCGGAAATATTCCTTGAGGCCCTGTTCCGCGATGCCCAGGGCGCGAATCAGCGAAATTTTCGACAGATTGTAGTTGTACAGGCTGGAAATGTATTGCTCGTGCGCGCTCGCGACTGCTTCTTGCGACTGCACCACCTCCACACTGTCAGTGACGCCGGCGGTAAAACGATCGCCGGATTGAGCAAGCGTCTGATCGGCGAGATCGATGTTGCTGCGAGCCACTTCGACCTGTTCGGCCGATGATTGCAGGTTTAGCAACGCTGTGCGCACATCCGATTCAACTTGCGCGCGCAGGCTTTCGAGCCGTTCGCGGCTCTGTTCAAGGCGCGCATCAGCCTGCAGAACGTCGCCGTGAACGCTGCCGCCCGTAAAGATGGGAATCGACAGTGTGCCGCGTACATCAGCCACCGTCGTGGCGTCGGAGGGATGTGCCCCTCCTAAACCATAATCGGCGCCGAACGAAAGCGAAGGGAAATAACCTGCGAATGCAGCTTTTCGCGAAAGCTCTGCAGCTCGCACATCGGCCTCGGCGGCACGATAGTCGGAGCGGCTTTCATAAGCACGTTTTAGCGCTTCCTCCACGGTTAAGCCCTCGAATGGCTGATACGGGGACTTGTCCGTAAGCTCGAACTCCTGCCCTGGAGCCAGGCCAATCACGCGCGCGACGGTCAGTTTCTGAATCGCATAGTTGTTCTTGGACTGGATCAGCTGTTGCTGCCTGGTTTGCAGTTCAACTTTGGTACGCAGGGCATCGATATCCGCCGCGGTGCCCGCGTTCACCTGATCCGACGCCTGATCGTAGAGGGCCTGCGCCGTTTTGACCTGGGCTGCGTTCGTTTCGATGCGGGCCTCGTCTGCGATTGCCTGCAGGTAGGTATAGCCCACGGCCAGCACTACCAGATCGTGGGCATCCTGGAACGTATAGTCTGCCGACTTCAGACTCTGGCTGGCAGCGCTGGTGGCATTAATTGAGTGCCAATCGAACACCGTCTGTGACAGAGCAGCGCGGGCGTCAAAGTAAGAAAATGGCCCAATCGAGGCTGAAGGCAGATGGAATGCACTCACGAAACCCCCAAAGCCAAGCTGATCGATATTGACTTTCGTTTCCGCTATGTAAGGTGCCGCGGTGACGTGTGGAAGAAGCGCGCTGAGTTGCTCCCAGCGTTCGCCGCGTGCGACGCGTACATCTGCCCGCGAAAGCAGCAAGCCAAGGTTTTGCTGCAGCCCTCGCTGCACCGCATCCTGCAGCGAGAGCGGCAGAACTCCCGGGATGATCTTCGTGGGCACGCTGCTGGCAAACGAACTCGGGGCGCTTGTCCCGGGAATCGCCTGGCCTGGCGATGGCATCGGCTCAGTTTGCGCAAACGACGCAGCTGCTCTCCAAATCAAGAGCCCTGCAAACAGTAAACGCACGGGTGTTTGTAAAGGAACCACAAGGGAACCTCCCTGCCATCAAATGTGTGCGCTGAATAAGCCGAGTGGCGACGTCCTCGTTGGACACCCCAGTCCCCAACGAATGCATCCTGATACCTAGAGACTGTCGAGAGCCCAAAACCGTCCGCACGCCCTCGCCAACCCTGGCTTACCCCACTTCAACTCGTGAACTTTCCCGGGAAATCGCAGAAACGATCCGGGCCGGTAAGACTGGTCAACTAGAAACAGGTTTGTTAGATACAGAAATCTGTGGTTTGGTTCCGCAAATAAAAATGAGCCCAAAAATTACGGCCAGCTAGCGCGTGGCGACGGCCCTATGAACTTATGCCGCCAAAGCGTGCGATACCGGCTTCTCCTGCAAGAGCAACTCGGTGGCCTGCACGCGCCGTTCGGAGTGGAACCAGCGCTGCACGACGTTGTCACAAGAGAAATTGGCGAGGGACAGAAAGCTCATGCCCTGGTGGTGCACCATCCATTGGCGAACCAATTCGTAGCGAGGGCCAAACATGCGCCGACGCGAATTCGTATAATCTGCTGCTTCGTAGAAGCCATAGGACCCAAACCATCCGAGCGAATCCATCCGTTGCAGGTTGGCCAGCGCTCCCACGCGATCAATACTCAGTGCCAGAAAAGAAGAGTAGGGCGAAACCACCAGCGGCTCCGACTCATTTTTTTGCAGTGCCAGGGCAGGAACGCCGAACGCCTCGTAATGATAGTCTCCAGCCTCATTGCGCTTGGCGCAGGCAGACTCAGAAATGCCCCACAGAATTGCTTTCTCCTCCGCATACTCCTGTTGCGTTTGCACTGCGGCCACGCCCGCGCGATGCAGCAATGTGTTGGGGTAGCTCCGCATCCAGATCGAAGGCATCAGGTATTCAAACATGGTTCCGGTCCATGACATCAGGACGGGCCGACCGTTGACGTTAGTAAACGGCCGATCAAGCCGGAACCAGCAATCCTGAGGAATATCTTCTTTGGCGATCGCAACGAACACCGCGGTGCGAGGCTCGGTGGCCAACAAATCGTAGCAATAAGGTTGCAGTTCCTCGGACTGTGCGTCGAATCCGACCGATAGCAACATGCGCTGTTTATCAAGCAGGAAGTCGAATTCCATGGCATCGCCAAGATCGCGTGCCTGCTGGCTTGTCTGGCGCAGAGCGTCGATCAGGTTGAGTGCGTTCCGGCGCGCTTCGGAAAGCATAAGCTTCAGACGCTGTGCGGCCGCTCGATTTCCATTTTGCGCAGTCTGAGCGATGCCATTCAGACGCGTCTCGAACTCCGAAATCAAGGCAGGCAATTGCAGCAGAGGAACATTGGCCGATGCGTCTTTCCCCCCGTCCATCAATTTCTGCTGCAGGGGCGCGAATTCAGGCAACTTCCACGGCAAATACAATGCGACCAGATCATGCGCCTTTTGTACTCTTAACTGCGCGTTCTCACGGAACCAATGGGCATCTGTCGATTGTCCCTTCGAGGGGGTTCGGTTAAAGTGCTCCGCCGAAAAAGCTAATATGGCAGTCAGCCAATCCGGTCCCGATAACTCTCGCTCAAACCGCGCCAAGGCCCGTTTATCGAAGGCCCGCAAATTGACAAGCACGCGAAGATAGTCGACCAGCCCGCCGGCCAGTGCCCGCGAAAGAATTGGCCGATGCAAGCGATCAAGCAGCCCTTGCCGCAACGTCCATAGCGACGCGACCAGATTTCCGCTATCTACCGAAGAGATAAAAAATGGGGCCTTCGCTTCCAGCGTG
>Ga0335073_10003656_pt1 | contig 21474 bp, 21 predicted proteins | sample Lox_Sample_22_FD_207093 | JGI IMG/M metagenome (GOLD analysis project Ga0335073, IMG submission 207093) | Soil microbial communities from Loxahatchee National Wildlife Refuge, Florida, United States - Lox_Sample_2.2 | ecosystem: Environmental > Terrestrial > Soil > Wetlands | place: USA...
GATCAGCTTCGAGTGGATATCGATGCCCACGGTCGCCCGCGCCACCCGATCGAGCGCGGTGAGGACGAGCGGTGCGCCAACCCCGAGAAGCACGCATGCGCTCGCCAATAGCGCCGGGCCGGCCACCGGCTGACGGGCCTCGCTGGCGTGGGCGGCCGGACCGGAGCGCGGCATGCCGAGGAACGGAATCCCGAAGGCCCGCGCAAAGGCGTTGATCGCCAGGCCGCCGGTGAGCGCGATCAGGGCGCCTGCGATCACGATCAGGATCCCGACCAGATGACTCGAGATGCGGAAGCCCTGGAACAGCCCCTGGAACAGCATCCACTCGGACACGAAACCGTTGAGCGGCGGCAGGGCGGCGATCGCGACAGTGCCGACGAGGAAGATCGCGGCGGTACGGGGCAGTCGGTGGATCAGGCCGCCCAGGCGGTCCAGGTCGCGGGTTCCGGTGGTGTGCTCGATCACCCCGGCCTCGAGGAACAGCAGCGTCTTGTAAGTGCCGTGGTTGACGGTGTGATAAAGCGCCACGATCAGCAGGAAGGCGCCGATCGCGCGCTGGCCGTAGGCGGTGAACGCCATGCCGGCGCCGAGAGCGGTGACGATGATCCCAACGTTCTCGATGCTCGAGTAGGCCAGGAACCGCTTCAGGTCGCGTTCCATCAGCGCGTACAGGATCCCGAGCACGGCCGAGATCGCGCCGAAGCCCATCGTCACCAGCCCCCACCACGCCGGCCCGCCGGGGAGCAGGGTGAACGCGAACAGGGCGATGCCGTAGACGCCGAGCTTGATGATCAGCCCGGAGAGAAAGGCCGAGCCGTCGGCGGGCGCCACCGGGTGCGCGGCGGGGAGCCAGATGTGAAACGGCACGAGGCCGGCCTTGAAGCCGAAGCCGCAGAGCGCCAACAGGTAGGCGGCCGAGCGCCAGCCGCCGTGGACCCTGCCGGCACGGGCGGCAATCGTGACGAGGTCGAGCGAGCCGGTCTGGGTGGCGAGGATCGCGAACGCCAGCACGATCATCACGAAGCCGACTTCGCTCAGCGCGATGAACAAGAACGCGCCGTCGGCGACGCCCGGCCGTGTCTGGTGGCGGAGGATCAGCAGGTAGCACGACAGCGCCATCGACTCCCACGCCACGAGGAACCCGACCACGTTGCCGGAGGCCAACACGGCCAGTGAGGCGAGCAGCGCGAGGTTGTAGACCAGGAGGTAGACGGCGGTGCCGGCACCCGGATCGTGATAGCGCGGCGAGTAGAGCGCGATCGCGCCGGCGACGAGCCCGAGCAACGCGATGAACGGAGCGGCGAGGGGCGCCAGGTGGAAGTTCGCGCCGTCCACGGGTCCGGCTCCGAGCGTGAGCGTCGGCCCCGCGCCGTGGATCGCCAACAGCACCCCGCAGATCAGCGCCGCGCCACCGCCCAACCCCGAGAGTGCGGCGGCGGGCGCCAGACCCACCCGGCGTGTGGCGGCCAGGCCGCAGATCGCGGCGGCCAGCCAGGCGGCCGCCGCGGCGACCGCGAGCGCGCCGATCGCGTCTGTCATCGGCCACTCCCGGGGTCGAGATCGAGCGACAGGGCCGAGACGCGTTCCTCGAGCCGTCCGACCGCGACCAGCAGGCCCTGGAGGAGCGCGAGTGGACTCGGCGGGCAGCCCGGAACGAACACGTCGACCGGCAGCACGCGGTCGATCGCGCCGTGAGCCAGCTCGTCCTCGGGATACACGCCGCCAAGGGCACAGGCGCCGACCGCGATCACCGCCTTCGGGCCGGGCATGGCGTGGTAGGCCTTGAGGAGCAGGTTGTCGGCGGCGCGGACCGCGGGCCCGGTGACCATCAAGAGGTCGGCGTGCCGCGGCGCCGGAGTGAAGAAGAACCCGAGCCGGTGCAGGTCGTAGTGGGGAGCCGCGAGCAGTCGGATCTCGGACTCGCACACCGCGCAGGACCCGGTGTCGACGGTGCGGATATGGAGGCTCCGGTCGAACAGGCGCAGCGCGCGCCGTCGGAGCTCGGCGGAGAGCTCGTCGAGCTCAGGAGCGGGACCATTTTCATCGCCGGGCATGCGGCGCCTCAGTCCTCCCCGCGGATCGGTATGCGCTTGACCAGGGCGGCGCGGTCGGTCACCGCCAGCAGGAATTCGCCGCTCGGCCGGACGGCGCCGTGGCCGAGCTCCAGGCAGCGGCCGCATCCGGTGCAGCGGCCGACGTCGAGCACCAGGTCGTGGTCCTCGCGGTGGACCGCGCCTGTCGGGCACTCCCGCGCAAGCCGGTCGACGAGTCCGGCGGTGAGGCGGGCCGAGTGGAAGGCGGGCGCGCTCGGCAGACGGCGAGCCCACGGGTCGACAGTCTTCGGGTATCGCGTGGTTGCGATCCCTCGTCGTAGGCCTCGGTAGAACCAGAACGCCATCAACGGGCGAAGCCGGCCACGGTCAGCCAGAAGCTGGCCTCGATGATCGGGATGTCGGTGAACACGTTCTGAGCGCGGGCGGCGTCATCGAACGCCCGCCAGTTGCGAACCGACGCAGGGCGCAGCCTGGCGTGGTCGATGCAGCCGCCGGCGTCGAGCGATACCCACGCCAGCGCTTCGCCGCGCGGCGACTCCGCCCACCCCAGACCGGCACCTTCGGCCAGGGGCACCGGCTCGGCGCCCGCGCCCGCTTCGCCGAGATGGGCCGAGATCAGCCGCTCGGCGTCCTCCACCTCGTCCACCATGACGCGCATCCGCGCGAGCGCGTCCCCGCCATCCTGCGTGCGCACCAGGGGAGCCGGCTCGTCGCCCGCCCCGGTGGGGTGATCGCGGCGGGCGTCGATCGCCTGGCCGGACGCGCGCGCGACCGGGCCAACCAGCGAGAGCAGGTGGGCATTCTCGGGAGTGACAACGCCGGTTGACTCGAGGCGGTCGACGTGGGAGTTGGTCACGAGCAGCGCGTCGACCAAGTAGCGGAACTCATCGAGGGCGGCGGGGAGCAGCGCCTGGATCTCGTCGACGTTGGGCTCGCGGCGGACGCCGCCGGGAGAGATGACACCGAACAGGTAGCGATGCCCGAACGCGGCCAGGTTCAGGCGGAGCAGCTGTTCGAGCACGATCTCGCTGCGGGCCTGCCCCACCGACAGGCCGGTGGTCTGGCACATCGCGGCGACCGCCGCGGCGTGGTTGTAGATGCGCTCGAGCTCAAGCGCCACCGCCCGCGTGTGCCCCGCCGGCGCGGGCACCTCGGTGCCGGTGGCCATCTCGACCGCGCGGCAGAACGCGAGGGTATCTCCCACCGACGACAAGCCATCGGCGCGCTCGGCGAAGAATGTCGCCCGCTCGGGATCCAGGCCGCGGAGGCGACGCTCGATCCCGCGGTGCTTGTGCCACTGGAACAGATAGAGGTCGAGGACCTCCTCGCCTGTGGTCACCAATCCCATGTAGAGCGATTCCCATCCTGCCGCCCGCACCGGCCCGAACGGGAATTCGAACGCCTCGCCGCTGACGACGTGCGGCTCGTAGTCGCGCGCGAGCCGTCTGCCGTCGCGCCGTCGCAGGCGCGGAAAACGGTCGGACCGGTGAGGGGGCACGAGTACTCGGTTGAGGCGCTTGCGGTTCTCCGGCCGTGCGCCGTATTGCTCATAGATCTCGCACTCTTCGACGAAGGCGGCGGGGTCGAGATCGGACAGCGGCGGAAACCGATCGCCGTCGAGCGGGCACTCGAGTACCAGGTAGCGACTCTCACCGTCTAGCGCATAGACGCTTCGCAGCGTGACCTCCCCGTCGGGGCCGTCCTCGGCGAACAGGTCAGCCAGACGCGCGCCGTGGTCGACGGCCAGCTCGTGGCTGAGCTCGGCGAGCCGCGTGGTCTCGACGCGCTTGGTCTGGATCCGATCGGATCCGGGGAGCAGCGCCACCCCTTCGCCGTTCACGGTGGTCGGGGGACCGGGATCAGTCACGAGATCGCGTGGATCGAATGCATGATCAGCCCGTTGAGGCCGGCGGGGATCCACAGGCCGAGGATCAGCAGGAGGACCAGCCCGGCGATCAGCGGCGTCGCGGCGAGCAGTCGGCTTGAGCGGTCCGTGTAGGCCGGGGCCGCCGTGGGTCGTTCGGGAGAGCCGCCGAGGGCCATTCCCGCGACGGCGCCCACCAACGCGATGAAGACGATGGCAATCAGGATCAGCAGCGCGGCGACGAGGACAATGCTCGACCGCTGAAGCCCGGCGCGGACGATCGTGAACTCGCTGAGGAACAGGCCGAACGGCGGCGAGCCCGCAACGGCGAGCGCGGCGAGGAGCAACACGGCTCCGGTCAGTGGGGTGATGCTGACCACCCCCCGCACCTCGTCGATAAGTCGGGTGCGGTAACGGAGCACGAGATCGCCGCTGGTTAGGAACAGGACCGCCTTGCCGATCGCGTGGGTCAGTGTGTGCAGCAGAGCGCCGTAGAGGCCGAGCACCCCGCCGAAGCCGAGCGCGATCGCGATGATGCCCATGTGCTCGACCGAGGAGTACGCGAACAGCCGCTTGTAATTGCCCCGCAAGACGATGAACAAGGCTCCGACGATCACCGACGCGAATCCGAAGATCAAAAGGATCCGGGCGGCGTACTCCGTGCCGAGCTGTCGGTGGGTCAGCGCCTGGAAGCGGATGATCGCGTACATACCGGTGTTGAGCAGCGCCGCCGACAGCATCGCGCTGGCGGGGCTGGGCGCCTCGGAGTGAGCGTCGGGCAGCCACGTGTGCATCGGCGCCAAGCCAACCTTGGTTCCGTAGCCGATCAGGGCCAGCAGGAAAGCGAGACGAAGGCTCTCCGCACTCAGTCCGCCGGCGTGAGCGAAGAGGAACGACCAGGTCAGATGCTGAGTCGGGGAGCCGCTCAGGTCGTTCGCCGAGAAGTACAGGAATAGCGTGCCGACCAGTGCGATCGTGACGCCGAACGAGCTGATGATGATGTACTTCCACGCCGCCTCGAGCGACACCGGTTTGCCCTCGAGCCCGACCAGCACGCAGCTCGCCAGCGTGCTCGCCTCGATCAGCACCCAGAGCAGCCCGAGGTTGCCGGTCTCGAACGAGGCCAGCATCATCGACGCGAAGATCGCGAAGAAGACGAAGTACAGGCGGACCTGCAGTGGGCGCAGCTCGCCGCGCTGCTCCTCGGCACGCATATAGGCCGCCGACCCGATGCTGGCCAGCGCGACCACCACCGCGATCGTTGCGAGGAAGAAGCCGCTCAGCGCGTCCAGGTAGAGAAAGCCGCTCAGCCCGCGTACCCGGCGCCCGTCGCCGACATTGATCGCGAGCGTGATCGACACCGCGAGGGTCAGCAGACCCGACACCGCGGCAACGGTTCCGAGCGGCCGGGCGCGAGCGGTGACGCCGCTCGCGAACGCCGGCAACAACGGCAGCAGCACCACGATGAGCGCGAGCGCTGTCATTCGGTCAGCTGCCTCAGTTCGGGCCCGCTGGCCTCAGCGAGCTGGCGGGCAAGTCCCGAGACGAACGCGATCATGATCAGCACGGCGGCGACGAGGTCGAGGAATACGCCGGCCTCGACGATGAAGGGGAACGTGGCGACGGTCGCGATCGCGCCGAGGAACACCCCGTTCTCGATGATGAGCCAACCGATCAGCTGGGCGATCGTGTGACGGCGCACGACCATGCACAGCGCTCCGAGCAGGATCACCGCGGTCGAGATCGGGAGGACCGCCGAGGCCACGAGGCCGTGAGGAACGGTGCCGGGGCGGATAGCCAGGAACGCGAACGCGGTCAGGAACGCGCCGAAGATCAGTGAGCTCGAGAGCCCGGTGGAGAGGGCCACGTCGCGGTTGAGCGCGAACCGGTCGATCAGGAAGTGCCGGGTCCCGTAGGGAATCCCGATGCCCTTGATCGCGAACGTCAGCGCGGCCAGGGCCCACAGTCCCGCGTCGTGCTGGTGGAACGCGACGATGGCAGCCGCGAACGAGAGCACGATCGACTGCGCTCCGTAGTAGATCACGTAACGGTCAAACAGCTTGGAGCCGAGGCACGCGAACGCACACAGGAGGATCGTGACCGCGGAGAGATCGAGCAGCACGCCCTCTGGGGAGCTGGCCGAGAGGCTCTCAAGCGCGGCGAAGACGGGCATCGCTCTCTCAGGTCCCGAGGACGTAGGAGGTGGCGATTCCGATCAGCGCCAGCAGGAAGGCCGCGCCCAGGTACTCGGCGATCCGGAAGAAGCGGAGCTTGGCGAACGAGCTGTCGATGATCACGATCAGCAGCCCGCACACCACCAGCTTGCCGAACAGGGCAAGGGTGCCGAGCAGTCCGCTGCCGAGGCTGCTCGCGTTTCCCAGGCCCCACGGGAGCACGAACACGTTCATGAAGATCGACGAGAGGAGAAACAGCTTCATCCACGATCCCCATTTGACAAGCGCGTACTCGCGCCCGGAGTACTCGAGCACCCGACTCTCTTCGATCATCGAGATCTCGATCGTCCCGCTCGGGTTGTCGATCGGGATCCGCCCGTTCTCCGCCAGCACGAGCATGAAGAACGCCACCGCGCCAAGGATGTGCGTCGGGAGCACGTAGGCCGCGCCCGAGTGGGCGATCGCGTGATTCTCCAGATACGGGTTGTCGGAGCGCGACAGCGCGCCGACCGTGAAGAAGACCAGGATCAGCGCCGGCTCGGCGAAGCTGCCCAGCCAGGTCGTGCGGCTGGAGCCAAGGCCGCCTAGCGGGCTGGCCGTGTCGAGTGCTGACAATGAAATTGCAAAACTCGCCAGGCTGAGCACGAACGCGCCGCCGATCAGGTCGGCGAGGAATGCCAGTGGCAACGGGTCGTCGGTGATGATCGGGACAATTGCCGAGACCGTCAGGTAACAGGCGAACGCGACAAACGGCGCGGCATGGAAGATCCACGAGGCCTGATCCGAGGTGGCGCTCCCCTTCCGAAGCAACTTGCGCAGATCGCGGTAGGGCTGGAGCACGCTCGGCCCACGCTTGCACTGGACGACCGCCTCCGCTCGCGACAGTACGCCCGCATACAGCGGCGCGGCGAACAGCACGACGGCGCTCTGAATGACCTGCAGCACATCGCCCACGCGCTCACTCCTCGTCGAGCTAACGGCTCCTAGACGGACCTACATATCCGTACACCCATGGGTACGCAACTACTCACCAGCGACAGACCGGCGTCAGTCACACCTCCGTGGGTGACTCACCGGCCCGAAGCCCGATTGCGAAGTCGCCCGGACGGGTGATGTGATGTAGATGAGCTCTGATCCCGGCTCCGAAGTCACCGCGGTGTCGCACGGGAGTCCGGGATCTGCCCCGCATGCCGGTTGCGAAGTCTCCGTGCGCCGCGAGCGTCTCGGGCATCGTGCGGAGCCCGGCCGCGAAATCGCCTTCTACAGGCAGGGTTGGAACGACTGAGGGCTTAGCCTCCATTGCATACCTCCAAACGGTGGGTTACACAACAGAGGCCATCAGCGGTCTTCGCCGCGGTTGAAGCGAGCCTCATCGCTCGTGTGACACATATTAGCAACCCAAGCGGCGCAAATACCCATGTCCCGGAGGACCTCTGATGAGCGGGACCAATGACACGGTCTTCACCAAGCCCCACGCAATAAGTGTTCGAGGTTTCCGAGCCATCGTGGAGTATCGCGCCATCCCTGCGCGAGGTCGCGCACGATCTGATCAAGGATCGGCGGGCGGACGCGAGGCCGCTCCCCGGCTTCGAGGTCGACCGCCCTGAAGCCCCTCAGCGTAGGCACCCCCGCCGTCTCGGCCAGGAACACCAGCTCGAGATCGTGGATACGCACCGACTGCACGAGCTCCGACACGTACAGAAGCCGACCGGGGACCACGTCGAGCCCTGTCTCCTCGGCGACCTCCCGCTTGACCGCGTCGAGCACCGACTCGTTGCGGTTGACGCGCCCACCCGGCAGCGACAGCTCTGTTCGTCCGCGGCGCCGTTGCTCAGCGACGATCAGACGCTGGTCTATCAAGATCACGGCTCGCGCTTTGACTCTCACGACGGCACTGGGTCACGCCGTGATTCGCCACACCGACAGGACGCGCCGTCCGAAGGTGAAGTTGATGATGTCCGCTGCGGCGTGATACCAAGCGAGAACCGCAAATCCGAGCGTTACCCATCCGCCCGCCTTGATCCATGTCGTCGACCCGCTCTGGTAGCCAATCGCCAGGAGTACGAGGCCGATGAAGATCAAGGCGAAGATCGCAACCAGGATCCAGTCGGTCCTGAGGGAGGCGATGAAGAAGAAGAACGTGAGTACAGCCCACATCGCTAGGAACAGCGCCACACCCGCGTCAACCGAGCTTGGCGTCGCCATCTTCGCGAACCACACCTGTATCGCACCAAATATCACCCAGAAGGGACCGTAGCTACCGAACACCACGGCGCCGAACACGTTGCCCCGCCCGATCTCGAGGAGCCCCACCAGGATCTGAATCAGTCCGCCGAAAAAGAACGCCACTGGGAACACGATCGGCAGGCTGCCCTGTCCCATCAGGTGCGTGTTGTAGAGCCCAAGCATGAACGACGTGGTGGCGAAGGCGATTACCGCCCACGCGCCGGGGTCCGCAAGCGGTCCTTGAGATGCGCCGGCCAAATCCCGATCGATCGTAGCCTCGCCGGACGTCTGGGCCGTGGTTGCTGCCATTACTCCTCCTGTCAGTGGGGGCGATCCGTGCCCGTAGGCCGGATATCGCCGTTCCAGGCGACGTCTCCGGATCGAAGGAGTGAGAACGTGCTGCGGCATTCACTGCCGCGGATCCCGCGCCGTTCGTGCGCGGGAAGCACCGATGAGTGACGTTGCACCGGGCTCAGGCCTCCTGATCCTCGTCGATCCGTCTATGCGGATAGAGGCCATTAGCGAACTCCCGCGGTTTGAGAAGCCAACCGGCGTCTCGAGCGAGCCTCATCGCGTCTCGCTCAATATACCCCACTCACGGACGGGTTCTCACTGTCACGCAACACATTGCTCTCACATCGGCCACGAATCAGACATGTTGTCGGCATAGACGACAGGAATTGGCATTACCGACCAGCGTCGGCAATGCCGTACACCATGAGCGCCATCACCAAGGCACGTCGGCATCATCGGCCGGGCGCGGCGCGGATTCGGTGGCGCTGCGGTCCGACACGACCTTGCGGACGAACACCGGGCAATGCTCGTCGCCCGATAACTCGAGCTTCTGGGGTTTGAACAGCTCCATGCCGATCCGTGGCTGGCGGCAGAAGCCAACTACTTCGTATCCGGAATCGTCGACCCAGGGCGGCGACTCGGAATGGAAATACAGGCACTCCGGGCACTGCCGAGGGAAATAAGGCCAGCTACCGCTCGTCACGGGTAACCGCCCAGCTCTCGGAGCCTCATCGCGGTTTGCTGGACGATAGCGCTGACTACTAGGCGGGTCGAGTACCCTTCGTGTTCGAGCGATGAGGCTCGCTCTGACCGCGGGAGCGTTCTCGCTGACGGCCTCTGTGACTTCGTCTGGAGGTATTCGCGATCACGAACGTTGCCCTGTTTCTAGTTGGCGTTGGAGCCGGTGTTGCTTCGATGGTGCTCGCGCTGGCCATGCGCGCGGCCGTGCGCGACGAGAGGCGAGCACGCGCCGGGAAATCCGCGCTGCGGTGCTCGACCTGCGGCATCGATTGGCCGCCCGACGCCCGTCACTATGATCGCTGTCCAGCGTGCCTGCAGCCGACGGACCGAATCGGCGGTCGTGCCGTTCAGCCGATGGATCGCACCGAGGCCCGGTCGATCCGGCTTCACCATGAGTTCGAGCGGTTCTACGCTATCTGGCGGAAAAAGGATGCCGCATGACTAGTGAGATGAGCGCGATCTCGGACACACAGGCGCCGGGGGCGTGCGTGTGACTCTTCCGGTCTCGATCCCCGGCCGCGGCGACCTGCAGCTCGAGCATCTGCTGCTCGACGTGAACGGGACGCTGACGAACCGCGGCGTGCCGATCGCCGGAGTCGAGGACCGGGTCGACCGCCTTCGCGGCACGCTCGAAATCCACCTGGTGTCAGCGGACACATTCGGGACCTTGGACGGCCTCGCAGCGCGACTGGGCGTCGATGCCGTACGGGCCACCACTGGCGAAGACAAGGTTCGGACCATGGATGCGTTGGGACGCGAACGGTGTGCTGTGATCGGCAATGGCGCCAACGACGCCCTCGTGCTCGAGGCGGCGGTGCTCGGGTTCGCGGTACTGGGACCCGAGGGCGCGAGCGCGAGCGCCCTGCGCGCCGCCGATGTGGTCTGCGCATCGGTGGCCGATGCGTTCGACCTGCTGCTCGACCCGCAAGCGCTCGCCGCGACGCTTCGGTTGTAGACCGTCCGGTAACGGAGGCGTGGTCGATTTGTCTCCATAGTGAGCACAAAACGACCAGGCGTCTGGCTCACCGCCACGTGATCAGCAGGCGATCCCGGCGGGCGGTCCGGGCCATGAGCTTGCCGGGCAGGCGACGACGGCTTGTGGCGGGACCTGCACGGTGGCCGCGGCGCGGCTCGCCACGAAGTTGGCGCCGGTGAGGGTGGCGTTCACCGGGAGCGTGGATGCCGTGGCCCGGGGTCACAAAATCCTCGTCTCACGGGCTGCCTTCCCCTCAACCTCCCCGAAACTGTGGATCAGTCGTACAGAAGAGCTGCTGCGTTTCCGCGACCGATCGCCTCGAGCGCCGCGGGGTGCAAATCGAGCGCGCGAAGACCCTCGGCGGTCACGGCGATCGGGACGTACGGGTAATCGCTCCCGAACAGGATCCGATCGTCCCCGAGCAGCGACGACGCCGCGGCGAACGCCGGCGGGCTCGTGGTGGTGACGGCGTCGGCGTGGATCTTCGAGAGCTGACCCAGTGCGTCGGGAACGCTTTCGGTCATCTGCGCGAGCGCGACGACGCGCTGGGCGAGCATCGGCACCGCGCCGCCGCCGTGCGAGAAGATGAACGAGATCCGCGGCCACCGCGTGAACGCCCCCGCGTACAGCAGGCTCGTGACCACGCGGGTCGTGTCGAACGGGAACTCGAGGAACGGATCGGGGTAGCCGGGGAGCGCGCCGCGGCAGGACGGTGGCGCGATCGGGTGGACGTGGACGACGGCGCCACGGCGGTCGAGCTCCTCGAGCAACGGCGCGAACAGCGGGTCGCCGAGGTGGCGGCCGTCGTAGTTCGACAGCAGTCCGATCCCGTCCGCGCCCAGCTGATCGAATGCGTATTCGAGCTCGTTGAGGCTCGCATCGAGGTCAGGGAGTGGGAGGGAGGCGAACACGCCGAACCGTCCGGGGTGTTCGCGCTTCAAGTCCGCGGAGTATTCGTTGCCGTCGCGGGCCAGCAGTGGCTCGCGTGCGCCCGGAACGCCCAACGACACGTACGCCGTGTCGATCCCGAATTGGTCGAGCTGTTCGAGGGCGCGCCCCGGGGTCCAGTCGAGGACAGTGGCGTCACGCGCGAAGTACAGGATCTCGTCGCGCTGCTCGGCGACGAACCGCGGCGGCAGGACGTGATGGTGGACGTCGATCCAGCCCACGTCAGCGGCTCGCCAGTGCCGCGGCGATCGTCTCGGGCCGCAGCGGAAGCTCCTCGATCGAAGCACCGTGCGGAGCGATCGCGTCGAGGACCGCGCACGCCAGCGCAGCCGGCGTGGCCGACGCCGGGCCTTCGGCCATGCCCTTGATCCCGCCCGTTCCGTTCTCGGACGGCGTCTCGATGTGCTCGATCTCGATGCGCGGCATGTCGGTGGCGCGCGGAAGCAGATACTCGGCGAGCGTCGTCGTCTGCGGCTGGCCGGACTCGTCGTACACGTAGCGCTCGAGCAGCGCCAGCCCGACGCCCTGGGCCACGCCACCGCGGATCTGGCCCTCGACGATCATCGGGTTGACCATCGTCCCGCAGTCTTCGACGACGACGATCCGGTCGATCGCCACGCCGCCGGTGCCGGGGTCGACCTCGACCGTCGCCGCGATCGTCCCGTTGGAGTGAGTCGGACGCGGCGGATCGAAGAACGCGGTCGCAGTCAGGGTGGGATCGCCGAGCTCGGCGCGGACGTGCGGGGCGAAGTGGGCGGCGCCTGCGACCGACGCGAGCGGGATGCGGCGGGACGGGACGCCGCGCACGCCGACGGTGCCGTCGACGAGCTCGAGGTCCTCGCGCGCGGCCTCGAGCAGGATCTCGCCGACGCGCAGGAGCTTGTCGCGCACGAGCTCACCGGCTCGGTCCACCGTGCCCGCGATGAACACCGCGCTGCGGCTGCCGAACGTCCCCATCCCGAACGGCGTGCGGGCGGTGTCGCCGTCGATCACGCGAACATCCTCAGGCGCGACGCCGAACATATCCGCGACAAGCTGGGCAGCGGTCGTGCGGTGGCCCTGTCCGTGCGAGAAGGTCGGGAGCGCCACCGTGATGTGTCCCGACAGGTCGATGGCGACGGTGGCGTTGTCGTGCGAGCCGCCGGGCAACCCGCCGGCGCCGCCCGCCGACCCGATCCCCGCAGCCTCGACGAACGGAGACACGCCGATCCCGAGCAGCCGTCCCTCCCCGCGCGCCGCGGCTTGGCGTACGAGAAAGGCGTCGTAGTCGATGAGCTCGAGCGCCCGCTCGAACGCGGTCCTCCAACTCCCCGGCTCGTACTCCTCGCCCAGCACGGTTCGCCACGGGCCGTCGGCGACCATGTTCCGCCGGCGCAGCTCCATCCGGTCCGTGCCGAGCGCTCGAGCGGCGTCGTCGAGCAGGACCTCGCGGAGCGTCTGGCTCGTCGTCATGCCGACGCCGCGGAACGGCGAGATCGGCGCCTTGTGGCTGACGACGCCGCCCGTGTCGTACGCGTAGGCCCCGAGGTCGTACAGGCCCGGGACGGTGAACGCTCCGACCATGAACTCGACGTAGGCGCCGATCCCGCTCGAGTACGCCCCGGTGTCGGAGACGAAGCGCGAGCGCATGGCCAGGATCCGGCCGTCGTCGTCGAGCGCCGCCTCCAGTTCGGCCTCGGCCTCCTTGCCGTGGGCGCCGGCGGTGAGCGCCTCGCTGCGGTCCTCGACCCAGCGCACGGGTCGGCGCAGCCGGATCGCGGCGACCGCGGCGCAGAGATACTCGGGGAGGATCACCTCCTTGCCTCCGAACCCGCCGCCCATCGCGGGGCAGATGATCCTGATGTCACTGACCGGCAACCCGACCGCTTCGGCGAGCCCCGCGCGCGCGAGGTGGGGCTGTTGGGTCGAGAGGTAGCAGGTGAGCTCGCCGGTCGCCGTGTCGTAATCGGCGACGATCCCGCACGTCTCGAGCGGCGCGGTGACGACGCGCTGGGCGTGAAGGCGCCGGCGAACGACGTGCCGCGCTTGCCGGAACGCGGCGTCGACGTCGCCGTGCGCCGCCGCCTGGTGGAAGTACCGCCCCCCGGGAATATCGTCGTGGATCGGCTCGTCTTCGCCGAGCGGCTCGAGCTCGACGATCACTGCGTCCGCGCCATCCTCGGCGGCGTAGCGATCGTCGGCGAGCACCGCCGCCACCGGCTCTCCGACGTAGCGGACGCGGTCGCCGGGAAGTGTGAATCGCGGCGTCTTGAGCGCGCCGTCCAGATGCACGATGTCGACGGTCGGCTGGACGTCGGCGACGTCGGCAGAACCGAGCACCGCGCGCACTCCGGGGACGGCGCGGGCGGGCTTGAGGTCGACGGACACGATCCGGGCGCTCGGCGCGTGCGAGCGGACGAACGCCAGCTCGAGCATCCGCGGCAGCCGGACGTCGGTCACGTAGCGCGTCGCACCGGTGAGCATCCCGGGGTCCTCGAGTCGCTGCAAGCGCTTACCCGCCCACCGTCTCTCAGCGTGCGCCTGCCAGTCGGTCATCGCCGACTCTCCTCGACCACGGCGTCGACGATCGTCTCGTAGCCGGTGCAGCGGCACAGGTTGCCGGCGATCGCCTCGCGCACGTCTTCGCGCTCGAGCGGCTGGCCCGATTCGAGCAGCGGCGTGATCGCCATCAGCATCCCCGGCGTGCAGTAGCCGCACTGGAGGCCGTGGTGCTCGCGGAGCGCCGCCTGAAGCGGGTGCAGCTCGCCGCTCGCGCCGGCAAGATCCTCGACCGTCCGTACCGCCCGCCCGTCGGCCTGCACCGCGAACATCAGACACGACCGGACGGGCTCGCCGTCGACGAGTACGGTGCAGGCCCCGCACGCGCCCATCGCGCAGCCGATCTTCGTGCCGGTGAGGCCGAGCTCGTCGCGGAGCAGGTCGGCGAGCAGCAGCCGCGGCGGCACGTCGAGCTCGTGCGTCGTGCCGTTGACGGTCACCGAGACCGGGGTCATCGCGACGCCAGCTCCCCGAGCGCCCGGCGGGTCAGCGCCCTGACGAGCTCCCGACGGTAGTCCGCGCCCGCATGCACGTCTTCGGGCGGATCGACGGCGTCGGCAGCGCGCTCGGCAGCTTCCGCGATCGCGTCGCCCGTCGGCTCCGCCCCGGCGAGGAGCGTCTCGGCCTCGCGAGCGCGAATGGCACGCTCGGCCACTCCGGCGAACGCCAGCGACACCGACGCGAACCTGCCGGCGTCATCGCGCTCGGCGGCGGCGGCGACCGCGACGGTGGCGAACTCGCCGGTGGACCCGCCGAGGCGCGGCGTGACCTCGAGAAAGGCGACGCGCCGCGGTGTCGTCGGGATCCGGACCGCGACCACGAGCTCGTCGGGCTCGCGCGCGGTCGTGAAATAGGAGCGGAAGAAGTCGTCGGCCGCCACGGCGCGCACCCCGCGCGTGCTCCGCAACACGACCTCGCCGTCGAGCGCCAGCAGCACCGCCGGCAACTCGGCGGCCGGGTCGGCGTGCGCGATCGACCCGCAGACGGTGCCGGCGTTGCGAATCGCGGCATGGCCGACGTGCTTTAGCGCGTACTCGATCAGCGGCGAGGCCGACTCGCGCTCGGCCTGCGCCATCCGGATCCCGGCGCCGATCTCGATCCACTCCTCGCCGCGCTCGATCGTCCGGAACTCGGCGATCCGCATGATGTCGATGACCACGGGCGGCGCCGCGATCCGCAGGTTCATCATCGGAATCAGGCTCTGCCCGCCCGCGAGCACCGCGGCGTCGTCTCCGCGCCCGGCGAGCGCCGCGAGCACCTCGTCGCAAGACTCCGGCGCGAGGTACTCGAACGCGCTCGGCTTCACAGCCGTTCGCGGAGCAACTCGAGCGTCCCGGCCCAGGCGCGCTCGGCGGCGTCGTGGTTGTAGGCGGGCCGGTCCGGCATCGTGTAGCCGTGGTCGGCGTCCGGGAATATCTCGATCCGGTGCTCGACCCCGTAGTGCACGAACTGTTCGCGCAGGGGCGGAATGCTCGACACCGGCGTGACCTGATCGGCCTCGCCGAAGCCGAGGTAAAGCCCGCCGGCGACCCGGTCGACCGAAAGATGCGGCGAGTCCGGCTGGTCGGTGACGAGCCGCGAGGGGTGCAGCAGCGATGCGGCTGACACGTCCGGGCCGAACGCGTCGGCGGCGCGCAGCCCGAAGCGCCCGCCCATGCAGAAGCCGACACAGCCCCACGGGCCGGCAGGTCGATCGGGCAGCGCCTCGAGCATCAGCCCGGTGTCCTCGAGCACCTCGTCGTCGTGTACGCGCGCGACGAGCCCGTGCATCCGTTTGAACTCTTCGGGATCGCCCGCCTTGAGGCGGTCCGCGTTCAGCCGTTCGGTCGGGTCGAACTTGTAGTAGAGGTCGGGGAGCAGCGCCGTGTAGCCCTCGCCGGCAACCCTCTCGGCGTGGTCGTGGAGCGCGCGGCGGATCCCCGGGGCGTCCATGTACAGGACGACCACCGCCGAGGATCCGTCCCCGTCGGGCCGGTGGATGTGCACGGGCATCTCGCCGCGCGGGGTGCTGACCTCGATCGTCTTCACGCTCATGTCGCTCCTTCAGGTGGTCGCGTTCGTGGCAAGGTGGCCGGCACGCGCCGCCGCGCGCTCGCCTGCGATCCGGCCGAACACGATCGCGTCGGTGAGGCCGCCGCCGTGCTCGGTCAAGTGTCCCCAAATCGAGCCCGCGGCGCCGGCCGCGAACAGCCCCGGGATGGGGTCTCCACCCGCCCCGCCGCCGCGGCGCAGGACCCGTGCGTCCGCGTCTCGTCGGGGACCGCCGGATGCCGTCGCGACGCCCGGCGTCATCTGGATCGCGTAGAGCGGCGGCAGAAGGGGCTCGAGCGTGGCCGGCGCGCGGCCGAACTCGTTGTCCGCTCGCCGGCTCACGGCGGCCGCGTACCCGCCCAGCGTGTCTTTCAGGATCGCTGCATCGAGTCCCGTAGCCGCGGCCAGCTCCCCCGAGTCATCGCCCCGCTTGATCCAGCCTGCAGTGACCTCAGCCGAGTTGTCGGGGCTCCATTCGTAGCCGTTCGGGCTGCCGACGATGCCGTGGAGCGGCCCAGCGCGGCGGGCGGCTTCGTCGAAGATGATCCATCCCGGCATCTGGGGGCGGTTCGCGCGACGCGGAAGGTACGCGGTCAGCGCGCGGACGCGATCGTGCACCTCCCAGCCCGTCTCGTCGGCGAACCGGCGGCCGTCGCCGTCCACGTAGATGAAGCTTGGGGCGTGAACGTCGAGCGTGAACGCAGCCGGAAAGTCCGGGTGGACGAACGACAGCCACCCGAAGAACGCACTCATGTGCCAGAGCGAGGCGCCGGCGCTCTGGGCGAGGCGGATCGTGTCACCGGTGTTGCCCTGATGGCCGACTGAGGTGAGGGGGAGCGGGAGGTAGGCGTCGCGCAGTTCCGGGTCGGCCTCGAAGCTGCCGCTCGCCAGGATCACGCCACGGCGCGAGGCGATTGTGGTTCGCGCTCCGTGGTGCTCGACGATCGCGCCGCGAACGCCGCCCTCGTCGCCGGTGACGAGGTCGACGACCGGAGTGTCGAGCGCCACCGGGATGCCGCGCTCGCGCACCCCGTCCTCGAGCGTGCGCCACAGTCCGGGGCCGGGGCGTTCGCCCGGCGCCGGAACGAACTGGCGGTAGCGGACGTGCCCGGCGCCCGGGAAGTGCGGCCACGACGGGAGCATCCCGCCGAACGCGTCCTCGTCGACAGGAGGGGCACTTCCTCCGAGCGACGCGAGGAACGCCGGGACGTCGGTGAGCCCGCGTGCGTAGGCCTCAAGCACGGCCAGATCGGTCTTGCCGAAGCACAGCGCATCCAGGTGATCGACCGCCCGCGGCCCGTCGACGTCGAACAGGAAGCCGCCCGAGTAGACGCAGTTGCCCCCTCCCGCTCGGGTCTTTTCGACGACGCAGACGCGGGCGCCGGCGTCGTGTGCGGAGATCGCCGCGGCCGCGCCCGCGGCGCCGAACCCGACGACGAGGACGTCGACTTCGGCCGGAAGGTTCATGCGGGCGCCGCGGCCATGATCCGGAGTGGCTCGGATCCGTCCCACCCGATCGATGCCTCGCGCAACATGGCGTAGAAGCCGAGCAGTTCGTCCCGTCGCTGGAGTACCTCGATCGGGTGGCCGAATCGGTCTCCGCCGTCGAACCAGACCGCGGACGCCGGGCCCGTCCGGCCGGCGTGGAACGGGGTGATCCCCAGCGCGGTCAGCCGCGCGGTCTCGTCGTCCAGCGAATCGGCAAGCCAGGCGACATGGCCGACGCCGCTGCCCGGTCCGACGAGCGCGTCGCGCAACCCGGCGGGCTGGGCGTCGTGCACCTGGGTCAACTCGACGATCAGCGGCCCCCAGACCCCGAACGCCGACGAGTGGTCATAGGTCGCGGGCTCGCCCCGGTACGTGACCTCGTCGAACGCGATGTGCTCCATCGCGTAAAAGGGTCCCGCGCCGATGGCGGCCGCGAACCGGGGCACATCTCGGCCGAGATCCTCGACCACGTATCCGACGTGATGAATGGGCGGGAGCACTGAACGGCCAACTGTAGACGATTGCTCAATCTGTATGCAATACTGCCGCCGGGATGCGAGTCACGGTCGACCATGTCGGGCTCTCGGTGGCGGACCTCGACGCCGCCGAGGGGTTCTACACCACGGCATTCGGGTTTGAGCGCCAGCTCGCCTTCGAGCTCAGCCCACACCCGATCCGGGGCCTGATGCTGGCTCATCCCTCAGGGTCGCGGCTCGAGCTGTTCGAGCACGCGGAATCCGTCCCCGGCGTCCAGGCGCCCGGTCCGATCGAGGCTCACGCCACCCGCGGCTACAACCACTTCGCGCTCGCGGCGCCGGAGATCGACGGCCTGTTCGCGACCGCGCTGGCGGCCGGCGCGAGACCCGTGATCGAGCCGCGTCCGTCGCCCGAGCCCGGCGTGCGCTTCGCGTTCCTGGCCGATCCAGAGGGCAATCTCGTCGAGCTCGTGGAGAAAGCCGAATGAGACGCCTCGAGGGCAAGGTTGCGCTGATCACCGGGACGGCCGGCGGCCAGGGCGCGGCGGCGGCGAGACTGTTCGCCGCCGAGGGTGCGATGGTCTTCGGCTGCGATCTCGACGACGCGCGGGCCGGCGCGGTGGCGGAGGCGATCCGCGCCGCCGGCGGCGAGATGTACTCCGCGGCGCCGGTCGATCTCGCCGATCCGGACGCTGCCGCAGCCTGGGTCACCGACGCCGCCGAGCGCGCCGGCGGGATCGACCTTCTCTACAACAACGCCTCGGCGCCGCGAGTGGGCCCGTTCACGGAGATGACCTTCGACGACTGGCGGTTCACGCTCCGCAACGAGCTCGACCTGATCTTCACCGTCACCAAGGCGGCGTGGCCTCACCTGATCGCCCGGGGGGGTGGGGTCGTCATCAACACGGCCTCGGTGTCGGCCCACCGTGGGGCGACGTTCATCGAGCAGGCCGGCCATGGCGCGGCCAAGGGCGGTGTGCTCGCGATCACCCGCCATCTGGCCGCATCGGGCGCTCGCCACAACATCCGCGCGAACTCGATCAGCCCCGGGCTGATCGTGACGCCGCAGATCGAGCCGTTCCTCGAGGAGCCCGGGCATCCGGTGCACGAGATGCTCCGCACCCACCCCCTGGGTCGTCTGGGCACGCCCGACGACGTCGCCCGGGTGGCGCTGTTCCTCGCGTCCGACGAGTCGTCCTACCTCAACGCGGTCGATGTCGTCGTCGACGGTGGCCAGTCACTGATCTCATGAGCGCGGTCGTGTGGCGGGGCGAGCCCGGGTACGAGGAGGCGCGCGTCGGACGCGTGTTCAACGCGCGCCGGCCCGAGCGTTACCCGGCGGGTGTCCTGATGGCCGCGAGCGACGAGGACGTCGTCGCCGGCGTGCGCCTCGCCGGCGAGCGCGGCCTCCAGGTATCGGTGCGCGCCGGCGGACACAGCTGGGCCGCGTGGAGCGTGCGCGAGGACGTGCTGTTGATCGATCTCGGGGGGATGCGGTCGATGGGTTACGACCCTGACACCGGGATCGCGACCGCGAACCCGGCGGTGAAAGGAGGCGCTGAGCTCGTGCCGTTCCTGACCTCGCACGGGCGGGCGTTCCCCGGCGGTCACTGCCCGAGCGTCGGGATCGGTGGGTTCCTGCTTCAGGGCGGCCAGGGGTGGAACAGCCGCAAGTACGGCTGGGCGTGCCAGAACGTCGCCGCGATCGACGTCGTCACCGCCGACGGCGAGCTGATCCGGGCCGACGAGAACCAGAACTCGGATCTGCTGTGGGCCGCGCGGGGAGCCGGACCGGGCTTCTTCGGCGTGATCACGCGGTTCCATCTTCAGACGTATCCGCTGCCGCGGGGGATGACCCACGACACGTGGATGTTCGAGCTCGATCAGCTGGAGCCGCTGCTCGAGTGGATCGACGAGCTGCTGCCGTCGCTCGACCGGGTCGTCGAGCCGGTGATCGCGGCCACGCGCCTGCCCCGCCCCGAGGGTCCGCCGGTGCTGCTGCTCCACACGACCGCGATGTGCGACACCCAGGAGGAGGCCGAGCGCGTGCTGGCTCCGCTGGTGGCGTGCCCGATCGCCGACCGCGCGATGGCGCACGAGCACGGCCTCACGACGGTCGAGCTCGAGAACGAGGCCCAGGCGGCGCAGAACCCCGAGGACCACCGTTACGCCGTCGACTGCACCTGGACCGACGCACGCGCCGCCGAGCTGGCCCCGCGATTGCGGGCACTGTGGTCCGAGCTGCCGACCCACCACTCGTTCTCGATCTGGTACGGCTGGGCTCCGAGCCGCCCGCTGCCCGACATGGCGTTCTCGATCGAGGGCCACGCCTACATCGCGACCTACGCGATCTGGACCGATCCGGCCGACGACGAGCGCCACCGCAATTGGGTCGTCGAGCACACGCGCGGGCTGGCCGAGCTCGGGAAGGGCGTGTACCTCGGCGACACCGACTTCACCCGGCGCTCGGACCGGTTCCTGAGCCCGGAGAACTTCGCGCGGCTGGAGGAGATCCGATCGCGCCGGGACCCGGACCGGCGGTTCTGCTCCTACCTGATCGCCGAGGGCGCCGAGCTCAACGAAGAACCAGACCGCCGTCCGCGCACAGCGTCTGCCCCGTGATCGCGCCGGCGCCTTCCGAGATGAGGAAGGCGACGGTGGCGGCGATGTCGTTCGGGGCGAGGGGGCGGTCGATCGCCTGGCGGGCCTGCACCTCCGCGAACGCCTCGGGGGGCGTGTCGGCGACGGCGGCCGGGGTGGGGGTCAGCCCGGGCGCCACGCAGTTGACCGTGATCCCGTCGCGCCCGAGCGCGCGCGCGAGCGTACGGGCGATTCCGATCAGCGTCGCCTTGCTCGCGACGTAGGCCAGGAGGTCCGGCGCCGGCGGATCCCAAACCGTGTCCGAGACGACGAACACGATCCGGCCGAAGCCGCGCTGCGCCATCCCGGGAGCGAACGCCTGCGCCAGCCACAATGCGGATTCGACGTTGACCGCCTGCACCCGGCGCCACGTCGCGGCGTCGAGGTCGGCCAGGGCCGCCCGGTCGAACGCGGCCGCGGCGTGGACGAGCACGTCGCAGCGGCCGTGGGTGTCGAGGACGCTGGCGGCGGTGGCGCGGACCGCGTCCTCGTCGCCGAGGTCGACGGGGAAGTCCGGCGCGCGGTCGGGGACTGCCGTGCGGTCGAGGACCGCCACCGTGTGGCCGGCGTTGGCGAGCGACGTGGCGATCGCGCCTCCGATCGCCCCGGCGCCACCGGTGACTGCGGCAACTCGGGTCACGACCAGAATCCGCGGTGGCCACTATGTACAAGGCCCGAAAGTCCCCACTGGGCCGGCGACCGGCGGGACATAAGCATTCCCCGGATGCTTATGTCCCGGTCGCGACGGTATATGCGGCCGGTTTGGGGCGTTGTACATGGCGCGGGCTGGCTCATGAGGCGAGCCCGTGCACAAGTCGCCAAACCACCGCGCCGGACTCGGGCCGCGGCAACATAAGCGCCTGTGAGGCGCTTATGTGCACGAAGTCGAAAGCCAGCGCGGGCTTTGGTGAGAAATGCACGGTCTGCGGGAAGAGCCGGGCGAGGATTGCTGGACGGGGCTGCTGCACGCATTTGACGGAAGTGTATACAATTCGGCCACGAAACCGGAACCCAGGCTGTGAGG
>Ga0335073_10003658_pt1 | contig 21464 bp, 17 predicted proteins | sample Lox_Sample_22_FD_207093 | JGI IMG/M metagenome (GOLD analysis project Ga0335073, IMG submission 207093) | Soil microbial communities from Loxahatchee National Wildlife Refuge, Florida, United States - Lox_Sample_2.2 | ecosystem: Environmental > Terrestrial > Soil > Wetlands | place: USA...
ACCGGCGGGTACGGCGCCCACTCGGTCATCGAGGCGGTCGGCACTCAGGAGTCGATGATGCAGGCCGTCCGCTCCGCCCGCCCCGGCGGCCACGTCGGCTACGTCGGCGTCGCCCACGGCGTCGAACTGCCCGGCGAGGAGCTGTTCTACGCCGAGGTCCACCTGCTCGGCGGACCGGCCCCGGTCCGCCGGTTCCTGCCCGACCTCATCCACCGCATCGAGAACCACGACATCGACCCGGGCAAGGTCTTCGACCTCACCCTGCCGCTCGACCAGGCCGCCGAAGGCTACCGGGCCATGGACGAACGCCGCGCCGTCAAGACCCTCCTCCAGCCCTAGCCGCTCACCAGCACACCGCCCACCAGCAAGGGAGCCAGCAATGCCGACGATCCACACCCCGGTCCCGGTGGTCCCGCTGCGGGACGGGACCGGAATCCCGCAGATCGGCTTCGGCACACTGCGCGTGCAGCCGAGCCGCGACGCCTCGCAGGCCAACATCGACGTGACCGCCGAGGTCGTCGGGCTGGCCTTGCAAGCCGGGTACCGGCACATCGACACCGCCCAGTCCTACGGCACCGAGCGTGGCGTGGGCCAGGCGATCGCCGCCTCCGGCATCCCCCGCGACCAGTTGTATGTCACCAGCAAGCTCGCCAACAGCAACCACGCCCCGGACGACGTCCGCCGCTCGTTCGACGAGACCATGGCCGGCCTCGGCCTCGACCAGCTTGATCTGTTCCTGGTCCACTGGCCGCTGCCCACCCTGTACGACGGCGACTACGTCTCGACCTGGAAGGCCGTCGCCGGCCTGGCGGCCGAGGGACGGCTGCGCACCGCCGGGGTCTCCAACTTCCAGCCCGCCCACCTGGACCGCATCATCGCCGAGACCGGCATCACCCCGGCCGTCAACCAGGTCGAGCTGCACCCTTACTTCACCAACCGCGCCGTCCGCGCCGCCACCACCCGCCACGGCATCGCGATCGAAGCACACAGCCCCCTCGGGCACAACGGCAAGCCCCTCACCGACCAGACGATCACCGGCATCGCCGCCGCCCGCGGGAAGACCCCCGCGCAGGTGATCCTGCGCTGGCACATTCAGCACGGCACGATCGTCATCCCCAAGTCGGCGCGCCCCGAGCGGATGGCGGAAAACCTCGCCATGCTCGACTTCGAGCTGACCGCCGAGGAGATCGCGGCTGTCGACGCGCTCGACCGGGGCGAGATCGGCCGGGCCGGACCCAACCCCGACACCTACGAAGGAGTCTGACGGCAGGCGACCGAGTAATCCCAGTCCGACCAGTTCGTCGCCCGGCTCGTCGGCCTGAAAGGCCACGTCACGAACCTGCCCGCCGCGGCAATGGACGGCGCCGCGGTCATCGCCGCCTACCACGACCCGCGGAAGGTCGAGGAGTCGTTCCGCATGACCAAGACGGACCCGCGTGCCCGGCCGGTATTTCATCATCAGCGCGAGGCCACCGAGGCAGACCTGACTGTGGTGTTCGCCGCCCGGGATGCAACGACAACCAAGGACGCGGCCACCGCGCCAAGATATGCACCATGATCGCCCAGGGGTCAGCACGGATCCAGCACCGTGTCTGGAAACGACGGGAACCAACCCGGAACAACGGGCAAAGCGCCGAACCGCCCGGCCCCGGTGACCGCCTGCACGGGCAAGGCGCCACCCCAGACCAAGGCCGCTGACCAGCGGAAACGCCGACAGCCGCGCTACTTCAGGAGCTAGCGGGCCATGACAACGCGCTGGATCTGGTTGGTGCCCTCGTAGATCTGGGTGCCACCGGAGCTATAGGCGGTTCCCGCAGCTAGACGGCCTGTCCGAAGCCTGGTTTCCAGCACCGATCCAGCACCGGCTGACCTGTGACGACCATTCGCTCCCGAGGTCGCGCGTCCGCCCCGCCCAGTTCCTCACTCGGCCGTGCCCGCAATCGCATTTCCCGTGCTCCGGCTGCCTGATCAGCCGGCCAGCAGGTCCGCGGCCATCGTGGCGGCGGCAGCAGCGAGCGGGGCGGGGTCGTGTGCCGCACCGGGGACCACCCGCAGCTCGGCCGCCAGCCCGGCCCGGGCCAGTGCCTGCGTCAGTGCAGCCGCACGCGCCAGGCGGGTGTCATCGGGCGACGTCCCTGGCCGCATGGTGGCGACATCGGTGTCACGGTCGCCGACGAGCACCCGCAGTGGCAGCCGGCGCAGCTCAGCAAGGTTGATGGACAGGCCGAACAGGGCGTCGACGTCCCCCGTCCCGGCAGGCCAGGGCCGGCTGTCCCGCAATACGGTGATGTCGCCGGGGGCCGCGATGATCGCTGCCTTCAGTCTGTGCGGGTGCAGGTAGGCAAAGCGGTGGGCGAACTGCCCGCCGCCGGAGAACCCGTACAGGAGGAAACGCCGCGGATCGAAGCGCCACCTGCGGGCCGCCTCGTCGATCATGGCCAGCAGCACCAGGTCGAACCTGATGCCGCGGTAGGCGATGCTCTTGTAGTTGTGCAGGTCGTTCGGGTCATCGATGCCGGCGGGGAATAGCGGCGCCACGACGATCGCGCCAAGTGCCTCAGCGGTCTCGACCCACGGAGCGACAGTCATGTGCAGATCCCGCCCGGTGCTGTGGACGGCGACGATCAGCGGTGCGTCCGCGGCCGGGACAGCACTGGGCGGGACAGCACCACGCGGGACGTAGGCGCAGTAGGAGAAGCGCGGGTCGGCCTGCGAGGCGATCAGCGGCGTCCAGCCGGTCAGTACGGCGCGGCCCGGATGGCCGGGGGGCAGGTCCGATGGTCCGATCAGGCGGACAGGGTGCTCGCTCACAGGGTGCTCGCTCACTCCGGGTCGCCATCGGGCAGGGGAAGGCCGAGCAGCGCCACGAACTGCTGGCCGGCGTGCATGTCCCGGTCACCGACGCAGCCCTGGACCACGGACCGCGGCATCGACACCTTGATCGCCAGCAGCCGCGGCAGCAAGTGGATCCGGACCTGGTCGGCACGGACCGCGTAGCGGGCGCCAATCGCGGCCGGATCGGTCAGCGAGTGACTCGCCCGGTTGTAGGCGATGTCGTCAGCGAAGAAGACGTCAATGGTCAGCCAGAACGGTCCGGCGTTCTTGGACCGCACATGGCTAGCGAGGGCGCCCAGGGTCGTCATGCGCCGACCTCCCCCACCGCCGTGCGGAAGAGCTCGCCCGGATCTGTCACGTCGACCACGTGGTGCAGGACGAACTCGTGAACGGCACCTCGCTCGATCTCGGCGGGCGAGCCGAGGAAGGCAAAGCTCGGCAGCTCCGCGTCACCAGGGAGCGGCGCATGCAGTAGCGCAGGATTGGCCAGCTTGGCGAGCTGGGTCGCCGTCGCCTGGTCGGCAGCGGTAGCGATGAAGACGATCCCCACTTCCCGGGGTGCCTCGCTGGCGCAGGGCTCCGCGGCGCCGAGCACGGCGTCGTGACCGTAGCGCAGCAGGTCGATCCGGTAGCTGCCAGCCTGCAGGCCGAGCGTGCCCGGGATGACGGCGTCGAGATAGCCGCGAAGCTGCTCGCACCACTCGTCGAGGCGGCTGAGCACCTGCGGGTCCCGGATACCAGAGATGATCATGGTCTGGTATCCGGCCAGGGCCGCGCCCTCGAGCTTGATCGTGTGCTGCGCGGCGGGCTCAAACCTCGACCCTTCCACGCGGACCCGCCGGTCATCCAGCGCGGTATACGTCGCATCACGGGTGTCGAGGGTGCCCGCAGGCTCCCGGAGCCGGAAGGGATCGGCGTTCTCGTACATCATGTGCGCCGCCACGCTGGCCGGCGTGCACTGGGCGTGCTCAGCGACCGGCTCCACGGTGAACCCGTCACGGTCGATCGTCACCACCACACCTCCGCTGCGGGGATCGGTAGTGCACAGTCCGCCGCACTCCGCGATCTTGCCCGCATGCCAGACCGGACCCGGCGGCAGGCCTTCGGCCAGGGCGTAGGCGGCGGTCAGTGCCGTGTCGGTGGCCCGGCCAGCCAGGACGACCTCGGCGCCGCAGGCCAGCGCCGCGGCGATCGGCTCGTGGCCCATGAGCCCCACGATGTGGGTGCACCGCCCCAGCAGAGCGGCATCGAGCGGCAGGGCGGGCTCGAGCGGGTGGATGCGGCCTGCCTGCAGCAGCCGGGCGAGGTCCTCGGCGCGCTGCTCGGCATAGACGCGGGCTACCCGGAAGGAATGACCCAGCTCTGCGGCGACCTCGGACACGATGCCGTGCACCCAGTCGACGCCCGTGTCGGTGCCTGACGTGCCGCACGACCCGACAATGACCGGGATGCCTGCCCGCTTCGCGCCCGCCAGGATGAGGCGCAGGTCGCGGGCTACCGCGGCGCGAGCGGTCTTGGCGGTAGCGGTGCCGAGGTAATGGGGCCCGGAGTCGGTCGAGCCGCCGTCGACCGCGATCACATCGGCGCCCAGCTCGATGCCGCGGGCGATAGTCGTGGCCGGGAAGCCACCGCCCAGCATCCCGACCGGCATCAGCACCCGGACCAGCTGCGTTGCGGGGCCAGCCACGCGTGACCCGGTCATCCGTCATCCCGCGCCGCGCCGGCCCCGGTCTCGTCCAGGAGGCCCGCGTCCCGCCGGAGGCTGAGGAAGAACTCGCCGCTGCGACCCAGGTGAGCGCGCATGAGCTCTTCTGCTCGTGCGCCATCGCGGGCCAGCAGCGCCTCGACGATGCGCTCGTGTTCCGTCAGCCCGGCCGCCGGGTACTGCTCCCCCAGCGTCTGCGCTGCCCTGACCCGCTCGGCCAGCCCGAACGCCGTGGTCGTCGCGATCATGTCGGTCAGCGGCTGCGAGTGCGCAGCCCGGTCGATCAGCTCGTGCAGTCCCCGTGCGCACGCGACCTGGGCGGCCGCAGGCGCGCGGCGGCGGGACAGATCGATGCCGCGACGCAATGCCGCGACGATCTCGGCGAGCTCCGCGTCGCTCGCGCCCTCAGCAGCAAGCCGCGCGGCCACGCCGCGCAGCGCGTTCTGGATCAGGCTCAGCTTGCGCAGCTGCGCCTCGGTAGGCGCGGCCACCGTGACGGTCCGGGAGTCACGTCGCTCGATCAGGTGCTCCTGCTCGAGCCGGCGGAATGCCTCCCGGACCGGAGTGGGCGACACGCCAAGCATGCCGCCGAGGGAGCGCTCGGTCAGTCGCTCACCGGGCGTGAGGGTGCCGTCGACGATCATCTGCCGCACGGCTTGATAGGCCTGCTCGCTGAGGCTGGGCCCCGTGCTCAGCTGCCTGACCGCCTGCCCCGCCGGCATGACCCACTCCCCTCGCCTCACTGTCCGCCGCGCACATCGCCGCGCGGCGCCGCCAACATCGCTGTTTGCTATAGCATATAGTATTCACGTGATGTTCGTACCCCGGCCGCTGAGGCGGGCACGGTCCAGCAGCCGGCGCGTCAGGGCCGCATCGGACGCGTGCAGATAAATCGCCGCCTGCAGCGTCACGCCGAGCCGGGCCGCGGCCGTGACCGCCGCGCCCGGCTTGACGGCCACCGCCAGGCCGCTGGTAGGCCTCGTCGAGAACCGCCAGGGCGCGATCTAGCGAACTCGGCACGATATGACCGTAGATCTGGTGCGTGGTGTCGATGCTGCGGTGCCCGAGCCAGCGTGACACCTCGGTTATCGGGATGCCGCGGGTAAGTGCGGCTGAGGCAAAGCAATGGCGCAGGGAATGCGGAACGAACCGCTGCGGCAGGCCTGCTGCTGCCGCAGACCGGGCGGAATCCTCCTGGTAGCTGCGCCTGATGACGAGCTTGTACTTACGTCCTTGGTAGAGATAGCCGTCGCTGGTAGTGCCGTGGTCAGCGCTGTGCTTGTCGAGAGCCTCGGCGACGTACTCGGCTAGCGGCACATCGCGGTAGTCGCCTCTCTTGCGGCCATTGAGCGGGCGGAGCCGGGCCTGCTGGTCCACCTGCTCGCGCACGCGCAGAATGGTGCCATCGGCAATCCGGCACCGCAGGTTGACCGCGAGGGCCTCGCCGATGCGGAGGTCGCATCCCTGCATCAGCCAGATCGTGGAAGCCCAGTCAGCGGGAAGACCCGCAGCAAGCGGGCCTGCCTGGGCGCGCGTCGGCAGGATGAAGTCTTTCTCGATGACCACGCCAGGCAGCTCGATCGCCACGCAAGGGGATCCGCGACGCGGTCCGGACCCGGGCGCAGGCGGCGGCGACCCGCAGCCGCATCGCGGCGTGCTGGCGGGCGGAGTCGGCCAGGCTGGACAGCAGCTGGCCCAGGTCGCGGGACTGCTGCTCGGCGGCCAGCAGCAGCGCGGCGGCCACCAGGTCGGCGGCCTCGGCAGCGAAGGCCCGCAGCGCGCCGGGAGCCGCTGCCCTTGGTGGATGCGGGCGGCCAGGGCGGTGACCTGATCGCGGACCGCGGCGGGCGCGAGCGGCGCGGTGGCCAGGATCGCCTGCTCCAGCCGGCTGCGGCGGCCAGGGTGTCGCGCAGCTGCTCGGTCCACGACTCGGCGCCCTCGATACGCCGCACCTGCTGGTCTCCGGCCCGGTCGGGCCCAGGGCGGGCGGCAGGAACCAGGCCGCCAGGCCCGCGAGGATCGTGCCGGCCGGCCAGCGGGTGATCACCGCCGCCGCGGCCGCCAGGGTGCCGCCGATTCTGGGTGCGGTGGCCTGCGCGCGGGCGCGGGCCGCCGCCTGGCGCCAGCGCCGGTCAGCGGGAGCGGAGGCCTGGCGGCGCAGCCCGAGCAAGACCAGGACCAGGCCCAGGCCGGTCCCGGCGCCGAGCAGCCCGGCCAGCGCGACACTGCCGCCGGTCATGCCGGCAGCCCCGGCGGCTGGTAGCCGGCCGCGGCCAGCTCATCAAGGGTGGCGGCGCGGACCGGCACCGACGGGACCGCGCGGCGGTCCGGGCCGGGGGCGAAGATCTCGTTGGAGACGACCTGCCGGCCGTTTGCTCGTTCAGATCTGGTTGTAGATCACCAGCTTCAGGCCCGGGCTATCGACGGGCTCGAAGCTGCTCGGCTCGACTGTGATCGAGCCGCGGTCGGGGTGGTGCAGGATCTTGTGGCTCGAAGCGGAGCCGTGGACCTCGTGGTGTGCCCACCATTCGCCGAACTCGGGGCAGCCGTCCCGCATCTGCTGCACAAGGACCGTAAGCATGGGGTCGCCGGCCCAAAGGTCGTAGGTGGCGCGGAACCGCGAGAGCATCCGCTGCGCCACCCCGGCCCACCCGGCGCCGAACAGCTCACGGATCCACGGGTCAGTGAGCATCAAGATGAGCACGTTGCGCTCGCCGCCACCCTCGAGCCGGTCGAAGTCAAAGGTGTCGGCTGCCGCGTCGTTGAAGGCGATCAGGTCGCGGCGGCGGTCCATCACGTACGCCGGCTGGGTCAGCTTCTTCAGCAACCGCGTCAGCGCGGGCGGCACTGACTCCCGTCGCAGCGGCCCATGCGGGCCGTCGCCGGCAAGAGCGTGCAGGTGCTGACGCTCGGTGTCGGTGAGCCTGAGGGCGCGGGCCAGCGCATCGACGGTCGGCCGCGACGGGGTGACCGGCCGTCCCTGCTCGAGACGGATGTACCAGTCGACGCTGATGCCCGCGATATCGGCGACCTCCTCGCGCCGCAGACCTGGTGTGCGCCGCCTGCCGGGGCCAGCGGCCAAGCTGACGCTCCCGGGGCTAAGACGCTGCCGTCGGGCCCGCAGGAAGTCGCCGAACTCCCGGCTTCTCTGGCCGGCTGAAGTCATAGCGCCTGCAGGGTAGGGCTCACGGGGCCCAGGATAGGCCCGTCCCTGAATATCTCAGGACGCCGCCGGTAGCCTCAGGCCCAGTCTCCCCCGATGAGGTGCTCATGAAAGCCGCTGTACTCAGCCAGCTCGGCGCGCCGCTGGCGGTCCAGACGCTTCCCGACCCGGTGCCCGGCACCGGCGAGGTGATCGTCGACATGGCCGCCGCGGGCGTGGCCGGCTATACCGCCGGGGTCTTCTCCGGAGCCCGGAACTACCTCCTGGAGCTGCCGATCGTTCCCGGCCCGGGCGGGATCGGCCTGGTCCGCGCAACCGGCCCGGACGCGACCAAACTACAAGCCGGCGACTGGGTCTTCTGCGACCCCACGATCCGCTCTCGCGACGACGTGATCAATCCCGACTCGATCCTGCTGGGCTGGACCGCCCATGCCGAAGCAGCGCTGCCACTGCACCGCTACTACCACAACGGCTCCTACGCACAGCAGCTGCTGGTCCCGACCGAAAACGTCACCGCGCTGGGCGAACTCGACCCCGCCGACGCTGGACGGTGGTGTGCGCTCAGCAGGCTGCTTGTCCCTTATGGCGGGCTGCTCGCACTCGATCTCCAGCCCAGCGAGACAGTCGTGATCAACGGCGCGACCGGCGGGTTCGGTGGTGCCGGGGTCGCCGTGGCGCTGGCGATGGGCGCCGGGACGGTCGTGGCGACCGGCCGCAGGCAGCAGTCGCTCGACAGCCTGCGCGCGCGCCTCGGCCCACGGGTCGTGCCAGCCCGCATGACCGGCGAGGAGGAGCAGGACCGCCGCCGCATCATCGAGCTGGCAGCTGGACGGATCGACTGCGTGCTGGACTTCCTGCCACGCGAGGCATCCGCCGGCCAGGTCCGGGCCGCGCTGCTCGCAGTCAGCCCGGGCGGCCGTGTGGTGCTGATGGGAGGCGTCGGCAGCGGCGACAACCCCAACGTGCCGCTGCCCTACCGCTGGCTCATGCACAACAACGTCACGGTGCGCGGTCAGTGGATGTACCCGCGCGATGCTGTGCCACGCATGATCCGCATGGTCCGCGCCGGCCTGATCGACCTCCAGCACTACGACCTCACCGAGTTCGGTCTCTGCGACGTCAACGACGCCGTCGCCCATGCCGCCGCCAACGCCAGCCCAACCCAGATGACCGTGCTGCGACCCGACCGAGACACCACCTGAGCATGCTCGTCATGACCTGAGCATGCTCGTCATGACACAGTGCGCCAGGTACGTCAACCCGCACGTAACCTCACCCGCCTGAGGCGCGCAGCGACATTTGCTCAGCCCGTGTGGCCGGCTGAAAACCCGGAACGCGTGCAAAGCCCCTATGGAGGCCGCTGAGCACATAACGGTCGGACCATACACGAAGTGCCGTGCACCGTCGCGGCAATGAGCATCCAGATACCGTCGCCGCCCTTCCCGATCCCGGCTCGCCCTCGCGCTGATTACCCTCTGTAACCACGATCGGTCAGCTGCCGGCGGCCGACCCAGCCCAGAGGTCAGCACGGATCCAGCACCACGTTGGGAACCGGCCGGAACCAACGGGAAATAACGGGCAAACGGCCGACCGCCGGAAACCGGAGGTCACGGGCCACTTTAAGATCCGCACCAGCGCCATGACCAGCGCTTATTACCGCACGTCAAGCCCGGTGACGGCCCTACCGATGATCATGCGCTGGATCTCCGACGTGCCCTCGAAAATCGTGAAGCTCGTGGAGGTGCGGGCAGTTTCCGCAGGTAGATAGCCTGTTCAGGCTCCGGATGTCAGCACGAACTCAGCACGTATCCGCGGGTCCTGTCCAGCACTCTCAGCAAGAAACTGAGACGGCGCTGCGCCTGGGACCAGCTGATGGCGCTGGCCAGCGGCTATCGCCTTCAGGATCTGACTAGCCGCGCGATGGCGTCTGAGGCCTCTTTGACCTTGGCGGTAGCGGCGTCGCCGCCCTCGGCGACAGCACCGGCCACGCAGTGGCCGAGGTGCTCTTCCAGCAGCCCGAGCGCGACCGACTGCGGCGCCCTGGTTACGGCGGCAACCTGGGTGAGGATGTCGATGCAGTACTTGTCGTCCTCGACCATCCGCTGCAAGCTGCGGACCTGACCTTCGATGCGCCGAAGCCGGTTGATGTAGGCGTCCTTGTCGTGCGTGTACCCGTGCATCGCGCGCCCTCCGGCCTCAGCGATCCGTCCCGGCGGGCGGACGCGGTGTCAGGTTGCAGCCATTTCCGCCGCCTCACGGCTTGCAGACCGCACGCGTGGTCCGGCGGGCCGACCGCAGCACAGCTCCGACGTCAACGGCGGGCGTTCCCGGCGTCGTCACCGCATGGCTCTGCTCGGTTGCGACATGCCCCCCAGCTAACTCAGCACCGACTGGTGCCTGGACTGTGCCCGGCGAAACCGGCTCGGGCAGGACGTCCCCAGCCCGCCGGACGGCTGGCTCACGGCGTATCAGATCGCGGAGTCCGAGCCAGCCAAGAGATTGACGACCTTCGGGCCGAGTATTCCGGACAAGCCATTGGCGCGGTCTGGATTCCAGGCGGTGTCCACCGGGTCAAGGCCACGACGGTGTCGACCGGCCGATGCTTCCGGGAGTTTCCGGATACGCAGATATACTGCCGCGCAGGCGCGGCTGAAGTGACACCGCTCCGCCCCGCTGGCCGCAGACGGGAGATGAGAGCAATGGCTTCATACCCTGAGGGAACGGTGCTGACCTGTTCTCATGAAGATTGCAATTGCCGAGTCCTGATCCAGGCGGAGTGCCACTGCCCGGAGGCGGAAGGGCCGTCGACCTATCGGTGCGCGTGTGGCGCCGCACTGGTGCCTGTCAGCAAGAGCTGACAGGCACAGCCGCCCGGAATCCGGAGCGCATTTATCCCGGACGTTCGCCGGTCGGGGCTGAGTGCGCTGCACGCGTGTACGGGATCGGACCTGGCCGTGGCGAGATTGTCTGCGGTCAGGTCAAAGGGACGCGGCTCGGGTTGGTTGGAGGCAGCTTCCGGCCGAATCCGACTTTCGCGCGGGCACCGCATCCCCAGCAAGCTCCGTCCTGGATCGGCAGAGTCTTCTGTCCGCTGTTCATCTGGCGGAGCGGCCGTGCCCGCGACCGGGCTGGCCATGGACTGTGGCTAGATCATGATGACCAGCATGAAGGCCATGGTTATGCCCATCGCGATGCGGCAGCCCGCGGCTACCTTCGGGCTGAGCAGGAAGGTGCTGCCCGTCGCAGGGCGGACGCCGCCAGCCGCGTCGTCGTCGCCGACTGTATGGCTGCCGCCGATGGCCTGATCCAGCGCGGTGCCTGCCTCGGTGCCAGCTGCACTGGACTCGGCATACAGGGCAGCCGAGCCTCCCGGGCCGGCCCCGGCGGCGGCGCCCGCCAGCCTCATGCCGGCGAAGTAGCTGCCGTGCGCGTGTGCCGGGCCGGACAGCCGGTCAAGGTCCAAGACGACGTAGGCAGACAGCCAGAGAATGAAGATGAAGGCAACCACGGGCGCGTTCAGCGTCTGCATCGCCATCCCAGAGCCGCCGCCCATCCCGCCCCCGCCGCCCGCAGCTGGCGCAGTCAGTGCGACGAACATGTACAGCATCGCCGCGCTGTGCACCAGGTGCGGCATGTGGTGCCCGTCGGCCAGCACCCGGGCGCCCTGCCGCCCGGATTCCCGGTACACCTGCCAGCCGAACCACGCCGTCATGACGGCGAAGATCACGTCCCACGCATCGTTCGGCAGGGTGGTCAGGCTCGCGACCAGCATGCCGGCCATCGCGATACCCATCAGCAGGTGCGCACCGTCAAGGTCCGCATCGCCGGCCGACCCGGCCCACGGCCGGGCCGCCACTAGCCGGCCGGCGCTGACCGCGGCGACCAGCAGCATCACCGCGGCTAGGATGTCCAGGATCCAGCTGGGTGTCATCATGCCGTTGCCCCTTCCTCGCGGCCCGAAGGCTGCGATGCGCCTCGGGCCGGGACCGGGGCTGGGACCGCGGCCCGGACGGGCCAGTAAGCCGCAGCGAGCAGGATCAGCAGCAGGCCCGAGTTGGGGTCGGTCGCCCCGCCGGCCAGGATGGCCCCGAACGCCTCCCCGAAGACCCAGATGAGCGCCGCCACCACGATGGCCAGGACCACGGCCGCGCGCGCAGGCGGCCGCGGCAGGTAGACGCCGACCGCGATCAGCGCGAGCGCGACGGCCAGCGCGATGGAGGCGGCCAGCCCCTGGCGCGCGAGTACTGACGCGGCGTGGTTGTCCAGGGCGGCCAGCCAGCCGGGCTGGCCATCTGCCATGCCCGCGATCATGTCGTGCAGCGCCTGGGGCGCCCGGCTGCCAGGCAGCAGGGCGAAGTAGGCAAGGCTTCCCCACAGCACGAGCCACAGCGCCCGGGCGATCTGAGTGCCCACCGCGCGGGCGGCCGGGAACGGGGCGGTGGCCGCGGCCCGGTCGGACGGCCACAGCAGCACCGCGAGCAGCGCGTAGATGATCACCGCGCCGGGCGCCCCGTTCACCGGGCTCGCGGCGGGGGTTAGTACCTCGCCGAGCCCTTCGCCGAACCACCAGACACCGAGAGCCCAGGCAATCGAGGCGGCCAGCGCCACCTTGAGCGTGGGCCGCCACGCGATGCCGAGCGCCAGCAGCAGCTGAATCGTCGCGAAGATCGTATTCAGCAGGCCGACATGATGCTCGACCAGGCGAGCATCCCACGTGATCGGGCTGGCCACCAGCCTGGGATTGCCCTGCGCGGTTCCCGCCAGCATCTGGCCGAAACCGTTGGTGAACATGAACGACTGGTACTGCAGCACCGCGTCGAGCAGCCAGATGGCCGCCAGGCAAAGCTGCAGCACCCGCCTGGTGTCTGGCCCTTGCCAGCTGTCCACGGCGGCGGCACTCGCGCTGCCCCGCCTCGCAGACTGTCCGCCCGCGACAGCGATCTCACTCATCCTGTTATCCCTCGGCTTCCCGTGACACAGGATCGCTGCCGCCGCCGCGCCCTGCGTGCCTAACTAACTCCAGCGCCTCAGATGCCGGCCAGTGCCGAACATTTCAGCGTGCACGCCTGGGCCTGAATGGACCCACGTGATCGGGCGTTATTCCCGTATACACTCAGGCGTTGCGATAAGAACACTAATCGTCAGTTCGGGCGCCGGGCAAGAGACCTGGTCAGAAAGCACCTGACGTATCTTACGAAGAGCAGATATGCGCAGGTAGACAATGATTTAGCGGATCACGAAAGTGCTGTTGTCAGGTCGGCCAGTAAACCCCATCCAGGTATTTTCTGATACCCGGATGGGGTTTATTAGATACCAGTGCAGGGTATTCGGCTCGGGAATACAAATGCCCCGCAGTGACACTGCGCTGTCAGCCGGGAATCACCGATGCCCAGGTGAGACTGCTGTGACGGGGAGGATTGCCGGCGGGCGCAGGGCGTGCGGGTGCTTGTCTGGGTCGGGCACGGCAGGACCCGCGCGTCGGCCGTGCGCGGGCTACGGCTGGGTGGCGAGCTCGGCGGTCAGGCTGGATTCCAGCGGGAGGCCTGCGTCACGCCAGGCTACGATCCCCCCGGCCAGGCTGGCCGCGTCGCGGCCTGCCCGGGTGAGGAAGGCAGCGAGGCGGCGGGAGTACTCGCCGGCCGGGCAGATGAGCACGATCATGCGGTCCGCGGGAAAGGGGATGCCGTGGCGGAGCATGTCCTCGAGGTAGTCGTCGCGGATGTTCAGCGAACCGGGCACGTGGCCGGCCCGGTAGGCCATGCTCCCGCGCGTGTCCACGCTGACCAGCCCCTGCTCGTCGAGCCGTGCGGCCAGGTCGCAGGGTGAGATCTCGGGACCCGTGGCGACCTGGTCGTCGGTCAGGTCGGCGGGCATGGCGTGGCGGGCGCGGCCGAACAGGTCGGGCCTGCGCTGGCGGATGTAGGCCAGGTAGGGTTCGAGCCGGTCGCAGGCGATGATGACGGCGCGGCGGGGCGGCCCCGGCGGCGGACAGCGCCTCAGGTATTGCTGCGCGGCCCAGTAGGTGGCGCCGGTGGTGGGGCCGGCCAGTATCCCGTGAGTGCGGGCCAGGTCGACGGTGGCCTGGATAGCGTCGGCGGCGCGGACCGGGATGATGTCGGTGTAGAAGCCGGGCTCGAACAGGCCGACGTCCCACAGCTCGGCCTCGGACCGGATGCCGGGAATGAAGTCCTCCCTGGTGGAGACGATGCCGATGGTCTGCAGGCGCGGGTTGATGTCTTTCAGGAAGGTGGCGGTGCCGCGGGTGGAGCCGGTGGTGCCCAGCCCGCCGAACAGCAGGTCGACATGGCCTAGGTCGTCGGCTATCTCGCGGCCGGTGGTGTCGTGGTGGGTGCGGACGTTGACCGGGTTGGTGTACTGGCCGGTGTGGTAAAACTCGCCTGGGTGCTGGGCCATGCGCGCCTCGATGGTCGAGAAGACGTCGTTGGGGACGGTCGGGTCGGGGCATTCCGACAGGCCGGGAAGTTCTTCCAGGTCTGCGCCGAGCAGTTCCAGCATGTCCCGCACTTCGGGGACCTTGGCCCGGTTGGTGAGCACCTGCAGCCGCAGCCCGCGCATTGCGGCGAGCACCTGGAGGGCCTTGGCGGTGTTGCCGCTGGAGGCCTCGATGAGGGTCTGCCCGCGGCCGGTGATCTCGGCCAGGTCGCCGCGGATCATGCCCCAGGCGATGCGGTCCTTTACCGATCCGAACGGGTTGCAGAACTCGAGCTTGGCGTACAGCTCAGTGCGGTCGAGGCCGTGCCGGGCGGGGTCCAGCCGCAGCAGGGGCGTGTTGCCGATCAGCTCGGTGATGTCGCCGTAGAGCACGACGCGATCTCCTCCCCCATGTCTGCAGTGTCGGCCTGCGCGGTGAGTCCGGCGCCGTCGCCGCGCACGACGGCCTTGCCCGGCTTGGGCTGCATCAGGGCCGCGGACGCGGACAGGTCCATCTGGTAGCCGGCCGTGTTGACGAAGGCCACGACGTCGCCGGGGCCGGGCAGCCGGTCGAGGAACGTGAGGTGGCTGAAGATCATGTCGCGTTCGAGGCAGAGGTTGCCGCCGAAGAAGACACCCGCCGGCCGGGCGTCCGCCCCGCGCGGCGCGGACCGGTAGATGAGGACCGGGTCGAGCATCACTTCCTGGTCGGCGGGGCAGATCTTGTCCCGGCTGATGTCGAGGCTGACCAGGAAGGTTCCGTCGTGCGCGGGCTTGGCGAACTCGACGGTGGCCAGGGTGAGGCCGGCGTGGTCGGCCAGCGCTTTACCCGGCTCTACCCACAGCTCGATCATGGTCTCCCGCAGCACCCGCGCGAGCGTCGTCCGGCCGCCCTGCCTGGGTAGCGGGCTGTCCAGCAGCTCGCGGAGAAAGGCGCTTCCGGGGACGGCGTTGCCGTACTTGTGGAACACCGGGACACCGCGTATCTCGCCGTTCTCGTACCGGTAGCCGAGCATGTTGTGGTCCCAGGTCAGCGCCCGGCCGCGGCCGGCCAGTCCCCGCCTGAGCGCCAGGGTGTAGGCCTCGAACGCCGCGGGGTCGGCGGTGAACGCCTGCCGGAACCCGCCGCCGATGTCCAGCACGCGCGGGTCCAGCCCGGCCACCCAACACTGTTCCAGCACGCCCAGGCACTCCTCGGCCGCCTGGACCTTCTCTGCGATGTCGCTGCTGTCCAGGTGGAACGACAGGCCGCGGAAGTCGACCACGTCCCGGGCCTCGCGCAGCAGGCTGATCACCGGGCCGAAACGGGCCGCGGGCACCCCGAACCGGCTGACGCGGAGCGGCCGGCCGGCGGAGCCGCCGAATCCGGACAGGCGGACCAGGACCGGCGTCCGCTCGCCGCTGCCGAGGCGGCCCACTGCCCTGGCGCGCGCCTGCCGGATGATCTCCGACACCTCCCACTGGTTGTCGGCGTTGACAGTCATGCCCGTCCCGGTCAGTGCGGCGAGAAACGCCTGGCCCTTGGGCCCGGTCGCCTCGATCCGGCCGGGCGGGAACCCGGCTCGCTGGGCGCTGGCCAGCTCGCCGGGGGAGGCGACGTCGATGCTGATGCCGGCCTCGAGCGCGGCCGAGACGAAGGCCCGGGCCTGGCTGGCCTTGTGGGCGTAGCAGATCCGGTAGCTCAGGCCCGTGCCCGCCAGCACTTCCCCGAAGGCGGCCACGTTCTCGGCGAAGACGTCCGGGAACACCACGTGCAGCGGCGACCCGTGGCGGGCGAGGAGCCCGGTCACCAGGTCTTCACGGGCCAGGAAGGACCGGGCCAGCGGGTGGATCCGCGCGGGCAGGCTCGTCATGCGGCCGCCGGCGGCACGACGGTGTAGCCGGCGTCCCGGATCGCGTCGAAGGCCCGCTCCCGGGCGGCGACGGTGGCGAAGCCCGCCACGATCCGCTTGGAGACCAGGTCGATCTCGGCTACCGGGCTGCCGAGAGAATCGAGCAGCCCGGTGATCGTCGCCCGGCAGTGCTTGCAGTTCATGTCCGGGACGTGGAAGGTACGCTCCCGCGGGTCGGTGATCTCGTCCTCGCCGGTGCCGGGCAGCTGGCTGATCTCCACCCGGTCCAGCAGGGCGGCGAACGTCTCCACGTACGCCGATACGACTCCGGGCTGGATGCTGAACCGCTCGCCGCCGATCGTGTGCGTCATCTGGGCCAGGCAGCGCGGCTGCTCCCCGTCGGGCAGCAGGGCGTACTGCCGGGCGATGAGGTCCAGCTCGTGGTGGTACTTTCGCACCGCCTGCGCGGTGCTCAGCCCTTCCTCGCCGGTGGCCCTGGCCATCACCGCCCGAGCCTCGGCGATCGTGGCGTCCTTCATCGCACGCAGCGTCGCCAGGTCGCGGGCCCGGTAGCGCACCGTGCCGCCCGGCCCGGGAACGAAGGACACCGGGATCATCCCGCGGCGGAACGTGGAGGCCTGCAGTTCCCAGTACCAGGTGCTCGCGACCACGCCGAAGATCCCGCTGTCCCGCAGGCCGCGGGCGAACCCGGCTGGCGTGCCGAAGGGCGTCTGATCCGCCAGGCAGGCGTGCTGGATCAGGGTCCGCGCGGTGGCCTCCACGCCGATCGGGAAAATCTCCATTGGCTCGGTGTCGGTGGTGGTTGCCGCCAGCACCCGGCGGGCACGCTCGTCCAGCCGGGCAGCGCGCGCGGCCAGCGCGTCATCGGCCGCCAGCGCCCGCCACAGCGCGAGGGTGGCTTCCCTGGCCACGATCGGCACCACCGGGCCGAGCCGGCCCGGGCCCGCATGCGCGATGTTCGGGATCCCGTCGCTGTCGTTCCACGTGACCCGGTGGGTCGCGCTGGTGACCTGGCTGGCCGGGCAGGGCTGCATGAACGCGTCCAGGTACCGCCGCTGCCCGGCGGTCAGGTGGCTGCCCGGCTCGGGAACCATGGGCGTCAGGCGGTACCTCAGGCGGCGCGGCCCGCCTAGGAACTCCGCTCCGACGGCCCTGCCTGCCGGAAACAGGCCGGGGAAGGCCAGGCCCGCAAGGATGGCCGAGGCAGCCGCCCGGTCATATCCCTCGACCGGAGCCGCGAGCGGATCCTTCCGCATTCCTATCCCGCCTGCTCCGCCAGCCCGCATAGGACATCAGCCAGCCGGCTCAGCTCAGCCCCGGAGTTGTACGCGTGCGTGCTGACCCGGACCGAGTCCTCATAGCCGCTGCCGGGCGGCAGGCAGTGCCGGCCGGCCCGCACGCAGAAACCGCGGGCGCTCAGCGCGAATCCCACGTCTCCGGACCGGACTCCGTCCATGCGGAACGACACGATCCCGTACCCGGCCTGGCACTTTCCCCAGGCGGGACCGGGCAGCAGGCTCAGGCGCGGGATCTCCCCGAGCCGGCTGATCAGGAACCGGGTCAGCGCCTGACCGTGCGCGGCGATGCGGTCGATGCCGAGCTCGTCGATGAAGTCCAGGGCCGCGCCCAGCGCGGTGATCCCCGGCAGGTCCGGCGTGCCGCCCTCCAGGCCCTCGGGCATGCGCAGTCCGTGAAGCCCGCCCGCGTACAGCCGGATGTCGGTGCCGCCGCCGGGCAGGAACGGCGCCAGTTCCGGGTGCACCCTCCGCCGCGCGTACAGCACCGCCGTCCCCGGGATGCCGAACATCTTGTGCCCGCTGAGCACGGCGAAGTCGGCGTCCAGCCCGGCCACGTCCAGCCGCACGTGCCCGGCGCTCTGAGTGCAGTCAAAGCACAGCCGGACCTGGTCGCCGACCTGGCCGCGCAGCTCCTCCAGCGTCGTCATCGAGCCGAACAGGCTGTGCACGTGCGTGGCCACGATCAGCCGGGTGCGCGGCGACACCTTGGACAGGATGTCGGCCGTATCGGCTTCCCCGGTGGCGGTCAGCGCATAGGGCACCAGGACGATACGCGTCCCCGAGCGGGCCAGGACCTGGCGCAGATTCAGCCACGGGTACACCGTCGAGGAATGATCGAGCGGGCTGAACAAGATCTCATCCCCGTCCGCCAGGTTCGCCATCCCCCACGACAGCGCCACCGCATTCAGCCCTGCCGTCGCTCCCGGCACGAAGACGATTTCATCCGGACCCTGCGCACCGATAAATCCTGCGACCCGCTCGCGAACATCTCCGATCCGCCGGCCCGCGCGGCTCGACCACGGATAGGATCCCCGGCCCGGATTTGCCGCCGGGACGGCCATCTCGGCGGCGACCGCCTCGATCACGTGGCGTGGTTTCTGCGTCGTGGTCGCGCTGTCCAGATACACGGTGGCGGGCTCGGCCTGCAGTGCCGGGAAGTGGTCCCGGGCCAGCGCCGGCAATGCGCCTGGCGGCAACGGCCGGGCAGCGCCTGACGGCCGCAGTGCGGCACGCGCGCGGCGATGAGTCAGATTCGTCACGAACGCTCCGGGGGCAAAAACGCGGCCATCTACAGTTCAACAATGACTCACGGCGCACGGAACGCCAAGAGATAGACGGCCGGAGCCCTCTGAGAAGAGGCAGCTGAATACCTCCGGGGAGTTTCCGGAATACCCTGGGGATGTATAGGCGATACCCCGGCGGGCTATTCTCGGAACACCTGGATTGGTCAGCGCGAGTCGGCGCGGCTGCCGGGATAGCACCCTTACATGGCACGGGTATTCCGGCATCTGGGCAGCTCATCGCCTAGGTCCACGGCGGACACCTGCCTTCTTGCGTGGTTATTCACAGCCCGGTATTGTTCTCCCGCTATCCCGCCAGCGAGAATGCCAGGAGCTGTAATGCGCACGCGGCCGATCGACTTTTTCCTGCTGCCCCGCCATGCCAGATCGGCCACCTCAGGTCCGGCCGCGCCGACGATCGGGGCAGCGACCGGCGGATCAACCAGGTGGTCGAGGACGAGGTGATCTAACCAGCTGGTAAGGGACGGGACGCTTGACTACTACTTCCGAGCGCGCTGACTACCAACGGCAGTGGTTGCGGGCGGTCAGCGCAGCGAGCGAGGTGCCACCCGCTGATCTGCTTGCGGCCGTAGCCGAGGAACTCGCGGCCCTGTGGTCCGACCTGGCATCGGCGATGCGCCGAGCACGGCCCGGGTGCTGGTCGCTCGAGTGCGACGCCCTGGTGGTCCGGATCGTCATGCTCAGCCGGCTCGCCGGACCAACGTCATGGGAATGGATACCGCAGGAGTTGCTGACCAACGGCGTCTATTACGGTGTAGCCGACGCGGCTCATCTGGCCCAAGGCGATCAACTGGCTGGGCAGCATGAGCCTGCACACCCGCATCCGGCTAGGTCGTGGTAATGCCGCGCAGGGGGCCATGTGCGCCTCGGTCAACCCAGCGTTCCACCGGCGAACGTGCAGTTGCCGCCTTGCTGGTCGCAGACCTGGGCATGTCCGCGGCGGTGTCATACCGCTTGGCCGCGCTGCGTGCCAGGACCTTGCAGAAGAACCCGGGCCTGCCTGGCCAAAATCTGCCGGGCTCCGGATAACGATCCCAGTTCTCGCCTGAGCACCGATCCCGCGGACCTTCGTCGACAGGCTCGTCGCCGACATCCTGGACGGGCGCCTGGCCTAGGGAAACGTGGGCAGTGGACTCATGGGCGGCCCCTAGAAACGCGCGGTGCTGATCGGTGCGTTTGAGCACGACGCGGAGAGGGAGCGTCTCGTCCTGCTCTCGTCGGCACGGAATGCGCACACACGGGCCTACCGGGTGACTCTTACGCCGCCTCCAGGTTCGTCGGCGACTGCAGAACGGCGACGCCGGTCAGCTGCGAGCCGATCGGATTGGCAGTTATTTCCCGATCCGGGCAGCGAGTCCGTCGAGCAGGCAGTCGAGGCCGAACGCAAAACGCTCGTCCATGGTTTCGGGAGCGTCGGGGTCGATGCCCTGGTCCAGGAACGCAACGAAGTGGGGGAACAAGCCGCTGGCAGCCAGCCGGTCCCGCCACCTCGTCCGTCCGAGCATCACGTCGGCTGTTTCTGTGACCGCAGCAGCGGCGTCCTCCGCCTGCCTGGTACGGATCTCCTGCACCTCCCGCAGGACCACGCCGCTGACGTAGGTCTGCACAGACGTCAGGATGTCGAAGCATGCCACGGGCTTGAGCCTGAGCTCGGCGAGAATTGCGAGAGCCTGCTCCAGGCCGTGCAGCGTATTGGGCCCGAGCGGTGGCCGCCCGCCGACGAACTCGGTGAGCCAGGGATGCCGGTGCATCATCGCGCGGAGGCTCGCCGCGAGGCTGCGCAGGTCCGCGCGCCAGTCGCCGGACGGGTCGGTCACCGTGACCTCGCCCATCACCATGTCCCGCATGAGGTCCAGCAACTGCTCCTTGCCGTTCACGTGCCAGTACAGCGACATCGTTCCGGACCGCAGGACCTGCGCGATCCGGCGCATGCTCAGCGCCTCGGCGCCCTCGGCGTCGGCGATCGCGATCGCAGCATCGACGATCTCGTCCCTGGTCAGCCGCGGCCGGATCCGGCTTTCCGGCTGCCGCATCGCTTTCTGCTGCAGCCGCATTGCCCGCTGCTGCTCCCGGCGTGCCGCGTGGCCCGACGGCCATGGCGCGAAATCCGGCCAGAGGGAGTCCGGGTCGCCCGGCCATCCAGACCCCCGGTAGCCGCCGGCTGACCAGTCAGACTGGCCACGACTGCTGTCGTTCCCGGGGGTCCTGTCCGGACCGGCCCTTGGAGGCTGCCGCTTCGGCGCCGGCCCGCCTCGCTTCTGCTCAGCATCCATCCGGCCGCCGTCACCTCCCGTGCACATTTTCCTATAGCCGTTTTCACTCTCGTACATCGTACTGTACAGTACGGCGTACGAGGATTAACCGTACGATGTACTAGGGAGCGCGCGTGACTAGTGCCTTCGCCATCGAGGCGGCCGGGCTGCGGAAGTCGTTTGGTAGCACGCACGCTCTGGCCGGGCTGGACCTTCAGGTCGGTCACGGCGAGATCCTCGGCATGCTGGGACCGAACGGGGCCGGCAAGACAACCACCATCCGGGTGCTGACGACCCTGCTGCGGCCCGACGGCGGCCGGGCCTCGGTGTACGGGCATGACGTCGTCGACGACGCTGCGCAGGTCCGTCGGCTGATCGGGCTGACCGGCCAGTACGCGGCCCTGGACGAGTACCTCACCGGCCGGGCCAACCTGGTGATGATCGGGCAGCTCGGCCGCCTCAGCGGCCGGGAGGCCCGCCTGCGCGCCGCTGAGCTGCTGACTCAGTTCGACCTCGCCGACGCCGCCGACCGAGGGGTCAAGACCTACTCCGGCGGGATGCGGCGGCGGCTCGATCTGGCGGCCAGCCTGATGACCAGGCCGCAGATCCTGTTCCTGGACGAGCC
>Ga0335073_10003660_pt1 | contig 21445 bp, 21 predicted proteins | sample Lox_Sample_22_FD_207093 | JGI IMG/M metagenome (GOLD analysis project Ga0335073, IMG submission 207093) | Soil microbial communities from Loxahatchee National Wildlife Refuge, Florida, United States - Lox_Sample_2.2 | ecosystem: Environmental > Terrestrial > Soil > Wetlands | place: USA...
GGCGGCATCACCCTATCTAGATGCAGCCCAGGCATGAATTGTCGTTGAATTTCCCGCGGGAATTTCAAACCTGGTCATGCTGTCATCCTCACCACAGCAATAAAAGCAAACTCAGAGCAAGCACGAGCAAGAGAAAAACTTTCACCTCCCTTAGGGTCAGGCAAAAGCCTTGTGTCGCGGAATCACTCGCGAGCCCGCACCCGGCGGAGTGAGCCGGAGGAGGATCTATGGTCGATATTGAGCGTTACGACGCTTTGGTGCTCGGCACCGGAGAAGCCGGCAAGTTTATGGCCTGGCATTTGGGAGGAAAGGGAAAGAAGGTAGCTGCCATCGAGCGTAAATACATCGGTGGCGCCTGCCCTAACGTAGCCTGTCTCCCCACCAAGAACATAATTTACGGGGCCAAGGTCGCCTCTTATTTCCAGAGAGGTCCGGAGTTCGGCATGATGACTGACCATTGGAGCGTCTCCATGCCGGCCGTACGGGAGCGCAAACGCAAGATGGTGGAAGGCCTGCACCGAACCCATATGGACAACTTCGCGCGCAGCAAGGCGGAAATCGTTATGGGGGAGGGCCGCTTCGTCGGCGATCGGACCTTGAAGGTGTCGCTCACTGGGGGAGGAGAGCGGATTCTTCAGGGCGAGCAGGTCTTTATCAACACCGGCACCCGCGCCAAAATTCCTAATATCCCCGGGCTCGCCGAATCCTGTCCGCTCACCCACGTCGAAGCGTTGGAACTCGACATCGTTCCGCAGCACTTGATCATTCTCGGCGGCGGATACGTTGCCCTCGAGTTTGCTCAGGCTATGCGTCGTCTGGGCAGCTTTGTAACCATCATGGAGCGAAATGATCGCCTCGTCCATCGTGAGGATCCGGATGTTTGCGAAGCGCTAATGCAATTGTTTCAGGATGAAGGCATTGTCACGGTAGCGAATACCAACCTCGGGCGCGTCGAAGGCAGGTCGGGCCGGGGCGTGCGCCTCCACGGTTCCCGAAGGGGCTCGGAGATCATCGTGGAAGGTTCGCACCTGCTGGTAGCAACCGGCCGCTCGCCGAACACAGAAGGAATCGGGCTCGATATCGCGGGAATCAGGACCACCCCAAAGGGATTTGTCGAAGTGAATGATCGGCTGGAAACGAGTGCTTCCGGCGTCTGGGCTTTGGGCGATTGCGCCGGAAGTCCCATCTTCACGCACATATCCTTTGACGACTTCCGTACTGTGCGTGACAATCTGGCGGGAGCGCAGCGAAGCACAGTAGGCAGGCAGGTACCCTCCTGTCTCTTCACGGATCCGGAACTCGCGCGCGTAGGGTTGGACGAGACCCAGGCGAAACAGCAAGGCATTCCTTTCCGACTGGCGAAGATACCCATGATGGCGGACTTGCGCACTCGGACGATGGCCGAGACGCGAGGATTCCTGAAAGTGCTGATTGCCGCGAAAGACGACAAAATTCTGGGCTTCACGGGCTTTGGCGTGGGAGCCGGCGAAATCATGGCAACTGTTCAGCTGGCCATGCGCGCCGGACTTCCGTACACCATGGTGCGCGACATGATAATCACTCACCCGACGTTTGCCGAAGGGCTCATCCCGCTCTTGTTAGCCGTGCCGCCCATGCAATGACCGGTCCCGGACCGGATAAGAGAGGGAGCGCCGACAGCCGCAGGATCAGTCGTGCAGGATGACTGCGCTTTCTCGGCTTTTGAACGTCAGCGCCTAGGTGAAGGGTACGCTTCAAAGTCTGCGTGAGGACGGTTTTGTGTCAGGGCACGACTTTAAAGTCGTGCCGCAAGTGCTTGGAATAGTTCGGGCTTTAAGCCCCTGCGGGCAAAGACCCCACGCAACATACATCGGTTGGGATCGAGCAGACGGCGCCTCGTCTACATCACAAATCCGCCCAGCAAAAGCACCACCAGCAACCCACCGATCACGATGCCGGCGATGCGACCTCTTGCATCGATGGCCTGCCCGGTGGGAGTCACGCTACTCGCTTTTTGCTCTGGCATGTTCATGGCAATCAGTTTGCCGCGACTGCGGCCCTTTGCGGCTGTGATGACACCATCGACTTGCGCAACGCCACCTTCGCGCGCGCCAAACGCGACTTGGTTGCCGGAATGGAAATCCCCATATTCCTTGCGATCTGTTTCATGGAGTGTCCTTCCAGCTGTCCCCGCTCCACCACCGAACGAAGGGCATTCGGCAAATGACAGATGGCTCGCCGCAGGTGCTGCGATCGCTCGTAACCCACGTAGTGCTTTTCCGGGTCGGCGGAGTGATCGGCTATCTGCCATGTCTGCCATCCTTCTCCCTCAGCCGTCGCATCCATAGAGGTTTCGAGCCGAATGCGCTTCTTGCGCAAAATCATCAGTGCCGAGTTGATTCCGATGCGGGTAAACCAAGTCGCAAAGCTCGATCGCCGATCGAACTGTTGCAGGTGCAGGAACGCCCGCATCATGGAATCCTGAAGAGCATCTTCCGCATCTTCGCGGTTTTTGGTCACACCGTAAATGGTGTTGAATACACGTTTGGAGTAGCGGGAGCAGAGTTCGACGAAAGCCCACTCCTGGCCGGCCTGTGCTGCCTCAACGAGCAGATCATCATCCATGGCGGCGGGCACCGGGCACCGGGCGATGTTGTCACTTACCATGCTGCAGGAACTCATAGAAACACCTCGACGAAATTTGATTTTTATTGCGCTCGTGCTGGAAATCAGACCCGGGATTACCTTGAGGATTACAGAACCTGTGCGAACAGAGCCTGTGAGCAACGGTTAGCTAACGGTGATTGCCTTGCCACTTCACGCTACAACACAAAAATAGATCGCGGTTTGGGTTCGTTGCTTGATGGAAATTGCTTTTGATTTGCTCATCTTGCGGCGAGAGAAAGTGCGCTTGCGAACAAATGCGGTTGCAGAAGCGTTCCGTCAAGGCAACATCGTCCTCCGCACAGTCATCTACTCCCGTAGGCGAATAAAAAGCGTAGGAGCGAAGTATGACCTCACACCAGACCATGGACGGGAGTCTCTTTTCTCAGGCCGCCGAAACCACGCAACCTGCCGAGCAGGACTTTACACCGGGAAAACAGGGTGGTTCGAGTTCGGGCGACGGACCCTATGCAAGTGAAGGGGAAACCGAGTTGCGCAAAGATTCGATGATGGCTCATCTCCTCGACTCGCTTGCGGCAGGTAAGGACATCGGTCACTTTGGCCGGCTGGTCTTCGCAATGGTGGCGCGTCATTTCCTGTCCCATCAGGACGTCATTGCGTGGCTGACGCGCGATCCGGATCTCCCGGAAACGGAAGCCGTCAATATGCTCCGCCAGGTAGAGGCACGCGACTACAATCCGCCCAAACGCGATCGTCTGCTGGAGTGGCAGGCGCAGCAGGATTTTCCCATCTTGCCGCAACCTGAAGATCCCGACTGCGGCAATCTCTACCGCAATCTCAAGTTTCCCGACTCCATCTATGAACACATCAGCCACTACCAGGAGCAAAAGGCTAATGCTGAACAGGACCTCATGTAAGATCCAACCGTAGACTGCCTTCGACGGAGAAGCAATTTTGGACCAGAAGGATTGGGCGGGAATCTTTCCGGCCATCACCACGCCATTTCGTTCGGACTTGTCTGTGGACTACGAAACCTTTGCGGCCCAGGCGCGGTGGATGGTGGAGTGCGGCTGCAGCGGGATTGTCGCCCTCGGTTCTCTCGGAGAATCACCTGCGCTGACCCGCGAAGAAAAAATCCAGCTTTTGCAGAAGGCCGTGCAGGCGCTCAAGGGCACAGCGTTGGTGATTGCCGGAATCGCCGCGCTCAGCACGGCCGAAGCGGTCTCCCTGGCCAAAGAAGCAAGCCGCGTGGGTATCGATGGTCTCATGGTCTTACCGCCGCAGATTTATCGCAGTGACTGGCGCGAAACCCAGGCCCATCTCTCTGCTGTCTTCGAGGCAACACCGCTCTCCTGCATGCTCTACAACAATCCCATCGCTTACGGAACCGACATTACCCCGGAGCAGATGATCGAGCTGCGCGCGCGTCATCCCAACCTCCATGCCGTTAAGGAATCGAGCGGCGACATTCGTCGCATCACCTCGCTCAGGCACCTGGCCGCTGAATCGTTGGAAATTTTTGTTGGCATGGACGACGTCGTCGTAGAGAGCCTCGCTGCCGGAGCCACGGGCTGGATAGCCGGCCTGGTCAATGCGTTTCCTGAAGAGTCGGTGCGCCTTTTCCGGCTGGCGAAAAACGGTCCGTCGCCGGAGCTTGAGGCCCTCTACGCATGGTTCCTGCCTCTGCTTCGCCTCGACACTGTGCCCAAGTTTGTCCAGCTGATTAAGCTGGTTCAGGAGGAGTCCGGCGGCCCTCCCGCCCGGGTAAGGCCTCCAAGGCTCGAGGTTATCGGCGCAGAAAGGGATGAGGTAGTAGCGCTGACGCGCCGCAGTCTGGCAAACCGCCCGCACTAGCGTTCTCAGATTTTCTGCGGAATGCTCGATTCCAGCTTCATTTCCTGGTTCGTCCTGGATCCGCGGTCGCTTCTTACGTTGCGCGCGCCGATCAGGGCCAGCATCAGCAGCGCCGCCGCTTCCGGCACCAACAATCCGATGCGCAGCGAACCAGTGCCGGTCGAGACCACACCCGTCAGCCATGAGAGCACCGCCCCCCCGAGTCCGGCCACCGCGAACACCCAGCCTGCATTCCGCGACCCGCCGATCTCTCTCAAAAACAGGGCCAGGATCAGTGGAAATACGGGCGCCAGCGCCAGGCCAGTCACCGCAGATCCGGCAAGCAGGCTTCCCCGTGCATGCGCCAGCAGCAGCAATCCAACGCCGCCGGCAGTCGCGGCCACAGCTGTGCGGTAGAGCCGTAGTTCCGGCATCCACGCCAGAATCGCCGGGGTAGTCGCCCGGCCCAACAAGATCGCCGCCCAGAACACGGCAACCGCTACGGTGCTCCCGGCGAAGGTCCAGGCCGTGGTTCGCGTAGCATACGTGCTCATCCAGTTGCCCACGGATGCCTCAATTCCTACGTACAGGAAGGCCAGCGCTGCAAAGTAAATGATGGTCGTGGCCTCCCGCATTCCGGTGGGAGCTGGTTTGGCATCGGCGACGGCCACGAAATCGGTTCGATTGGCCAGCAACGGCAGCAATGCGAACGGCAATGCCAGCATCCCCACCGCGCCGAAGGCGTCGCGCCCTGGAAAATGCCGGAGGAACCAACCCGCCAGCAGGGGACACGCGACCGACCCTGCGCTCCAGGAAAAATTCAGCAAGGCAAGGGCCGCGCCCATCCGTTCCGGATGCCGTCGTCCTGTCAGCATATTGGTCGACGTCATTGCCAGACCCATGCCCAGCCCAAGAACCGCGAAGGCAGGCAGGGACTTCTGTTGCAAAACAAAAATCCCCGCTCCGCCCGCGCTGAACAGCGCATATCCGATGGCCAGGGTCTTCCACAGATTGCGCCGCACCAGCAGCGCACCCGAAGCCGAGGCGGCGAACTGTACCAGGAGAAGCAGTCCCGCGTCTTTGTCACGCAGATGCCATTGCGCCGCGAGCCGGGGCAGAATGCAGCCCAGCAGGACGGTGCCGACACCAGTCAGCGCGAATCCCAGGTGGAGCAATGGCTCAAGCAACCCGGGAAGCAGCGCGGTGGGCGCACTGTGACGAGCGTCAGACATCCGAAAACCGCCAACATGCGGCGAACCTGAGGTTCGCGACGGGCCCTATTCACTCTACGCGCTGGAGCTGAAAATCACGACTCACAAGTGCAAGAAAATGCAGTGCCTGGGTAGGAAGGATGGCACTTCTCAGACGCCTGACTGCGGCCCACTCCGCCGTTTGACCCTGTGCGCCGCGGTTGTTAACATAGAGGTGCGGGGTGGAGCAGTCCGGTAGCTCGTTGGGCTCATAACCCAAAGGTCGCTGGTTCAAATCCAGCCCCCGCAACCAAAAACGGCTATTCTGAGTGGCTTCCACCTCTGGGTGGAAGTATTTCGTTTCTGTCGAGCGGTCAGAATCGTCGGAAATTCCAGCGTAGATCCCGTTCCCACGTCCAGAAGCTCATCACTCGAAGACTTCGTCCATCGAATGCGCTAGGGGCTATTCCGTCCCGTCCTGAATCTCCCTACAGTCAACCTTTTGTATGCCCACTTCGGAAGCCGCGAAGGAATTCTCACCGCGGTTGCAATCGAAGGCTTCCCGGAGATGGGCCTGGCGTATGACAAAGTGCTGATTGAGCGTTCGCTCAGGGTGATCCTTTACGGCTTAGAAGTCGAGCCGCAGCGCCAACTGGATCTCGCGTGGCGTTCCCGAGCCCACGGGAGTGATCGGATTGACGATGGCGGTGTTCAGGTTCACCGTGTTGATGATGGTGCCGAAACCTGAGGCGCAGCCCGTAGGGCTGGAGGTGGAAAGGTCGCACGTCGCCTCCGGTTGGCCGAGCTGCGGGTGATTGAAGATGTTGTAAAACTCTCCGCGGAATTCCACCTGTATGCGCTCTTTTATAGGAAACGTTTTGGCTGCAGCCATGTCGATCTGCCATGTTCCCGGCCCGCGGAAAAGGTTGCGTGGCGCGTCTCCGAACTCTCCAGCCGGCAAAGCAAACGCCGCGGGATTGATCCAGTGATAGATATTTCTGCCGCCAGGCGGAGTGAGGGAGACGCCGGGAACCAGGTCGGGACGCTGCGTGCCCGAGTTTCCGTCGGGAGCGACATAGCTACTGGGCAAAAGCACGTTCACCGGGAAGCCGGTGCGAGCCAGCGCGGTTGTGGTTAGTTGCCAGTTGCCGACGATTGAACTGGCAATGCCGCGCTGGCTAAGCAGTGCCCTGCCCGGGCCGAAGGGGAGTGCGTAGACCGCATTGCCATTGATCACATGGCGGGCGTCCCAGGCGCCGCTGGCCCACTCGCACGCCAGGCAAAATGCATTCTGGGGCGAGATCTCATCCCCGTCCCCGCTCCCATTGGAGCCATTGTCAATCTCGTGCGTGTACGCGTAGTTTGCCGCGACCAGCAGACCGTTGGAGAACGGCCGCCGCATGGAGACGGAGAGTCCGTTGTAGGAACTGGCGCCGATCGAGCCGCGCCAGCCGATCGCAGGAGCAAAGGCCGGATACTGTGCGATTCCCGTTGCCGGGTTGATTAAATTCACCACGTTGGTTTCCAGCAGATGCACACCGTGGCTTCCCAAATAGGAAACGGTGCTGAGAAAGTTCCCCGGCCACTCCCGCTGCACGGAAAGGTTCCATTGCTCGGTATAGGTATCCTTACGATTTCGTTGTTCGGCGTTCGGTGAGATGGTTCCGGTGGTGAAGTATGGGTCGGGCGGATAGGTCACCTTCTTTACCGAGTAGGAGGGTACTTCGTTCTTGGCTGGCAGATTCTGATCGTCGAGCTGGCCATCCTCGTGATACATGCCGAATCCAGCGCGAACGATCGTCTTTCTGCCCTGTACCGGCGACCAGGCAAAGGCCACGCGCGGATCAAAGTCGCCGTAGTTCTGCTGGCCAAAGCTGGCGCCCACGCCGCAGAATCCCTGAGGGCCGCAGGTGTCAAAGTCGAAGGGGTTCGCTTTTCCATGCGCCTCATGGAATAGTTGGAACACGGTGTAACGCGCGCCAAGGTTCAGCGTGAAATTGGGGCGCACCTTGAACTCGTCCTGGACGTAGCCGACGAACCAATTCTTGCGCAAATCGTTGACCGGCAAAGCACCCGTCAGCGTCGCTTTCGCTACCTGATTCGCTGCCAGCTGCTGCAGAGTGGAAAATGTAACTGTTCCGTGTTCCCCATAGTGTTGGTTCAACTGAATATGGCGTACTTCGACTCCGAATTTCAGGGTGTGGCGGCCGCGGAGCCAGGTCAGGTTGTCGATGCCTGCAAACGTGTTGCCCACGTAGATGCTGTCGTAGTTGTAGTTCTGGTTGCCAAAACCGGGTCCCGGACCGGCAGAAATCGCAATCTGGTAGATAGAACCTGTGGGACTGCTGTTGTAGGTATTGTCGGTGGACCGGTTGAACCCGAACTCCGCTTCATTTGTCAGATAGGCTCCGAAGATGTGGAGCAATTCGAGCGCGCCATTGACCGGCGCGGATACCCGGTCCTCCAGATTCGTTGCTGCACTTGACACCGGCTGCGTATCTACCGATCGGTCGTAATTGAAGCGCATAAAAGCGGTAGTCCTGGCCGTAAAATGCTGGTCCAGCCGTAGCATGGCCGAGTTCTCATTCACCACCTGCGTACAGGAGCAGGTCAGCAGATCATAGTCTGCGTAGTGCGGGTCGCCCGGGTCGCTGGCCGGCGTGTACGGCGTCAGGAACGTACGTGGACCTGCTCCCGGATAGGCGTTGATGATGCTCGAGACGGGCGATGAGGCCGGAACGGTTGCTTTGAATGCCGCACTCGGCACGTCAGTGCTCACCGGATAGCCCCAGACTTGGCGATAAGCCTCGGAAGCTACGAAGAAGAATGTCTTGTCGCGCACAATCGGTCCGCCCAACGCGCCGCCAAACTGATTCAAGCGGAGCGGTTGCTGCGCTTCACCATTCGAGGCCCAGGTGGGTTCGGATGCGTCGAAGTAGTTATTGCGCAGAAACTCAAAGAGGCGACCGTGAAACTGGTTGGTTCCGGAAGGAGAGGTGACCGCAAGCTGAGCGCCGCCTGTTGCGGCTCCCTCGGCGGTTGCCATAAGCGTGTCGACGCGGAACTGTGCGATGGCATCCAGCGGAATGGAGAGGCGCGCCCAGGGGCGCTGCGTCTGATTGATGACGCTGGTCTCGTCCACACCATCGTAGGTGAAGTTGCTATCATCGAGCCCTCGTCCGGCAAAGCGGACCGACCGCTGATTACTTCCGCCGGTGTCGATAGCGCCTGGGACGTACGCTGTCAGCCCGGCCCAGTTGCGGCCGTTGAGCGGCAACTCATCGGCTTGTTTTTTTTCGATCAGGCCCGTGACCGCGGCATTGTCGCGATCTACCAATTCCGAAGCAACGGAAACCTGCACCCGCTCCTCGCCGCCTGACACCCGCAACGACGCATCCAGGCTGCGCGTTCTCCCAACGACGAGTTCTACATCAAGGAATGTCAGAGCCTTAAAGCCGGGATGATCGACGGTGATGGTGTATTTCCCCACCGGCAGATCCGCAATCTCGTACCTCCCCTCGCTATCGGAAACGACCTCACGCTTCAACTGGGTCGCATTCTCCACAGCGGTGACGCTTGCCTGGCCCAGCAACCTACCCGCGGGATCGGTAACTGTGCCCGTCAAACCTGCACGATCCACTTGCGCGCTTCCTGGAATCGCACAAAAGAGAGACAGAACCGCGGAGACAATCATCGCTAACGGAGAGAAGAAGGAGCAGAATTTCATATTGGCCTCGAAATTTAATTGCTGTCGATGACTGAAATGCGGATCTACTTCGATCCCCAAGAAGCCCTCAACGAATCCTCCAGTCCCGCTTAATTTCTGAATGGGTCAGCAATGAGAGCGGTAACCGGTGAAGGCTCTGTGACATAGCAACCTCATAGCTTCATTACAAAACGGTAATGTTCCGTGCAAACTTTCGCTCCTGAGATTAATTCTCCTCATTTTTCTGTGGGGCAAAAAATGCGCTTTTCGCTCCATGAGCCACACGGCCGGTGGTAAAGGACTTCGCCGCTTCGGGCATATTCCAGACTGCGTCGCTCGAGTATGATTTTCACCGCCGTATCAAGAAGTCATGCAAAGTCGCTTGACGCGATCAAAGCGTGTCCAATATTCATCTCCCGTCAATGCAATCCAATCAGCCTTTAACAGTAGAGCTCTATAAACGAGGATCGGTTCGTCTCCTACCGAACCGGGAGGACACCGATCCGATCGCTGCCATCGAGCCATGCCGGGGCGTCCTATATGAGAATCCTCGTCGTAGACGATGAAGCGAAAACTGCCAGATTCTTGAAGAAGGGCCTGGGCGAAGCAGGATTTGTAGTTGACGTCAAATGGGCTCGACGGGTTGCAGCTGGCGCAGGATGTAGAGTTTGACCTGCTCATTCTGGACGTAATGCTGCCCAGCCTCGATGGATGGCAAGTTCTCGCCCGCTTGCGTCAGGCGGGTAAGCTCGCGCCTGTCCCAATGCTCACCGCCCGCGATGCAGTCCGTGAGCGTGTCAGAGGATTCGATCTGGGCGCGGACGACTACCTGGTGAAACCGTTCGCATTCTCGGAATTGTTGGCGCGGGTGTGTTCGCTGTTACGCCGTACTCCCCTCGCCCCCAGGATACGATTCGCATGGCAGACCTGGAAATTGATCTGCTGCGGCAGCGCGCTTCGCGGGCAGGTCAGCGGCTTGATTTGATCCTCCAAAGAGTTCCTCTAGCTTCTGCGCGAAGAAGTTGAGCTGGAAACGGCGGCGAGACGGTATGAACAGTTTTACATTCGGCTGCTTGATGACAAAAACACGCCGTTAATGACCACACCTGAAATGGCGGATGAATTAGATCTGTCACAACTCGCCCGGCGCACGCGAGGCCATCCCGAAGTAGCGATGCCAATGAACGGGCACCACGGGCGAGCCTTTCGCGTGACCACCGCGGTCGCGCAGGTCGGCCCGTCTGCCGCATATACGATGACAATTCAGATTGCTATTGATGTCTCGCAGAAAGTGGCCCGGGAAGGGCACCCGTGTCATTCTCAGCATGCCCAGCTCCTCCCCCGCAATCATTGCTACTCGCACATAGGTAGGCCTCAACCCACTCACCCTAGCTTGTCCAGCGCATTCTGCATGGCCGCCATCCCATGAGTCATCATTGCGTCTATGCTTTCTCTGGCTGAGTCAGGCAATAGGTCGGCGATCCAGATAATGCGGGTGCGGCCATCAGGTTCTTCGAAAGCCTGAGCAGAACCGTTGTAGTGTTTTAATGCCCCTCCGTTCACTGTCCACGCAACCCTGCGAGTAGAATCGTCCACTGACAGAATCTCCTCGCGTGCCACCATTCCGTTGGCGAAAGTGACCACCCGGGCGCCCGGTTCCAGCTTGGTATCGACAACAAACCCGGGAACCAATCGCGTGTGCAGCGCTCCCACGTCTCTCAGCGCATCCCATACATCATCAACCTTCGCCTTCACCGTAATTTGCTTTTGAATCGATGCCATGTTCAGTCATTCATCCTGTTCGCAGGTCAAACATTCGTGATGCCGGCCGATGTTTCGCGGCGGCAGTACTCTTGCTACACTCAATCGTCGACTCGGATGGGGTAAATTTTCTTGGTAAAAATTGCGGTCAAAAGTCCGATTGCAGAAGACCAACCGCTCTACGCCGCCGTCCACCGGCCGCCGCAAGCACGATTATTGGCATCGGGAGATGGCTGGAAGATCTGCGATGTCGTCTGCGGCGCGAGCCCGCGAGATTCTGCCTTTGAGGAAATACACACCCAGACCTCGATTGCAATTGTTGCCTCTGGCACATTCCAATATCGCACGGCGACGGGCTGCGAACTGATGACTCCGGGATCGCTTTTGCTGGGGAACTCACGCGACGCTTTCGCGTGCGGCCACGACCATAGTGCCGGCGATCGCTGCATCTCATTCCATTACTCGAACGAGTTTTGTGACCTGTCCGGAGTGGATCCGGATCGCCGCCACTTCCAAATCCCTCGCATCCCGCCGATTCGAGCATTGTCTTCACTCGTCGCTAGCGTCGTCACACTTCTTCACCATCCTCGGGATCACGAAGCGTTTCGAGAAGCCGCGTTCCGGGTCTTCGATCGGACGGCTCGCTTGCAAAACGGTTTCGCGTCCAGCTTTCGCCCATACCAACGGAGTTCGGTGGCGGGCGTCGCCCGCGCGCTCCGTGCCATCGAGGAAGACCCCGCCGCTCCGCACCTCCTGTCAAACCTGGCCGAGGAAGCAAGGCTCAGTCCGTATCACTTCCTGAGAACATTTGAGAATATTGCCGGCTGCACGCCGCGGCAGTTTCTCTTGAGAACACGGCTTCGGCGCGCGGCCCTCCGGCTCAAGCACGGGTCTGCCAGGATCATCGACATCGCCCTGGACTCCGGATTCGGCGATGTGTCCAATTTCAATCACGCATTTCGAGCAGAATTCGGCATGAGCCCTCGAATCTACCGTTCCCGGCAAGGATAGGAAAAGAACCTGTCCGGATAAAAACATCATTTCGCGTGGTAAGCGTCCATGATATTCCTGCAAACCAGTCCCGAAGGGGACGGGACAATCCAGAGCCCGGCACGGAAGTGCCGGAAAAGAAAAACCAACAGAGCCCGAGTCCCGTTAGGGACGGCACAACCCTCTTTCCGCGATGTCGGGGTCAGACACGAAACCCAAAATCTGCAGTCTCTCTCGACAAAATCGGGCGAGCGCGATTTCCCGCCCCGGCCTAAACTAGGCCAAGAGAATAACCTGTTTTGGTCTCATTCACCTTTAGTCGCGAAAGCGCAGGGAAATCAGAGGTAAATCGTCGGCGCTTGAGAACAGCCGCGGCCTTTTGGCTTCTTACCGCCCTATCAGTCTGCACCGCCTCGGCGCAATCTACGCCATCCTCGCCGGAAAGTCCCGCGACAACGATTCACGTCGATACCCAGTTCGTCCTGCTCGATGCAATCGTGCAGGAGAAAAAGACCGGGCGCACTCTGGACACGCTTTCAGCCAAAGACTTCCAGCTCTCCGAAGACGGCAGACCACAGACCATCACCTATTTCAGCCGCGATCAATTGCCCCTCTCTGTGGTGCTGCTCTTCGATATGACCGAGACGGTCCACGCTGCCATGAAGCCCCTGGCGCAAGCTGCTTTGCAAATCCTCAGCCGTCTGAAACCGGAGGATGAGGTGGCGGTGATGACGTTCTCCTCCCGGGTTGATTTGATGGGAGGCTTCACCAGGAATCGCCAGCTCGCTGCCGACGCGATCAAGACCGCCTCCTGGATGGCTGATGTGGAAGGCACCTTTCTCGATGAGGATATGTATGAGGCAGTGGAACAGGTGAGGAATGCAAGACCGGGAAATCGGCGTGTCCTGATCTGGCTGACGGATGGCACGGCCAATCAGGAGAATGACTTCACCCGCGCTGCGATCGGCCAGCACGCGCCCGCTCATCTTCATTCGCAGGCGGAAGCGATGCGAAGCCTGTTGCAATCGGGAGCGATGGTTTCCATCCTCATCGATAGAACCGCGGAAACCGTTCGCGCCATCGCGTCCATGGGCATGCAGGGTGCCCGCATCGGTGACATCGAGCAGTATGCTCGCGCGACCGGAGGTCCGGTCCTTAACACCACATCAAACGACGTTCCCGATACCCTCGCGAAGCTCATCGATCTCATTCGGGCTCGTTACACGCTCGGATATAAGCCTGACAGCGCAGAGCCCCAAAACAAGTTTCGCAAGCTCACCCTCCAGCTCGATCCCGATGCGCTGCGGGAACATCCCGAGCTGCGCAAACGTGGTCTCCTCGTGCTTACCAGGTCCGGCTATTATCGTTAGCACTGCACGCGGAAGCGCCCGGCAGGGAAGGGAGCTTGTCGGCCGGCCTAAGCGGCGCTCATTACCCGCGCACCCACGGAAGCCATGCTACTCGCCTGCCGTCTGAGTACGCCTTGTGCTCGATAGAGCCGCGCTTTGACTGTGGAGAGGGGTGCGTTCGTAGCTTCTGCAATTTCACTCAGTGACATATCACATTGAAATCGAAGTTCCAGTACCGTCCGCTGCTCGGATCGCATCCGAGTCCAGATTCGCGCAATCATGCCGGCGCGCTCTTTTTCTGAGCACGCCTCGAAGGGATTTTTTTCTTTACCCTCCAGTTCGAAGGACCCGCTATCTCGCCGCTCCGCAAAATCGTCGAGGTTCCATGTTCTCGCCCGGCGGCGGCGCAGATCCACAACCAGGTTCCGGGCAATTGCGAAAAGCCATGTAATGAATTGCGAATCTCCTTTGAACTGCGATCCTTTGGTCAGAACACGGATCCATGTCTCCTGAAGAATATCCTCTGTCAAATCTCCGTCTTTGGTGAGGTGGACAAGGTAACGTCGTAAACGCACCTGGTAGCGTTTCATCAGTTCCTCGACAATCTGCGGATCGTTGCCTTGCAGCTTCGCTGCAATCTTCGTGTTTTCATCATTTGGCTTATAGCCAATCTCGTCGGCCCTTGCCGCCCCGCTCTCTTCACCATGTTCTAACAGCACCATCGCTCGTAATCTCCCTTTGCATCCAGCTCTGGAGCGAGAGTTTCGCCCCAGCTCATTCTCACTGAGACTAGTCATCGCCAATGTAGGGATATGTCGCCGATGTACTGATCAGTGCGTGCCGCGAAAGCCTATTTGCACGCGTCCATGAGCGCTTTTCCCTGCGGCTACAAAACTCTACAAAACTAATGGGTCGGCGCATTCTGTGTGGTCGTCTTCTCCTATGTAGCTCAATCACTCACGGAGGTAGTTGTGAAGTCAATCGCACCAATTCCCCTAACCATGCTCGTGCTGTTCTCCGCTGCTGTCTTCAGCGCTTACGCGACTCCTGCAGGCGCCATTCCATCTGGCAATCCTGGTACATCTTCGATCGCACAGGATGGGTCTCAGAGCAGCAATGCCTCCTCCATTGCAGGAAATTGGCAGGTCTCCTGGACAGGCCGCGATGGAAATGCGAAGCAGGGTACGATGCGGATTCAGCAAAAGGGATCAAGTCTCACCGGCACCTTCCAGGCTCCCCGTGGTTCCGCGAAATTGAGCGGGAACCTTCAGGGAAACCAGGTCTCCATCGCCGTAAAAGCGGGTAAGCGGGATTTCTCATTTTCCGGAACCGTCGATGGGGACAATATGTCCGGCACCACCAACATGGGAAGCTCCTGGTCCGCGAGCCGCCAGTGAGCAAATCTACAACCGGATCGCGAGTCAGCTGATTTCCATCAACCTGGCTCGCGCAGCAGGCACCCCTGATGATCATGCATGGAGAGAAACGATCCTGGCTCACTTTGGAGAGGAATTCTTGTATCTGCTCTCGCTATTCCATGGAACGGGCTACATGGGTTTCTTTGTGCTGCTTCTGATCTGGGTTCGTTTTCTTATCCGGGTTTTGCAAGAAGCGCTGTTTCCTCCTGCAAGAACGGCTCACGAATTCGTTCACTCGCTTTCACGAATGTCGGCCCTGGACAAAATCAGAGATCAGGATTCTGTATCGCTTGCACCCAATGAGAAAGGAGTGTCTATCGAACGTACAGAATTTTCTGCTCGGGCGGGACCCGCACGCAAGAGAACAAATCATGCGCTGCACAAGACTACGAATGTATGCCGGGCGATTGACGGCGCCTGCGGCAAGAAGCATTCTGGGGTAGGAACCCCGCTATGATCTCAAAGACTGAGGGCTCCCGCGCTCCGTCGATGCGAACAACAGAGCCTCCAAAACGTCACATCCTTCTCATCGATGACGATCAGGACATGGCAGAGATGTTGGCCGAGTATCTGCAACCCGAAGGCTTCGTCGTCCACATCGCGCATAATGCCAACGCTGGTCTCGAACGTGCTGGTGAGGGTGGCCTGGTCCTGATCATTCTCGATGTCATGCTGCCGGACAAAACCGGCTTCGCTGTTCTTCAGGAGATACGGGAGAAGAGCCGCATTCCTGTCGTCATGCTGACCACGAGATCCTCCGTTGCCGACAAAGTGAGCGGATTGGAAGCCGGTGCGGATGATTACATTCCAAAACCGTTTACGCCCATCGAGCTTCTGGCAAGGATTCGAACCGTCCTGCGCAGAGGACAACCTTCGCGTTTTGGCAGTCCCTTTCTGGCTCTCGATGATTTGATCCTCGACGCCGGCGCCCGCACGGTCGAGCGTGCCGGCCGCCAGATTGACTGCACACCAGCTGAGTTCGACACCCTCCATGCTCTGCTGTCTTCTGCTGGAGAGGTCGTTACCAAGGAACATCTCACCCGTGTCGCTCTGGGGCGCGCGCTCTCTGCTGGAGACCGCGGCGTCGACAACCTGGTGAGCGCCCTTCGCAAGAAGCTTGGCCCGAGCGCTCGTGGTAAGGAACGATTTCAAGCTATCCGCAATACCGGCTACGTCTATCTGCACGAGCCGCAGCGACCCGCACAGAAAGAGAAATCATGAAGCTCTTTCCGAGAATTTTTCTCAGCTTCTGGGTTGCCATGATTCTCATGGTGGCATTCATCCTCACGGTAAATGAGTTCCTGCCTCCATCATTTGGCGGAGTGCGCGAAAGGCGCTTCGAGCCGCAAATTGCGGTTCCTGCTCTCACCGCGGTCGTCAATGCCTTCGAGCGGGAAGGGTCCGACAGTTTTCAGGCGCAGGCGAGGAACAGTCCCGTCCTTCGGCGCACATCGCTCGCGCTATTCGATGCTCAGGCAAGACTCCTGGTAAATACTCATCCCGGTGGCGCGCTATTCACTCCCCTTGCCCGGGATGTTGTCAGGACAGGCCGGATTCAAGTAGTCCACTCTGGGCTTCGTCTTGTCTACGCTTGTCCTTTGGAGAGTTCAACTGGAACGCACTACGTTGCCGTAGTGACCGTTCTCGGGCCGGCGGGCCGCATGATGAATCCGCGCTTCTGGTTCAACCTCACCATTGCCATGTTACCCGCTGCCCTGGTCTGCATGATGCTCACGTTGTACATCACTCGACCAATTACCAGATTGCGGGGCGCCGCCAATCGCCTGGCCGAGGGACAATTGACCGCTCGCGCAGGCCCTTTGCGATCTCGGAGCGACGACGAATTGGCAGACCTGGCCCGCGACTTCGACACCATGGCCGCGCAGATCCAGGTGCTGATGACCGCTCAGCGCCGTTTTGTCGCGGATGTCTCCCATGAGCTTGGTGGCCCCCTCACGCGGATGCATCTCGCGCTCGCGCTGCTTCGGCGCGAATTCTCAGCCGCCGGGAGTGCGGCCGTAGCGAGAATCGAACGAGAAACCGACAAACTCAGTAACCTCGTGCAGCAGTTGCTCCTTCTTGCCGGTCTCGAAGCGGGCCGCATCCCAGCGGAATCCTTCGCTCCCGTCTCCATTCGGTCCTTGTGCGAGAGCATTGTCGAAGACGCCAACTTCGAGGCAGCGCACGCCAACTGCCGTGTCGCGGGACGTCGCGAAGACATCACGATCCTTGCCTATCCAAATCTGCTGCGGCGCGCCATCGATAACGTGCTGCGGAACGCGATTCGGTATGCGCCCCAGGGGACAGACGTTGAGCTCAACTGCGGCGTAGATCCCACCGGTAGGGAAATCGTCTTTGAGACCCTCGACTGTGGCCCAGGTGTTCCCGAGGCCGTGCTGCGCGATATCTTTCAGCCGTTCTTTCGCACCGCCCCAGGACGCGAGGCAGCCAGCGGGGGGACTGGTCTGGGCCTTGCCATCGCGAGGGAAGCGGTACGCCTCCATGACGGCGCGATCGAAGCACGCAATCGCCAGGATGGCGGTTTGCACGTCATCATTCGATTGCCGCTCAGAACAGCGATGCAGAAGGATGCTTGCGGGTGCAGCGCAGAAGTGGAACCCGACGGGCAGCATCCGACAGGAACGCAAATTACTGAACGGCCTTTGAGAAGCTAGCGTTCACGGTCGTCACCGCGATCTTTTTCGAAGCGGCAGTCACCGCAGCCATACTCGGATAGGCCGTTCCATCCGACAGGGTAGAGAAGTCCACTTCTACGGTCAGCGGGTCCTCAGGTTTATCGAAACAGGTCTTGATGGAGACGTGCCGGCTCAGCATCGTCGATTCGTTGAGGACAAGCCGTACTTCGTCTCCGGGCTTTGCATAGTCATGAATGATGATTGTGTCATCCGATCCGTTTCTTTCAAACGTGACCTTGCCGCTGGCATAGGCATTCCTTCAGTTAGGCGCTCCTGGGCTGGAGTGTGGCGAGTTGAAGCAAATGTGCCCGTCCTCACATTCGAGCAGTGACCATTCCTCGTCTGACGAACCGACCAGCGCTCCGCATCTCGTGCAAGACGAATCGATTCCGCGTGTTGGATTAAGGAATGCCTGAATTGCCGGAACAAAGAGATTGGCGCCGGCCGTGCCTTCTTCCGCTGTTGAAGCCTGGAGTCCATCGCAGAGAATTCATTACCGGGTAAATAGCGTTTCATCCCGAGCCTCCCGATTTTTTCCGCGTCATCCGCGTACCGTGCAAAGGTTTGGCCTGCAAAACGCCCTCTCCACCAATCCGGCTAATGAGCACTGATTTCCCTGATGTAGTTACGAAGGAACTGAAATCCGTATCCGAACACCGCCTGGCGCGCCACCTGTGCCGCGTCCTTGTCGCCATGCGGATACCATGTGTTCACCGCAACCGCGCCCCCCGACCATGGGCCAATGAGGCGTGCCACAGAGAGACTCTGGTGGCCGTCCTCGCCTTTCCTGGCAAAGAATGTGTCTTTGAACGCCGCCGATAATTTGTCACAGTCCTCGCCGCACCCGCGAAATCGCAGATCTTCTCTGAACAAATCGGCGACGACATACTCGGTTGTTCCGCGAATCGCGATCTGCCCCATGGAAGAACCAAACCGGTCTGCGTATCCCTGTGCGCCCTGTGGCCACTGGTTTGGTTCATCGCTGGCCTGCTCAATGCCTCCACGGACACCGGCTTCCAGAACGGAGCTGATTCCAAACGTATGCTTGATATATCCGCGAAATCGTTCTGCCTGAGTCGGTGGCCTGTAGCCCGGAGAAACAGGGGCGGTTGAACCGGGTTGCGGAGCCGGTGAATCAGGCAACGCCTGCTGTGCCCCAGATACCAGAGGGGTTAGGAACGATAAGGCGAGCAAAAAAATCCTTGCCCTCTTCATTCAGCTCTCCATAAAGAAGAAATTCAAAACTGCAGCCCGCTCAGCGCCGTACAGAGAAAGACAGAACCGCATCTGCTATGCAGAACAGGCATGTAAGGGTAGAAGTAGATTTCTCCGAAAAGTCACGGCTGCCATGCACCAGCGCGACAATTTCCGACAATGGCTGTGGTGGCCAAAATTTAGATGGGGCGCTCGCGATTCTCCGCTGGAACACGCCGCAGCGTGCGCCTGGGGCAGCATCGTCAAAGAACATCGAGGGTCCTACACGCCGGGCCGTGTGGCATCACATGGGGGTGTTTGAGACAGCTGTGCGCGAAGAATGGTCGGGATCTGGCGCCGGACAGATTTGTGGCAATTTGCAGGATGCAGCAGCTTAGCGCCAGCCCAGAGCCGGCGCAACATGCTTCAAAATCGCTTCAATCACATGCGCATTGTAGGCAACACCCAGCTGGTTCGGTACCGTCAGCAACAGCGTATCGGCTTCGGCTATCGCCTCGTCTCCTCGAAGCTGCTCCACCAGCTTGTCTGGTTCAGCGGTGTATCCGCGGCCAAAAACCGCTCGCACATTTTCCTCGATGAACCCGATCTGATCCTGTTCCTGTCCGCCCCGGCCAAAATAGGCGCGATCGCGGCCGTCGACCAGCGCAAAGATGCTTCGGCTCACTGACACCCGCGGCGTCCGCGCGTGACCGGCCTCTTTCCAGGCCGCGCGAAAGGCACGAATCTGGGCTGCTTGCTGTACGTGAAATGGCTCCCCGGTTTCGTCGAACTTCAGGGTTGAGCTCTGCAGATTCATTCCCAGCTTTGCCGCCCAAACCGCGGTCGCGTTGGTTGCGGCGCCCCACCAGATCCGATCGCGTAGACCCTCGGAGTACGGTTCCACTCTTAATAAGCCAGGTGGATTGGAAAACATCGGCCTCGGATTCGGCTGCGCAAACCCTTTCCCGCGCAGCACGTCCAGGAACTTCTCCGCATGGCGCCGGCCCATGTCGGCATCGCTCTCGCCATCTTCAGTGTTGAACCCGAAATAGCGCCAACCGTCGATCACCTGTTCGGGCGAGCCGCGGCTGATGCCGAGTTGCAGCCGACCGCCGGCAATCAGGTCTGCCGCGCCCGCGTCCTCCGCCATGTAGAGCGGATTCTCGTACCGCATGTCGATCACGGCAGTCCCAATCTCAATCCGGCTAGTCTTGGCGCCCACGGCCGCAAGGAGTGGAAACGGAGCCGCCAGTTGACGGGCAAAGTGATGTACCCGGAAGTAAGCGCCGTCCGCGCCCAACTTTTCTGCCTCCACAGCCAGGTCGATAGATTGCAGCAGGGCATCGCTCGCTGATTGCGTTAGCGAACCCGTGGAAGGCCCCCAATGCCCAAACGAAAGGAATCCAATCTTTTTCATACGCAGCAATCAAATAGATTGACACTCACGTCCGGAGATGCAATTTGTCATCTCGAAGTAACCGAGCTGAGGCTGACGTTTGGCGCCGGCCCTACGGGCCTGCTTCAATGCGACAACGTACAATCGAAATCACTCCCGCTTGCCAACGAGCCCTCGCAGCCAACGCGGCCACCAGGACGCAGGTATCGTAGATACCACGAACCCAACCAGAAACCCCGCGCACCCATTTTCAAAAGCAACCCGTACATCCATCCGCCCGTACCATCCTTAAAGTGCCAGTCTGCTGACTCTCAGATGTGCCGCAGCTGGAAGAAGTCTTGTGAGGTATATCGGAGTTTGCCCCTGAATCCGCAATGCGCTATGCTCCCGCACATGAAAATCTACGCATTGTTCCTGCTTGGAGCCGTTTCGACCTCGATCCCCAGCGCTCCTTCGATGGTGCTGTTTGATAACAGTGAGGTGCGCGTCCTCCGCGCCTTTGAGAAGGGGCCCGACCTCGGGAAGTTCCACCAGCACAACCTGAACCGGGTCATGGTCTACCTGCAATCGTCACGCCAGCGCTTCGAGTACCAGGACGGCCGCAAACCCGAGACATTTGATTGGACAGCCGGGGAAGTGAAGTGGAGCCTTGCGGATGGAATGCACGCTGGCCAGGTCCTCGGCAAGGACTTCAACATCATTGAGACCGAATTGAAAGTGCCCGGGACTTCCAGGCCGCTTGCCGGCAAGCTTGATCCGCTCAAGGTTGATCCTGCGCAATTCAAACTGGAGTTCGAGAACCCACAGGTCCGAGTCCTCAGGATTCGGATCAAGCCTCACGCCGCGGTTCCTGCGCACGCATACAGCACGGATCGTGTAACCGTCTTCCTTACAGATCAGCAATTCCGCAGCAAGGATGGATCCGGCAAAACCGAGACCGTAGAGCACAAAGCCGGTGATGTGGCCTGGGACATGCCCGCCACTCTGACGGAAGAGAACCTGAGCGACAAGCCGTTTGAGGCGCTCACCATCGAAGTTAAGAAGTGAGGCGTTTGCGCCTGGTTACGCTCCGGCAGAGACGCCGGGGCGAAAATCTGCCGCCGTCACAGCCCGGGGAGCAATCTTGCCATTGGGCTTACTTTTGGCTTTGACCGAAGCCTTGCCGCTGATGGGGGCCGGCGCGTTGGCGTGTCGTAGCAGTTTCTGTCGAATTGCGGCGACGCCTTCCTCGTTCATCCATGCTTTGTAGGAATGGGCGAAGGTATGCCAGCACACACCAACTAGCCCGAGCTTCTGGGCAGCGGGCCG
>Ga0335073_10003661_pt1 | contig 21443 bp, 17 predicted proteins | sample Lox_Sample_22_FD_207093 | JGI IMG/M metagenome (GOLD analysis project Ga0335073, IMG submission 207093) | Soil microbial communities from Loxahatchee National Wildlife Refuge, Florida, United States - Lox_Sample_2.2 | ecosystem: Environmental > Terrestrial > Soil > Wetlands | place: USA...
CTTTCCGGACGAGAAGTACCTGATGGACGCGCGCGCGCAAATCTATCGGCTCGGCCTCGGCCCCTACCACGCCCGCCCGCATATGGCCGTCCGCCTCGGATCGGATCGTTTTGTGGAAGCGGTGCCCCTCGCTGGCGGAACGGTTGTGACCCAGACCTTCACCGTGGACCGTGACGAGCTCTCGAACCTCACTCTGCAACTGGTGACCTGGGGCAGGCATCCCAGCTGGTACACGGTCGCCTGGGCGCTTTATGAAATCACCGACGGCGCGCGAATGCCGAAAGCCAAGGGGCTTATTTCCACGCGCGATGTCTGGGATTGGAAGACGGTGAAAATAGAGCCCGGCGCCATTGCCAACAGCGCCGGCAAGGTGTTCGAGCTCGAGTTCAAAGTCGATCCCGGAGCGTCCACAGGCGACCCCGTCGGGCTGCCGCTCTACGCGCAGAAGGGTGATACAGCCCCGCCGGCATTGATCGACGGCCAGCCCAAGCCGTCCGGGGGCGCCGTCGGCATCACCTTGAATTACGAGCGGAACTGAGGTTGGCAAAGTCCAAGCGAGGAAAAGGCGGATCGAGAATACTTCCGAACCCGCCGGCGCGGCAGGCGCGACTCGGACGAATACGGTCGTTTTCTATCGATCACTGAGAGCCGGCCGTGTTAATCATTTGCCGCGGCTAAGCGGTGCGGGGGAAGGTCCGTGAAACGGCTCACTATCATGTGCCCGGTCTATAACGAGGAAGGAGTCGTCCCTCTCTTCTTCGCGCGGATCCGTCCGATCATGGAGAAATTGTCGTCTCGATATGCGGTCGATCTCGTATTCATGAACAATGCGTCGACCGATGGGACGCTGGCGGCAATCGATCGGATCCGCGCCCAGCATCCCAACGTGTATGTGATTTCGCTCAGTCGAAACGTCGGGTACCAGCGCTCTCTCGAATGCGGGCTTCGGAATGCGAAGGGGGATCTCTTCGTATTCATCGACGTCGACTGCGAGGACCCGCCGGAGATGCTGTTGGATTTTGCCGCCAAGTACGAGGAGGGATTCGACATCGTCTATGGCGAGCGCGCGGATCGCGAGGAGCCGCGCGCCATCAGGTCGGCGCGGAAACTCTTCTATCGCATCGTTCGCGCGGTAGCGGACGAGGATATCGTTCTGGACATGGCTGAATTCGGCATGTTCACCGCGGAAGTCCGCGAAGCCATCCTGCAGGACAACGACTCCTTTCCCTTCATCCGCTCTTCGATCAGCAGGGTGGGTTTCCGACGCATCGGCATTCCGTTCAAACGGCAGCGGCGCATCGCGGGCGAGACCCACTACAACCTGATCGGCCTGACGATCTTCGCGATTGCCGGGATATTGACGGCGTCGACACTGCCACTGCGCCTGCCTATTTATGCCCTTCCCTTCTGGATCCTCAGCCTGATCGCGATTGGGATCGCCTATGTCTTGACGGGGTCGCCCTGGGCAGCGCTGTCCGGCGTGCTGCTCTTCGCCATCTATCTGGGCACGAGCGTCGCGTTCATCGCGATCTATGTGGCGCGCACCTATAAGAACGGATTGGGACGACCCAACTTTTACATCGACCATCGGCACACCGTGCTTCAGCCGGATGCCGCGCCTGTGGAGGCGGCACGCGCCGCGCGCAGTATCGGCCTGCGATGACGGCGGAGTCCGCACGCTGGCCGGCTGGCGCCATCAGCCGGCGTCATCTACGCAGTTTCGACGGCGGCGTCGGGATCGAGTGCGAGGTCCAGTGTCCCGACCGGTATGCCTTCTTCGAGCCTTCAGGGACGGCCCGCCATGCCATCCCGCGCGGCGCGGGTTTGTCGTATTCGGCGGCAAGCTTCGGCGCCGACGCTGTGTCAGTGGAAATTGGAGCCTTCGACCGTATCCTGGCTTTCGAGCCGGCAGTCCCGATCGTCGAGGTCGAGGCGGGCATCACGCTCGGCGCGCTATTCCGGTTCCTTGCGGCGCACCGGCTATATTTGCCCGTGCAGCCGGGCCATGGCGCGATCTCGATTGGCGGCTGCATCGCAGCCGACGTTCATGGCAAGAATCAGGCTCGCGACGGAACCTTCATCAATCAAGTCGAGGCGATCCGGCTGTTCCATCCCGATCACGGCATGGTCGAATTGTCGCGCACGCAGAACCCGGACGTATTTCACGCGACTTGTGGCGGGTATGGCCTCACCGGCGTCATCGTCGTTGCGCGGCTGCGGCCCCGCCCCATGACCGGCGACGCCGTCGACATCACGACCCATATAGTCCCCGATGCGCTCGAAGGCGCTAGGCTCCTGCGGCATCTCGCGAGAGAAAGCGACTTTGTCTATTCCTGGCATGACTTCACTCGTACCGGCCGCGGATTCGGCCGCGGATATGTTGTCGCTGCTCGCTTTGTGACGACCGATACGGCCTCACGTGGCAGCTCGACGAGCATGAAAGTCCCGAAACTCTCCGCCGACAGCCCTCGCGTTCCGCCGATTTCCGCGTTGAATCGATGGACGATGCCGCTCCTCAATTTCGCTTATTTTCAGGCGCAGCGGCGCCATTCCTCGCCGCGCCGCTCCACCCTGCCGCAGAGCATGTTTCCTGTCCAAGGCAGCGAGAGCTACTTTCGCCTGTTCGGCCCCGCCGGCTTCCATGAGTATCAGGTTATTCTACCCCATGACGGCTTCGCCGAGTTTCTGGCCGGGGTGAGACGAGAGATTGCGCGCAAGGGCATCGCGGTGGCCCTGGCTTCCGCGAAGCTGTTTGTGGGAGCACACGATCTCCTCCGGTTTAGCGGCGAAGGCATCTGCTTTGCGCTCAATATCCCCCGCAATCAGCGCTCCGCGGACTTCCTGGCCGCGCTCGATCAGATGACCATCGGCCTTGGCGGGCGGCCGAATATCATCAAGGACTCGCGTCTGCCGCGCTCGGTGCTAGAGGCGAGCTTCCCGGAATGCGATCGGTTCCGCGGCATTGTTCAGCGCTGGGACCCGAGCCGCCGTTTCCGCTCCGAACTCTCATCGAGGCTCGGTCTGTGACCACCCTTATCGTCGGCGCATCCGCGGGCGTCGGCAGAGCGCTCGCCCGTGCCCTGGCCGCACGTTCTCATCATTTGACGCTGGTTGCCCGTGATCGACGCGACTTGGATGCCGAAGCCGCGAACCTGCGGCACTCGTTTGGTGCCACGGTGGAATGCATTGCCGCCGATGCCGCCTCGCCGGAGAGCTTGCTGCAAGCGCTGGGCGCGCGGCTTTCCGACGGCGAGCCGATCCGCAATCTCTTCCTGCCCCTCGGCATCTCCCGGACGGACGATGATGGCACTCTCTCGCCGGCTGCCGCGGTGCCACTGCTGAACGTGAACCTCGGGAGCGTCATGGCGGTCGTCGACACCTGCCTGCCGGCCATGATGGCGGCTGGGGCGGGCAATATCGTCGGCTTCGGCTCTATCGCGGCGATCCGCGGCAGGCGGACCAACATCGTCTATTCCGCTGCCAAGCGGGGGTTAGAGAGCTATTTCGAAAGCCTCCGCCATCGCACTGCCACAAGTGGCGTCCGGACCCAGTTCTATCGACTGGGATACGTCGCGACACAGCAGAGCTTCGGCAAGAAACTCCTGCTTCCGATGGCGCGTCCCGAGTGGATCGCCGAGCAGGTAGTCCGCCACCTGGATCAAGACAGAGGCCTTCGCCATCTGCCGGCCTTCTGGGGCATCGCAGGCGCATTGCTGCCGCTGCTGCCGTGGTCCATCTATCGGCGACTGGAATTCTGACCGCGGTCTTCGAGGAATGGCGCATGCAAAGAGGGAGCTTCCCCTCCGGCGACACGCGGGCTATCTGTCTCCCGACGATGGGGACATGCGGATGAATGCGGATTACCCGAGCCCGCTTGGCGCTTCGATATGGCCTTCGTTGCGGCGGCTTGCCAGCAACGTGGCACGACTCTGCCGGAGCAGCGGCGGGACCAGAGAGGCTCCGGCTGAGGGAAACGACAGGCACCTATGGCACTGGGTGCGCCATCGTCCCGAAGAACACGCCGTGGGCGGCAGCGCAGTCTCGGCAAATGACGAGCGCGTCGACGACCGCAGACTCGTCACGCGTCTGATCGCGGCCTATCGGGCCGCCGCGGAGACGGATACGGGCTCTACCGACTCATACTGGCTCGGGCATTTCGCTGCCCTAAAGCGACCGATCCACGATCTTCTGCTCGGCGACGATGCGGACGCCGTGGCACGCGTTCTGCGAGCGCCAAAGCGCTCAACCCTCCTCCTGGGCATGGACGATCTCACCAGCGAGATGGAGCCCGGCGAAGATCGGATGTGGCGGCCGGCCTGGCTGCGCCAGCATCAGACAATCTACGACAATATGTGGCGGCTCGCCGAAGCGATCGGCGTGCGGCGGCTCGAGCATCCGGAGCATTATCCCCTCCGCGCCGCATCGCCTCCCGATGTAGAGATTCTGCTCTCCGAGCTTGATGCCGCTTTCGGCTTCCGAATTGACTTCCCCAATCCATTCGCCGGCGAAATCGGCCTCGCAACGACGCGCGGCGTGGCGAGCTATCGGGCCATTCAATCCCTCTACCAGGCGTGGCGGATCAGACGAGTTGCCGCCGATCAGCCGGCCTGTCGAATTCTCGAGATCGGTGCCGGCCTCGGGCGTACCGCGTACTACGTCCGACGCTTCGGAATAAAGAATTATACCATTGTCGATCTGCCGATAACGAATGTCGCACAGACCTATTTCCTCGGATGCCTTCTCGGCGATGAGTGCCTCCAGCTTTATGGCGAGAGCGCTCATGCGGAAGCGATCCGCATCCTGCCCCCCAGCAGCTTTTTTGACAGCGAGGAGCGATTCGATTTGGTGGTGAACGTGGATTCCTTGACCGAAATGGCCCCGGAGACGGCGCGTCGCTACTGGAATGAGATCACGAAGCGCACGCCACTCTTCCTCTCCATCAATCATGAAGCCAATTACTTCACGGTTCGGGATTTATACGCAGCCTACCCAAGCAGCCACGTGTGTCGCAGCCCCTACTGGATGCGGCGGGGTTACGTTGAGGAGCTGATCCGGTTCGAGTGAATGCTTCTACGCCGTTCTCGCCGGCACCTGCGCCAGCCACCAGCGGTGAGTGTCCGCGACGCCGCTGGCAAGATCGAAATGGGGCCTGAAGCCGACCTCGTCCCGGAGGCGGCGGATGTCGGCGGCAAGCCGCGGTGGATCGTCGGGGCGCGCCGCGATCGCGCCGAGGCGGACGAGATCCGGCCGGCCCACCTGATCGGCGATCGCCCCGATGATCTCGGCGAGCGGGCGGCAGTCGCCGGTGGCGATGTTGACGCCGCCGGTGACCGGGCTCTCGAAGAGGGCCACGAAGGCGCCGGCGACATCGGCGACATGCATGAAGTCGCGCTGCTGCCGGCCGTGGGAGACGAGCGCGGGCTTGCCCTCCAGCAGCGAAGCGAAGACGTCGGAGACCAGCCGCCCCCGCTTCTCGCCGGGCCCGTAGAGGAAGAAGACGCGGCCCCAGCCGACGCTGACGCCGAGCTCCGGGCCGATATGCTCGATCAGGCTGGCGAAGGCGACCTTGGCCTTGGCATAGAGCGTCAGCGGCTTGAGCGGCGTCGCGCCCTCGCTAAGGAAGTCATGGCTCCAGTCATATTCGGCGCAGCTGCCGATGCCGACGAAGCGCTGGCCGCCATGGGCGGCGAAGGCGCGGAAGAGGCGCAGGCTGCTGGCGACCCAGTCGAGATTGTCGGCATCGGTCCAGAACTTGCCCGGCGTCACGTTCCAGGCGAGGTGCAGCAGGTGCGTCGGCCGATGGGCGGCGATGAGGGCGGCGGCGCTCTCTTCCTGGAGCAGATCGCAGGGAATGAGCCGCACGCCCTCCGGCAGCGGCATTCCGCCGCCGGGCCGGCCCACGGCGATGACCTCGTGGCCATGGGCGGCCAGCAACGGTACCGCGTGGCGGCCGACGAAGCCGGCGGCGCCGGTTACGAGTACGCGGGCCATCGGAGCTGCGTTTCCGGCCGGAAGTCGGGATAGGCCGCATCCTTCTCGGAGAGGATCGGGGCCGGGATCGGCCAGTCGATGGCGAAGGCGGGATCGTTCCAGCGCACGCCGGCGGCAAGCGCTGGCGCGAAGACGTCGGACATCTGGTAGAGGAGCTCGGTGCCGTCCGCCAGCGTCTGAAAGCCGTGCGCGAAGCCCGGCGGCAGGTAGACGGCGCGGCGGTTGTCGGCGGTGATCTCCACCGCCTCCCAGCGGCCGAGGGTCGGCGAGCCCGGCCGCAGGTCGAGCGCCACGTCGTAGGCGGCGCCGCTCGTGCAGCGGATCAGCTTGCCCTCTCGGCTGGGCGGCCGCTGGAAGTGGAGGCCGCGGAGCGTGCCGCGCCGCTCGCTGAAGGAGACGCTCGACTGGACGAAGCTCTCCGGGAGCCCCTGGGCGCGGAACGCCTCGGCGTCGACGCTGCGCGCGAAGAAGCCGCGCTGATCCCGGATCGGATCGAGATCGACGATGACGGCGTCGCGGAAGAGCTTGAACGGCGTGAACTTCATGGGTGCCGCTCAGAGAATCTGCAGCGCCGGGATCGGCACCACGAAGCGGCCGCCCCAGGCGCGGATGCCGGCGAGCTGGGCGGTGATCTCGTCGCGGAGGTTCCAGGGCAGGATCAGCACATAGTCCGGCTTCGCCGCGAAGATCGCCTCGGGCGCCCGGATCGGGATGCGGGTGCCCGGCAGCAGATGGCCCTGCTTGTGCACGTTGCGGTCGACGGTGAAGCCGATGTACTCGCGCTTGACCCCGAGATAGTTGAGGAGCGTGTTGCCCTTGGCCGGCGCGCCGTAGCCCACCACCGTCTTCCCGGCGCGCCGCGCCCCGATCAGGAATTCCAGGATGTCGCCCTTGAGATCGGCGACCGCCGTGCCGAAGCCGCGATAGGTCTCCAGCCGGTCGAGCCCGGCCTTCGCCTCGCGGGCGCGCAGGGCCAGGATCCGCTCGCTCACCGCCCCGCCGCCGGCATGGCGCGCATAGATGCGCAGCGAGCCGCCATGGGTCGAGAGCTGCTCGACGTCGAAAACCTGGAGCCCATGCCGGGCAAAGACCTTCTCCGCCACCAGCAGCGAGAAGTAGGAGAAGTGCTCGTGATAGATGGTGTCGAACTGCCGCTCCTCGATCAGGTTGAGGAGGTGCGGGAACTCGACGGTGATGGTGCCGGCGGGCCGCAGCAGCACCCGCATGCCGGCGACGAAGTCGTTGAGGTCGGGGACATGGGCCAGCACGTTGTTGGCGGCGATGAGGTCGGCCGCGTGCCCTTCCCGCTTCAGCCGCTCCGCGGTCTTGACCGAGAAGAAGCTGACATCGGTGGGGATCCCCTTCGCCAGCGCCGCCTGCGCCACGTTGGCGGCGGGCTCGACCCCCAGCACGGGGATGCCGCGCGCCTTGAAGTACTGCAGGAGATAGCCGTCGTTGCTGGCGATCTCCACCACCTTGGAGGCGGCGGTGAGGCCGAGCCGGCCGGCGATCATGCCGGCATAGCTCTCGGCGTGGCGCAGCCAGGAATCCGAGAAGGAGGAGAAGTAGAGATAGTCGGAGAAGATCTGCTCCGCGCTCTCCAGCACCGGCAGCTGCACCAGCAGGCACTGGCCGCAGACCCGCACATGGAGCGGGTAGAAGGTCTCCGGCGCGCCGGCATCCTCCGCCTTCACGTAGGAGTTCGCCAGCGGCGACAGGCCGAGATCGAGGAAGCTCTCGGCGAGCGGGGCGCCGCAGAAACGGCAGGCGAGCGCGCTCGGCATCTCAGGCGGCCAGCAGCTGCTCGTAGAGCTCGATCTGCCGGACCGTCACCGGCTGCGCGGGCGCGCCGGCATAGACTTCCCGGTACCACTTCACGGTCCATTCCAGGCATTGCACCAGATGGATCCGCGGCGTCCAGTCGAGCTGGGCGCGCGCCTTGGTGCTGTCGAGGCGGAGCTGGATCGCCTCGTGCGGATGCGTGCCGCCGGGCACCTCCCAGCGCGCGCCCCCTCCCCAGAGCTCGGCCACCCGCGCCACCACCCAGAGCACCGGCTTCACGTCGTCCTGCACCGGGCCGAAGTTCCAGCCCTCGGAATAATGCCGCGGCGCCTGCCAGAGCCGCTCCGCCACCAGCATATATCCCCTGAGCGGCTCCAGCACGTGCTGCCAGGGGCGGATCGCCCTGGGGCTGCGGATCGAGATCGGCGCGCCGGCGCTGAAGGCGCGGATGCAGTCGGGCACCAGCCGGTCCGCCGACCAGTCGCCGCCCCCCACCACGTTGCCGGCGCGCACCGAGGCGACGCCCGGGCTCTCCGGCGCGTTGAAGTAGGAGCGCCGCCAGGCGGCGATCGCGAGCTCGGCGCAGCCCTTGCTGGCGCTGTAGGGATCGTAGCCGCCCATCGCCTCGTTCTCGCGATAGGGCCAGTCCCATTCCCGGTTCTCGTAGCACTTGTCGCTGGTGATCATCACCATCGCCCGGAGCGAGGGGCAGCGGCGCGCCGCCTCGAGCAGGTTGGCGGTGCCCATCACATTGGTGGCGAAGGTGCTGAGCGGGTCCTCGTAGGAGAGCCGCACCAGCGGCTGCGCCGCCAGGTGCAGCACGATCTCGGGATCGGCCGCCCGCATGGCGGCGGCGAGCCCCGCCGCGTCGCGCACGTCGCCGAAGCGCGAGGCCACCACCTCCTCGATGCGGGCCAGCGTGAAGAGGTTGCGCTCGCCCTCGGGCGGCAGCGCATAGCCGGTGACCTGGGCCCCCAGCCGGGTGAGCCAGAGCGAGAGCCAGCCGCCCTTGAACCCCGTGTGCCCGGTCAGGAACACCCGCTTGCCGCGCCAGAACTCGGCGCTGGGCGCGGCGGGCTTCGGCTCCATCACCGCGCTCACCACACTTTCCACGGCGCCTCGCCCGAGCTCCAGAGCTGCTCCAGCTCCCGCCTGTCGCGCAGCGTGTCCATCGGATGCCAGAAGCCCTCGTGGTGATAGGCGGCGAGCTCGCGGTCCCGCGCTAGGTTCTGCAGCGGCTCCTGCTCCAGCACCGCCCCGTCGCCGGCGATGTAGGAGAGCGCCTGCGGCGACATCACGAAGAAGCCGCCATTGATCCAGCCGCCGTCCCCCAGCGGCTTCTCGGTGAAGCCCTTCACCAGCGCGCTCTCGGTCTGCAGCGCGCCGAAGCGCGCCGGCGGCCTGACAGCCGTCACCGTCGCCAGCTTCCCCTGCTCGCGGTGGAAGGCCATGAGCTTGCCGATGTCGATGTCAGCAACGCCATCGCCGTAGGTCAGGCAGAACGGGCCCTCGTCGAGATAGCGCGCCACCCGCTTCACGCGCCCGCCGGTCATCGTGTCCGCGCCCGTGTCGACCAGCGTCACGCGCCAGGGCTCGGCGCCGGCGCGATGCACCTCCATCGCGTTGGTGCCGAGATCGAAAGTGACGTCAGCGGTGTGCAGGTAGTAGTTCGCGAAATACTCCTTGAGGACGTAGCCCTTGTAGCCCGTGCAGATCACGAAATCATTCACGCCGTAATGCGAATAGATCTTCATGATGTGCCAGATGATCGGGCGGTCGCCGATCTCCACCATCGGCTTCGGCCTGATCTCGGTCTCCTCGGAGAGCCGAGTGCCGAGACCTCCGGCCAGAATCACAAGCTTCGTCATGCCTGAACCACCTAAGAGCGAAATCAAAACAAGATCGCAGCGTCCGTACATTACTTGGCGAGTATTTGATGGACAACGGGTTTTTGCTCGGGCTGCACTGCGCGGACCCACGACGACAGAACCGCTTCGATGAGCGGCGAATAGGCGACACGCATGCCCCGTGACCGGACACGGGCGACGACCTCCGCGCCGAGCTCGGCAAGCGGCTTGTCCTCCTCGGCCAAGGCGGCGGCCGCTTCCCGCAGCATATCAACCCGGCAGAAAAAGTACGGTCCCGAGATCATCGCGGTACTCTGCGGCTTGAGGGCCATGGCGAACGGGCCGGGATCCGAACGCAGGCGTCCCGCCCATCCCGCGGCCGCTTGACTGCCGGCCGCAGGCGGTGCGCAGGAGACGACGATACGATCGGTCTCGTCGACGACCCGCCCTCCGGCGGCCGCCACGTCCGGATGCATCTCAAAGAGGCGCATGGCCTCCCAGAACCCAGCCTCATCCTCGGGCGCGCATCCATCGACCATGACCAGGGCATGTTTCGCTTCCAAGGAACCGATGGCGGTGTCGTTATTGTTTGCCGCCGTGAGCGCGTGGGCGCTGCGAATGACCCGAACGCTTCGGATGATGGACCCTTTCAGTCTTGTCAGGATCTCCGGCAGCTCGGGCTCGTCGGAATTCCTCGCCAGGATCACCACGTCGAACAGGAGCGGATCGACCCGACGCCGATTGATCGCGTACTGCTCGACTCCGCGGGAGAGCGGAAACGGCGCCACCTCGTAGAGCTCCGGTCTCCGCTGACGCCGAATGATACCCTCCATGACGTGCTTCACGGAGGCGAGAGAGCCGGGATTCGGCTTGCCGCTGTTGCTGACGGAGCTCCGGTGCGTGCGCCAATGATAGAGGACGAGCGGCACATGGACGATCCGGTCGCCAGCCGCGCTGAAGCGGGTCAGCGTGTCCCAGTCCTGACAGAAATTGGCGCCGGGATCGCCGAAAACATCGAGCTCAAGAGCGCGGGTGCGACGGAACGCGCACAGGTGCCAGATATAGGAATCGGCGGCGCTCAAGACCGGGTCGAAGTCACCCCGCCGGAATGGCGTTTCCAGCCTGCCCTCGACGAGGAAATCCTCATCTGAAAAGATGATCGGCGGCCACTCGGCGCGCGCCAGGGCGATCGCAAGCTGCTGCAGCGCATCGCGCGCCAGGAGATCATCGCCATCCAGGGGCATCACATAGTCGCCGCTTGCCCGCTCCAGGCAGAAACGCAAGCCGTCGATGATCCCCCGGTTCCGATCGCCGCGGAACCGCCGCACGCGTGGATCGCCTTCGATCTCCCGCAACGCCCGCTGCATTTCATCGCTCACCGGTCCGTCCTCGAATACGATCCATTCGAAGTTTGCGAGCGACTGGCCGAGGACGGACCGCGCGGTCTCGCGGAATAGATCCGCCGGCGATCGCGCATAGACGCTGGTAAGGATCGAGAAATGGCAGTTCAGATCGGTTACCGGCTGCGCAACCAGCCGCGACATGACCTCGGCCCTGGCCGACTCATCGTAGCTGAGATCGGCAGCAGGACCGATCGCGGCCTCCTGCTGCCGGCGCACGGAGCGCAGGACTGGCTGATAAGCGGTATCCCGTGTCAGTCCGAGCCGAGCTGACAGCAGCTCCCGCTCGGGCATGAGCGACCTCTGAGACATAATGAATGCCGCCGTCTGCGTCGGCGACGCCTTGATTGCGCGTCTCGTCTTGGCACGCAGGAACGGCGAGTAGACGACGCGCAGGCCCTCGCGTCGCGCGGCAGCGGCAAGCCAGGGGCCGAGCTCATCGCAGGTCACCCCGGTCCTGCCCAGATCCCGGAGCGCGTCGACCAAGAAGTCGGACCGGACGACGCAATGCTGAATTGGCACCGAGCAAACGGAACGCGGCTTGAACATATGAGCGAAATAGCCGGAATCCGAGACTCTGCGTCCGATATTGGGCGAGTCGCAGCCGGTCCCGAAACCGAAATAGCCGTCCGCCGCGGCGATCGTCCCGCCCCGATGGACAGCGCCGCCGACGACGGCCGTATCGGGAAACAGCTCGAACATCGTCATCGCCTCGTGCGCCCAGGTCTGGTCCTCAACGGCGACCTCGGCCGAGAGCAGATGAACAAAGCGCTGGCCAGCGACACAGCGCTCGACCAATCCCAAGAGCGCCGAGAGATCATCGCCGTTCGATATGCGCTCTATGCTATGGCCCGCGAACTGTTCTTTCCAGCGAGCCTGTCGGCGGCCCTCGTCGAACACGATGGTCGTGATCGGCAGCGGCGCGTCGGGCGCCCGAATGATGCGCCAGTCCGGCATTCCCTTGAACAGCGGCGACAGCTCGACCCGATAGCGCTGCGGGATCGCGGAGGCGGCGACAAACCGCTCGATGACATGCCGTTGCGACGAATAAATGTAGTCCTTGCTGTGAATATCGGCGGCGGTTGACTGCGGATGCATCCGCCAGCTGTAGAGCACCTCCGGCACATGATGCGGCACATGTCCGACGAGGAAGAATCGCATGAAGGTGTCCCAGTCATGCGACCCTTCGACCTCGTGGTCGGTGTAAGCCGCCAACTGCAGCGCGATCTCCCGATCGATCGCGCAGAGGTGGGCAATATAGCAGGAGTGGACGAAGAGGACGGGATCCCAGGCTGGCTTGTAATAGGCATCCCGGAAGCGATCGCCCATCACCTTATCCTCGTCGGTGTAGGCAAGCGCCGGAAAGCCGGCGCTTCTCAATGCAGAGGTCAGTACCCGCACACAATCGGGAGTGAGGAGATCGTCGGAATCCAGCGGAACGACGTAGCGATTGCGGGCGCGCTCGAGGCAATAGCGCATGCCGCCGATTATCCCGATATTCTCCTCGACCCGGAACAATCGGACCGAAGGGTACCCCGCGAGGCGCCGGACCATCTCGCGGGTATCCTGCCGGGCGCTCCCGTTATCGAGAATGATCCACTCGAATCCGGTTCCGGAATCCTGTCCGAAGACGCTTTCCGCCAATGCCTCCACGAAAGCGGGATCGGTGTTCCACAGCGGGGTGAGAAAGCTGATGAGCTCGGCTGCGCCATCGACATAGTCCGCCCGGCGTTCACGCAAGGTGGCGTGGCGAAAGAGGCCATACCGGTCGCTGGGCCAGCAGCGGTATCCCGGAAACAGCCACGGAGCGCGGACATCTCCGGCCAGACGGACGCTGGCGGGCAAGGACGGCGCGCCGATGAGGCCCATGACCTCCTTGTGAAGACGCGGCAGCGTCTCCGCGAAGCTCTCGGACCAGGTGCGCGGAAAGTGCGTGCCCGTGGGCGGAGTGCCGGAAGGATGCCGCGGACGTCGCACCGCTTCCACCAGACCCTCGGCTATGGCCTCGATGGTCGGTTCCACGCCGATGATGTTGGGCGAGATTGCCGCCAGCCGCTCCGCGCTCTTGTTGGCGAAGCAGGTGGTGACGACCGGCTTTCCGCATGCCGCCATCTCGAGCGGCGGATAACTGGGATGCGGCGACAGCATCAGCGACAGCAGCACGTCGCTTTCCCGCATCTGGCGGGCGTAGCCGTCGAGGTCGAGCCAGGGCGCCGGCTCGAGCCTTGCGCCGCTGCCGAGATCTATCGGAGCGAACTTGTCGCCCATGCCAAGAAATTCCCAATCGGCAGGGTCGATTGCCCGATCCGCGATGACCTTCTGCATGGCAGCCAGGCCGAGCTCAAAGAGGTTTCTCAGCCCATTAACCGGGCGAGCGTAGAACAGCAGACGCCGGCGGCACCCCCTCGCAGGCTGGCGGTCCGGCTCGGCAAAAAACAGCGCCGTATCCACCGCCGGCTCGAACACCATCGCCCGCGCCGCGAAGACCGGATCCGCGAAGCGTCCGATCTGCCGCGTCACCAAGAATTCGTGCAGCAGGGATGTATTGACGACGGGAATATGATCGAGCCCGTAGGTTTCCTCGGCCAGAGCCTGCTGCGTCGACGCCGCATGGAGCAGCGGCTCGTAATCCTGGATGACGTAGATGAAACGGCTGTGTTGGGTATGGCGGATGGCGTATTTCGCCATTTGCGCCGTCCACCAGGCCGTCGCCATGAAAATATCGTTGGCGCCGATGACGAGCGGTTTGGAGCGATCGGACGCATCGACCAGCTCGACATTGGAAAGCTGGGTGTCGATGCCCGCAAGCGCGCGAACGTGGCTCCAGAAGCGCGCAGGATCGGCATCGATCGCGGCATTCGTGCTGACGAACCGGACCGGCACATCGAGAGCGGCCAGCCGATAGGCCAGATTGACCACCGTGTTGGGACCGCCGGACATGTGCTTCATCGCCAGCCCGGGCAGCAGCACATTGAGCACCGGCCGAACACTCAGATCGGCCGCGACCTCGATGGTCAGGGGATCAAACCATGGCAAAACGCCCAATGGCGGCGTGTAGACCGATCCCGGGCCTTTCTTGGTGTCGCGCGCCTCGTCGGCAGGCAGCAAGACCGGCGCGACATTGGAAGTCGACGGCCGCCGACGGGAACCGCCGCGCGGCCTAAAGCGCTCCCGCAGCCATGTAACAAGCCTATCCAACTCAGCGCCCCCCGCTGAAACAGTCCGTGCCCGACCGATCCGTCCCGATCTCCCAGTTCCCTCCCATGCTCCGGTGTTTACGCACGATGGGCCCAATCCCGGGATCTGGCGCTAACATCCGCGCGTCGAAAGGCGATGCCAGGCCCGTGTCACCATGGAAACCGAGGCGCCGAAAGCACGTGCGATGAGCCTTCCCAGGGAGATGATCGGCAATAGCGGATCGGAGAGCTCCGCCTCCTTCGTGGCGAGCAATCGGCGCATCTCCTCGTTCGAGCTGTGAAGCATGCCCATATGCTCATCTTTCATCTTCATCGCAGCTCGCAACGGCGCCTGCACATCGGAAAAAAAAACCGGAAGAATCTCAACGAGCGTCGAGACAGATTGGCTATCGGCAACGGTTGGGGCCGCGCTTCTGATCGCTTGAAAGAGCGCCTGCACCCGAGCCATGCTGCCGGCCTCGCGCAGCCCCACGAAGATGCGCCGGTAGTGCTTCGCATCCTTTACGAAGGGCCGAACCGTCGAATTGACAGCGATATTGAAGGCGCCTTTCTGGTCACCGCCGCCGAGATCGTAGGCGTAAATGTAGTCGATGAGATTGAACAAGAGCCAGTGATCGATCGGGTTGTTGTCCATGGTGAGCAGATGCCAGCCCGCCCCCTCAAATACCGCCTCGATCGCCGCCGAGGACGGGAGACCGAATGCGGCGTGCTCGGTGAGAAACGCTTCCTCCTTGCCGGTGAGCCGCCTGACGGCAGCCTGGAATCTGGTTTCAGCCTCGATGGCTCCCGAATCGGCTATCGGGCAGGAGAGGATGACCCCTCGCCTCGCCACCCGCTGGCATTCGGAGAGAAAGAACGACCGCCTGTCCGATGGAATATGCTCCACGACGTCCATGGCCGTGACGAGGTCGAAGGACCGGTCCGCAAAAGGGAGCGGGTTCTCCGGCCGCACCAGGACGATCTCGGCGTCGCCGAACTGATCGACGTCGGCACGCGTGACGGCAATCTGAGAGCCGAGAAAAGCCTCGACTAGGCGCCCGGGCCCGCACCCGATATCCAGAAGGCTTTTGACGTCGGCGCCCTGTCCGCCGGATATGTTCTCGACGACATCGGCCAAGAGCGCATAACGCTGGAATAAATCATGCTGGATCGTAAGTAAATCCCGGCGCCGCTCGCCCATGTAAAGCTTTCCCTCGCGCGAGGGGATCGTCCCCTGCGAGCCCAACTCCATGCCGACGGTCCCTGCGACCATCATCGAATCTGCCCCTCAAATAGCAGACTATCGCCGCAGGGCAAAATGGCTTCCTCGCGCCGCCGACGAGTCGCCCCTGCTTCACCGGGCAGCCTTCAGAACCGGCCATTTCTGCCGCGCGATCCGCGACGGCGATCGAGGAAGATTACCGAGATCAACCGACTGCTCTTGATTGCCGGAAAGAACATCGGCCGGCGGCAAGACGACCGCATCGGTTCCCAAAGAAGACATCGCCTTTATCCCCTGGCGAAGGATGAGCCCCTAGGTTACAAAAATGAATAGAGGATGGTGGCGCGCCATAAACGCGATGGCGCATCGGCTGCCCGAGATGGTTTCCGTTGCTGCTGGAGTCCAGCCGCAAATCGTTCAGAGGTGGACGTGTCCAAGACCGATTTGTCCTTCGAGGCGCTTTCGGACTTCCCACCTGACTCGCAAATCCCTTTTCTTGACCGCCGGAAGCTTGACGAGCGCAAGCTGAGTCCCGAGCAGCTCTTCTGGAGGCGGAACGGCTACCTCATTATGCCATCGATCCTGCCGGACGAGCTGATCGAGCCCTATGTGCGGGTTCGCGCGGCGCGGAATATGCCGGCGTCGATCGGCTTTCCGAGCTCCTACGCATATATGCAGATCCCGGAGATCCGGAACATCTGCCTTTATCGCCCTGTGGCGGCGATGATGGAGCATCTGATCGGCGAGAAGCTGGCCTTGCATTTCGACCTCACGCAATGGGTCAGCACCGAAAGATCCTGGCACCAGGATGACTATTTGAACGATGAGTACGTCAACTCATGGTATCTGGCCGCGTGGTATGCCCTCGATGACATCCCGGCGGAGAGCGGGCCGTTCGAATACGTGGCGAGTTCGCACCGCTGGCCGGTCATGCGGAAGCAAAAGATCCAGGCCAACCTGCCCCCCGAGGAAGCGACGTCTCACCGCTGGCCCTCGTTTGCCGAGCGCTTCGTGACGCCGATCTTCGACAAGAAGATTCGAGATTCCAGCCTCCCCGTGCAGCAGTTCATGGCGAAGAAAGGCGACGTGCTCATCTGGCATGCCCGGCTGGTTCATCGCGGATCGAAGCCGCTGGTGCCCGGGACGCCGAGGAAGTCGATCATCGGTCACTTCACTGCCCTCAGCAAACGTCTACCCGAGTATCACGATCTCGGATTTACCGACGCGGGGTTCCCCTATTTGCTTCACAAATATGCACAGAGCTTTGCATGAGCACAGCGAGGTCAGCCTTCGAGGTCTGGAACCAGAAGGGCGAGACGCTCACGAGCGTCGAGGCCTTCATTCATGACAACTATCCCATGGATCGCCTCGCGGAGCGCGGCGAAGGCTTGTTCAATATCAATTGCTCGCATTTTCCCTGGGCGGTGCCCGCGCCCGGCTCGGTGGTGATGGAGGTCGGCAGCGGCGTCGGATATATCCTGCAGGCCGCTCTCCGCCGGACCAATCCCTCGCGCATCGTCGGACTGGACGTCGCCGCGGGCATGATTGAGCAGGCGAAAAAGCGATTAGCCCGGGACAACATCACCGATCCCCGCATCGAGTTCCTGCATTACGACGGCGTCACCATCCCGCTCCCCGACAATTCGGTAGACTTCATCTATTCGATGGCGGTTCTGCAGCATATTCCCAGAATCTACGTCTATAACCTCCTGACGGAGCTGTTCCGGATTCTCAAGCCGTCGGGGTATTGCTCGCTGCAGACCTTCGCTTTTTCCCAGCTGCTTCAGATCCCCAAAGAGAGCCGCAAGAACGTCTTCAGCGCGGAAGTCGCGGGCCAGGTAAGGGATAAGGAATATGCCTGGATAACCTACTACTCGTTCGAAGAATTGCTGTACGTGCTCTCGGAGGGCCTAGGCGCGAAGGACATTCACATTGTCGAGCGCGACGGCAGCCTCTGGTTCTCGTTCTCGAAGTCGGGCGCAAAGACCTTCCATTACGAATGGCTGCCGAAGCTCGCGCACAGCGCCGTCCGAACGCAGTTCGAGCCGTCGACCTGACCGGTCGAAGCGGGCGTAGCGAGACTCACCGGATCGAGTGCCGCGGACCTGCAGCGCCCGCCATTCCAGGCGCTCAGACGACGTCGGCGAAGCCGCGGCGTGCACTCATGAACCACGCGAAGCCGGCCCAGGCCAAAAGCCACGCCAATCCCGTATAAGCGGCGAGCCCGAGCCAGTTCGGCCAGAGTCCCAGAAAGAGCGCGTCGCGGACCGTCTCCACGATGAAGGTGAGCGGGTTCAGGTAAAGCACCGGCCGCAGAGCCTCCGGAACGCTCGACAGCGGAAAGAAAATTGGGCTCAGAAACATCATCGCCGGGGCGACCACGATCATCGCCTGGCGGACGTCGCGAACGAAGATGCCGAGCGCCGACAGAATCCAGGCCAGGCCAAGCGCCACGATCGCCAGCGGCAGGATCAGCAGCGGCAGCGACAGTGTGGCCAGCGGCGGCACCCCTTTGATGACGAGATAGAACGCGAGCAGAATGACCCCGCTTATCGTCGCCCGGAATAAGGCTGCTCCGACGATGACCCATGGCAGGATCTCCAGGGGGAAAATCACCTTCTTGATGTAGGGAACGTTCTCGAGCAGAAGCGCCGGCGCCCGGTTGACGCACTCGAAAAAGAAATTGAATAGGATCAGGCCCGCGAAATAGAGCAGCGACACCTGCAGCGGACCGCCTTCCATTCCTGGCCACTTGACCCGCAGGACGATGCCGAAAACGAAGGTGTACATTCCCAGCATGATGAGCGGCACGATCGCGGCCCAGACCTTTCCAAGCAGCGAGCCGCGGAATTGCATCTCCACTTCGCGCTCCGTCAGCCGCAGCAGCAGGTGCCGGTGATGCCAGGCGCATCCGAACACGGCGAGCGGGCCACGCGCCTTGGGCAGCAGCCCGAGCACATCGACGATCATCCGCCCGTAGGAATCCGCTGTCATTGTCTCGTCCACTCCGGCGCCGGCGGCGCCTTCATCTCCTTGAGCCGTCATCGTCGGTCACCAGCCGCCGCAGATAGGCGCCGTAGCCATTCTTGTCGAAGCGCGCGGCAAGCGCCAGGAGCTCCGCCGTGGTGATGAAGCCCTTGCGCCAGGCAATTTCCTCGATGCAGGCGATCTTGAGGCCCTGACGATGCTCGACGGTACGCACGAACTCAGCGGCCTCCAACAGCGACTCATGGGTCCCGGTATCCAGCCAGGCGTAGCCCCGGCCGAGGCGCTCGACATGGAGTTCGTCCGCATTCAAGTAGGCCTGATTGACGTCGGTTATCTCGAGCTCGCCGCGGGCGGACGGCTTCAACGAGTCGGCAATCTCGATCACTCGATTGTCGTAGAAATAGAGTCCGGTGACAGCCCAGTTCGATTGCGCGCGGAGCGGCTTCTCCTCGATATGGGTCGCGCGTCCGCTGCTATCGAACGAGATGACGCCGTAGCGCTGCGGATCCTGCACTTGATAGGCAAAGACGGTTGCTCCGGCTTCGCGATGCATTGCGTTTTGCAGCAGCGCGCCCAGCCCATCGCCATAGAAGATATTGTCGCCCAGCACGAGCGCCACCCGGTCGCTCGCGATAAAGGCGCGGCCGACAATGAAGGCATCGGCGAGACCGCGCGGCTGCGCCTGCACCGCATAGGACAGACGAATGCCCCACGCGGCCCCGTCGCCGAGAACCGCGCGGAACTGCCCCTGGTCCTGCGGTGTTGTGATCACCAGGATATCGCGAATCCGCGCCAGCAGAAGGACAGAGAGCGGATAGTAGATCAGCGGCTTGTCGTAGACCGGCAGGAGCTGCTTGCTTACTCCAAGGGTCAGGGGATGAAGGCGCGTGCCCAACCCGCCCGCCAGAATAATTCCCTTCACCGGTTCCAATCCACTGCGGCTACGCCGGCGCCGCGGCGCGAATCTGATCGAGGCATTCGCCCAGCGCCTCCTGCCAGACGCGCGGAGCAATCCCGTAGGTCCGCTGAATCTTGGCGCAGTCGAGCGCCGAGTTGCGCGGCCGGCGCGCGGGGGTGGGATAGGCTTCCGTCGCGATCGGGATCACGACGCTCGGCGTTTTCATTCCCCGCTCCCGTGCGGCCTTGAAGATATCCACGGCAAAGCCATACCACGTCGTCCGCCCCTTGCCGCAGAAATGAAATGTTCCGAACCCATCGGACCTTCCGAGGACGAGCGCCGCAGCAATATCGATGACGGCACCAGCGAGATCGGCAGCATAGGTCGGACAGCCGTGCTGATCATCGACGATGGTCAGACGATCGCGCTCGCTGCCCAGCCGCAGCATCGTGCGCACGAAATTACGGCCCACCGAGCTGTAGACCCAGGCGGTTCTCAGGATGACGTGTCGATCGAGCCGGTCCCGCACCGCGCTCTCGCCGGCCGCCTTGCTCTGGCCGTAGACCGAGAGCGGATTGACGGGGTCCTCCTCCCAGTAGGCCGCGCTCTGGTTCCCGTCGAAGACATAATCGGTCGAAAGGTGAATCAGCGCGGCGCCGATCTTGCTGCAAACCGCCGCAAGCTCGGCAGCACCGTCGCGATTGACGGCGAAAGCCTCCTCGCGCGCCGATTCCGCCGCGTCAACGGCGGTGAAGGCCGCGGCGTTGATGATCAGGCGTGGCCGCTTCGCCTCCAGCTTCCGGATTTCCGCCGGCCGCGCCAGATCGACGCGATCCCGCCCGAGGAATTCCACCTGGACGTCGGCCGGCCAGCGTGCCTTCTGGAGCTCGAGCGCGAGCTGGCCCGTCCGCCCGATAACGATCACGGGTTCAGTGCTTACAGTCATGCGCGCCTATCCACCGACAGCGACGCCGCTATCGTAGCGCTTCGCACTGGGACGAGAGCACCTGACTCAGCATTGCGATCCGAACGGATCAACTCCCTCACGCCGAGAGCGCTCGGCGTTCCACCTCGCCAGCGTAAGTAAAATAGCGCGGGAGGGATTCGAGCAACGGCAGAGCCTTGTCCTTCGGCGATACGATCGCTTTCTCGGGATCAACCGGCCAAGGAACGCCGATTGCAGGGTCGTTCCACCGGATGCCTTTGTCATGGGCAGCGGAATAGTAATTCGTCACCTTGTAGATGACCTCGGTATCCGGCTCCAACGTACACATTCCATGAGCGAAGCCGACGGGGACGAAAATCTGGTTCCAGTCCCTCGCGCTCAACGGAAAGCTCAGATACTTGCCAAAGGTCGGCGAGCCGTGCCGAATGTCGACAACCACATCCAATACGACACCGCGGACAACCCGGACCAGCTTATCTTGGGCGAAGGGCGGAATCTGGAAATGCAGGCCGCGAACCGTGCCCTTGCTGACCGAAAAGGCGTGGTTGTCTTGAACAAAATCCAGATCGATGCCGGCCTCGGCGAGCGCCCGGCGGTTGTAGGTCTCCGAAAAGAAGCCCCGGTCATCTCGGTGCCTCGACGGGACAAAGACCTTGACCTCGGGAAAGGCGGTCTCCAACACGACCATGCGGTCTCCCCCCAACAGATTCCGTTGACCTCAGCAGCGACCTCTCGGCGAGTCGACAACACACCAAGCCGCCGCCAGCACGTGCCGGACCATGGCATAGCCAACCCTTATTGAGTCAAGCTCATTATACTAGAAATTTTATCGTTTCGCGCGAGTTTCGACACGCCGCAGAATAAGGGAAAAGCCCGTCCTGTCGCAGTCGCGTGAGTCCCGATGGTGTCGCTCGACGCGCGGGATCGCGGCCGCCGCCAATAGGCTGCTCGTTGCAAAAAAGGTCGCCGGGATCGCCTCCCGAGGTGCCGCTCGGGGTCGCCACCTCGCAAGCGACCTCGCCGCAAGCATTGTCGCTCCGCTCGGCGATCGTCGCGATGCTCGACTATCGATCACAGGCACCGCGCCCTCGCGGCCGGCACCGATCGGCGGCCAATGCCGACGGCAAGTCCTGCCGGTCAAGCCAGGCCTTCGATGCCTGCCTTGAAGCCCTGGCGCACGCGAGCCATATCCG
>Ga0335073_10003662_pt1 | contig 21442 bp, 18 predicted proteins | sample Lox_Sample_22_FD_207093 | JGI IMG/M metagenome (GOLD analysis project Ga0335073, IMG submission 207093) | Soil microbial communities from Loxahatchee National Wildlife Refuge, Florida, United States - Lox_Sample_2.2 | ecosystem: Environmental > Terrestrial > Soil > Wetlands | place: USA...
CTCTATACACTTCCGGCGATTTCTATCGCGATCTGCTTTCGCGCCACGAATATCGGATGTGCTTGGATACCCGCATCCGGGGTGCGCTGGCACGCAGGTCGATCCATTGGGCTGATGCCACGGTAGCGCCGAGTGAGGCATTCGCCGTCGAATTGCGCTCATGGTCTGGCGCTCAGAATGTCGTTGCCATCCATCACGGCTTCGATCTCGAAACCTTTACGGCAGACAGCAGCCCGCTTCCAGTGCAGGTCGAGCAGAGATTGAGTGCCGCTGACGGGGCCCTGAAACTTCTGTTTGTCAGCCACTACAACTACTATCGTAATTTTGAAACGCTGATCCGTGCTCTCCCGGCCCTTCGAGACAGTCTTGCGAAGCTCAATGTGAAACTGCTGCTGACCTGCAAGCTCGTGCCGGGAGAAAATCCGGGGGCATATCGTCCGGATGCGGCTGCGAGACTTGTGACAGAACTTGGTGTTGGAGACATGATTGTTGAACTCGGTGCGATTGCGTATCGTCAGCTGCACCACTTATATCGCCGGGCCGACGCTTACGTGACTCCCGCATATACGGAAACATTCGCCCATCCTTTGGTCGAGGCAATGGGTTGTGGGCTGCCAATTGTCGCTTCCGATCTCGCGGTTCATCGCGAAATCTGCGGAGACGCGGCTTTGTATTTTCCGCGATTTTCTCCAAAAAGCCTCGCGGAGCGGGTACTCCAGGTGCTCTCCTCGGATGATGTTCAGCACAGCTTACGCGCAAAGGGCAGTGCGCGATCTGCCGCGTTCGGCTGGAGAAAACATGTGGACCAGTTACTAGCCCTGGCGGCTTCTTTAACGGGAAATAACTTGGGGACTTCGTGCATACTCTAGGATCCGTGATGGAGATGGACAGTGGGAGACGAAGTGTGGGGAGTCGGTGGCGCAAAATATTGATCTTGCTTTCGCTGCTTGCCTCGACGGTAGAGTTCTGGGTTAGGGGGCCGAGTCGGATGTTCCGTGCCAGCGAATGGAATGACCTGCTCTCGCCTTGTATCCAGGCGAAGGCCTGGGCCAGCGGCAAGGATCCTTACAATGCTCAGATTCTTATCTCTCTGTGGCCCCAGGATGATCCACGGCCAGTCTGGGTCGATAGAGACGCAGCCCAGGGAATGTTGGAGAAAAAACGCGGAATTCCGACGCCGTATCCTCTCACTAGCCGGGTTTTGCTTTCGCCGCTCACCTTGTGCCGAAGCGGGGGTGCCATGGCTTGATTCTTACATTGCGAACGCGCACAGGATCTTTGCCCCCGGTTCTCTCGCTGACTTTACCCGAACTGATCCTGTCGGGTTCAATCTGGTGAACGGGCAGCTTTTCTTTTCTAACCTGTTGCACAGTGCTGAGGCGGCGAACTTGCTCTCTTGGCTATTGTGTTTCACTCTCGCACTCTGCTGGATTTATCTTGCCCGCCGTCGGGGCTCTTCGGAGATTCTCCTAATCAGCGCGATCTCGATCCTGACGCTGATTCCGATTTATCACCGGTTTTATGATGCCGTTTTACTGATTTGGCCGCTCGCCTGGAGTATGTTCCTGGTCCGGAATCGACGGGTTCAGGCCGCGACCCTAATCATGATCGCACCCTTCCTTGTGCCAGGTGCAGTTTTCCTTGCGACCCTCACTCAGGCAGGACGAATACCGACAGCGCTGTCCAGCCAGTGGTGGTGGACGACCCTTGTTCTCTCCCATGAAGCTTGGGATCTGATTCTGCTCAGCATTGTCCTTCTATGTTTTCTAGCCGTCGAAAATCGTCAGCCTTCGCCTCAGCCGAAACTGGCTGCGGCTTGTTCGAGTGAGCGTCTGACCAAATCCGGAAGGGCATGAAAGGTATCGCACGACTTCTTTATCTGGCCCGTGCCAGTCCTTGCCTCTTTTTCCCGCTCTTGTAAATAAGGGATCGAGTTTGTAGAGTTGACCGTCCCGACAAACCCAAGTTCTGCCTAAAGGAGAGATGCCGTGGCAGCCAATCTTCGCCAATTCGCTTTCGCATTTGCACTCGTATCGCTGGGAATTTCTGCCTACGCCCAGAATCCATTTGATACCCACAAGCAGTTTTCTGCGACGATTGTCATGAGCGGAATGCCTACGGGCCAACACGGACCTCAAGGCGATATGAAGATTTACCGCTTGGGAGACAAGATCAGAACCAATATCGGCAGCATGGCATATTCGGTCATCGATATCGGCCAGAACACCATGTACATGGTGATGGGGCAGGGCATGTGTATGCAGATGCCTGCCAAGACCGAACAGAATCCCTTTGCCCAGCAGGGTTCGTTCCAGCGCACGTCGGCAGGCACGGAAGTGGTTGACGGTCACAGCTGTAAAGTCGAGAACGTTATAGTCACTTCTCAGAAGGGTACGCAAACAAAAATGAAAATCTGGGAGGCCGACGACCTGCAAGGTTTTCCAGTGAAGGTCGAGGTCCAGACCGCCAAAGGTCCGATCACCGCTCTTTACAAAGATGTAAGCTTCGATGCTCCCGCGGCATCGTTATTTACGCGTCCTGATAATTGCCAACAGATGCCGTCGATGCCCGGCAGACAGCAGTAGGCGAACCACGCTCGCGATCACTGCTGAAACCAAACTTCAATTGATTCGCGTCGTCCCCGCAGCCCTCGCTGCGGGCGCTGAAGTCACCGGTATCTTCCTGAACGAGAAACCTGCCGCCTCAGCGGTTTGGCCCAGCGACGTAGTACCTCCGTACCGTGCCTAGTACTTCAGTTACCGCTTCGCGAGTGACCATAAGCAGGTCGAGGCCATAGTACCAGATATTGTGTCCATAACCCACCGTACCTACAGCATATAGACATCGCTTGCACTCACGGTTTTGTCGGTTCCAGAAAACAGGCAAAAATCCCCGAAAAACACGGATATTCGCTTCGAGCCGAGGCTTTTTCGGGCTGATATATGCTCAGGACACCAAAAGCCCTCGGAGCAATATGCCGATGTTTGGAGTGCTGGCATTTTCCGAGATGCGCGGGAAAGCGTAAAGGAACTGGCGAACGGAGCAGAACGGAATATGGCCGACTCACGAGAAGTGATGAACATTCGCCAAGCGTCGCAGTATCTGGGAGTGAGTCCGGACACGCTGTACAAGTACGTCGGCGAACAGCGCATTCCCGCCTTCAAGCTGGGCAACCGCTGGCGCTTCAAGAAGTCGCGGCTGGATCAGTGGATGGAAGAAAAGTCCAGCGAAATGGAACCGCAGGCAAAACGTAAGGCGAAGGCGGCCGGCAAAGCCGCCGGGCAGGTTTAGTTCAACATCGCGCGGGCAGAAGTGCCCGCGCCGCACAAGGTGGACACATGTTTGGAATGGGATCGAAGTCGATTGTTGGCCTGGATGTAGGCTCGTCGAGCATCAAGGCGGTCGAGCTCAAGAAAAAGGGTGGGCAAATTGAAGTCGCGCACCTTGGGCTGGAGCCGCTGGCTTCCGACATCGTGGTCGATTCGATGATCGTCGACTCGGGCACGGTTTCGAGCGCCATCTCGAAGCTGTTCCTCGATAACCAGATCAAGACCAAGGCTGTGGCTACCGCGGTCAGCGGTCACTCCGTCATCGTGAAAAAAATCTCGCTGCCTTCAATGAGCGATCAGGAACTGGCCGAGACGATCGAGAAAGAAGCGGCGCAGCACATCCCCTTCGACCTCGCCGATGTGAGTCTCGATTATCAGATTCTCTCCGATGAAGTCGGCAGCCCGCAGATGGACGTTCTCCTGGTTGCGGTGAAGAAGGACAAGATTCTCAACTACACCAACGTGCTCTCGATGGCGGGCCGCACGCCGGCTATCGTCGACATTGATGCGCTCGCTCTGCAGAACTGCTACGAGTACAACTATCAGCCCGCGCCCGGCCAGGTGGTAGCCCTGTTGAACCTCGGGGCCAGCGTCATGAACATCAACATTGTGAAGGGCACGACCCCTTTGTTCCCGCGTGACGTCAGCGTGGGCGGGCATCAGTACACCGATTCGCTGCAGAAAGAACTGGACCTGAGCTTCGATGACGCCGAAGCGCTGAAACTGGGCAAGAAAGTCGGCACAGTCAGCGAAGACGCCAAGCAGCCGATCCTGCAGCAGGTGACCGAGATCATCGTGCTCGAAATCCAGAAAACGTTCGACTTCTTCCGCGCCTCGGCCGCCGGCGAGCACATCGAGAAGATTTATCTGGCCGGGGGATCGTCCAAGGTGCCAGGCCTGGTCGAAGCCCTGCGGCAGGAGTTCTCGATGCCGGTGGAACTGTTCAATCCTTTCCAGCGCGTCGTACCTCCGGCGGAGGGACTGGGAGCGGAATTGGTGGAGCAGAATCCGGGTCAGCTGGCGGTTGCGGTGGGTTTGGCCCTGAGGAGCTTTGAATCCCTATGATCAAAATCAACCTGCTCGAAACTTCCAAAGGAAAGGGCAAACGCGGCGGTCCAAGCGTCGCGCTGCCCACAATGGAACTGGGCGACATGGGATCGCCCACATTGAAAGTGCTCGTGGTGGTCGTGATCGCCGGAATGTTCAATCTGGGCTACTGGTACCGGCTCGATCATCAGACCCAGGCGATCGAGAAGCAGATGAAGGTCGCGCAGCAGAGAAATCGCGAACTGGCCGATGTCAAGGCGAAGTTCCTCGAGCGGCAGAACCAGGCCGACGCCTACAAGCGGCGAGTGGATGTGATCGACGGGCTGCGCGCCAACCAGACTGGCCCGGTCAATCTGCTGGCCATGCTCGGGGAAACGGTCAATAACACCGAAGCCGTATGGCTGAGCAAGATGGACGACACCGGCCCGGTGGTCAAGCTCGAAGGCACGGCGCTGTCGGCGGATGCGGTTGCCAATCTGATCGCGAATCTGCAGAAGACTGGCTTCTTCAAGTCCGTGGAGATCGACGAAACCTTCCAGGACGACCAGATCAAAGACATGCAGGCATTCCAGTTCAGTCTGAACTGCGAAAAGACCAACGAGAAAGGGAAGTCGTAAGAGGCGGACCTATGGCGACCAAATTCAGCGAACTTTCAGGCATCCAGCAGTGGCTGGCGGTGATCGCCGGCGGCGCCATGCTGACTGTGGCTTTGTACTTCACCGTGTTCAAGACTCAGAACGAGAAGAACACGGCAGCCCAGCACGCGCTGGAAGCGAAGATCCGGGAGAACAACGAACTCGAGTCCTATCGCCCCAAGCTCAAGCAAATGGAGCAGCAGTTGGCCGAACTGAAGCAGCAGCTGGAGATTGAGCAGCGCATCGTGCCCGACGAGAAAGATGTCGATGACTTCATCACGATGATGGACGCGGAAGCGGTCAAGGCCGGAGTGGAGTTGCGGCGCTACAAAGCGATGGACGTGAAGTCGCAACCGTACTACTCCGAAGTGCCTTTCCAGATCGATGCGGATGGGCCCTATTACTCCATGCTGCAGTACTTCGACCGGGTCAGCAAGCTGGAGCGCATCGTCAATGTCAGCAACCTGTTGGTGGCCAGCACCAAAAAGGCGAGCGATGCGAAGGTGAGACACACCTATCAATACGCGCCCAATGAGAGTGTGGTGGTAAGTTTCGTTGCGACTACGTATTTCAGTCACGATCAACCTTCCGCCTCAGCTTCGGGCACAAAGCCCGGAGCGCCAAAGGCGAGGTAAGGGATGGCTATGAAGCGAACAACAGGCATTCTGGCAATCACCATGATGATGGCGGCAGCCACCGCCTGGTCTCAGGCTGGCGCCCAGAGCGTTGATGCCATTGACAACGCACGCAGCGTCGAGAAATCTCTGCAGCAGAAGGGGCAGGGCGCTCCCGCGGCCAAGCCGATACCGGGCGCGCCGGCACCGGCGGTGAAGCCTGCAGTCATTCCGGGAACTGCGCTGATGGCGAACAGTTCGGCCCCGACCACGAAAGCGGCGCCGACGCCGGCCTCGGCGAGCGCCCATCGCAATCGGCTGAAGAAAGTAAACGTGGTTGCTTCCGGCGACAGCTTCCGTATCGAGATGGTTTCCAGCGAAACGGTGGCCGGAAAAGCCAGTACGTTGAAATCTCCGGATCGCGTCCTAGTCGAGTTGCCGGCAACCATTGCGGCGACCCGCGAAAACCGTATTCCAGTGGGCAACGGCGGAATCAAGGGGATTCGCATCGGCACCGACGGCAAGAATCCTCCGACAACCAGCGTCGTGGTTGACTTAGAAAAGGCTTGCGCCTATGAGTTGACCCCGGGTCCATCGGGAACTCTGGTGCTGACTCTGCATGGCGATGCCTCGGCCAAGAGCACGGCGCCGGCAGCGGCGAAAGCTCCCGCTAAGCAAGTTCAGACCGTAGCGAAGAGTAATCCCGCCCCGACCGCCAAGTCCGCTGCAGTCGCGAAAACCAGGGCGATTGCTGCGAAGGCCGCGCCTCCGGCAAAGATCGTGGCGGCCAATCCGCCCGCACCCAAGCCGGCAGCCAAACAACCGGGGAAAGCGAAGGCGGAAGCCAACACTCCGCAGCCTGACGCGATTGCCGATCTGTTGCCGCCCAAAGCCGAAGAGAAAAAGCCGGAAGAGAAGAAATGGGCGATGTCGGGCAAACGCGATCCATTCTTCAGCCCGGTCGTGCAGCAGAACGGCTCCGGATGCAGCACCGGTAAGAAGTGTCTGGAGATCGGGAACATCAATTTGCGTGGAGTTGTGAAGTCCGATAGCGGTTTCATTGCGGTCGTGACCAACAACCTGAACAAGGCGTACTTCCTGCGGGAAAACGATCCCGTGTTCAACGGATATGTAGTGAAGATCACGGGCGATTCAGTCGTGTTCCAGGAGACGGTAGAAGACAAGTTGGGCAAGCAGTTCACGCGGGAAGTGGTGAAGCGCATCTTTACCCCGGCAGTCTAGAGCCGGGAAGCTAGGCAAGCCCGGAATTTTCCGGGGGAACTTAAGTTCAAGAAGCACACGCGGGCCAGGCCCGCGGGTTGGGGAGAGGCGAAATGCGAAAGCAACAACAACTGGCAATGTTGATAGCGTTGCTGCTCTTCACGGTCGTGGCTGCGGCTGCCCAGGCACCGAGCCAGCTGGAAAGAGTCAACGTAGTCCGGGGCACGGACGATATCCAAGTCGTGATGAGCGCCAAGGGCTCAATTGCTCCCAAGCTCACTGCACTGGATACGCCTGCCCGCGTGGTGGTGGACCTTCCCGCGACCGTGATGGCAACGGGGCAGCATCGTATCTCTGTTGATGCCGCGGGCATAAAGGGCGTGCGCATCGGCATGGATGGGCACACGCCTCCGACCACGCGCATCGTCGTCGACCTCGCGCAGGCCTGCACTTACGACCTGACGCCTGGGCCGGCAGGCAGGCTGGTGCTGACATTGCGCTTGGCTGCCATGGCGAAAGCCCCCAGCCCTGATTCGTCCACTGCGGACGCGTCGCCGCTGCCTGCAACGAGACCGCTCTCGCCGTTCTCACCGCGCGTGGTGGATGTCAAGAACGCATCCGCTCCCAAAGCTGGCGAGCCGTCTGCCACGAAGCCCACCGCGGACAATTCAACGCCCAAGGATTTCGTATTTGTCGAGCCGACCTACCAGGCAGCGAGCGGTCAGCCCAAGGAGGAGCCAGGCAAGAATGACTCAGCTGACACCGACCCCTCCCTGCGGGCTCAGGATGCAGCCGCCCTCTTTGCGGATAAAACTGCGGCCCAGTTGCTTCCGGTGACCTTCAATGCGGCACAGGGGCAGAATCCATCCGCTCCGCAGCCCGCTGTCAATCTGGCCGCGGAACAGAGAGCGCAGATGGGACAGCAGCCGGCTTCGGTCGGGCCCAAGTACACGGGCGAGCCGATCTCGGTCAACCTGAAAGATGTCGACTTGAAGGATTTCTTCCGGCTGATTCACGAGATCAGCGGCCTTAACGTCGTACTCGATCCGAATGTGCACGGCACGCTGACCATCGTGCTCGACGACGTGCCGTGGGATCAGGCTCTGGATATCGTGCTCAAGAACAACGATCTGGCGCGGGAACTGGAAGGCAATGTCCTGCGCATCGCAACCGTTGACACTCTGAAGAAGGAAGCCGATGGGCGGCGGGCCCAGGTAGAGGCCGAAGCGATGGCGGTCGATAAGGTTTCCGTTACTCGCTTCCTCAGCTACGCGAAAGCCAAGGACTGTATCCTGACGGTCAAGAAGTTCCTCTCGGCCCGCGGTGATGTCGTCGCTGACGAGCGCACCAACGCCGTCATCGTCAACGACATTCCCAAGGTGATTCCCATCGTCGACCGCTTGTTGACGCAACTCGACCGCAAAACGCAGGAAGTCGAAATTGAAGCGCGAGTCGTCGCGGCTACTCGCCAATATGCCCGTGACATTGGCACGCAGCTCGGTTTCGGCTGGGGCAATGGACACAGCGCGATCGGCGGCAACCAGGCGGCTGGCACGTCTCCGACCACGGTCAGCGGATTGAGTCCGGGGTACATCACACTTCCGGGAACCGGCAGCACTACCGGGGGTTCGACGATTCCCTTGTTTTCAAACCTGGGATCAGCATCGCCCACAAGCGGTTTCTCGTTCGTGAATGCGAGCAACAATGTGCGGATTGATGCGATTCTGTCGATGGCCGAGTCACGAGGTCTCTTGAAAGTGCTCTCGCGTCCGCGGGTCGTGACTCAGAACAACATCGTGGCCATGGTCAAACAAGGCGTGCAGGTGCCGATCGTGACCCAGGCTCAGTTGGGTGGGCCTCCGACCGTTACCTACGTCAGCGCCTTTCTGCGGCTGACTGTGACGCCTCAGATCACTTCGGAAAACACGATCTTTCTGAACGTGGATGTGGAAAACACCACTCCTAACTTCGGTCAGACAGTGCAGGGCAACCCCGAACTGATCACGCAGCAGGCGACCACGCAGGTTCTGGTAACGGATGGCGGCACCGTTGTGATCGGGGGCGTTATTCAGACTCAGAACTCGATCAACGTTGATCAGGTACCGGTACTGGGCAGCATCCCGTACCTGGGCAACCTGTTCAAGCACACCGTTGTGAACACGGAAAACCAGGAGCTGATCTTCTTTATCACTCCGCGCATCATTCAGACATAACCGCTGCCAAATAGCGACTTAAGAACGCCGGTCTGGAGAACCTGCCAGACCGGCGGTTTTTTTTAGTCCCGAGTTTTAGTCTCGAGTGTTGAGTTGCGTGTCGCAAGCGAACCCTGGAGCTTCGCGGTTCGATCTGCTCGCTACCCGGTACACGGCGCTTTCTTGTTACACTCCCTGCGATGAATTTTCTTGCGCGCCAGAACAAGCTGCGACAACAACTCGCGAGCAGTCGCCTCGACGCCTTTCTGATCGGCCATCTTCCCAATATTCGCTATCTGACTGGATTCACCGGGAGCGCGGGGCTGCTTCTTATCGAAGAGCGTGGAAGCGTATTTTTCACCGATTTCCGCTACGACACGCAGGTCCACGCAGAAGTCAAAGATGCAAAGCTGGTTGTTGGCCGCAAATCGCCCTTGGAATTACTGGGCCAGTTTTTGGGGCGTCGACGGAAACGTGCTCGAACATGGATCGCAGGAATCGAAGCGGAGCACTTCACGGTTGCGGACAGGAAACGGCTCGGCGCACTTCTACCTTCCGGAGTTCGCCTGAGAGATACACGTTCCGCCGTGGAACGCCTTCGTCTGGTCAAGGATAGCGACGAACTCGCCCGCATTCGCGAAGCCGTGGGGTTGGGGGCGAAGCTGTTTGACCGCGCTCTTGAGGTCGCGCGCGAGGGAGTCACAGAAGTCGAAGTCGCAGCCGAGATGGAGCTTGTGGCGCGACGCGCGGGAGCCGATGGAATGTCTTTTCCTACGATCATCGCTTCGGGAGCGCGTTCCGCGTTGCCGCATGGTCGTGCCTCGGCGGAGCCAATTCCCTCCGGTGGGTTCGTGGTCTGCGACTTCGGTGTTATACTCGCTGGTTATTGTTCGGACCAGACCCGCACGGTTTGGGTTGGGTCGCTTTCCGCGGAAGCCCGGCGCGTCTACGACGCGGTCCGTGAGGCGCAGCAAGCGGCAGTCGAGGCGGTTCGCGCTGACATCAGCGCCGGTGATATCGATGCCGTCGCCCGCAACGTGCTACGGAAAGCAGAATTGGCTGAGCATTTTACCCACTCCACGGGACACGGCGTAGGGTTGGAGATCCACGAGTCCCCGCGCATCGCGGCCGGGCAGAGGGATCTGCTGGAGCCGGGAATGGTGATCACCATCGAACCGGGAGTTTATTTTCCCGGCAAGTGGGGCGTGAGAATCGAGGATATGATTCTCGTTACCTCCACAGGCTGTGAAGTGCTGACGCCCACGCCTAAAGGCTTGATTGCAGTGTAGTCCTCGTAGGAATGGAGTTAGTCGGGAGCCGGGCTAAAATCATGCCCGGCTTCTTCGCGCCGGAAGCCAGCGCGATGGCGTGGCGGTCCCACCACAAACGAATGAATCTTAAAGAGCTGAAGGAACTCATCGAGTTCTTAATAGAAAAAGAGATTGCCGAGTTCGAGTTGGAGCGCGGCGATGTGAAGGTGCGCATCAAGCGCGCTGGCGAACACATGGTCGTCCATGGGCACGGCGACCCGCGTTTCTTCGCGGTCTCGCCCGCTCCGCCGCCGGCACCGGTTCTGGGAGCTACACCTGCGGTTGTGGCTACGCCAGCCGCGGTTACGCAAGAAGAATCGCTGCACGCGGTGAAATCTCCGATTGTGGGAACTTTCTACGAAGCTCCCTCGCCAGGGGCCCCGCCCTTTGTCAAAGTCGGGGACACGGTGGCGGAAGGGCAAGTGCTTTGTATCGTTGAGGCCATGAAACTGCTGAATGAAATCGAGTCGGATGTGGCGGGCGAGGTCGTGAAGATCCTCGCCAGCAACGGCCAGCCGATCGAGTATGGTCAGGAATTGTTTGCCATAAGGCCCAAGAAGTGAGTTTGGAAGTCATGGCGGCGCGCGCGAGCGCGCCTTTTTGCGTCCTTAAGTAGGGGTTCCTGCTGCCGGAAACGCCCGAGAAGTTCGTGGATTCGCCCAGAAGCTGACGGCTAAGAGCTGATAGCTGATGTTCAAGAAGATTCTCATTGCCAATCGCGGGGAAATTGCCCTGCGCGTGATCTGCGCGTGCAAGGAACTGGGCATCCGCACGGTCGCGATCTACAGCGAGGCCGATCGCTTATCGCTGCCCGTCCGCTTCGCTGACGAGGCCATCTGCATTGGCCCTCCGCAACTGGCACAGAGTTACCTGAATATTCCGGCGGTGATCAGCGCGGCCGAAATCGCCAATGTTGAAGCCATTCATCCCGGGTATGGGCTGCTCGCCGAAAATGCCAATTTCGCCGAAGTCTGTGAAACCAGCGGCATCAAGTTCATTGGCCCGCGGCCGGAAGTCACGCGGCTGATGGGAGAAAAAGAAAAAGCGCGCGCCGCCATGAAAGCCGCGGGCGTGCCCATCCTGCCCGGATCCGACGGAATCATCGGCTCCGACGGCGAAGCGTTGGAGTGGGCGAAGCAGGTTGGCTTCCCTGTGATCGTCAAAGCTTCCGCCGGGGGCGGCGGACGCGGCATGCGCATCGTCCGCAACGAAGAAGAATTGCCAAAATTGTTCAAAGCCGCGCAGGCCGAGGCCGCCGGAGCGTTCGGCAACGGCGATCTTTACATGGAAAAGTATGTTGAACACCCGCGACACATCGAGTTTCAAGTTCTCGCCGATGAGCACGGCAACGTCGTCAGTTTGGGAGAGCGCGAGTGCTCGATCCAGCGCCGCCATCAGAAATTGCTGGAAGAGTCGCCATCGACGCAGGTTACCCCGGAAATGCGGGCTCAGGTCGGCGAAGTACTCTGCAAGTCGCTGGCTTCGATCGGCTACGCCAACGCGGGCACGGTCGAATTCCTGATGGATCAGCAGCGCAACTTGCATTTCATCGAAATGAATACGCGCATTCAGGTCGAGCATCCCGTCACCGAGATGGTCACGGACGTCGATCTGGTCAAAAGCCAGATCATGATTGCCGCCGGCGCGAAGATGAGCGATGTGCTCATGGGTCCGATCGTGCATCGCGGCCACTCGATCGAATGCCGCATCAACGCCGAGCATCCCGAGAAGTTCACCCCTTCGGCAGGGAAGATCACGGCATTTCATCCCCCGGGAGGAACGGGCGTGCGCGTGGACACGGCGGCTTATGCCGAAGGCGTGATTCCTCCTTATTACGATTCGCTGATCGCGAAGCTCATCGTGCGCGCCAAAGACCGCAACGAAGCCATTTCCCGCATGGCCCGCGCCCTGGAGATGTTCATCGTCGAAGGCGTATACACGACGATCCCCCTGCACCGGAAGATTCTCGCCGACCCGGACTTTCGGGCAGGGAAGATCGATACAGGATTTATCGAAAGATTCCTAAAGAAGAACGGGCATGTGTAGAGCCAGCCACCTCGACTGTCCGGTGGAGCGAAGTTCCGCGATGCGGCCTCGATATCCAAGCTCAGTAGTCTGCGTCGAACAGAGAGTACGCCATCTGTGCATATCCAACCTCATCGGAAAGGATCAGCTTCATGAACCGGAGCAATCTGGCAGTGTTCGCAATCCTTGTTCTCGGCACAATGTTCGCCGTCCCACTTCACGGGCAGACCAGCCAGACCACCGCCAATCCAGCGCTGCTTCCCCAGCGCGATGGCTCTCACGACTTTGATTTCCTCATCGGCGACTGGAAGGCTCACGTCCGCCGCCTGCCCGACCGCCTCAACAATTCCAATACCTGGGTCGAGTACGACGGCATCTCCAACCACCATAAGATTCTTGACAGCAACGCAAACTTCGAGGAGTTCGACGTCACCAGCACCGACGGCAAGCTCCGCATCAAGGGGCAGACGCTGCGCCTGTATAACCCGACATCGCATCAATGGAGCATTTATCTCGTCGATGTGGACAACGGAACGCTGGGTCTGCCCCCCGTGGTTGGTTCTTTCACCGGAAATCGCGGCGAATTCTTCGATCAAGAAGATTACAAAGGCCGCGCGATTCTGGTCCGCTACGTCTGGCTCAATATCTCGCCCAAGTCCGCGCGCATGGAGCAGTCGTTTTCGCCCGACGGCGGCAAGACCTGGGAAGTGAACTGGATTTGCGAGCTGTCACGCTAATGCTCGTTTAGAGCGGACGCCTCGTCCGCGCGACTGTCGGGAGAGCGGCAACTCGGCAGCTGGGTGGCTGTTTGTGCACACCTAATTTTTTTGGGCACGCTCCGATAAAATCCCTGTTTTCTGTGACTTGCGATGGGGTGATCTGCCCATTTTTTCGCAAAATCTTCAAAACAAATAACTTGCATGGAAAATATTCCAAAATAAGGACTTAGAGCTCGTCTTTCGGCTATTCCGGTCGCTCTGTGGAAAGGCCGCGTGCTGGGCGAATTGGGAACTTCTCCGCGCATAGGTCCAGTATGCGCTTTCTGTATTCTCGGTCAAGGTTATCCGTCACAAGAGTGGGTGTGGAAGGCTGTGGAAAAAGGGGGGCGTTACGGGCGTTACCTGACTTGCTTAGTCCTTTTTCCTCCGCCGAGCTGCCGCGAGATGAGTTCTGCTTTTTGATTCAACCCTTTGACATTTCGTGACAGCCTGCTGTCCGCTCGTCGTTGCTTGGTACTTCTTAGTAACTGGATGATTCGGTAGCGGCACGGGACTACCGACTCCTCGATTTCGCTGATCCATGCCCCGCGCAGGTCTCGATACTTCTTGATCTCCGAACGTACGGAGGCCACGTGCGGCCTAATTCGATTGCGGACGTCGCGGGGCGCTGAGCCCATTTTGCGGTCGATTAGTCGTAAGGCCGACGCTACCTTCAGCAGAGACGCGTCCGATTCCGAAACGAGCTGGAGTCGACTTTCTAACAGGTCCTCGGCGCTCGCGGCGATCCGTCCGATCTTGCGTGCTTTGAGCAGGAGGCTGGCGGCGGAGCATAGTTTGAGAATGTTGCCCGGAATCTCATTAATGTGACCCTGCCATTCCTCGTCAAATCGTTCCCGTTGGGATTCCGGTAACCGACCTACTGCAATTTGGGCTATACGACGAGCGAGCGTCGGAGCATTAGCCGCGAGTTCGTCACCTATAACCCGCGACAGGACACCAGTCACTAGGCCAACAAGAAACAAGCCAATTCCCTTTATTAAAGCCATGCAAACTCCTTCAGCGGAGTCAGGACATCTTGAATTGCCACTCTTGTCTTGCGTGCCCCCAGCGGCGTGATCTGGTATAGCCTTCGGCGCGGTCTCTACGTAGGGTGCGTGGCCCCGTCAAGTGAATTTGATTGCTCGCCCCCCTCGCTCCGCGGGTCCTCGGCTTGAAGCCGGGCGTCTGCAGGGCCGCGGCCCTTCGGGTGACGCCTACGAATCGAAACGAGATTGGAGTTGGTTTTACGAGTTCCCACCCATCGAAAACCGCGATGGGTTGGGGCAGCCGTGTCGTAGGTTCTCTTTCGCCCCTTCGGGGCTTGCTCGTTACCCACTAACGACCCACGGCTTGCGCCGTGGGCTGTGTTCTTTCGCCGCTTCGCGGCTGCTTCGGGCACGCTTTCGCGGCTGACGGTTCGCTCGCGACCGGATAGACTGGGCTGCATGCAGCTGCCTCCCCTCTACGCCATTCTCGATGCCGGCTGCTTTGCAGACACCAGCGCCTTGCTGACCGCGGCTGAGGAACTCGTGGCTGCTGGATGCACGCTGATCCAATATCGTAATAAGTCCGGCAATGCGCGGATCATGCTGGAGCAGGCGCGGGAGTTACGGAAACGTTTCCCCGCATCCCACCCTGTCGCAGAAAACGCGACCAGGGTGGGGCAACCGATTCAGTATTCCCACTTCTCCCAAAACCGGGGAGAAGTGGGGCACCCCACTGCTGTGGAAGGTGTTCCAAGTCAAAATCCCGACCCTGTCGCAGAAAACGCGACCAGGGTGGGGCAACCGGTTCAGTATTCCCACTTCTCCCAAAACCGAGAAGTGGGGCACCCCACTGCTGTGGAAGGTGTTCCAAATCAAAATCCCCACCCTGTCGCAGAAAACGCAAGCGGGGTGGGGCAACCGGATTCCGGCAATTCCATTTGCCTCATCATGAATGACCGCGCCGATCTCTGCCTCGCCGCCGATTTCGATGGCGTTCACGTTGGGCAGGATGATCTTTCTCCCGAGTCGGTGCGCAAGATCATCGGCGCAAGTCGATGGCTAGGCGTTTCCACGCACAATCCTGAGCAGGTGCGCGAGGCTGATCGGACTTCGGCGGATTACATTGCGATCGGCCCGGTCTTTGCGACATCGAGCAAAGAGAATCCCGATCCCGTGGTTGGACTCGAGGGTGTTCGCCGCGCCCGCGAGCTTACGCGCAAGCCTCTGGTCGCGATCGGGGGAATCACCCGCGCCAATGCCCGTTCGGTTATCGATGCGGGAGCCGATTCGGTCGCGGTGATATCCGATCTGTTACGGGATCCACGCAAATCAGCAGAGGAATTTTTGGCGCTATTGAGGTAAAGTTCTCACCACGATTGCGAGAATGTTCCTGGTCGTTAGTGGTCAGTCAAATCCTATGTCATCCTGAGGGACGCGAAGGACCTATGTAGTTTGCCTGCATCGGCAGGTTTCATAGATCCTTCGCGGCAAAAGACGCCGCTCGGGATGACAAGCTGCTTTAGCATGAGGAACGAACGACGACCGAAAACGGGAGCCAATCCTGACCACACCGACAGCACGGACCGCCAACCGCACCGATTGGGACATTCACAGCCATCAGGATCAGGAACTGGTCAAAGGACTGGGCCTGACCAGCGCAACCATGCTGGTCATCGGGTCGATGATCGGCTCCGGAATCTTCATCGTTTCCGCCGAAATCGCCCGCGAAGTCGACTCGCCCGCGCTGCTCATCGGCGCCTGGGCAGTTACCGGATTCCTGACGATCACCGCGGCGCTCAGCTACGGGGAATTGGCCGCGATGATGCCGCGCGCCGGCGGGCAATACGTTTACCTGCGCGAAGCGCTCGGCCCGCTCTGGGGATTTCTCTACGGTTGGACGCTCTTCCTCGTTATCCAGACTGGGACGATTGCGGCGGTCGGCGTCGCGTTCGGCAAATTCCTGGGCGTGTTTTGGCCGACAATTTCTTCAACCCATTGGCTGCTGCATCTCTGGAAAGTTCCGCCCATCCGGATCGGTCCTATGGTGCTCGGGAACATGGATGTCGGCATCAACACGCAGAACCTGATGGCCATTCTGCTCACAATCCTGCTATCGATCATCAATGTTTTTGGGCTGAAAATCGGTGCGGCCATTCAGAACGTCTTCACATTTACGAAAGCTGCGGGGCTGCTGGGACTCGCGGTGATCGGCCTAGCGATTGGACGCAATACTTACGCACTGCGGGCGAACTTCGGAGGCCACGACTTCTGGAGGAATGCAGTTCATGGCGCGCTGCATCCGGTGCAGGTTGGGGTCGGCGGTCCGACTGTCCTGGTGGGGACGTTGACGATTCTCGCTGTCGCGCAGGTCGGATCGCTTTTCTCCTCGGATGCATGGAATAACGTTACGTTCACGGCGGGTGAAGTCAAGAATCCGAGTCGCAATTTGCCGCTGTCGCTGGCGCTGGGAACCTTTGTGGTTACGACGCTTTATATCGCATGCAATTTTGTCTATCTCCTGGTACTGCCGCTGAATGGAACCGCGGGGGGAGCTTCCATCCTTGAGCGCGGCATTCAACATGCCGCGGAAGATCGCGTGGCTACGGCGGCGATGACGCAGATGATCGGCCCGGTCGGTGGATTGCTCATGGCCGCCGCCATCATGATTTCCAGTTTCGGATGCATGAATGGACTCATTCTTTCTGGAGCCCGGGTCTATTACGCCATGGCGAAAGATGGGCTCTTCTTCCGCAAAGTGGCGCGATTGCATCCTGGTTATAAAACACCGGCAATCTCGCTGATGGTTCAGATGGTGTGGACCTGCGTGTTGTGCATCTCGGGTACGTACGGACAGCTGCTGGACTACATCATCTTTGCGGCGCTGGTGTTTTACATTCTGACGATCGCGGGAGTGTTCGTGCTGCGGCGCACGCATCCTGACGCGGAACGGCCGTATCGCGCATTCGGCTACCCGGTGCTGCCGGCGATTTATATTCTGATGGCTTTATTCATCGATGTCGTACTATTGCGGTATAAGCCGCAATATACGTGGCCGGGACTGATTGTGGTGCTACTGGGAATTCCCGTCTATTATGCGTGGTCGCGGGCTGCGGGAGAAAAAGCGGGCGGGGCCTCGGCGTAATCTCGAAGGAGAGAACAAAGCGGATGTCCAAACTTTTTGCCACGAAACCTATTAACGTCCTGATGCAAGAGTCGCAGGAAACTGGCGAGCACAGCCTCAAGCGCGCGCTCGGCCCGATCAATCTGCTGACGCTTGGCATTGGTGCGATCATCGGCGCAGGAATTTTTGTGATCACCGGCCAGGCCGCGGCGCAGTTTGCCGGTCCAGCCATTTTGTTCTCCTTCATATTGGCTGGAATCGCTTGCGCTTTCGCCGGATTGTGCTATGCCGAATTCGCGTCGCTGATTCCGATCGCCGGCAGTGCATACACATACTCCTACGCGACCTTGGGTGAGCTGGTCGCGTGGATCATCGGGTGGGATCTGATTCTCGAATATGCTTTCGGAGCTGCAACCGTTGCCGTTGGCTGGAGCGGCCACCTGCGGGCATTTCTGCAGGATGTCGGCCTGGGATTGCCCGCCATGCCGCACTCGGATTTTCTCCTCTTTGGATTGCATATGCATCTCACCTATGACTACATCGGCTTCCTGGTTATCGCCGCGATCACTGCGATCCTCGTCATCGGTATCAAAGAATCGGCAAATTTCACAACCGCCATCGTGATTCTGAAAGTCGCCGTGGTTTGCGTTTTCATCGGACTGGCGACTGCGTTCCTGGTTTCGCATCATGGTCAGCCTAATTATTGGCATCCCTTCATTCCGGCAAATACGGGCGAGACCGGACATTTCGGGTGGTCGGGCATTCTTCGCGGGGCGGGCGTAGTCTTCTTCGCTTATATCGGCTTCGATGCGGTCTCCACGGCCGCGCAGGAAGCCAAGAATCCCAAGAAAGACATGCCATTCGGCATCCTCGGATCGTTGGTGATCTGTACGATTTTGTACATTCTCGTTTCCGGATTGCTGACGCACATGGTGCCGTATCAGCAACTCAATGTGCCCGACCCGGTCGTGGTCGGCATTCGTGTAACAGGGCACCTGTGGGCCACATTCCTGGTTGAACTTGGCGCGATTGGAGGTCTCGCAACCGTAATGCTGGTCATGCTGCTGGGGCAATCGCGCGTGTTTTATTCCATGTCGAAAGACGGACTGCTCTGGCCATGGGCCAGCAAGATTCATCCGCGCTTCCGTACCCCATATATCAGTTCGATGGTGGTGGGGCTGTTTGTCGCGATTCTGGCGATGCTTGTCCCATTAAACGTTTTGGACGAGATGACTAGCGTGGGGACGTTGCTGGCATTTGTCCTGGTTAGTGCGGGCGTATGGGTGATGAGAAGAACTCATCCCGAGCTGAATCGTCCCTTCAAAACTCCGTGGGTACCAGTCGTGCCGATTCTCGCGATTCTGTTTTCCACCGCCCTGATCATCGGACTATCGCCGATGACGCAGGCGCGGCTCATCGTGTGGCTAATTATCGGACTCGGAATCTACTTCGGCTACGGGCGCAAACACAGCAAGGTTCAACATGATCTCGCCAATGACGCCAAAGGCGCGCCAGTGCGCTCCATGGCGGATTGATGTGCCCGTCGTTTCCACAAGCCCTCCGCACGGCGCGGAGGGCTTTTTTGTTCTATAGTCGTTGGTCGTCGGCGGCTGGGCTGCAGTTATCGCGGAAGATTCAGGGCCAATGACTGACGACCGTCGGCTAACGACCACCATGAAAGCCTTCCGCAATCTCCGTTTCATCGTCGCGCTGCTCTTGCTGGTCGTGGCGATCGGCACCATCGGATTTCACTACATTGAAGGCTGGCCCTGGTTCGACGGCTTCTACATGGTGATCACTACGCTGACCACCATCGGCTACCAGGAGGTGCATCCCCTTTCGCATGCGGGGCGGATCTTCAACATCGTCATCATTCTCTGCGGCGTGTCGCTGCTCGCTTTGGCGGTGGGGGCGCTCAGCCAAGCTTTGCTAGAATTCGAGCTGCAGAGTTTCTTCGGCAGGCGCCGCATGGAGCGGGAAATCGATCGTCTGAACGAGCATTACATCATCTGCGGCATGGGACGGGTGGGACGCAGCGTTGCTCGCGAATTGGAGCGCAAGCCGGTAGCGTTCGTTTTCGTGGAGAACGCCGAAGCCAAACGCCAGCGTTACGCAACGGAGAACTGGCTGGTCATCGCCGGCGACGCGACCCAGGAACAGACGTTACGGCAGGCGCAAATCGAACGCGCACGTGGATTGATCGCCGCCACGACGACGGACGCGACGAATCTCTACATTGTGCTGACCGCGCGCGGGCTGAATCCGCATTTGAAGATCATTGCGCGCGCCAGTGAGGACAGCGCCGAAAAACATCTGTTGACCGCCGGCGCCGATTCGGTCGTCTCGCCGTATCTGTTTGCCGGCCAGCGGATTGCGCAATCCTTGTTGCGGCCGAACGTCGTCAGTTTTCTCGATACGGCCACGACGCATCTCGGCATCGACCTGGAAATCGGCGAAATTCAGATCACCAGCGACTCCGTTTTCGCGGGCAAAACCATTGAGAGCTCCCGAATTCGCCAGGAACGCGGGGTGATTGTCCTCGCCATCAAGCGCCGCGAAGAAATGAAATTCAACCCTGCGCCCGACGAGCGAATCGAACCCGATGACTGCCTGATCGCGATGGGCGAACCGGCGCAACTGCGACGACTCGAACACACCGCCGCGACTTCATGAAAGCCGAAATGCGATGAAGATCGTCACCAGCGCTGAAATGCGAGCTATCGACCGCGCGACCAGCGAGCGCTTCGGCGTACCGTCGCCCACGCTGATGGAGAATGCCGGCACTGCGGTCGCCGAGCATGTGCTTTCGGAATACGGAGACGCACGGAGGGTCCTCGTTATCTGCGGCAAGGGCAACAACGGAGGCGACGGATTCGTGGCTGCGCGCCGTCTGCATGTGAGCGGCAAGAGCGTGAATGTTGTTTTGCTTGCCGATCCGGCGGAATTGAAGGGCGATGCGGCGGAGATGTATCGCAAGCTGCCGATCGAAGTTTTTGTCGTTCACTCCTGCGACGAATTGAACAGCGATCCGGTCCGATCAGTTTTCTCGGCCGATCTGTACATTGACGCGATTCTCGGCACCGGATTCAAGCCTCCAGTACGGGGCTTTTATGCCGATGCCATTGCTGCGCTGAACCTGACGAAAGCACCGATCATCGCGGTCGACATCCCCTCCGGGGCAGACGCGGACGCCAGGGCCGCGCACGACCCCGAGCAGGGAATCGTCGCCCGAGCGGATTCGATTGTGACCTTCACCGCGCCGCGGCCCGCGCATGTGTTCGGCTCGCTTACGGATGGTCCGACGTGCCTGGCCGGAATTGGATCGCCGGAAGGAGCAATCGTTTCGTCTTTGCATTTGAACGTCATCACCCCGCGTGATTTCGCGCCTCTAATTGGCAAGCGTCCTGCGGATTCGAATAAAGGTCTCTACGGCCACGTGCTCGTGGTTGGCGGTTCATTTGGCAAATCGGGGGCGGCGGCAATGGCCGGAATGGCCGCGCTCCGGGCGGGTGCAGGATTGTCGACGGTCGCGACTTCAAAATCTGCCTTGCCCACAGTTGCGGGATTTTATCCCGAGTTGATGACCGAATCGCTGGAAGAAACCGATGCGGGGACGATTGCCGGGTCAGCCTTCGGGATGCTCGAGGAGTTCACGAAAGCAAAGAGCGTACTCGCGATCGGGCCAGGAATTTCGCGAGTACCTGAAACGTCTGCTCTCGTCCGCGCCCTGGTGCAGCGAAGTAAAGTTCCGATCGTGCTCGATGCCGACGGATTGAACGCCTTCGAAGGCCTGACTGCTGAATTGAGCGGCAAGGGACGTACGATCGTAATCACGCCCCACCCGGGCGAAATGGCACGTCTGGCAGGCTGTTCCATTGCTGACGTGCAAAAAGACCGTCTCGGAATTGCGCGGAAATTTGCGCGCGAACACGAACTGATTGTCGTGCTGAAAGGAAATCGAACGCTTGTGGTCGAGCCCGATGGCGAGGCGTGGGTGAATACGACGGGTAATCCGGGAATGTCTACCGGCGGGACAGGCGACATTTTAACCGGCATGGTCGCGGGAATGATTGCCCAGACAAGAACTGCGAAAGATCCCGACGCGACCCTGCAGGCAGTGTGCGCTGCGGTTCATCTGCATGGTCTGGCCGGCGATGTGATGCTGGGCGAGGTCGGCGAGCACTCGATGGTGGCGACCGACCTG
>Ga0335073_10003663_pt1 | contig 21435 bp, 34 predicted proteins | sample Lox_Sample_22_FD_207093 | JGI IMG/M metagenome (GOLD analysis project Ga0335073, IMG submission 207093) | Soil microbial communities from Loxahatchee National Wildlife Refuge, Florida, United States - Lox_Sample_2.2 | ecosystem: Environmental > Terrestrial > Soil > Wetlands | place: USA...
ACACGTTGTAATAGCAGTGTCATTTTGTTTGCCTATACTCAATTCCAACTCACGAGATAGAGATGGCTGGGGTACCTCTTGTATTTTCTTTCGCGTCAATTGTAATGCTGAATCCAATTCCTGGTCTTGCTTCGGTGTCGTAGTAAAATCCAATCCCTAGACATTACAACCACACCCTTCAAATTGTTACCTGGTGGTGTTTCAGTCTCATATACCCATCCACCTCATCAGGAACATTAAACACATTTCTCAACACATACAACTCAAACGCATCGAAATTCCTATCAACCGCATTTTCCAACAATGTCTCCACCTGAGCCATTCCGAATTCCAATTCCTTCAATAAAGCATCTTGCTCACTATCTTCCTCTGGCGCGTCTAAATTGAATGCTTTGTCGCGTGATGAAGATGATGAAGCGAGGGAGGGAATAAGTGTGTCGCGTAGGTACGTTTCGAATGCGTCCATGGATTGGTAGAGGATTGCGTTGGCAGAGTTGATGACGTCATCTATGAATGTTAGTGGTGCGTGTTGAAGGTGTTCTGTCATGAGTTCGGTCGTGGTATCTGTTGGAGCAGACATCTTGTCTTGACTGTTGATGTTGGAAAGTGGTGATCCGAACGCGACGCCGTAATCGAACTGCATTTCGGTACATTTACTATTTTTACAAATTGTAAAAATAGAAAGGGCTGTTACCCTAAGAACCTGTGCGCTTCTCAAAATATCTGAGGAATGTAGCCCCTTACAAAATCCTTTGCGTGTGTTTGGTGCTTGGCGCTCGTTTTCTGACGTGTCACAACTTTTGTTTCAGCAGGGCACAGCTAAAATTAACTTTACTCCGGAGATGCCTCTAAGGAGACAAGGGACCGCCGAAAGAAAATGGAGGTATTTAATATCAGCCTCAATAGAGAGGCGGTGTGGGCGTATAAATACCCCTGATACTCCCTTTTGAGCACAACGTTCCTTTCAAATTACCCAAACTTGAGCAAGTTGAGAATCAGTCAAGATGAGAGTATTATCGAGTTCGTTGTTAGTGTTGGGTATGGTGATTACGGGGGTGTTTGGACAAAGCGAGACTTCTGGATCGTTATCCGGTTTGCCTTCTGGACTACCTACTTGCGCTGTATTTCCACCACTTGGATCTGACTAATTGGGTACTAGATTAGCTGTGCACTGTTGTTTACCAGTACCAGTAACGGTTGTGCGAGCGGTTCATCTCAGACAGCGTGTTTATGTAGTTCTACATCTTTCCAACAATCCGCTACAAGTTGTATCTTGGAAAATTGTCCCAGCTCCTCAGATCAACAGAGTGCTTATGGCGCCGCTGAACAAGTATGTTCGCAGGCTGGTGTTACTTTACCTTCTTGGGCGCAGTTGGAAGCACAAGTGTCCGCGAGTAGTACTTCTGCAGCTGCTTCGACTAGTTCTACCTCTGCAACGTTTACGAGCTCTGTTGGAGATACAAGGGTACCGAGTGTTGTCGCATTGATGGTTTTTATGTTTGCGGGATTTATGTTGGTTTAGAGGGACTCTGGGAAAAAGGAATATAGATTTTGGGAGTAACACGGGAATATAGACAAAACAATGATGATAAACTTATCTGGAACAAAAAGTGACACTGAAAATTCTGGATTTCTTATGTCCATATGCGCGTCGTACTGGCGTCGTACTGGTGCCTTGTCGTAAAATGTGGTCGAAAAAGCTTGTACCGCCGATCCACAACAAATTGACGGAAAAAGTTTACCGCTGTCCCGAAAAATTTCGAGTCACGACTCGAGGTTCCATTTTCGACAACTGTCCTCCTGAGCTTTGACACCCTACGCAATGTCGTCTTTCGGAACTATTTTCAGAGTAACTACTTATGGAGAATCACATTGCAAGAGTGTAGGATGTATCGTAGAGAATTGTCCGCCTGGTGAGCCCACCTCATCGTCTTCTAACGCTTAAGGAATGTCCCTGACCGAGGACGATATCCAAATCCAGCTCTCACGACGGAGACCAGGACAATCTGCTCTTACCACACCAGTACCTCTCGCTTCGTGTCATACTAATGGAAGCGCAATGAAAAGGACAGAGTGCAAATACAGTCGGGTACAGAGTTCAACACAACATTAGGAACGCCAATTGGCATGCTAGTCCAGAACCTCGATCAACGACCACACGATTATTCTGAAATGGACCTTTATCCAAGACCCAGTCATGCCGATTGGACTTACTTGCAAAAGTATGGTGTTAAGGCAAGTAGTGGTGGTGGTCGTTCTTCCGCTCGAGAAACGATCGGCCGAGTTGCTGCAGGAGCAATAGCCGAAAAGTACCTTAAACTGGCTCATGGAATTGAAATTGTTGCTTTCGTCTCTTCAGTCGGAAAAATACATATGCCTACTTCTACAAATACCAACGGTGCCACAGAGGACTCAGACTACGATTCAGATGAATCGCCGATAACTCCTTCCTATCTTGCTCTCCTGCAATCCATAACCCGCGAACAAATTGACTCAGATCCAACGCGTTGTCCAGATCCCGAGACCGCGAAAAAGATAACAGCGCGCATTCTGCAAGCTAAAAATGCTAACGACTCTATCGGCGGTACAATAACCTGTGTCATTCGCAATTGTCCACCTGGTCTCGGAGAACCTTGTTTCGACAAATTAGAAGCCAAATTAGCACATGCAATGCTTTCTATCCCCGCCACAAAAGGTTTTGAAATCGGTTCTGGATTCGCATCTGCTGAGATCCCCGCTTCCAAACACAATGATCCGTACGTTCGCAAGGAAGACGGGACATACGGTACTTTGACAAATAATTCCGGTGGTGTTCAAGGTGGAATCTCAAATGGCGAGAATATCTTCTTCAGAATTGCGTTTAAGAGTCCTGCGACTATAAGTCAGCCGCAGACAACGGCTACTTATGATGGTGTTACTGGGATTTTGGCCGCGAAGGGACGACATGATCCTTGTGTTGTGCCTAGAGCTGTGCCGATTGTGGAAGCTATGGCTGCTTTGGTGATTATTGAGTATATTTCGTCTTCTTGTTACTTTTGCTCATGTTTAGTGCGTTGTTGATTCAACAAAGTCGGCAGGCGGCCAGGGCATTGTTACCCCCTCTGAAGACGAATTTGCCTACGACAGATACAGTGGTTGGAGGTGAATTGGCTAAGAAGAAGGTTCATGAGCAAGAGGAGGGAAATCGGTCTCTATCGACGTAATCAGATTCATAGATCTCAAAATTAGGTTAAGAAATGGGGTTGTAATATTTCAATGGAAGTTGACTCTCTATTCGTGATGGACGATATTCCAAGCTGCCCCCAAGCTAGCTTCTTGATATCTTCCCATGTGAGATTGTCTCCATATAGAAGCGCTATCAGTTCATGAATATTCTCCATTGGTAACCAGTCCCCATCGGTCATAAATTGATAATCCTGAGTTATTTCCAGGATGCGACCTGCCTTTGAGCCCATATAGCGTGTTAAAGGGACATTTGGATCTAGCTTTCTTTCCTCCTCTTCTAATATTTCCAAGAACAGCCGTCGCGATTGCTTATCTAGTGACTTTTCTGGGTAAAAGATTCTTGAAAATTCATGCGGAAAGCAAGCAAACAGTTCCCAAGGACCTGACTGGGCCCATGTCCAGTCAATAACACCAGTAATTTTATAATCATCATCAAACAATATGTTGCAGTTGCTGAAATCGGCATGACACAACGGGAACGTGTGATCGTTGAATGTTTCCGAGGCAAAATAAGGGATTGCTTCACGATATAGCCATGCGACTGCATTCTTGTCACTGTTTCCCTTAGCCAACGTGAATTCCAAAAACCGTTCCGCGCGAAGATCGAAATAAGAGAGAGCAGAGGACTGCGCTGGTTGTTTCGGGAGATTTGGAATGGGCAAAGCGATGTTGGAGATCGAGAAAGCTGGATTTGACGAATATTCCTGAATAAGGCCGATTTGAGACCAGGAGGGAAGTTGTGCGATTTGAATCATTAACGAAGCAACTTGTCTGTAAACACAGACTTTCGAATTCTCATCGACCACTGGCAACGAGTTGAGAACACGTCCAGGAAGAGCTTCGAAAAGAACGTATGGAGCACCAAAAGGATTAGTCTCATCAAGATTGTAACCATATATCTTTGGGACAGGAATCGTGGAGTGCATGGCGATAAATTGAATTGTTGCAATTTCGGTCTTTGTTTCTTCGATCCCGATAGCGAAGTTCGTGCTGAAGGAATAGGTGTACGAGCGATCCAGAAAACTGCGTCGTCGAAATGCAAGGCGAACACAACATGGTCTTTCCCACATTGGAAATGTTCTCTGTCAATTTTGCAATCTGTATGATGGCGTAGGGAGTTGGCGTGATCGAGAAGGGCTTGGAAATTGAGCCCTGAGACAAAAGTCTTTACTACTTCCGCAACGGTGGGGTGAATTCGTCGTGTTCCTGCCCAGTCATCGCATAACCCAGGAGGTTTTTTTGTTTTATCGTCAGGAGGGTCCATCGTAAGGCTAGTGTCTTGGGAGGGCGAGCAAGTTAGGATACTTGACTAAAGAACCCCTGAAAATCAAAACACTTTTGCCCCACAAGACAACTTCAGATATCGGACCCTAACCCATCCGGGTATTTCCACCTCGAGAGCCGTGCGCTGCCGTCATTGTCACTTCGGTAAACATGTCCTTCGTACCAAGTCAGTACGATAGCTTTGCGCTCACCTACGGCATCGTGACATTAATTGGGGGTTTAATCGGATACTTCAAAGCCAATTCCCTAATTTCGTAAGTTTCTTATCGAAGGTCTTACTTACGCTAGTCTTGCCTCGTCGTCGGTCTTTGGCGGAATTATATTCTATGCAGCGACCCAATTACCTCCTGCAAAGGCATCGAAGGTTATGTTAGGTGTTGGCGCCGTGTTGGGAATGTTCTTTGGCATCAGGTACGGTAAGAGTCATAAGTTTATGCCTGCTGGATTGATGACTATTTTGAGGTATCGTGAACGCCTTGTTCGAGCTAATGTTAGTGGGTTTGCTGTTGTCAAGTATGCGAAGGAGTTGGGATTATTCTGAGGGTTCGAAGAGTATGTCGAGTGGATTTTTGCGGCAAAGGATGGAAATGGAATTGGAAGGGAAGCGTTGTTTCGGAAAAGAGAAGATGACGCATGAATATATAAAATTGGAAGGAAGTGTACAGATCTTGATGTAAACCACTGTGACTCCTTCTCTCTCTGGCACGATGCTTTGCAGCCAGAGCACTTCTAAACGCCATATACAACAGAAATATCCTTCATGATGGGCTAGGTACTAGGTAGCTCCAGTCCTCTGTCCTCGTCGTCAGATTCATGATTCAAAATTTGGCCGATCGTTGATTCGGACAACTCCATCCGTCAACCATCATCATCATCGCCTCAAACTTCAGTCGAGTCAATCCATCCACCACCTCTCAATTGGAGGCCCATCACGATGTACCTGCATTCTCCACAATCTTCTCTAACCATCAGGGTCGGCAAAAAGGAATCCATGTATCCACTTTCCGACATTGGGTCGGTGGAACATGAACCCATGCCGGACTCGATCCCTCCCGTTCCTGAAATCGGGGCAACTTCCGCAGCATTGAAATCAGCATCCTTCTTCATCGCAGCTAAATGCCAAGCATACAATGATGATTTCATGATGTGTAGGAAGGAGAAATGGAATACCCATGGCCCAGGTGGTTGTTTAAAAGAGGGTCGAAAAGTTACAAGATGTGCTATCAGTGTGTATCTACCCCACCTCATTTTCAAGTGTGATATTGATGGTAGGATTGATGAGTTGAATAAAGTATGTGGAGATGCGTATAAAGTGCATTATGAATGTCTTGATAAACACAATCAGCAGTTTAAGGATTGTCGACCGGCGGAACGTGGATTGAATGCTTGCGTTTTGTCAAGACTGGTAGCTGCCTTTTTGGACTTGATTAATGGGTGAAGGGACTATGGAAAACTGTTCCTGGAACACCGCCCGACAGAATCCCGCTATGGCTTGATCCATATCCGTATCATGGGCCCAAGTCTTCATCGCAGGATCTTGATGGGTTAGCTATGGAGAAGAAATACTTCGGACGCAATCTGCATCAACTTGATCGCTTTGAAATGTACCGCAAAGGTGAATCGCCGAAGAAGCCAAAACCTGATGAAGACCAGGGAAAGAAGGACGAAAGTGGATCATAGAAACGAGATGATAGAAGGTGTAATGTAACATACAAGCATTTTCATCCATACAAATGCGCATTGAATGAATTTTGATAAGAATATACATGCACAGAGGCTCTATTTTCTAGTTGTAATGCCCAGTTTGCTTGTGACTTGTTCTACTTCCTTGACAGTCTCATTCTTCAATTCCTCGACTTCTTTGGAGATGGTCGCATGAACATCTCTTATTGCAGGCACTCGTTCTTCCAAATTCTCTTCCAGCCGTTGTGTCAAAGATACAATATTATTGCTGGTTTCTGGAAGGAAATAAAATCCCGCAAGTCCAATTGCAAGCAACGGTGACAAAATTCTGATAGGAAACATTCCTTAAAGTCAGTAACCCGAAGCTGATTCCAGTTTACGATTTCGAGCGAGGATACTTCCACCCATCCCCGCTATTCCAACGTATATCGCACCCGGTAAGAGCGTCTCCTCTCCTTTTGGAGCAATTTCGTGCAGAGTTGATTCAACTTCCTTTTCAACACCAATCCATTGATCCACAACGCTTTTGAGGCTATTTACCGCTGAGTAGTAATGGGTCAAAACGTATCTTCTCGTTTCGCGAATTGAGTGTTCTAATTGAGTCGGTTCTTCACGGACCAGTACTCTTTTCTCTTCTGGAGGGTCATAGATGGACGGCTGTCGTTGTCAGAACAAGAGTGGGAGACACCAACCTTTGTCGGTTTTCCTTCTGCCAGAATTATGGGAGTGGACAAGCCAATTGAAAGCGTGGACACAGCAAGAGCCGTGTATGATCGATTCTGATGTCAATTGATGAATTGAATGATGCATACCTTCAATATCGCAGCTATCCGTATCAACCTCGCGTTCATGGTGAACGAATCGGTTGGACTGGGTTGATAGATCTTGTTTTGACCCAAAGATTTTCCGAGTTCTTGTATGTGGTTGGCTGCTTGATTTTCTGATGACGATCAATCCGGCCCCTTTGGCCCATGCTTCACTTCAGCCATTGACTCGACTGGATCATTGTTGACTGCAAAGGCTGAAGGTCGAACGTCCGCTCAGGGGAATTGCGCCCTATTCAAGCTTAATAACCTCTCATGAACTTGAGCTTGGTTCTGTGAGACCTGAAAGACCTCATTCGTCTTCACCTTAGCTGTTAACTGATCGACTCAGCTAAAAAGCGCAATATAATGCCACGACGGGATTCGTCCGATTCACTCCCCTCTCATGGCTCTTCTCCCTCTCAACGAGGCTCCCTATCATCCTCGGCAATCCTAGGCCACATTCACAGCATCACATACTCCATTCAAAGAAGATTGTCCGGCGGACTAAGTTCCTCTCCTTCCTCAACAGTAGATGATCCACCACCCTCCACCTTCTTCCACGAATCCGAACCTCCTCTCCCTTCGATCAGTCTACATGGTTTCGCCGAGTCAACAACGGGACGTATTCTAACTGAAAAATTCGCTGAAGAAATTCGTCTTATGATGCCTACCCGTCTTCAACTTTTCGACCAATGGGATCTGGTATATTCTCTTGAACAACATGGAGTCAGTCTCGCAACTCTGTATTCGAGATGTAAAGACTTTAATACTCCTCGAGCAGCGTTCGTGATTATCGTTAGAGATCGAAACGAGAATATTTTCGGAGCTTATTTATCGGATTATCCACATGTTCATCCTCATTATTATGGAACGGGGGAATGTTTCTTGTTTAAGTTTACGTTGATGCCGAATGCTTCTGCTGTCAATTTACCCTTGTTTGTCAATGTTTCTGCTCCAGATGGTCATCCTCTTCCTCATCATAGTTCTGTACCTCGTCACCATTCTCATCTTCATCCTGAAACACCTACCTTTTCTTTGGAAGATGATTCACAAACCTCGGTAGTCGTGGAACAGAATTTATCACCTACGTATGATCCTGCACGGCCTCCATCTCAAGGTTCCACGGAATCGCCTCTCTCACACTATCAGTTTAAGGGATTCTCGTATACTGGATTAAATGACTACATGATTCTATGTACTCCGCAATTTCTCAGTGTCGGAGGAGGGTAACACCCACCCCTTAGTGTCTGTGGATAACGGTTAGAGATGGAAAGTATGGACTATGGATAGATGATGTGTTTGAGAATGGGGTCAGTTCGCGATGTCCTGCGTTTGGGAATGAGCCACTAAGTAATTCTGGCGACAAATTTAAGGTTGATGGCGTGGAAGTATGGCGTATTGGAGGATCAGGCGGATCATCTGGATTTGTATATGAATAACTTGGACGGTGGATGCGGCATTTCTTAAGAGCGGGTGAGAAGGAGCATTCAAGAGGAAGATTATTTTGTAAGTAATTTGTGTGTTCAGGGAACGGAGTTAAATACGCGAATGCAGGAAGAGTAATTGTTAATGCATTTGATTGAGAGGGTTATGAAGGTGCTGGGATGTAAAAGTTTCCTGCTACTTTGGATGTTAAGTGTTCCCCGTATACAACTTTCTCCGGGACTTTGAGTTCTCCGCCGTCTCGGTCTAGACAGCTTTTTAAGGGGGATATGACGGCGTCGAAGTTGGGTTCGAAGAAGAATGGAACTGAAACACGATATCGAGATGACTTGTGTATGACTCGATGCAGTGTTGAAGTGTACTGCTGGTTCGTCCAGACCTACGATAAGTCATGCCAGTATGAATTTTGGAACCTACCTGCATCATGTCTCCTATATTACAGACAAAACATCCCGGAACCGGGTCAGCTGGGATCCACTCCCCTGTGGCCGGTAACTTGACTTGTAAAGAGCCCTTCCCATGCGCATCCGCAATCAAAAATGTCAAACACCCATAATCTATTCTTAGCCATACATTACAGAAAGAATGTACCAGTATGCTCCCCACAACTTATTCCATCAAAATTCTCAGTCCGTAACGGTGGATATCCAATTGCTCTCATAACCCAAAACGATCGATCAACCATGCCAATAAAGTAATCTTCCTCCTCGCCAAGTCCAAGTGCTATGGCTCTCATCACAGCTTGTCCCAAGCTCAATAATTTGTCAATGTAAGCTTCGTACACTTCCCGAAATTCTCCAGGAGGCCATTTATTGACTCCCATGATCGGTTTATAAGGCGCTTCCGTGAAGGGAAGAGGACGATATAAATCGAGACCTTCATGCCAATCATGTTTTCCTTGAGTAATATTCTCCCCGATAGTTTGATACCCTCTTGCGCCATCGCCATCATCCACTCCAACTGGTTTAAGCGCGATTTTCTGTTTCTCGGCGTCAGGAAGGGAGAAGAATTTATGTGCCTGAGAGAGGATTTGATCGAGTTCTGAAATGGGGATGTTGTGGCCTGTCAGGTAAAAGAAACCTACTGTTCGACAGGCATCGTCTAAAGCTTGCGCGGTTTCCAGACGATCCGCTGAAGCCGAGTTTGGGTGGAGAAATGGGGAAATGTCGATAATGGGAAGTGTTAGGACGGTCATAGATATGCTGGTTGTTTGAATGGCTCGTTATTTCGATGATTTTCAAAATATCTACTCACTCTGAACCGCTTATCTCGCCTATTGTTTAGGCGGCGTCTCCTTCTCCCTCAACTTTTCAATAGCTACCTACAACTTGTTGTTCTGACCGTTTTCTTCCGTTCCATCCTGCAAAAGCCTCATCGAATGCAAAATCAGTTGCCAAGATATGATATTGATCCACAAAGTCAAGAGCCCACAATCTGATGGTCCCAGTGCTTTCAACAAAGACGACGAACCTCCTGTCTCTGCACTTACCACCAATACTTCCGCAAGGGACAGGAGATTCTAATTTTGGATCGAAAAAGGTCACTTCTACCCATATATCTAGAATGCTGTACGCTTCCCAGTCCGAAAAATCAAGATGACATGCCTCGTCACCCCATGCCACCGCAAAGAGTTGGTAAAGGGCTCCAGAAGCCGTTTTATTTCAGCGACCTCTTCGGAAGTTGGCTCCGGCCGGTCCTCGTAGAAGTAATCATTATCAACTTTGAAGCACGCTCGAAGTTGCTTGTGGATGACTTGGCATGCTTGTTTGAAATCTTGCGTATCTATTTCCATTTTTTGAGCACTTGGAGGACTGTAGAGGTTCAACTTGTTGCTGATTGCGGTTACAAAGAAAGGTGGTGAAAAGTTTCTGTGAGATATAAATTGAGACGTGAGATCTCATATTGTTGTTGTCTGATCGTCATCTAATTCAATGGTGACCTCACTCTCACATTTCACACTCAGGATACGTATGTCAAAGGCCGTAAAGCGGTTTCCACTCCTTTCGGTTGCAAAATTTCAATTGACTGAATCAATACTGCCACGATCCATTATTTCTCGTGCTTCGTTGCCCCACACTTGCAACGACCTCGCACGCCAATACACCCTCCATTTCTCCCATATCATCCAGTAATTGTCTCAATCAAAGTGTGTTGAAGTTTCTTTCTGCATGGTCCCATAAACAACTCCTGATTGACAGCGTCGCAGTAACTCGAGAAGATATGTTCGTAGAATTGGTGCTCGTCGGCACCGGGAGATATTCCTGAAGCTCCCCTTTAATCCACGTAGTTTCACTTGTATTTCTCACCACCTCCTCCGCCTGTCTAACTTTCACCTGCTCTTCTTTATGTGAGCCTTGTCTGATTGCAGGATTTCGGTGCAATGAGATGAAATGAAGCATCTACGAAGGAGAACTTTTCAGCAAGCTTTGGATAGTGGGAAGGGTGATCTCTCCGCCACATTCGTATACTCCCACATGCTTCGACGAAGATTAAGCAACCAGAAGAATCCAACCCCACCACGATGGGATAATCCATTCCTCATCTTGTTCAACTTCACTCACGTCTCCTTCATAGTCACCACGGGTCAATTCCAGTAATGGCTTTGCATGTTTGCCTGATACTTCGATATACTCACTTTTGAGGTTTGTATCGGCATTTTCCATAGTTTCAGTTTTAAAATGAGATGTGTAGTTTTGGGACAACGCTCTTGAGCCGACAGGCTAAAGCAATCAGTGCTTGCTAAAATGGATTCGAACATTTTCGAAGTAATGTTGACCATTATGAAAGATATGTCGAATGCTTCATTCAAGAATTGTCTCATGCGATGCGAGTTTGGCCACATCAAAAGCCTTGTGGCGAAAGTTCTCCGTAAAAACCGCTTTATTTAATCGAAATGATATCTGCTGATTCTGGATTCATTGACAAAAGTGTGATACCTTTTCTTTGCAGTCTCGGAAGGGGCAAACAAAATAGCGAGCAGGCTGATCTTTTTTCGACTGTGCGTGCTGATAGCGTGAACGCTGTAATACGATCGTGATCTTGATGTCTCGATTTCAACAAGTAGAGGTATTCGTTGACTGATGATCCTTCTGCACAGTGGCCCCAGGATTGATAAGATTCCCCTTGCAGCTTCTCTCTCAAATGCTCAATTCATCTATTTTCTCCTTCAAATTCTGCCAGTACTGTCGTACATTAGTTGTGCAGTCGCTCGTTCTTCTTTACTGCAAATTTAATTGAGAGTTGTTTGCCATAATTCGTGGTCGAATCCATAGCAAATGAGACGTTATCATATCATTTGAAGCTGTGGAGGCGAATCTCCTCCTCCTCTGATGAAGACATGGCTTCGAGTCGAATCGAGCCTAGTTTGCCTTAGCTCGGCGGCTCGCTTGAAGAAGACTTAGCAAACGATGGATTTTTGCCCCTTATCGAACGAATGGCTAACAAGCTTTGATTGATCAGCTTTTGACAAGGGGACGACGATCTCTTCCAGACTTAACGATTTTGTTTTGATGTTCAGGCGATTCCTTTCCACAACTGCAGTCACAATGAGTCGACCGACTTCAACAACAAAATTCGTTCAAGCTTCGATGGAGAAGCTTTATCCTCTTGCGTTGGCCGATAGATCCTGGGATAACGTCGGTCTGCTGCTAGAGCCTGCATTTCCGCGCGAAATTACCGGTCGACCAAAAGTTCTTCTCACTATTGACCTGACCGCTGCTGTTGCACAGGAGGCAATAGACGATCCAGATGTCGAGATAATTGTAACATATCGTATTTCCTTTGTGCTCTTATCTGACAGAGGATAGACCCCATAATATTTCGTGGATTGAAGTCTTTGACGTTGGCTGATCCACAACAGGCTTCTTTGTTGAAGTTGTGCGCAAAGGGGATTGGTGTATATTCACCGCATACAAGCCTCGATGCTGCACAGGAAGGAATGAACGATATCCTCGGCACTCTTGCCTGTAGAGGGAAACCGAAAGAGAGAATCCCGATAATCTCGAGTCCCCCAGTCGAAGGTAAATTGTACCTGCTTCAAATCTTATAGAAGGCCACGAAACTGTTGGGTTCGGGCGATTAGCGACTCTAGAAATTCCAGAGGACTTGACTGAATTGGTTGGTCGCTTAAAGGAAATCACGGGCGTGAAGTACCGTATACTTCCATGTTAATCCCGCTTACAAGGCAGTTCAACTGGCAGTCGCTCCCGGTAAAGACACGCTCGTCCGTTCCATCGCAGTTTGCGTAGGATCGGGGGGCAGCGTCTTCAAAGCTTTGACACAGCCTGTTGATTTACTACTGACTGGTGAACTATCGCATCATGAAGTCCTTGCCGCTGTTGCGAAAGGTCAACACGTCATTCTTTTAGGTCATGCAAATAGCGAACGCTGGTATCTGAGCGTTTTGCGGACAAAGCTCCTAGCCCTGTTTGATGGGAGTCCGCTCGAAGTGGAGATAAGTAAGGAGGATAAAAGTCCTCTTCAGATAGTATGATAGGAGAGGCAGGTCAAAGAAAATCAGATCTCACATATCTGCACGTTTTGAAGAGGGGAAAAAACAGAATTGCTCCATGCCTAAGTGCAACTATTCTTGCAGTCCGATTCTACTTGCCAATTGCAATAGCCTCTTTCTGTTCTGACTCTTGCATTCTTCTTCTTTTCGCTATCGGCTCCTCTTCCTCTGTTTCATCACCATTGCCTCCGTCCATCTGATTCACCCTCTTCGTATGGGTAACATATCGCTTGGTCTTTGGAGAACCATACATAGCCGCAAAAGCCGGGTACAGCAGCGGCAACTTCCACATCTCACCAATCTTAACTCTCATCCTATCAAACGCAATTCCCACATTTCCATATTTCTCCTTCTCATTCTTATGTTCAGACCACTCCAACACAAATTTAGGAACTGTGTGCCATTTTTGCGAAAAATGCGTCAATAAAATATGTTTTGCTCTCATCCGGTTTCCAATCGTAATTGCTTCACCGGTAGTAGAATGCATTTTGTCTACTGCCTCTGGGCGTTGGGATTCCGCTAGTGTGGCTTCATGAATTAGAACGGTGGCATCTTGTCCAATCTCAACGAGATCACCACTTGGCCTACAGTCTCCTGAATACACTATTTTCCAACCTGATTTGTGTGTGATTGCAACGCCATAGGCTTGCGAACAGTGAGGGACAAAGCATGTCTCCACGCTACGTAGGTTCATATGTGATAAGAAACCTTGGAAGAGACCCAGATCAGGAGGTTCGTAAGCATCTGCTAAGAGTCGGGGGATTAGAGTGTTCGAGGCGAACGGGACAACGTAGCCTTCGATTCCCAGGTCCTCGACTTGATTGTATTCATACAGTGAAGAAAACAGGCGATGTGGTGCAATGAGGAATAGTGGCATCCGTTGAGATTGGGGAAAGGTGTTTTGGATTTGAATGTATTGCTTTACAATGCTGATTAGACCGAGGTGATGGTCTGCGTGAGGGTGGGAGATGTATATTAATCGTAACTTGCTGAAAAATTCGTGGTATTCGGAGGGTGACAGGTGTCGTTTCAGCGATGCCAACGAATGTTCCCCTGTATCTAGAATGATATTTGATTCATTGGGGATTCGTACCGCAATGCAAGACACTATGGTTACGTCAAATTTAGAGACAGGGAGTACTTCCGCGACGTTTGCTGGAGAACGCACTGCCAGTGCCCAAGGTTATTATCTCAACATCACTTCCCGGAGACTCTATATTTGGTCTTTTCTCTTCGATTCCATCAACAAGCGGCGCTATTTCTTTAGGATCCACCCGTTCTAAAAGGGTATCCTCGTCCTCATACTCTACACCAATATATCGCACTTGTTTGTTGAGATCCACTGTGCTATTCACTTTGATATCCGTAATGAATCTCTCGTGTTTATAAGGCGATGGTATTGGTGGTGACGGGATATACTCTCTCCATTTAGGTTTAGTTTTAAAGCCTCCGTCGTGATGAGCTCGGGGGAAGATGGAAGAGTCCAGTTCATTTCGATCCAGATCGAACATATATGATCCCGGAATCGTCAAATTATTCGGTGTCAACTTAGGAGCCATGACAAGATGCTGTTATTAGCCCATCTCAGCGCCAGTAAGAGGCTCACCAAAGACGAGTCTTTGAAGGAATGCATCCAATCGATATATCGTTTATCTGTTGCAACTTCATCACCAAGCATGTGCACCACAACATCAGCACCCTTAACAAAATCCGCATTCAGGGTATCATTCTTCAAAACTTGATCCACATACTCTAATCCCGGGATATCCAAAACCAAAACTGAATGGCCTTCAACTGCAGGTTGAACAACTTCTTCACTTTTCACCACCTTCACGATCATCTCTCCATTCTCATTTGCGGCTTCAAATTCGACGTCTTCCCCACTCTTCAGTTTGCCGTATAATCTGCCTCGTGGAACACCGAGAGCCTCGGCCTTTTCCAGGTCAAACTTCCCTAGTATACCATGGTTTTTAACAAAGTACGCCATTGTAGTAGATGAGGGTGTTGTCGGCGGTAGAGGAACGTTTATGAGGGACGAACGACGTTTCATATCTTGACTGAGTTGAGCGAACAGAGCAGGGGAATTCATGTCGAAGTCATAAGTGCCCTTTTTGAACATTTCGTGCACGATGGCTTCTTTCAGTGCCAATATTTGGGACGGAGTGCCAGTAAACGTGGAAGGAGAGATCCGAATGAGTTTCTCGAGGCTCGATTTGGCGGGATCTTCGGGATCATGAGGTGTAGGGGCTTGTGACGGGGTATGAGGCGATAATGGAATTGGGGTCACAGTGACTCTTTCATCTTTGTACGGAGCCGGGGATTCTCCAAATTCGTTGGTATGTAAATCCATACTTGTTCTCCACAAATAGTGCCTAAAGGTTGCGAGGAAGTGTGCGAGATTCTTGGGACCATGGACTTTTGTTCGAGAATCCATGAGTTCGGCAGTGGTTAAGAGATACCCTACAGTCAGTCTAGCGACTTCATGACAATGAACCAGGTAATCCGCCAACAACGTCCCAATTTATTCTGGTAAGGAAAATGTCACTGTACTTCGGAACTCTAAGTCTTGTCTGATATATCCTTTGCATTCCTTCTCCGCAATTGAATATATATGTATGGTGCTGGGTTGAGAGTACGACTGAAGGGGTTGAAGAGTCCGATGAGAATGTAGTGAGAACTTGCAGTTTCCGGAAGGTTCTGTGATAGTCCGGTCCCTGTGGTTTCTCAGGTTGAACTGGTGTTGCGCTTAAGAATCGTTTAAAGCGCCGAGGGATTGGTGTTTGAGCAGGCCTAGAAGAGGACGAGGTCGTAACGGGAGCCGCTCCTGAAGGACCAGCAGCAGGAGGCATCTTAGGGAGGGCGCGCTGGAAGGAAAGTCGGGGAGCCAACTCGAATTACACCGGATGAAGACCGTCACAATCGGACTCTTCTACATTTACCCGCAGTGACTTGGACGTGATGGTCGAATCAAGGAGATTTTTTCCAAAAAGTTTCTCCTGGATAGGAAAATTTGCGAAAAGTTCCGCCACGACGATCGCGGTGAGATTTCAGGAGATTTCAACGCAGATTAGTGAGGTTCGCGATTTAGGATCTGATCATGGTACTGTTTGATACAGGTCGAATTTCATTATTATACTACTACTCCTCTTCCTCATCGTCCGTTATTTCCCCTCCTAGCGCCTTGATCTTGCCTTTGTACCGTGTTTGCTTCTCTTCCAGATCTCCAAGCATGAGCAGTAGATCGTCCAATTCACTTTGGGTGCTTCTTGCTTTCGTTTCAGTTGCCTCAAGTTGAGCGCTCAATTTCGCAACCGCTGCTTGTGCGGCACTCAAGGCTGTCTCAGCAGTCTTAACACGATTTTCCAACGTGGTTCGTTCTTTTACGAAATCAGCAGTCTACAATTAATCCAGAGAATTGGGATATTCAGACCTGCTTGTCAAGTTTATTTTGTAGCGTTAAAATATCCGCTTCCTTGGATTTTACATCTTGCTCTGAAGACTTCAATCGTATTTCTAGTGAATTCACATATTTGGATTGATCTGGAGATAGAGTAACATCCACAACGCCATCTACAATTAGTTGCGCAAAAGGAGAAGACATACTTTGTTTTGCTTCGAAGCTCTCGGGAGATCGCTCTAGACTCCGCTGAATTCGACCTTCATCAGTAATGTCAGAAAATATACATACTATAATTGTCCTTTAAGAATTCAACAAATCCCAAGTCAAACCATAGATCCGGCAACTCATCATTCGCATGCGAAGAAAATCTGACTTGCTCTCGAAAATCCCGGAATTCCCGAGACTCGCGCAATTGAGTAATTCGAAATACAAATTGATCCTTGCCACCAACACCAGACGTAATCAGTTTCTGCAATCGTACTGGAGGAAGCGGTGATGTGACGGTATTGAACTCTACACAGATCCCCAGTACGACCGCTCCTAAACCAGTTACGAAAATCCCTTCTCGAGCTTGAGCAACGGCTCCAATTAAAGTTTGTACACCGGCTGTTTCTTCCAGGAAGTTCGACACACTTGAAGGATCTTCGTACAGCCACATACTTAGTAACATGAGATATCCCACTGATATACGTGGATCGTACGAATTTATTAGGGTGGACGATAAATTTGCGTTGATTTGTTGGAGTGCTGAGACGGATTCTTCGCCAGATGAAGTATCGCCTATCACGATTTCTTGCATAAGGTCTTTGCAACGTCTCGAGGAGTTGAGGAGATGTAGGAGAATGACACAAGCGAACCATATTCTGTATGGATCTTTGCGTGTGGAGTCTGTGAGATTGAGAATGTAGTGAAGAAGGTTGCTTGGTTTGGGTGGTTCGGCTGCTTCGGTGTAGGTTTGGATGATGCGTTGGAGAAGACCTTCTTTGCCTTCTGGGTTGGAGTGTATGAACGCTTGAATACATTGACATGCCGCGAGACGTTGTTCATAGGTGTATGGTGCAATTGACGTTAAGGCCATGGAGATCAGAGCATCAAGCACAGCGATTTTAGGGATTTGAGGATATGATGCAGAGCGTTTGTGTCCTAGCGGTGTTGAGGATCGCGAGATCTCTGGAGTTGGATTCATGACACTGGCATTCACACGGTATGTTGAAAAGTATGCTTGGATCTTGTAACTTCCTCGAACCAGATCTGAACACGCCAGGAGAGCCTACACTTAGCTTCATCAAAGATACGAAAGTACAGCCGCAGAGACGGTGGCAGGAGGATCCATTGACAACGCCAAATCGATTATCTTGTCGACTGCCTTTGACTGGAATAGAGCTTCCTGATTGCCCAAGGTAACTGTTCCTCCTTTGGGAATAAGAACCCTAGTTACGGCAAGTGCAAGAATCGTGTTGCTGGTTCGTTGAGGGGGCCAATGGCCAGCATTATCGCCTGAGGGTAGTACTCCTACAAGTCGTTGTATCCCACGCGTCTCTCGGAAATAATTCTGATTCGAAGAATTATAGCGAAGAAGGTTGGTGAGCAGTTGCAAACAATCCTGAGCCACAATTCCACCATCAACACCGCCTTCTCCTTCAATAATTGCGAAAAGAAGTTCAAAAGCATTCTCAAAGGCGACGAGTTTTTGAATCTCAGGGTTACCGTCACTGAGTCCGATTAATGTTAACAGGGTTTCTAAGTAAGCAACTATATCAAAAGAGGAGACTACCATTGCGAACAGCTTCTCGAGTATCGTTGAGACTGGCTACGAGTCGCGATATTCCAAGTGGAGATGAAAGAAGACACTTTTGTATTATCGTAGGTCGCGCTTTTATGAGATTGGATAGCAACTGCATGGCATATAATCGTGAATAGAAGTCTGGGCTCTCCAGACAATCCAATATGCTGAGGATATTCTCAGGTTCCTGAAAGTTAGAACCCCACTAAACGAGAACGTGCCTTTATGAACGTGTCTTGCAGTCGCTGTAATGCAATTCGTGCTGAGGGAGACTAGCAGTTAACAGAAATAGTGAAGCGGTATACTGGATGCTCCTCATACATAAATACAAGAAGCAACGTCTCAAGCGCCGCACGCAGTGTCTCAGGATCGTGAAAATCGCGCTTAATTGTCGTTCTAAGCGCCTCCAATCCCTCTCTTCCAACCATCTACCCACATTAACCTGTATCCGAAAAGCAACAAGATACCTCCTGATAATCTCTGGAAAATCCTCTTAGTCCCAGTACAGCAGCTCGTCTGTCCTCCAAATTGGTGGAATGCTGCAATCGGTTGCACAGAGTTTGAATGATTTCATCTGGGTCTTGTTGCTTTGGTTGACTTAGAAGGGCTCCCAAGGATTTTCCGAGGAGACCTTCCATGGTCCATGATATTGGCTCTGAGTCGTTCGTCGCCAGGTTGATGTTTGCCCCTGATTGTGGTGCTAGGTTGCTTCTGATGGTGCGTGTCCACGTTCTCTCCTGAATCCGACCTCCCAGGTTAAGGGTTGCGCGATCGGCCGACGTGAAGAGTAACTGCCCCAACTCCGTCGGTAATATGACTGCATAGGGGTAGGAAGGATACGAGTAGTTCAAAGAGAATCCATGTTCTAGTTTAAGGATGGTTCTACATACGTACTCTATACAGAGCGGCTCCAAAATTATTCGATGGAAGGTATGCGACATGAGGAGAATGGTGAGATAACAATATCTGACGCTCTAGCACATGTATTGTCCGGGTATCAGCCTAACTTTTACCGTATTACCCATCCTGCAGTGTCGCCCATTAACTCATTTATAGGCCACTTCCCAATCTGTGTCATCTCAAAATCCGAGAGATATCCTTCGCGATACATCTCATAACCAGTCCAAGCAATCATTGCCGCATTATCCTACAATAAGCTCAATAAAAGCAGGCACCTACACTACAAAACTCATTCGGGGGGAATACAAGCTCATACCCTTCTAATCCAGAATTATCAAGTGTCGCACGAAGACTATCATTAACTCGGTTTAAGGAAGAACATACATTTTCCTAAACGCCAGATTACAAGCAACACCCCCTGAAACAACTAATGTCCCGCCTGTCTCATCAAGATTTCCTGAAGCTTCCATGCCTTGAACAACTTTATCGGCAACATGGTTAAAAGAAATCACCTGTGCGGCTCTCCCTAAACTCCTCTTCTCTTCGTCACTCATCTGCTCAGTTACAGTTCGATCAACAGCAGACCGTAACCCTGCAAATGAAAATGCTAAAACCCTGTTCTTAAGGTCTGTTAACGGTCGCGGTAATCCTGATTTTTCAACTTCTGATTTAATGGTATCGGCGTTGACGTCGTTAAGTTGACTCCATTGTTCTAGCGCTGCTCCAGGCATACGGTCATTCCAGGGAACGAGTAAAACGCGCGCAACTTTGTCTAGGTAGTCTCCTATTGCGGTATCTAGGGTGTCTATGAGGATTGTGTGTTGTGTGAGTGAGGAAGAGTAGCTAAGAAGAGTGTGACCTCCTGAGATAAGTGAAAAATGGGAATTGGGGCTGGGAATTCGGATTTAGCATTCGTGGTGTCAAGGTGTGAGCTTGCTGTTATAAGTGTGGGTACTTGTGACGAAATACCATATGATGAACTCCTATTATCGGCACATTAAGTGCTACAGATAGTCCCTTTGCTGTAAGTCAGCATGTGAAATGACGAGGAGAAGTACCATGATTCAATCCGGTTGCAAGACACATTGCTAACCCTGGTCCTACATCTTAGTCCGCCTCAATGACAAAAACGCACCCCTTGTAACAGCAATTAAATCTAACCCCTCAAAGCCACCTTGATCTCTAACCTCTGAAAGAATCTTTCCAAGCTGTCTAGCATGAAAATTCCCCACAATATTAGGAATGATCCCTCCAAACGGTTCCGACAATTCCAACGATCTGCGCACGATATTGTGTCGTAGTACCGGCTGCCGAGAAGCTTCGATATCAAGAAGTGCAACACAAGTATCATCGCATGAGGTTTCTATTCCTAATACGCGGAATTGTCGTATGAATTGTTTTTGTAGAGTTCGTGCGAAAGTCAAGTGTGATGGTCGACATCGTGGTCGGAACATTCACTGAAATTTGTTTTCTCGAAAGTTTTGATTTTCGCGACGCTTTAAAAATGGGCTTTTCGAAATTTGGTTCATTGGTTGATGGACGACGATGTTTGGGACGACGATGACAATAACGAAACTTCGCAAAACATAAGTTCTAAGGCATTTCACAGGGATTTAGAAAAACTGCAAGAAATACACAGTAATGTAGTTGCTCATCGAAGGTGTCGCTGACTGAAAGGAAGGATATAAAGCTGGTATTGTAGCGGGACAGTCACAAGCGGCGCAGGTAGGATTTGATAAAGGATATCAAGAGGGGGCAAGATCTGCGTTGCAGTTTGGTGAGTTATTGGGACAGGTAACTGGAATTTCGAAGTTGAGATTGAGTGAGGAGATACAGAGTGAGGCGGACAGGCTGGTTAAAGAGGGACATAAGCTGAGTGAGGTCGCAGGGAAACGGGAGAACCAAGAAGAAATCGAAGAGTACATTGTCAAATGCAAGACTCTCATGCAGACGGTGGAAACACTCGCTATGCCAAGTGGGAGTGGACAGACGTAGAAACAACAGGAATACAATTCTCAATTGTTTTCTACAGAATCTGGATATCCTATATTTCACCTCATGAGCGTTTTGCTAATCTCTCTCGTATCTTTGTAGAACTCATCTTATCTTGAGCCATATTCTCCAATCCCACTTTCCCTTTCTTTTCACCAATAACATCTATAACAAACATTTCCAGTTGTTGTAAGTCTTTCTCCTTCCTCAATTTATTAACACTCTCCGCTCCAGCTCTAGTCTCCTCAGAAATCACAATAGCCGAGATCTCAGGATCATAAGCAGTAGGTCCATATATATCGTTTATAGGAACCAAAGTTAATTCTAACTCTCGAGCTATCAATGTGAGAAATTTGCGTACATTTTCTATTCGGATGGAGATTGGTTCCAGGAATTCTGCGTAGCGTTT
>Ga0335073_10003664_pt1 | contig 21435 bp, 18 predicted proteins | sample Lox_Sample_22_FD_207093 | JGI IMG/M metagenome (GOLD analysis project Ga0335073, IMG submission 207093) | Soil microbial communities from Loxahatchee National Wildlife Refuge, Florida, United States - Lox_Sample_2.2 | ecosystem: Environmental > Terrestrial > Soil > Wetlands | place: USA...
GGGATGTAACGACTTCGCTCGCGGCAATGCTCAGCCGCGATACGGACTTCTTTACCTCGCTGCGTGCCGTGCTCTCGATGCAGCCACACATGAGCCCCACGCGCTTCGCCCTCTGGTTTGCCGAAATGCAGGGGCGCCAGCGGCAAGTCGGCAGCGTCGGAACGAGCGTGATCGCGAGCGTCTCGCCGACGCAGTTGCCGGCATTCCTTGCTCGTCGCGACGGGGATCCGGCGTTCCGTCTCTTTCTCGGCAGCGCTCCCACCAGCATTGCGCCACAGCGCAGCGGTGTGTGCCTACTCTCCGCGGGCGTCTCGACAGGGGGCTCGCTCGCTCCGACAGTTGCACGCGTCCTGCAGGGCGACTGGTGCCGGGCCTCCTCGGGGATCGGCATCTCGCAGGCCCGTACTCTGCGGGCACAGGCCAACAGCGGCGAGGTTGTCGTGCTGCCTGTCACATCCGTGGGGATGCAGACGACACACTTCTTTCAGGCTGCCTTCTACCGGAGCGGTGCGACACTTCGAACCGCTCGCCAGCGGCGGACCGCCCTGCGTGGCTGGGTCTCGAGCTCGTTCGACATCCCGGCGCTGATCAAGGCCGCCACGAAGGGCCACCCCGGCCTCGGTGTCGCCCTATACCACGCAAACCCCGGCGAACCGGCCGAACTGATCGACCGAGCTGGCGTCGTCACGCGCGTAGGCGCGCCCCATTACCGCGAAGACCTCCAAATCGAAGGGCCTTGGACAATAGTGGTCTCTCAGGTAGCTGCAAACGGAATGTCGCCCGGGCTCGCAGGATCATTGGTGACGGGTGTCGGTCTGCTTATAAGCGTGCTGGCCTTCGCGCTTATGCTCGTCCTCTCTCACTCGCGTGAGCGGGCGTTGGCGATGGTGCGCCAGAAGACCGGCGAGCTGCGCCACCAAGCGCTTCACGACGCGCTCACCGGCCTTCCCAATCGGCTGCTTGCAGTCGACCGCGCCGAACAGATGCTCTTGCGTGCCGGGCGCTCACACATGCCAGTCGCGGCTTTGTACGTCGATCTTGACGGGTTCAAGCATGTCAATGACACCTTCGGGCACGCGGCGGGAGACGAGCTGCTCTGCGCCGTCGCTACGCGCCTGCGCGCTGTGCTGCGCGACGGCGACACAGCAGCTCGCCTTGGTGGCGACGAGTTCGTCGTCCTGCTGGATGGCTGCGAGCTAGACGCCGAACCCGAGCTCATTGCCGAGCGCATACTGGAGGCTCTGCGCCAGCCTTATGAGCTTCGCCGCGCCCACGGCCGGCGGCTGTCGTTCACGGCCAGTGTTGGAATCGCGCTCGCGGGAGACGGCGGGGCCGACCAGCTGCTCCATGACGCCGACCTTGCGCTGTACGAGGCCAAGGCGGAAGGACGCGACCGCAGTGCAATCTTCCACTCGGAGATGGAGACCGCCTCGCGGGAGCGGCTCACGCTTGAGATGGACCTCGCCGAGGCACAGGAGCGTGGGCAGCTATTCCTGCTCTACCAGCCGACGGTGGACCTGCGCACGGAGCAGATCGTCGGCGTCGAGGCGCTGATCCGCTGGCGCCACCCGACTCGCGGAGTGCTCGGTCCATGCGACTTCATCCCGCTGGCCGAGCAAACGGGTCTGATTGTGCCGATTGGGCGCTGGGTGCTGGGCGAGGCTGTGCGACAGGCGGCCGCCTGGAGCAGGCAGGGATGTGAGCTCGGCGTCGCGGTGAATGTCTCGGCTCGGCAGCTCGACACAGAGGATCTGGTGGGCGACGTGCGTGATGCGCTCGCCGGGTCCGGGCTGTCCCCTGATGCGCTCACGCTCGAGATCACCGAGACCGCGCTCATGCGCGACGCTGACGCGGCCATGCGTAAGCTGCGCAGCCTTAAGCATCTCGGCGTGCGCGTCGCGATTGACGACTTCGGAACCGGCTATAGCTCACTCGCCTACCTGCGGCAGTTCCCGGCCGACGTGCTGAAGATCGACCGCTCTTTCGTAGAGGGGGTTGCGACGGGCCCCGACTGTGTCGCGCTGATCGAGACGCTGGTGACGCTTGGGCGCTCGCTGCGGATCGACACGCTGGCGGAGGGCGTCGAGGAGGCGATCCAGCTTCACGCGCTGCAAGGTTTGGGCTGCGACCTCGGCCAGGGATACCTATTCTCTCGTCCTGTGTCGCCTGGGTCGATTCCCCGGTTGGCGGCGGCAAGCCGGGCGCGAGTGCAGGCAGAGCGGCCGGTGGCTAAGCAGCGCAGCCGCGACCAGCTCAGTCTCGTCTAGCGCGCGATCTCTAGATCCTCGGTGGTCTCTACCTAGCTCTACCTGCTCGTGGAAAACCCGCAAAGCAATGCGTGCCCGACCCGGATAACAGCGCCGCGTGGCGAGCGTAGCTTGCGTCTTGCCACCCGTTCCAACCGGATTAGGAGACCGACATGTTCAAGAACGTACTCGTGGGCGTCGACGGTAGGGCAAGCGGTCGCGACGCGATCGCGCTCGCCTCGCAGCTCACCGAGCCGGGCGGAGCGATCACCTTTGCCCACGTCATCCCCGGCGTCTTTAAGCCCTTGCACGCGGTCGTGCCCGGTCGCGTGCAGGACGACCGCGAGCAGGCCGAGCGGTTGCTCGAAGAGGAGCGCGCGAAGGCGAGCATCGACGCAAAGCTCGCAGTCGTCCAGGCCCCGAGCCCGGGGCAGGGACTACACGAACACGCAGAGGTGCTCGACGCCGACCTGCTCGTGCTCGGCACCTGCCGCCACGGCATCGTCGGGCGCGCTGTGCTCGGCAACGACACGCGCGCCTCAATCAACGGCGCGCCGTGCGCGATCGCCGTCGCGCCGCTCGGATACGCAGAGCACCCGCACGCGCTGCACACGATCGCGGTCGGCTATGACCGCAGCAACGAGGCCAAGGCGGCGCTCGCGGCCGGCAAGGCGCTCGCCGAGCAAACGCACGCGAAGGTCCGCGCGCGCCAGGTCGTCTCGATCCCCTACACCGGCTGGGTCGGGCCGATCGGCATCGGCATCGACGAGATGATCGATGAGGCTCAGGCCTACATGGGCGATCTGCCCGACGTGCATGGCGACGCGGTCTACGGGCTGACCTCCGAGGAGCTGGCGGTGTTCGGAGGCGAGTGCGACATCCTGATCGTCGGCTCGCGCGGCTACGGCCCGGCGCGCCGCCTGATGCTCGGCAGCACGTCCAACAACCTGCAAGGTCGCGCGCGCGGGCCGCTGCTGATCATCCCGCGCGGAACTCGCTACAGCGACGCGGCCGCCAGCGACGAACGCGGCCGGGCCCAGGAGCCTGTCCCCGCCTGAGACGGTGTCCCCAGCCCTCCAGGCGACGCAGACGGCGCCGTCCGCGCTCAGGCGCGGGCGGCGCGCCTGCGAGCGACGGTGCTCACCACAGCGGGCACGGCTCGCTGCGCAGGCATCGCCATGAGCCCAAGCGAGCAGCATGGGGCCGCGTCAGACGGTACGGTCAGCGCGATGAGCGATGCCGAGCAGAACGCTGAGAGCGACGGCGCGATTCGCGTCGTGCTCGCTGACGACCATCAGGTCGTGCGCAGCGGGCTGCGGCTGCTGCTCGAGAGCGCCGGGGGTTTCGAGGTCGTCGCTGAGGCCAGTGACGCAGACACCGCGCGTCGTTATGTCCGCGGGCATCACCCTGCCGTGCTCGTGCTCGACCTCAACATGCCAGGAGGATCGAGCCTTGAGGCGATCCCGCAGATCCGTGAGGAGTCGCCCGACACGCAGATCGTGGTGCTGACGATGCAGCAGGAGCCCGCGTTCGCGCGCGAAGCGCTCGGCGCCGGCGCGCTCGGCTACGTGCTCAAGGAGGCCGCCGACGACGAGCTGGTCGAGGCCGTGCGAAATGCGGCGGCGGGGGAGAGCTATCTGAACCCGCGCCTGGGCGCACGCATCGCCTCTGAGCCACCGCCCGGACCGCCCGACGACCTCTCAGAGCGTGAGGTCGAGGTGCTGCGGCTGATTGCTCTCGGACACACCAACGCCGAGATCGCCGATCAGCTGTTCCTCTCGGTCCGCACCGTGGAGACCCACCGCTCGCACATCCAGCAGAAGCTCCGGCTCTCGACGCGAGCGGAATTGGTCCGCTACGCCCTGGACCGTGGCTTGATCGACAGCGGCAGCTAGCCGAGCCTCTCCGTAGTTCTCCCCGCCTCTCGCCGGGACCACGCCCCGATGGCTGCGCAGCCGTTGGCCCATAGCGTCTAGGCAGGCGACGCTCGCTGCCGCGATGAACCGAACCCCGCTGCTCAGAAGCCCGTATCGCGAAAGCCCGCAAGCGGCCATTGGCCCTTGCTCGACTGACTCTGCAGGCGCTACGCGGGAGGCCGTCTCCAAAGCCTCGCCGATCGGCGAGCGCCTCGCCATCGCCGCCTATCCACTGGCCGCTCTCGGCGGCCTGGCTCTGGGTGGTCTGCTCTCAGTGCTCTCCGCCGGCGCCGCTGCGCAGATCGTGTGGGCTGGCACCGTGGCGGTGATGCTCCTGCCCCTGTCGTGGACGGTCGCGCGGGCGCTGCGCGGGGGTGAGCTCGGCGTGGATCTGATCGCGCTGATCGCTATGGCCGGGGCCTTGGCACTCGGCGAGTACCTCGCGGGCGCAGTGATCGCCCTGATGCTCGCCGGCGGCAACGCGCTCGAGCGCTTCGCTTCTGCGCGCGCCCGTCGCGCGCTCACAGCGCTTGTCGATCGCGTGCCGCGCTTGGCACGCCGCCGCGCCGGGAGCGGCTGGGAGGAGGTTCCGGTGGATGAGGTCGCTGTCGGAGAGTTGCTTCTGATCCGGCCCGGCGAGGTGCTGCCGGCCGACGGAGAGTTGCTCGGCGAACGTGCGGTGATCGACGAGTCGAGCATGACCGGCGAGCCCCTGCCGGCCACCTACGCCCGCGGTCACACCCTTGCTGCCGGTACCGTGAATGCGGGCGAGGCCTTCGAGCTGCGGGTCGAGCGTCGCACACAGGACAGCGCCTACGCCGCGCTCGTCCGGCTCGTCGCCGAAGCCGAGCAGCGCAAGGCGCCCTTTGTGCGCATGGCTGATCGCTACGCGACCTTCTTCCTGCCGCTTACGGTCGTGATCGCCGCGGCCGCATGGGCGCTTAGCGCTCAGCCTGTGCGCGCCCTTGCCGTGTTCGTCGTCGCGACCCCGTGCCCGTTGATCCTCGCGGCCCCGATCGCGTTCGTCGCAGGCCTTTCACGTGCCGCCAAGACCGGCGTGATCGTCAAGGGCGGTGCGGCGCTTGAGGCGCTCGCCCGGACCCGCACCGTACTGCTCGACAAGACCGGGACGCTCACGCTCGGCGTGCCGGCGATCGAGCGGATCCTCGCCCTGGGCGAGCATGGCGAGCAGGAGCTGCTGCGGTTGGCGGCGTCCCTTGACCAGCTCTCAAGTCACGTGCTCGCGCGTTCGATCGTACGCGAGGCTGCCAGACAGCATCTCGCGCTGGCTCGCCCGAGCGAGGCCAGCGAGTCTCCCGGGGAGGGCGTGCAGGGCGTCGTCTCAGGCTCGCGGATCGTCGTGGGAAGCCGCGACTGGCTTGCGCAGTGCGGGGTGCGGCTGCCGCCGGATCGCGAGCTGCCGAGGGCACGCCCGGGCAACGCGGCGGTGCTTGTCGGCGTCGACGGCTCGCTGGCAGGCGCACTGCTGATGGCCGATCGCCTGCGGCCCGACGCCGGCGAGCTCGTATCGCGCCTGCGCGAGCTTGGCGTGCGCCACGTCGCACTGCTCAGCGGCGATCGCCCGCGAGGTCGCCGAGGCAGTGGGCCAGCGCCTGGGCATCGACCGCGTCTACGCCGAAGAGAGTCCGCAAGAGAAGCTTGCGATCGTCACCCGCCTGCGTGCCGATCCGCGCCTGGCACCGGTGGTCATGGTTGGTGACGGGATCAACGACGCCGCGGCTCTGGCGAGCGCTGATGTCGGCATCGCGATGGGCGGTGCGGGGGCGACCGTCTCATCTGAGTCCGCCGACGTCGTCATCACCGTCGATCGCGTCTCGCGCGTCGCCGAGGCGATCGCCAACGGCCATCGCACTGCGCACATCGCAATACAGAGCGTCCTCGGCGGCATCGGCCTGAGCGCCTGCGGGATGGTGCTGGCCGCGCTTGGGCTGCTCGCGCCCGTGCAGGGCGCTCTCGCGCAAGAGGCGATCGACGTCGCCGTGATCCTCAACGCCTTGCGCGCCGTTGGCTCGCGCGGCTAGGCCAGTGCGTATGCGCCGGCCATGTCGGCGCTCTGCTCGCGCCTTTGCTCTGCGACCGGCGGGGCGATGAGCAGCGGGCAGCGCGAGCGGCGCGCAAGCCGGCTGGCGCTCGCGCCGTCGACTACCTCGCGCGAGAACGAGCGCGCCGTCGAGCCGATCACAAGCAGGTCCACGACCTCGCTGAAGCGGACCAACTGCTCTTCCACCGATCCGGGCACCGCTTCGCCCTCGACACCCCCGAGCGCGTTCAGCCGTTCCTGGGCGCGCTGACGGCGCTCCCTAACCAAGTCGGGCTCGCTGCGGCCTCGGAAGTTGGTCGCCGTCAGTGCGCGTATCTTCGCCGCCCGCTCTGTGGCCATCACGCGAGCCAGCTTCAGCGCCGCCTCTCCGGAGCACGTCTGCACATAACCGACACCGATCGTTGCTATCTCGTGATGCGCGGGCGCATAGCCATGCGGCGCGAGCGCGACGGCGCAGCGCGCATCACTGAGCACGCGTCGGCTGTCATCGCCGATCAAGACTCGCCCGATCGGACCTCGTCCGCAGGAGCCCAGCACCAGCACGTCAGCGCCGCGCTTCTCGACTGCACGGTTCAACGCGCGCCCCACGAATGGGTCGGCTATGGACACCGTGTCGAGCTCAAGGCCGCTCGCGGCCGCTTCGCGTGCAAGTGTGCGCTCCGAGGCTGACACGTCGTGCTCGTCATAGATGCGCCCCCGAACATGCACCAGCGTGATCTGGCCCCCGGCCCCGACGAGCATCGATGCCAGGCGCACGGCGTCGCGTCCGCCCTGACGTCCGTCCACTCCGACAATCGCTCTCTGAAACACGCTTTCGCTCCCGATCAAAAGTCCGTGCTCCTGACGCTACGCGCGTCCCGGGGCGTTCGCCTCCGAGCCAAGCCCTCTGCCGAGATGTGGGGAAGTACCGATCCTGAAGCGCTGCTCACAGCGTCTCGGCGTAGCGCCCGCGCGCCAGCCGCCAGGAGCGGGCCGCGAACTCGACGTGGTCGACGCCACCGCCCCACTCGACCGTGGCGTCAAATCCGTCCCTGAAGACGCCCAGCATCGCGCGGTTCTCAGGAAGTACCTCGGCGGTGAGCGTGGTGATGCCGCGTCGCTCGGCGACCTGAGCGAGCCGCTCGATCAGGATCGTGCCGAGCCCCTGCCCATGAAGGCGGTCTGCGACCTCGACGGCGACTTCCGCTCGCGTCTCCTCCAGCTCGACGCAGACGGCATGCCCCACGATCGCTGTGTGCTCATCGAGCGCCAGCAGGCCAAAGCGATCCGCGGCCCGCTCGACGCTTTCGTGTGCGCTGCGCGCGACGTTGACTGCGCCGGTGAAGAATCGCAGCCGCCGCGCCTCCAGGCACAAGCTGGCGAGGAACTCTCTGAGCGCGGGCTCATCCTCGGGCTCGCAACGGTGGATCGCCACCCAGTTGCCGTCGCGCAGCTGCGCCGGCAACTGCACGTCGAGCAGCTCCAGATCTGCGAAGGCGGTCCCCGGCATTCCCTACAGCTCCCAGTAGTGGCCGACGCGGGCAGCCGCCCGCGAGGTCAGCAGCGCGTCCGGCGCGGCCGAGTGAGCGGGATCTGAGCCGCCGAGCGCGCGCAGCGTCGCGATCACACACTCGGCGAGCGCAATCGGTTCATAGCCGCCCTCGAGCACCGCGCCGAGCGGGACCTGCAGGCGCTCGGCAAGCTCGCGCACGTGGCGCGACATCTCGCCGAAGTCCTCGGCTTGCAGCCGCCCTGAGCACAGCGGGTCCGCTTCGTGCGCGTCATACCCAGCCGAGATCAAGATGAGCTGCGGAGCGAATTGCTCGGCGGCGGGGATCGCGACGTGCTCCAGCAGCGACAGCCACAGAGCGCCTTCCGCGCCCACGGGCACCGGCAGGTTGATCGTGTAGCCCTCGCCCTCGCCCGACCCGGCATCGCTCGCTTGCCCCGTTCCCGGAAAGGAGCCGGACTCGTGGATGCTCACGTAGAGGACGTCGGCCCGGTCGCGGAAGGACTCGGCGGTGCCGTTGCCGTGGTGGATGTCCCAGTCGAGGATCAGCACACGCTCGATGCCGAGCTCGCGGATCGCCAGCTCTGCCGCGATCGCCACGTTGTTGAACAGGCAGAAGCCCATCGCGCGGGCTCGTTCTGCGTGATGGCCCGGCGGCCGCACCGCGCAGAATCCTCGCCGCGCCGGGCCCGTGAGCAGCTCGCGCGTCATCGTGCAGGCCGCGCCGGCGGCGTGCAACGCCGCGCGGTAGGAGCCCTCGCCGACCCACGTCTCCGAGTCGAGTGCGCCGCCGCCAAACAGGGCCAGCTCATGCACTTGCTGGATGTAGCGCGGCTCGTGGATCAGCGCCACCTGCTCCTCGCTGGCGGCTCTCGCTCTGCGCGGCTCCCAGCCTCCATAGTCCGCAGCGGGGAGCTCGCGCTCCAGCACGCTCAGCCGCTGCGGAGTCTCCGGCACCCAAGGCAGTTGCGCGCCAGGGTCGTGCTCGGCGCAGACCGGATCGGCGAAGTACAGCCCCGGGCGCCTCATCGCGCGCTCTGGCGAGGCTCTCTGTCCTCGGGGCGCCTGCCCATCAGCGGCTTGGTGGCCCGGCGCGCCAGGCGGCGGATCAGCCGCTCCTCAGCCGGCAGGCGCTCCGCCCGCCGGCGCAGCTCGTTGATCGCCCGTTCGGTGTCAAGGCCCGAGCGATGTGCGAGCACGCGCGTGCCTGAGCGCCCAGCGAGTACCTCGGCCGCTTCACCGAGCCCGCCGATCGCGGCGAAGCCGCCCGTGCTTGCCACGAAGTCGCTCGCCGCCTCGATCTTCGGGCGCATCGACCCCTCGGCGAACTCACTCGGGTCGAGCTCGCCGGCCACGAAGCTGCGGATCGGGCGGGCATGCTCGCTGCCGTAGTCGCGCTGCACGCAGGACACGTCTGTCAGCAGCAGCAGCGCGTCGGCGCTGAGCTCCCGCGCGAGCAGCGTCGCCGAGTGGTCCTTGTCGATCACCGCCTGCACACCGCGCAGGACGCCCTCCTCGTCGGCGATCACAGGCACGCCGCCGCCACCCGCGCAGATCACGATCACGCCGGCGTCGACGAGCAGCTTGATCGTCGTCAGCTCGACTATCTCCCGCGGCTCGGGCGAGGGCACGACGCGGCGATAGCCCGAACCGTCTGGCGCGAGGCTCCAGGCGCGCTCTGAGGCAAGACGCTTGGCTGTGGGCTCGTTATAGACCGCGCCAATCGGCTTGCTCGGGTGCGCGAACGCAGGGTCCTCGCCGTCCACGATCACCTGCGTGAGGAGGGTCGCGGACTGGCACTGTGGCATCCGCTCGCGCAGCCCCTGCTCCAGCAGATAGCCGATCATGCCCTCGGACTCCGCGCCGAGGACATCCAAGGGATATGGCTCGCCCGCGCCGCTCGTGCCCGACTCCAGCGCGAGCAGCCCGACCTGCGGGCCGTTGCCGTGGGTGATCACCAGCGTGTGCTCTTGCGAGAGCTCGGCGAGTGCGTCGGCGGCGACTGCGACGTTGCGACGCTGAGTCTCCGCGTCGGTCGGCTCGCCGCGCCTGAGCAGGGCGTTCCCGCCAAGCGCCACCACGATCAGCATCTCACCCGCCTCTCGCGTTCGAGACCAGCGCGTGGATCACCGCCTGCTCGGTCGGCAGGCGGTTCTCGGCCTGGGTAAAGACGACCGACTGCGGCCCGTCGATCACGCCGGCTTCGACCTCCTGGCCCCGGTGCGCGGGCAGGCAGTGCATGAACACCGCGTCGGGCTCGGCGTGGCTCATCAGCCCAGCATTGACCTGGAAGCCGCGCAGATCCTCCCGGCGGCGCCCCTGCTCTGAGTCTTGGCCCATCGAGACCCAGACGTCGGTGTAGACGGCGTGCGCCCCCGTGACGGCCTCGGCGACGTCGTTGCTGACGCGGATGCTGCCGCCGTTGCGACGCGCGACTTCGTGCGTGCGCACGGTGATCGCCGTCGGGGGCACGTAGCCGACCGGCGAGGCGATCGACACGTGCATCCCGGCGAGTGCGCCCGCCTCCATCAGCGAGCACGCGACGTTGTTGCCGTCGCCGACGTAGGCCAGCCTGAGCCCCTGGAGCTGACCGAAGTGATCGCGCAGCGTCAGCAGGTCCGCGAGCGCCTGACAGGGGTGGTGCTCGTCGCTCAGCGCGTTGATCACAGGCACGCTCCCCGCCTGCGCTACCTCCGCGATCTCGCTCTGGGCGAAGGTCCGGATCACGATCGCCGCTGCGTAGCCGGAGAGTACGCGCGCGGTGTCTGAGATCGGCTCGCCGCGCCCGAGCTGAAGCTCGTCGGGGCGCAGCATCACGGGGAGCATTCCCAGCCGGTAGGCCGCGCCCTCGAAGGACACGCGAGTGCGTGTCGAGGGCTTGGCGAAGTAGCAGGCCAAGAGCTCGCCGGGGTAGCTCTCAAGCCAACCGCCCGGCTCGCTGCGCATCTGCTGTGCCAGATCGAGCAGCCCGGTGAGCTGCTCGGGTGAGAGGTCGGCGATCCGCAGGAGGTCCCGCGGCATCGCTGTCGTCGTGGCGCTGGTGCTCATCGCTCGCTCCCATCTGCTTGTGCGAGGGCGTCTCGCTGGATCGGGCAGGACATGCAGCGCGGGCCGCCGCGCCCACGGCCGAGCTCTGAGCCGGCGATCGTGATCACCTCGATGCCCGCTCGGCGCAGGCGTGTGTTCGTGTCGACGTTGCGCTCGTAAGCCATCACGACGCCCGGTTCGATCGCGAGCACGTTGTTGCCGTCGTCCCACTGCTCGCGCTGGGACTCATAGCTGTCGCCGCCGGTCTCGAACAGGCGCAGCCCCGCGACGCCGAGCGCATTCGCGATCGCGGCGAACAGGTCCGGCTCGCGGGAGATCTCGATGCCGCTGCCGGCGGGGGTGATGCTGAACGCATGCAGCTCCTCGCGCAGCTCCGGGTAGATCGTGAACGCGTCGCGGTCGACCTGGGTCATCACGGTGTCCATGTGCATCGAGGAGCGCTGCTTGGGCATCGCCACGGCGATCACGCGCTCGGCGGCGCCTGCGCCGAACAGGCGCTGCGCGTATGCCTCGACCGCGGCTGGGCGGCTGCGCTCGCCCATGCCGACGAGCACACAGCCATTGCCGAGCACGAGGATGTCCCCGCCCTCCAGGTTGGCCGGTCCGCCGAGATCCTCACTCCAGATCTCACGCGGCTCCTCGCAGAACAGTGGGTGCATCCGGTAAATCGCCTCCAGGTGCACGGCCTCGCGCTGGCGCGCGGCCTTGGCCATCGCGTGCACCGAGACGCCGCCGAACGCCCAGGCGGAGGTGTCGCGCGTGAACAGGTGATTCGGCAGCGGCGCGAGCACGAAGCCGTCCTGCTCGGCAAGCAGCGCCGGCAGCGAGGGGCTGTGGAACGGCAGCTCGTGGTGGGCGATGCCGCCGATCAGCCAGCGGGCGAGCTCGGTGCCGGGCAGGGAGGAGAGCCACTCCTCGACGGCCGGCCCGAGACGACGCCCCAGACGTGCGAGCTCAAGCGTGCGCCCGAGCACGTATTCGCGCGCTTGGTGGTTTGCGAGCACCTCGCCGAGCAGCTCCTGCAGGTAGAGCACCTCGACGCCGCGTTCGCGCAGCGAGTCCGCGAACGCGTCGTGCTCCTGGCGCGCGCGCTTGACCCACAGCACGTCGTCGAACAGCAGCTCATCCTTGTTCTCCGGCGTCAGCCGCGCGAGCTCCAGATCCGGGCGGTGCAGCATCACACGACGCAGGCGGCCGACCTCCGAGCCCACGTACAGGCGGGGGGAGCAGGTGGGGGCGCCGCTCGGCGCCCCCGTGCTCCTCGTTGTCGTCGTCGCGGCGCTCATCGGTTCGACTCCATGTGCGTCACGGCGACCCCGCCCGCGACCGGGCGCGCTATGGCCGTGCCCGAGGTGGGCACCGGCGCAAGCTCGGCTGCCTCGCGCGTGGCCTGGCGCTTCTGCCAGCCCTTCATCCCGACGTAGACCGGGATGCCGGCGAGCAGCAGCACGAAGCCCTTGGCGATGATGTCCTTGCCCGAGCCCGTGATCGCCCACACCGAGTAGGCGAAGGCGATCGCCGCGATCACCGTGTCGCGCACGAACAGCTTGCGCTCGAACAGCTCGGGCTCTGTGAAGTACAGGTAGGCCTGAGCGGCTGCGGCGTAGGCGTAGGGGATCAGCGTCGTCAGCGTCGCCAGCAGGATCACGAAGGTGAAGGCGCTGACGAGGCCTTTGGTGTAGTTGGTCAGCATCAGCCCGGTCAGCAGCACCGAGGAGATCACGAGGCCCGCGACCGGCGTGCGGTTCTTGCCGTGGACCTTCGCGAAGATCGAGGGGAACAGACCGTCTTCGGCGGCTGCGAGCGGCACGCGGCCCTGCAGCATGATCCAGCCGTTCAGCGCGCCGAAGGTGGCGGCCATCGCGACCAGGGCGAACACCTTGTTCCAGGCTCCGCCGAAGATGACGCCGGCGGCGTCGGCGAACGGGCTCGTCGAGTTGGCGAGCGTGTGCGCCGGGATGATCCCCATGATCGAGACCGTGCCGAGGATGTAGACGACGGTCGCGGCGAGCGTGCCGTAGATCGTCGCCTTGGGGATGTTGCGCTCGGGATCCTTGACCTCCTCGGCGGTCACGGTCGCCGACTCGAGGCCGATGAACGCCCACAGTGTCAGCGGCGCGGCGGCGGAGATCGCCTTCCACGTTCCATGCGGTGAGAAGGGGGTGAGGTTGCTGGAGTGGATGAAGAACAGCCCGACGATCGCGATCACCGCGAGCGGGATGAACTTCAGCACCGTAGTGATGACCTGCACTTGCGCGCCCTGCTTGACGCCGAACGAGTTCACGGCGGTCAGGAACCAGATCACCGCGATGCCGACGAGCGCCGCGAGCAGGTTGTCGTGACCGAGCTGCGGCCAGAACACGGCGAGATAGCCGACGAACGCCACGGTGATCGCGGCGTTGCCCGCCCAAGCGGCGATCCAGTAGCCCCAGGCGGTCTGAAAGCCGATGAAGTCGCCGAAGGCCCTGCGTGCGAACGCGTAAGGACCGCCGGTGCGTGGGAACACGCGGCCGAGCCGCGCGAAGACGAGCGCGAGCAGCATCGCTCCGATGCCGGTAAAGATCCAGCCGACGATCGACACGGGTCCGGCTGCGCTTGCGAGTGAGGCGGGCAGCAGGAAGATGCCAGAGCCGACCATGTTGCCGATGACAAGCGCGACCGCCATCCACAGACCCATCTGACGCTTCAGCGGCCGACCACCTCCAGTGGGCTGATCGGCGGCGGTTGCAGACTCCATCTCTTTTTCTCCTTGACTCGGGCGACGCGCGTGCGGCGACGCGTTATTTGGATGAGAGCCATGCTCGCCCGCGCCAGTGGCGCTGCCATCAGCGCTCGATACGCGACGCGGGTACGTAGTTCTCCAGGGGCCTGGGTCGGCTTTCACGCCGTATCTCACTTGGGCAGCGGCCTGCGCATTCACCTTTTGCGCAGACGCCCTTTCATCTCTCGGCGCTGTCAGCGCGGCGGATCGATTGCTTTCGAGGCGCACTGAAGATGCGACGCCGACCGCCAGGCACGCCGGGTCAAAATCCGGCGCAGGGGCGCCCGGCGTCTTCTACACGACAGAGGAGCGAGCGCTCAGTTCGTGGGCACTGCAAGGACCGGGCACGGCGCGATGCAGAGCAGTCGCTGCGTGACACTGCCCAAGAGCAGCCCGCCGAGCTGGGTGTGCCCGCGCGTGCCGGCGACGATCAGATCGGCGCCCTCCTCCTCGGCGACCCGCGACACGGTGTGCGCGGCGCCGGTGAAGCCGCCCTGCACGATCTTCGCCGTTGCGTTCACGCCGCGCTCGGCGAGCTCCGCGACCTGGCCTTCGATCTTGGCCCGCATGTCCTCCTCGCCGGCATCGAGCGGAATGTCGCCCTTGCCCGCCAGGTACTCCACGCTGTGGACCGCCAGCAGGGTCGCGCCGTCGCTCGCCAGCGCCTTCGCGAGCTCGAGCGCCTGGTCGGCGGACGCCGAGCCGTCGCTTGCCCACACGATCTTCTTGAACACTGCACCCTCGGACATCTTCGGCTCCTCTCTGGGATTACTCGATGCAGGCGTCGATTCCGGCGACGGCTTGCCTTTCAGGCCAAGCTAGGCGACGCCGCGCGGCCCTTCATCCGCCGCCCGCCGCAGGCTTGCTTCGGTTATCCCGCAGCTGGCCCGGAAGGACAGCGGCCCAGACCCCCGTGATCGCACGAGGCCGGTCGCCTGCGACGGTCAGGTCGCTGTGATGTAGCCCTGCATGTATCCGAGGTGGCCCATCGAGAACGGGTCACATGGATAGGCGCAGACCCACTTGAAGCGGCCGGCTTTGCGTACCAGCAGCGTGTAGGTGTGAGTTCCGGGCATCACGACGATGCTCACGCCGGCGGCGGTGGAGGTGATGCTGTGAACGACGTCGTCGCGGTTGTCGATCGTCATCTGCACCGGCTGGCCGACTTTCACTGTGAAGTTCGTCTTTGAGAATGCGTCGTAGCGTTCCCCGCCCGGGCCCGGCTTCGAGGATGGGGCGAGGTATAGGCTCACCCGCTCCGCGCTTGCGACTGCCCGCGAGGCGCCCATCATCCCGGCGCGGTGGTGATGCATGACCGAGTTTGCGATCACAGAGATCGTCACACCGATCGCGGCAAGCACGAAGATCGCCGAGAACAACGCGAGCGTCACCCGCCGCTCGGCCTGCTCGCTGGCGAGCCGCTCGGGGCTCGGCGACGGGGAGCCTGTCCCCGGAGGGTGCGTTGCCTCACCTGCGCTCATCATCCACCTCGCTTGAGTCTCGGAGCGTGCCCTTATCGAGCACCGGATCAAGCTCAAGCCTCGACCTGCGCGCGCCCGGCGCCATCGGGATTCAGCACGGGGTCGAGCCCGTAGTTCACACAGACCGCCGGCCCCTGCCCTGAAGTCTTCAAGCCGCGGCACCTTGCTCTCGGTAGTAACCCGCAGCCAGATGGAGGGCTCCGCACGGAGGCGGCTAGCGCCGGGCACGCGTAGCCTCGCTTTCGATCCAACGAGGAGACGACGATGTTCACCAACGTTCTGGTCGGAGTGGACGGCAGCGACAACGGCCGCGACGCGATCGCGCTGGCGCAGCGCATGACGCCGCCCGGCGGACAGCTGACGCTCGCAAACGTGCAGTGCGGCGAGTTCCCCGGCTTCGCCACGATCTCCGAGTCACTGCTCGACAGCCAGCGCGAGGAGGCCGAGAAGCTGCTCGCGACTGAGCGCGACGCCGCCGGCGTCGACGCGCAGATCGCGGCCGTCTTTGCGCCGACCCCTGGTCGTGGGCTTCACGAATACGCAGAGGATCACGGGACTGACCTGATCGTCGTCGGCTCCTGCCACCGCGGCCTGATCGGTCGCGTGATGCTCGGCGACGACACGGCCGAGGCGCTGAACGGAGCGCCCTGCGCGGTCGCGATCGCAGCGCGTGGCTACGCCGCCGCGCCAGTGGAGCTCAAGCGAATCGGCGTCGGTTACGACGGCTCGCCCGAGTCCAAGGCAGCGCTCGCCGCCGCCAAGGACATCGCTGAGCACTCCGGCGGCGAGCTGAGCGCGCTGCAGGTGATCGGCATACCGACCTTCACCTACACCGGCGTCATCCCCGCGCTGACGGGAGAGAGCGTGGACGTGCTGCTGGAAGAGGCCACCGGCCGGCTCAAGGACATGCCCGACGTAGCTGCGCGCGCCGTCTACGGAGTCCCGGGCGAAGAGCTCTCGGCGTTCAGCGACGAGCTCGACCTGCTCGTCGTCGGCTCGCGCAACTTCGGTCCGCTCAGGCGCCGGATCGTCGGCTCGACCACCAACTACCTCGAGCGTCACACACGCTGCTCGCTGCTGAACCTGCCGCGATCTGCGCTCAAGACTCAGGAGAGCCGTCCCCCCGGTGTGAGCGTCGCCGCATGACCGAGGGTCTTGAGCAACCGGCCAGCGAGCACGACGCGGCGTTGCTTCGCCTGAAGAAGAGGCGCGACCTGCGCGGTCACGCCTTTGCGTTCTTCGTGATCAACGCTGTGGTCTGGGGCATATGGGCGGCGACCGGAGCCGGCAATCTCTGGCCCCTGTGGCTGACCGGCATCTGGGCGATCGGGCTGGTGTTCAACGTCTGGGACGTCTACTTCCGCAAGCCGATCACCGAGGACGACGTGCGACGCGAGGTCGAGCGCCTTCGACCGCAGCAGTAGGAGCCCCGGCCGTGAGACGCTGTGCTCACGAAATAGACGCGGTCCCGGGCCGCTTGAGGAACCTTCCCCGACTCGCCTTGCGGCGCTCCGGTTCGGGCGGCGCGGCCTCACACCTCAGTGGCCTCGCTCTTTGCGGCTCGGAACCGCGTCTGTCGGCAACATACGCAGCACTGCGCCCGCGTCGCAGGGCCAGTTTTAAGTCGTTCCTGCACCTTGCGAGAAAACAATCGCTTCTGATCGGCTCATCCGCGCTCTTGTACGCCGCATTGGCACGGAGATGGGTACTCACCTGGGGCGCGAGCGCGCGTGAGGCTGCGTCCAGCCTGCCGGGCGACGAGCTGCTCGACGACGCCGACGGCAGCTCAACCCGCGCGATCAGCATCGCCGCGCCAGCCTCGGACATCTGGCCCTGGCTTGCCCAGCTCGGCCCGGCGCCTCGCGGTGGCGCCTACACCTACGACTGGATCGAGAACCTGCTCGGCCTGAACATGCACAGCACCGATCGAGTGCTTGCGGAGTTCCAGCACCCACGGGTCGGCGACACGATCAGCCTTGGCGCAAACCAGATGATCTTGGAGCGCGTCGAGCCCGACCGGGTACTGGCATGGCGCTCACAGGACGGCAACTGGGTCTGGGCGTTCGTGCTGAGCGAGCAGGGCGAGCAGACGCGCCTGATCAGCCGCAACCGCTTTCGCCTGCCAGCGCTTGCCGCACGACTCGGCATGCTCGCGATGGAGCCGGCCTCGCTCGTGATGGAGCGCAAGATGCTCATCGGAATCAAGCAGCGCGCCGAGCAGCTCGTCGCCTCGCGCGAGCCCGTTTCGGCATGAGCTCACCGGCACGTCTGTCGCCATCCGCGCTCGCGTTTCGGCTGTTGCACACAGCGATCGCGGGCTGCTTCCTCCTCGCGATCGCCTACGTCTGGCTGTGTGCTCTGACCGGTCGCCGCGGCCCGATGCTGCGACTCGCCGTCGTGTCTTTGATCGCCGAGGGAATCGTCGTCACCGCTAACGGCGGGGATTGTCCGCTTGGCTGTCTGCAGGCTCGGGTGGGCGACCCGACACCGCTGTTCGAGCTCGTCCTCACACCCGCAGCTGCCCGCCGCGCGGTCCCGACCCTTGGCCTAGTCGCGGTGAGCGGGCTAGCACTTCTGGCGCGCGACAGTCAGCGGCCTCGACGCTCCGAGGTCCGTGCTGTCGCAATGCCCGATGGGGCGGGGCTAGGGTGAGAGCTTGTGAGCGAGACGACGACCCTGACGGTTTTTACGTGCGAGGCATGCCGAGCCGAGAACGTAACGAGTGGAAAGACCTGCGAGGCGTGCGGAGCAGAGGCTCCTAAGCCGGTCGGCACCAAGTTCGAGCTGAGCCTTTTGTTTGCAGCGGAAGAGTGCCCGAACTGCGGCGAGACGGTCCCCGGAGGTGTTTGCGCGAACTGCGGCGCCGACGTTCCTACCCCGGAACCAACTGCGGCGACGAAAGCAAGGATCAGCGCGCTTGCCCCGCTCGCCGAGCGGGCGAGATCGATTGTCGCGTCGTTCGATGAGTTTCCTGATCCACACATCACCGTCACGCCCTCGCAGCTCGCATCCGCGATCAGCGACGCCGAACTGCCGACCTACACACTCGACCTGATCGCCTTTGCCCGCAACGTGAACGAGCTTGACCTCGAGGACGCCTCCGCGATAGGCGGCGAGACGCGACGGCGGCTGGCTGTGAAGCTAGATGATGCCGAGCGGCTCCGCGATCTTGCTCGGCTGCTGGCGGAGTTCGAGGCCGCCGACCCCGTCGCTGAGCTGCCGACGCTTGCCGCTCGCATGAGCAAGGTGGGCGCGATGGTCATCGAGAAGGTTTTGGCGATGCTCGTCACCGAGACGCCAGACGCGGCCGGAGCCGCAGCAAAGGAGTTGCAGGATGCGCTAGAAGCTCCCGCCGAGGCGGAGGAGATCGAGCGGCTTCTTGGCCTGGTGCCCGAACTCTTCGCCGCTGACGACGTCGACGCGCGCGTCGCGCTCGTCACTGCCAGGGACACTGACTACACCGACGACCTGGGGTTGCCGAACCCGGTGCTCATCTTCGCGCCGGCGCCCGGGGAGAAGACATCGTTCGCCGCGCTCTCGCGCGGGGCGCGCCGCTACCTGTCGCACCTGCTCACGGACCCTGACGAGCTCGGCGATGAGCACGCGATTCTCGTATTTCCCGCGGTCCAGCTCGCCTTGCTCGATCGGCCGTTCGAGCACCATAGGAGAGCTGAGCTTGCCGGAAGTCTGTTCCGGGGCGCCGAAGAACGCGATCCGACGGCTCTCGACGCGGCGCTGCGTGCATACGAAGATCACGCCGGAATGGCGTTTGAGACGTCGATGCGCGTTCGGCGGCTGCTCAGGCTGCTCGCGACCGGCGAAGTCCTGACCCCGGTCGATTACGTCGAGTCTGCTGTCGAAATGTACCGGCAGCTAGCGGAGGGGCACTTCCGCGCAGCAATGCGCTGCGTGCTTGCAGCGAGAGCGGCGCTCGAAGGTAAAGAGGCACCCCCGGAATCCATCCTGCTGGGCGACATCGAGAGCCGGCTCGGGGGATGGAACGAGGAGCTGGGGCGGTCCCTCGACGGAGTCATCGAGCGGCATCTGCGCAACGGTGAGGCACACCAGGAATACCGGGTCGATCCCGCGACGTTGGAGGTCGTGCTTCAGGATGGCCTGCGCTTGACGCCAGATGACATCGAGAAGCTGACGGACGATCTAGCCGGCACCGTGGCCGCAATCGACACGGCGGTGAGCTGTCACACGATCAACACCGGCAGAACCGCCGCGCCTAGCTGGCTAACCAATGGCGAATCGCCCCGGCTTGTAGAGCAGACAGCCCGCACCGTCGCTGCCGGCCTTGGCGTTGTAATCAACACCTTCGCGATCGAGAATGGGACGGTCACGATCACGTTGTCCGACGACGAGAACATCGGCAGATACAAGGCACGACAAGTGCTTTGGGCGGCCCGCCCACTCGCGCCGTCGGCTACCGAGTTCAAGGCATACAAGGGCGACCACCTGATCGCTTCGTTCGCGAGCGAGGCGATCGATCGCTGGCAGGTAGCTTCAGACGCCGAGCAACCGCTCTTGATGATCGAGGCGCTGTACGAATCCGAGGTTCGGTGCGGCGCTGACGAGCAGGACACCCTGCGTGACGCAATCGCGACGTGCGCGCGATTCACGATCAACGAGCCGCTGTCGACGCCCCCGAGCCGGTCCGAGATCAGGATGCTAGATCACCGACTCCGCGTGATCTGTCGGATGGCGTCGCGCCACGACGCTGGAGCAAACCGAGAGCTGTCTGAGTCGCTGGGCCAGATCAGAAGTGCGCGCGAGTCACTGAAGCTCGCCTCTACGAGTAAGGACTACGGTCGCCGGTTTGGTGTGTCGATCAGCGCGGTTGCGCGATGGGCTGCTCAGTATCCGGGGACGCTGATCGACAGCTTGGATTAGGGCTCTTTAGCTAGCAGTGAATTAGTGCTGCGGTTCGCCGGAAGGATCGAAGTGTGCCCGGTGATCGCTTCGGCTGCGGAAGCTCCTCAGCTCTGGAGAACGTTGCGGGGACACGTCACACGGGAAGGGAGGCGTCGAAGGTTTGTGCCGACGAACCACGCCCGCCGGCACAAACCCACCGGAATCCGCGGGTATCTGCCGGCATCTTGGGCTGGACGGCCTCTGGCGGGCACGTTAGAGGCCGCACAAAATCCCAGCAGTTACGGGCAGTTCGCTAAGTCCCGCACGGCGGGTCGGTAGGCCGGCCCCACCCCTGAAAATCGTGGTGTCCCCGGTTCGAATCCGGGTCTCGCCGTCGCGACAGGTATCCCCTTGTGTTCTGTCGCATCGCGGATCCGCCTGCGGCGTGCCCCGATGGGGACGGAGATCGGGCCGACGGCCAGGCGGCGTGGCCGTCAGGGCCCGGTCGGACACGGCAGCGTCGTGGACAGACGATGCGCGCCCCTCATGGCTACGGCCCACACGTTCACCTGCAGAGCAGCGGAGAGGTGCGAGGGCCGACTGTCTGACGAATCACTTGCTTCTCCGCCGCCGCGCCCGGTGCCTTCCTAAATACCTGATAATCGAATTGCACGGAAATTGCACGTTAAACGTGCTCCAGAGCATTGATAGAAACGCCTCCGTGCGGTTGGATTGACCGCGTTCACGGTACTCACGCCTCGGGGGGACGTGTAGGCCGCTTTGCCTAACGACAGGAAGAGTGCTGAGGGGAGGACGCCGACGATGCGTGCATGGGTAAATCGACGTCTGCGCTGGTCTGTGCGCAGATGGGGAGCTGGGCTGCTCGTGCTCACCGGGTTGGCGAGCCTGCTCATCTGGGTGGCGCTCGCGGGCGGCACGCAGCCGTTTGACACCTACGAAACGGTGGTTGCAGCCGACTCGCCCGTTGCTCAGTACAAGCTCAGCGACACGTCGGGATCGAGCACGCTCGCCGACTCCGCCGGTACGAACACCGCGAGCAACACCGGCATCACGCTCGGCGGGGAAGGGCCGTTCGGCGGGAGCAAGAGCGGTGCCTTCGGCGGGTCGGCCTACGCCTCGCTCACCTCCAATCCGCTCGCGGGGGCCTCGGCTTTCACCGCGGAGGCATGGGTCAACTGGACCGGGGGCGCCTCCTACAAGCAGCCGATCTTCGACTTCGGCTCCAACTCGACCAACTACATGTACCTGACGCCCGCCGGAAGTAGCTCCAGCCACAAAATGGTCTTTGAAATTCACACGACGCTCTTCTCTGCGCAGCTGAACGCTCCGAAACTGAAATCAGGTAGCTGGCAGTACGTGGCGGTGACCGAGACCACCGGAGGCAAATTGACGCTGTACGTCAACGGCGTCAACGAAGCTGAAATCACCTCCGTCGGCCTGCATCCCTCCTCGCTCCCGACCACTACGGGCAACTACCTCGGCAAGTCGCTGATCGCCGAAGATCCCTCGTTCAACGGCGCGATGAGCAACGTCGCCTTCTACACGACAGCGCTC
>Ga0335073_10003665_pt1 | contig 21431 bp, 17 predicted proteins | sample Lox_Sample_22_FD_207093 | JGI IMG/M metagenome (GOLD analysis project Ga0335073, IMG submission 207093) | Soil microbial communities from Loxahatchee National Wildlife Refuge, Florida, United States - Lox_Sample_2.2 | ecosystem: Environmental > Terrestrial > Soil > Wetlands | place: USA...
TCACGGCCGCGCAGCTGAAGATCGTCCACACCGCCCTCAAATCGCTCTACGACGATCTCGGTCACGAGGAGCACGACGTCAAGCAGGTCGTCTCGGCCGTCCTCGACAAGCTCCCGGGAGAGCACGAGATCCGTGCGATCGACCTCAATCGCGAGCTGCGCCGGGACGGCCCCGCCTGAGTCGCGTCAGAAGCCCAGCGCGAACTTCGCGTCTTCGCTCATCCGCTCGGGCGTCCACGGCGGCGAGAACGTCATCGTCGGCTGGACCTCGTCGACGCCTTCGAGCTCCATCACGAACTCCTCGATTTGCTCGGACACCTGGGGTCCGATCGGGCAGCCGGGGCTCGTCAGCGTGTAGGTCACCCGCACGGTGGGGCCTTCGATCTCGACGTCGTAGATCAGCCCGAGCTCGACGAAATCGAGTCCGAGCTCGGGGTCGATGACGTCGCGCAGGACGTCGGTCACATCTTCGACAGTTGGCATCGCGTGATCAGTTTAGGAGGTTGCACCGGTTGGCCCTTGCGGACACTGCACCGGTTTGTATAGGTTTAGCGGCATCGTCGACTTCGATGAACACTCGGCCACTCTGCGTGTTTGCGGAGACGAGGACCGGTCAACGCAGGGTGGACGGCGCCGCGCGATGACACGGGCGTTGCGTTCGCAGACGAACGTGATCGTTGACCTGTCCGATCTGGCGTTCGCCGACTCGTCGGTGATGCTCGACCTCGCGGTGCTTGCGCGGCGTTTGCGAGCCAAGGGCCGGGAGATCCTGGTTCGTGGCGCACAGCCCCAGGTCATGATGCTGATCAAGCACGTCGGCCTTCACCGGTTGCCGGCCGTCAGGTTCGAAGGCGCCTCGCCGGCGTTCGCGTAGCCTCCTAGCTCGGAACGGCCTCCGACGCCCCGTTGTGCTCGTGCACGGGCGGGGTCGCCACCGGAGCCGGCTCGCGCAGCAGCTCGGCGACATCCGAGCCTTCCTCGCCGAACCGCGGGAAGCGCTTGCCCTCTGTCTCGCCGATCGCCACAAGCTGCTCTCCGACCGCTCGCATGTCCTCGATCAGGCGCCGACGCTCGCGCCAGACCGTCTCGGCGCTTCGGGCCAGCTCGCGGGCGCGCATCTCGGCCGACTCGCGCATTTCGTCGGCATCCCGGCGAGCGTCGGCGAGCATCTCCTCGGTCTCGCGTTCGGTGGTGGCGCGCAGCTGCTGGGTCTCGCGCGTCGCCTTCTCGCGCAGCGCGGCCACCTCGCGGTCGGCCGTGGCGCGTAGTTCGCTGGTTTCGCGCTCGGCCGTCTCCCGTAGCTCGGCGGCATGTTGCTCGGCGGCTTCGCGCATCTCCGCGGTCTCGCGCTCGGCCGCGCCCCGCAGCTCGCCGGTTTCGTGAGCGGCTTCCTCGCGCATCTGCGCCGCTTCCTGCTTGGCGCTGTCACGCGCGTCTGCGGCCTTGCGCAACGCCGACTCGTGGAGCTCCTCGCTCTCGCGCTCGGCCTGCTGAAGCCGATCGTCCGCCTTGGCGCGCGAGCGGGCGGTGATCTCCTCGGCGGTCTGGTGCGCGCGCTGGAGGATGTCGCGAGTCTCGTCGCTCACCTCGTCGAGGGCATGCCGGACCGCGGCTTCGGGGGAGGACGACATCTCGAGCTCGGTGATCAGCCGGCTCATGCGCTCCACGTAGCGGTCGACCGCCGTCCGGTCGTAGCCGCGCAGAGCCACCGGGAACTCGACCGAGCGTGCGTCCTTGAGGATCCGGTCGCGGTCGGCGGCGGACAGCACCCGGCTCGAGCCGAACCGCCGCGTCTGGCGCTCGTCCTCCCGGGCGTGCGCACCCACGAGCTCGGCCGCTTGGCTCTCGACCTCGGGAGAGATCTCCGATTCCTTCTTCCCGTTCCCCTTCCCCATGTCGGCGCGCGTCATGACCAAAACGCTCCCTTCCTCGCGATGGCAGTCGGGGCGTCGGGTGGCAGGTCACACGCGCCCCCTCAGCATCAAGCTACCCCCATGGTCAAGGGTGGTCGAGGGTTGGGCAGGATTGGGGAGAAGCTAGCCTTCTGTACATGATCTTCTTGCTCGTTTTCGTCGTCTGGGTGGTCGCGGAGGTGTTTGTCGCGATCCAGGTCGCGCATGCGATCGGCGCGCTCGCGACCGTGTTGCTCCTCCTGGTGAGCTGGCCGCTCGGCTGGTGGGCGTTGCGCGCCCAGGGCCGCGCCGCCTGGCGCCGGCTCGGGGCAGCGGTGTCGGCGGGGCGCTCCCCCGGTCGCGAGGTGCTGGACGGCGTCCTCGTGCTGCTCGGCGGCCTGCTGCTGATCGTGCCCGGGTTCCTGTCTGACGTGCTCGGCGTGCTCGCCCTGCTCCCGCCGACGCGCGCCGTGATGCGCCGCGGGCTCGCGCGCAATCTCCAGAGCCGGCTCGTGGTCCAGGCGACGCAGTTCACGGGAGCCTCGCGGCCATACGATGTCGACTCGACCGCGACCGACGTCGATCAGCCGCAACTGCATCCATGAGCTCTTCCCCATCCGCCCTCCGGACGCTTGCGTTCGGCGACCTCGAGCGCGGGATCTGGGGCGCCGCCTGGGTTCCTGTCGGTAACGGCCCGGGTTTGACCGCGCTGGGAGACGGCAGTGCGGTCGGGTTCGCATCGGACCTCCGGCTGGTCGTTGATCAGGACGCCGGGGAGTGGCTCCTCGAGGGCGGGGGCGCCGCGCTGACCGTCGTTGCGGTCGGCGACGACGTCGCCGTCGGAAGGAACGATGATCGCGTCGAAGGGTTCGACCAGCTGTGTCGTGTCAGTGGCCGGTTCTCGCTCGGTGGCGCGGAGGTTGAGGTCGAGTGCCTCGGGTTGAGGACGTCTCGGTCGGGAGGGTTCGATCTCGGCAAGCTCGAGTCCGTGCGAGCCGTCTCGACGTGGTTCGAGCCGGACGAGGGCCTGGCTGTGATGGCGTTCCGCGCGCGGAAGGCCAAAGCCCACGACGGCGATGTCGTCACTGCCGCCGTGCTCGGCCCGGAGACGTCGGCGGCCGTCGAGGACCCGCGCCTGTCGACGACGTACGACGCCGGCGGATGGCCGCTCCGCGCCGGCCTCGAGCTGTGGGTGGCACACGACGACGACGAGGAGGAGCAGTATCCGCGGCGCGCATCCGGCGAGGCCACGGGCGCACGCGCGGAGACCGCGGACGGGGCGCTCGAGCTTCGCGCCGAGCCGTTCCGCTGGCACAGCCGCGGCCGCGACGGCGCCGGGATGTACATCCTCGCCCGGCGCCGATGAGCCGGGTCGAGGCGGTCATCAGCGATTTCGGCGGCGTGCTCACCTCGCCGCTGATGGAGTCGTTCGCCGGACTGATGGAGGCATCCGGGGTCTCGCTCGAATCGGTCGGCAAGGCGATGGTGGCGATCGCCGACCGCGAGGGATCCAACCCGCTGTTCGAGCTCGAGACCGGCCGTATCACCGAGGCCGCGTTCATGGGCGCGTTGTCCGAGCAGCTGTCGGTCCAGAGCGGCGGCGAGGTCGAGCTCGACGGGTTCGGCGAACGCTATTTCCAGCAGCTCAAGCCCAACGAGCCCATGATCGAGTACATGCGCGAGCTGCGCGGGCGCGGCTACAAGTTGGCGATCTGCACGAACAACATCCGCGAATGGGAAGCGCACTGGCGAGCGATGCTCCCAGTCGACGAGATCTTCGACGTGGTCGTCGATTCGGCGTTCGTCGGCAGCCGCAAGCCGGAGCCCGGGATCTACGAGATCACGCTCGAGCGCCTCGGCGCCGTCCCCGAGACGACGCTGTTCATCGACGATGTCGAGGTCAACTGCGAGGGCGCGCGCAAGCTCGGCATCGCCGCGATCCGGTTCCGATCGACCGAGCAGGCGATCGGCGAGATCGAGGCGGCGCTCGGTGAGACCTGAGACGGCCACGGCGATCCTCGAGATCGCGGGCAACGCGTTTGTGACCCTCGACGCGCATGGGCGCGTGCTCGAATGGAATCGGCGCGCGGCCGAGCTGTTCGGATACTCGCGCGACGAGGCGTTCGGCCGCGACCTCGCGGAGCTGATCGTCCCTTCGCGTTACCGCGAGCGCCATCGGGACGGTCTGAGGCGGGCCGCTGCCGCGAGCGAGTCGGACAGGATCACTGCCCGCCTGATCGTCGAGGCGGTGCGGCGGGACGGCCGCGAGCTTCCGGTCGAGGTGTCGTTGACGGTCGTGCGCGACGGCATCGAGCCTTCGTTCCACGCCTGGATCCAGGACGTGTCGGAGCGGACGCAGTTGCTGCGCGAGCTCGAGGCGCAGCTGCGCGGACGCGATCCAGGTTTCGGCCAGATCCTCGACGCACTGGCCGAGGCGGTGACGATCCGCGACCCCCACCACCACATCCTCTACGCGAACCGGGCCGCGTTCGAGTCCATGGGCTTCTCGTCGCTCGAGGAGATGCAGCGCCGGCCGCCGCACGCGATCTTCGCCGACTACATCGTCCACGACGAGCACGGTCACGAGCTCACGATGGACTCGATCCCCTCCGTCCGCCTGCTCGCCGGCGAGCGAGCCGAGCCGCTGTTGCTCCGCACGATCAGCCGGTCCACCGGAGAGCTCCGGTGGCAGCTGTTGAAGTCGGCGCCATTGCACGGCGAGGACGGACAGCCGGTGGCGGCGGTCACGGTCATCGAGGACGTCACCCGCGAACGAACCGCCGACCTCCACGACCGGTTCCTCGCGCGTGCCTCCGAGATCCTGATGTCCTCCCTCGACTACCAGGAGACGCTTCGGAACGTCGCCTGGCTCGCCGTCCCCGAGATCGCCGACTGGTGCGCGGTCGACCTGGTCGACGATCGCGGCAGCCGCCAGCGCGTCGCGGTCGCCCATCACGACACGTCCAAGCTCAAGCTGGCCGAGGACGCGCGGCGATTCGAGCCCGACGATCTCGACCCCGATCGCGGCGTCGGACGCATCCTGCGGACGGGCGAATCGGAGCTCTACAGGGAGATCCCCGATGACGTCTTGGCCAGGGCGGCCGTCAACGATGAGCACCTCACGCTGCTGCGGTCGATCGGCTTCCGCTCGGTGCTGCTCGTGCCGCTCCGCGCCCGCGGACGGACGTTCGGCGTGATGACCCTGGTGACGGCCGAGTCCATGCGGCGGTTCGACGAGGTCGACAAGGAGTTCGCCGAGCAGGTCGCGGGACGGGCGGCGATCGCGGTCGACAACGCCCGGCTCGCCACCTCTCGCCGCGAGACCGCGGACACGCTCCAGCGGAGCCTGCTGCCGGACATCGTTCCCCGTATCGCGGGGTGGGACGTCGCCACGCTCTACCGGGCCGCCCGCGCCGCCGAGGAGGTCGAGGTCGGGGGTGACTTCTACGACTTCTACGAGACCGACGACGGCTGGATCGTCCTGCTCGGCGACGTCACCGGCAAGGGCGTCGAGGCGGCCGCGCTCACGTCGCTCGTGCGACACGGCGCTCGCTTCCTCTCGAAGTACGAGCAAAGCCCGAGCCAGATCCTCGCCCGCCTCAACGAGGCGCTGAGCGAGCAACCGGGATTGTGGCTGTGCACGGCGGTGTGCGTGCGCCTGGAAGGCGAGCGGGCGGTGATCGCCTCCGCCGGCCACCCGGGTCCGCTGATCGTGCGCGACGACGGACGGGTACGCGAGATCGGCGCGATCGGCCCAATACTCGGTGCGTGGATGGGCGAGCCATCGGTCGAGCGGGGCGTCCCGATCGCGGCCAACGAGACCCTGTTCCTCTACACCGACGGCGTCGTCGACACGCTCGGTGAGCACGAGCGGTTCGGTACCGAGCGGCTCAAGCGTCTCCTCTCAGAACGCGCCGGCGAGCCGCCCGCCCGCATCCTCGCCTCGCTCGAGGCGGGGCTCGATCGCTTCCAGGTCGGCCGACAGGCCGATGACACCGCGGCGCTGGCGCTGCGCCCGGTGGCGGTCTCCGAACGCGTGCATGGGGATGCGGCACAGAGCGCGGAGGCTTCTCGTAAGCTTCCGGTCACCTGAGGCGAGGCGGCGCGGTGGGTTCCCCCCCAAACTTCCGAATCGACACGCTGGAGGGCGATTCCGGGACCACGATCAAGCTCGGCGGCGAGCTTGATAGCGCCAGTTGCGACGAGCTCGTGATGCGCTTCGAGGAGGCGATCTCCACGGTCGGACGACGCGAGCTCGTGATCGACCTCGGCGAGGTGACGTTCATCGACTCCTCGGGGATGCGCGCGATCATCATGATCGAGCGCCGCGCCGGCGAGCATGGCGTTGCGCTCACGCTCACGCGCCCGCCGGCGGGGGTCACGGAGCTCCTTCAGACCACAGGAATCGCCGACCGCGTCGTTCTGACTCCAAGCGCTGAGGACTTCTCCCCGTTGGAGCCGTTCGTCGAGCGGATCGACATCACGCTCGTCCGCGCACCCGATGCGCCCGCCCGGGCGCGCGCCGAGCTTCGCCAGGCGATCGCCGGACGGCTCTCAGAGCAGGACGGCGCCACGGCGACGCTCCTGACCTCCGAGCTCGTGACCAATGCGGTGATCCATCCCGGGCTCTTCGTGGGCGGTTCGGTCGGGCTCCGGATCACCCTGTTCGGCAACCGCATCCGCGTCGAGGTCACCGATGGGGGCGCGGGCTTCGACGTGGCGACGCTCCCGCCGGCACGGCCCGGCGAGGCCGGCGGCCACGGTCTGTTTGTCGTCGATGGGCTGTCCAGTCGGTGGGGGACGACCCGGCGTGGTGGCGGCGCCGGCGAGGCGTTCTGCGTGTGGTTCGAACTTGATGCCGGCCTCCAGGGAGAGGCCGGCGATCAAGCAGCTCAGTTCTCTACGCCCAGCCGGTCCCAGCAGTACAGCTCGAGGCACTCCTTGGCGAGCTCGATGCACCGCGCCTCGGAGAGCCAGGGCAGCACGGTGTCGAACGCCTGATCCTCGCCCACGCCGGCCTCGAACGCCTCCTCGCCACGGAAGCCCGCCGCGATCTTCAGCGCCTCGCGCCGGTGATCGCCAAGCGACGGAAAGACGTTGACGAGAAACTCCCGGTTGGGCAGCGGGTGCCCTACCTCGAGCGAGGCGTGCCACGCCGCCAGCAGCGACAGGTCGTGCTCGTCGAGGTCGGCGAGTGCCTTCGCATAGTGCGATTCAAGCTCGGATTCAGGGATTTCGTCCACCCACGCCCGAACGACCTCTCCGAGGATCTGGCGCCGCGCCTCACGCCCCACCGACTCGGCGATCACGCGGATAGCGTCCTGAGGTTCGATGAAGCAGAGTGACATTGCGGCTCCGGTAAGGGGAATGCGAACGCCGCAGAAGGTAGGCGGTCGACCGGACGTAACCGATTCCTGGACCGGCCCGCGCTCTACTTGACGGTGAGCGTCAGCGTCGCCGAATTCGACGAGTTGTTCCGGGCGTCGCCTGGGAGCACCGCCCGCAGCTTGACCGCTCCGGCGTGCATGAACCTGTGCGAGAGCGAGTAGGCGGACTGGTGGCTCAGCCGCGGCCGGGCGATCACCGCCCACGATCCGCCGCGGCGCTGCTCGATCAGCAGAACCTGGCCCGCGTGCGACGGGGTCACGTGCCCCGACAGCGCCACCGGATCTCCGGCCGTCGCGGTGTGCGAGGCAGTGGCCAACCCGACGAGCGCATTGACCTTCTGCTGAAGCGTCGGGCTCGTCAGTCCGCTCGCGGTCACGTACCACTGCTGGTCGGCGTTAACCGACCCGCGCTTCATCGTGAACTTGTACTGGCCCGCGCTGTCGGTCGTGGTCTGCGCGAACTGACGGAAGCTCGACTGACCGGACAGCTCTCGCCACAGCACCACCTGGGCGCCCGCCACCGGATTGCTGGTCAGCCCGCCCGAGATCACCACCTTGTGTCCGGCCGTCGAGGGATCGGGCGAGGCTGCGATCGATAGGCCTCCCGAGATACAGGATGTCGTGCAGCAGGTCCCGGACGTGCAGCACGTCGTCCCCGATGTGCAGCACGTGGTTCCGGAGGTGCAGCACGTGGTTCCAGACGCGCAGCACGTGCCCGGATACCCACAGCAAGGCACCTGGTCGCCGGCGGCGCGCTCCTTCGCGCTCGTCGGGACCGGGCAGCACGTCGGGGATGGCGCGGTCGCCTGCGTGCTTTGCGCCGGGCAGAAGATGTGCGTGACGCTTCCGGCCGCGCCGGCGGGTCCAGGCACCGCGATCACCAGCAACGAGGCGACCAGGGCGAGAAGCGATGACGAAAAGGTCAGACGGCGCATCGCGGAATCCGGCAGTTTGGTACCCGGATTTGTGAACCCTAACGCACTTTTTTGTTTCCGGGCCGGACTCCCGGCGCGGGGTCAGAGGGCGAGCGCGGGGTCAGAGGGCGAGCGCGGCGTCAGAGGGCGAGCGCGGCGTCAGAGGGCGAGCGCGGCGTCAGAGGGCGAGCGCGGCGGAGACGCGCGCGAGCGTGTCCGGATCGGGCTCGGTGTCGGCAGGCACGCCGAGATGGGCGCGCTCGCCACGCTGCCAGTTGTGCAGTCCGAGGTCGAGTGCCTCGCGCGGGATGCCGCATGCGTCGGCAAGATCGGATGCCCTGCGGTCGAGCAGGAGCGGGTCGCCGATCCCGAATGCGCGCTTGGCCCCGACCGTGACGTCGTTCGCGCCGCCGAGGACGAGCGAGCCGGCGCGCATCTCGTAGACCCCGAGCCGCCCCAGCGTGACGAGCAGATCGAACCGGGCGTCGCGGTGCAGTCCCGGCAGCGCCAGGCGCTCGAACGCGCGCGCGAAGCGCCGCTCCGGCGTCCACCCCGCGTCGCCGCTGTACGCGGACTGCTGTGAGCCCGACCGCCCGGCCCACGCCCGGTAGGCCTCGAGCGTCTTCGTCCCGCGGGAAGGATCGTGCGCGGTCCGGGGGCCGAGCTCAACACCGTCGAGCGCGGGCAGCTCGCCCGAGGCCCACGAGGTCCGCACACGCTCGATCTCGGCGAACGGATCCTCGCCCTCGAGCGGGCACAGATACGCGATCAAGAACGCCAGCCAGCTCCGCTCCTCGATCGGGCCGGCGGCGTCCGCGACCTCCGCGTACAGCCCCGGCGGTTCGTGCTCGAGCAGCTCCAGCCGGGTGTCGGCAAACGCCAGCTCCTGGGCCAGCCGGGTCGCGTCCGCGCTCGACTTCAGTCCGATCACGAGCGGCGACTGGTAGCCGTCGTCGGCTCCTCGCGCCACCCGTCGCACGGTTACCCCGCTCCGCGCGCCACCCGAACGAGCGGTCGATCCCCCGGTGCGAGCCCGGCCGGGCCCTGGCGTGGCCGGGCGCGGTTGCGTGGTCCGCGGGGCGCTCGAGCTGACGATCGGCCGCAGCTCCACCGACTGCTCCTTGGAGCAGATCGGGCAGTTTTGGACGAGGTGGTTGTGGCGGCAGAAGGTCGGCACTCAGTCAGCGTATCTCGCCCGCCGCAGGCGCCGCCTGTCGCTGACGATGGGTCCGTGCCTTCGCCCGGTTGCCGCACCGCTCCATGCTGCACCATGCCCCCGAGCGGTTCTTCGTGTGGTCGTAGAAGGCCCACGCGCAGGTGTGGTCGCGGCATGCCTTCAGCCGGGTCCACGTGCCGTGGGCGATCGAGTCGTGGACGATCGCGACCAGGCGTCCGAGCGCCGCGTCGACGCCGGCCGCGTCCGGCACCAGTGACGCGGTTCCGTCGTCCTCGAAGCGCAGCCGCAGCCGGGCGCGGCAGGCGGTCGCATCGAGCGTGTGGGTCGCCTCCGCCGGCGCGCTCTCTCCGTCGTTGTGCGCGAGCAGCAACGCCCGCAGCGCCTCCCTCAGCTCGATCGCGCGAGCCAGATCAGCACCGGTGGCTCGCAGCTCGCTCGGCGCCAGTCCCTCGGCCGCGAACCATTCGGCCATCCCCCGCGTATCGCTCAGGAGATCAGTTCCATGGCCGACCTGGCGTGTGTTGACGAACCGCCTGACCCGCTCGAGCTCGCCCGGGGCTGTCCTCTGCTTACTCATCACCAGCAATCCTAGTAAAGCGGTTACGAACCAGCTACAATTCTTTGATGGTTATGGAAGGAAACCTGACTCTTCGTGTTGCGACCGCCGAGGATGCTCGCCGGTTGCGGATCCTCGCCCAGCTCGACAGCGCACCGGTCCCGTCGGGACCGGTGCTGATCGCCGAAGTCGATGGTCGCCTGCGCGCAGCGCTCCCGCTCGACGGCGGCGAGCCGATCGCGGATCCGTTCCGGCGTTCGGCGGATCTGATCGAGCTGTTGCGGGCGCGCGCGGGGCAGCTGGCCGGACCCGACCGGCCCCGGTGGCGCCGCCGCGGGCCGCTAGCCACTAGCCTCTCCGCGCTTGAGCGCCGAACCGCCGACCTTCGATCTCCAAAGCCACTCGCTCCACTCTGACGGAGCGCTCGAGGCGGGCGACGTTGTCGCGAACGCCGAGCGAGCGGGCGTCCAACTCCTCGCGCTGAGCGACCACGACACGGTCGATGGGGTGCAGACCGCCGTCGACGCGGCCGGCGAGCTCGGCCTGCGGGTCGTGCCGGCCGTCGAGATCTCGTCGGTCGACCGCAACAAGCAGGACCTCCACGTCCTCGGCTATCTCGTCGACCACCACGACGCCGTCTTGCGCGAGCGGTTGGCCGCGTGGCGAGAGGACCGCGAGCGACGCGCCGAGGCCATGGCCGAAGCCCTGCGCTCGCTTGGCTACGAGCTCGACGACTCCGAGATCGTCCAGCGGCGCGAGCAGGGAAAGCCCATCGGCCGCCCCCACATCGCCGACGCGGTCGTCCGCCACCCCGGGAATGCGCAGCGGCTGCAGGCCGAGGGCCTGGGCGAGCGCTCCGCCTTTCTCGAGGCCTACTTGATCGACGGCAAGCCGGGCTTCAGGCCACGCACGACGCCCACGATCGCCGAGTCGATCGAAGCGATCCACGACGCCGGCGGGGTCGCGGTCTGGGCGCACCCGTTCTGGGACATCTCAGACCCGCCCGAGGTGCTCGAGGCCATCGACCGCTTCCGCGGCTGGGGCCTCGACGGCGTCGAGGTCTTCTACGCCACCCACACGCGCGAGCAGACCGAACTCCTCGCCGATCGCTGCGCCGAGCTCGGGCTGCTGACCACGGGCTCCTCCGACTTCCACGGCCCCGCGCACAAGCTGTTCTCGCGGTTTCGGGCGTTCAGCACCTACGGGCGCGAGCCGGTGCTCGGCCCGATCGCTGGGTAGGCGCGGCGCCGGCGCGCGCGAGGTCGGGGGGGAACGTCAAAGGCGGGCACCTGGAGCATGGGGCGCGCGACCCGCGGCGGCGAGACCCCACGGGGACCTGGATAACGCGGCAATCGAGCCGGCCGGGGTGGACCGTGCCGTGTTGCCCGCGATTATCGTGCACAGTTCGGCAACGTCCGGCCCGCGCGCGCCGATTGCCGCGCCATGCGTGTCGAGCCGATGCTCGGTGGCGGTGCGAGCTGCACGACACGCCACTCGCGGCGATTGACACGGACCGTGGCGTGCTACGCATGTGGGGGCATGCACCGCACGTCACGGTCAAGCCGGAGCACGTCGAGTGTGTCGTGGTATGCAGGTCCCGGGCTGCGCCAGGCCGCGCCGGGACCCGGGCCGAGGGCAAACCCGCGACCAGCTACCGCGGCTCCCCCAGGACCCCCCGCGCCCGCAACTCCGTCACGAGCTGCTCCACAAGGTCCTCGAGCGCATGCTCACACGGCTGCAGCTCGATGTCCGCATCCTTCGGTCGCTCGTACGGCGCGTCCACGCCGGTGAAGCCGGTGATCTTCCCGCCCCGCGCCCGGGCATACAAGCCCTTGGGGTCGCGCCGCTCGCACTCCTCGAGCGGGGTGTTCACGAACACCTCCAGGAACTCGAGCTCGCCACGCTCGTGGATGCTCCGCGCGAGCCGCCGGTCGACCTCGTACGGGCTGATCACGCTGACGATCGCGATCGCCCCCGAGTCCGCGAACAGGCTGGCGACGTGCGCCACCCGGCGGATGTTCTCGGCGCGGTCGACCGGATCGAAGCCGAGATCGCTGTTGAGCCCGTACCGGAGGTTGTCGCCGTCGAGGCGGTAGGCCCGGTAGCCGTCCCGGGCGATCCGCTCCTCCAGGGCCGCGGCGATCGTCGACTTGCCGGCGGCCGGCAGCCCCGTCATCCATACGGTGGCGCCACGCTGCCCGAGCAGCGCCCACCGGGCGCCGCGCGCCAGCCGGCTGCGATCCCAGGTGACCTCGGCGCGCCGCACCTCTGGGTGTTCGATGTGCGCCTCGATGATCATGCCTGCGCCGGCGGTGGCGTTCGTGGCCTCGTCGATCAGGATGAAGCTCCCGGTGGTGCGGTTGCGACGGTACTCGTCGAAGATCAACGGAACGGTCGTGCGAAGCCTTACGCGGCCGATGTCGTTGAGCCCGAGCTGGCTTGCCGAGGCGTCACGGTGGAGCGTGTTCACGTCGATCCGGTAGCGCACCTCCTCGACGACCGCGCGCGCGGAGCGAGTGGTGTGCTTGATCGCGTAGACGCCGCCGGCGACGATCGGGTCGTCGGTCATCCAGCACACGATCGCCTCGAGGTGGCGGTCGACGGTGGGCCGGTTGTGCGGCCGGCAGATCATGTCGCCGCGGGAGATGTCGAGGTCGCCGTCGAGCCGGATCGTCACCGACATCGGCGCGCACGCCTCGGTCATCGAGCCCTCAGACGTGTCGACCGCGGCGATCCGGGTCTCCTCCCCGCTCGGAAGCACCACCACCGGGTCGCCCGCGCGAAACACGCCCGCGGCAATCTGACCCGCGTACCCGCGATAGTCCGCCGAGCCCGAGCCCGAGCCCGAGCCCGAGCCCGCACCCAACCCCGACCCCGGAGCACGCCGGATCACCCACTGCACCGGAAACCGGCAATCGATCAGGTTGCGATCAGAAGAGATGTGGACGTGCTCGAGGTGATAGAGCAGCGCCGGCCCCTGGTACCACGGCATCGCGACCGACCGGTCGACGACGTTCTCGCCATGGACTGCGGACACCGGGATGAACGTGACGTCGGTCGTCTCCAGGCGCGCGCAGAACTCGCGAAAGTCCAGCTCGACCTGCGCGAAGCGCGCCTCCGAGTAATCGACCAGGTCCATCTTGTTGACGCACACCACGAGGTGCCGGATGCCGAGCAGCGACGCGATGAACGCGTGCCGGCGCGTCTGCTCGACCACGCCCTTCCGCGCGTCGATCAGGATTACGGCCAGGTCGGCCGTCGAGGCGCCCGTGACCATATTCCGCGTGTAGCGCTCGTGGCCGGGGGTGTCGGCGATGATGAACTTGCGGTGCGGGGTCTGGAAGTAGCGGTAGGCGACGTCGATCGTGATCCCCTGCTCGCGCTCGGCCCGCAGGCCGTCGGTCAGCAGCGAGAGGTCGAGCCCGTGCTCGCCGTTGCGCCGCTCGGACGCGGCTCGCAGAGCCTCGAGCTGATCGGTCAGGATCTGCTTCGAGTCGTACAGCAGCCGCCCGATCAGCGTGCTCTTGCCGTCGTCGACCGAACCGGTGATCACCAGTCGGAGCATCGCTGTTGCCGAGGACTGCTCGAGCGCCGCCGGCGTCGCCTGCCGTGCACCGCCGGTTGTCATGGTCCCGACCGTACAGGAGGCCACGGATACGCGGCCCGCTTCTCGTGGGACAGCGAAGCGTTCACGTTCGGTATCAACACGCTCATCAGGTGCCGGTAGCGGCCGCTCACGCGCCGACCGCCATCCCCTCCTCGCGTCGGTGCGCCTTTCCGCGCGCGATCACCTCCCGGAAGCTCCGGAACCGGAAGATCAGCACGAGCGCCGCGAACCCGCATGCCGTGGTCAGCACGGCCGTCGCGATCTGCTGTCCGACCGAGAACGACGCCACATACTGATTGTGGGCGAAAATCGTCAGCAGCAGCGCCTGCTGGACGCCGGCGCCGCCCGGCGTGAACGGGAACACCGAGGCCACGACCTGGACCCCGAGCACGAGCAAGGCGTTCCGCACCGAGCCCCCGATGTGGAAGGCGTCGAGTAGCGCCCAGTAGGCCCCGAACCGTGCGATCCAGCTCGCGAACTGCCACCGCGCCATGTCCCGGCGGTAGCGCGGCCAGTCGCGCAGGATCGCGAACCCCTGCCGCACACGCTCCCAGAACGCCTTCACTCGCGCCGACAGCAGCGCGAACGCCACCAGAAAGCCGATCCCCAGCACGGTCAGCAGGAATAGCGTGAAGCGCATGTTCGACGCGAAGAAGCTGATGTCGAACGCGGGCAGCTTCGAGAAGTCCGGAGGCTTCGGGAACACCCCCTGGGTGAACGCGAAGCACATCACGAGCAGGCCCATGAACCAGTCGAAGATCACGCCGGTCGAGAGCGCGGACGCGACCGTCGGATACGAGCTCTCGGAGATCGCAATGCGGGTCAGGTACAGCTGCGCGATGCTCCCGCCCCCGAGCGGGAACACGTTGTTGATCGCGTAGCCGACCATGTAGGCGCCCCACACGTCGCGCCAGCGGATCCGCTTGCCGGGGTAGGCCGCGCGGAGAGCGCCGAACAGCGCCCGCGAGCGCAGCAGGAGGAAGACGGCGTAAAGCGCCAGTCCGAGCAGCAGCGCGAACCAGTTCAGGCTCGTCAACTGCGACAGGAACGTTCCCGCCGAGTCGATCAGGTGAGTGATCGTCGAGCCGACCGAGGCGTGGTGCTGGGCGCTCGCAGTCACCGCCGCTCCCGCGAGTGCTGGCGCTGGCATAGACACCATTAAAGAGCCCGGGGGGCCCAGATCCATCTGGGCCCCCCGGAGAGTCAGGGAAGTGGGGGCGCAGTTCCCTGACCGACAGGGGCGAGTTTCCCCGTCCCAAGCTCTGTCTAAACCTAAATTTGCTCCGCAGGCCGCTCCACCACGCGAATCGCGCCGCTAACACTACCATTCCCGCCCGGAATCCAGGTCAAACGTAAAGCCGCGGAACTGTTGGTTTTGAACCCTCAGAAACCAGGTTCACAGACCGTTAGCGACCCTGCGCCCCCGGGCCGGTAAAGAACTCTTCGCCGGCCCTCACCGTCCCCGCCGCCTCGGCCTCGTGGCGCAGGGTGCGGTCGGCCTCGCCGCTCCATGCGCCGATCGCCAGCATCTCCCGGTCGGCGTCCATCGGGCTGCCTCCGAGGTCGTGGTTGACGATGCGCGCGCACTTACGCCCCTCGGCGATCGCGGTGACGATCAGCGACTGCCCGATCCGGGCGTCGCCGCACGCGTACACCCCGCTCACCGACGAGCGGTAGGTCATCTCGGTGCGGATGTTGCCGCGGCGGTCGAGCTCTAGGTCGAGGTCCCCGACCGGGCCGCTGCGCTCGGGCCCTTCGAACCCGATCGCGATCAGCACGAGGTCGGCCTCGAGCACGAACTCGGATCCCGGGACCGGCGTCAGGTCGCGCGACGAGGTACCGGTGACCTTGCGCGCGTACACATGGCTCACGTGTCCGTCGCGGCCGCCGAAGCCGGTCACCTCCGTCCCCCAGCGGCGCTTGCCGCCCTCGTCGAGCGCGTACGTCGACAGCGTGCGCTTGGGCGGAAGCGGCCACGGATGCCGCGCGTCCCGCCCGCTTTCGGGAATCTGGGCGTACACGTCGAGCATCACGACCTTCTCGGCGCCCTCGCGGTGCGAGTTCGAGATGCAGTCCATCCCGGTGTCGCCGCCCCCGACCACGATCACCTTCTTGCCCGCGGCGGAGATCTCGGTCCCGGGCGCGGGCTCGCGCGACGGCCGCCCTTCCGAGAAGGCCACCCACCGGTTTCGCTGGTACAGGTAATCCATCGCGAAATGAATCCCGCGGAGGCTCCGCCCGGGCGCCTCGAGGTCGCGGTGCACGCGCGAGCCGATCGCGATCACGAGGGCGTCGTGACGCCCGGAGATCTCGTCGGTCGACACCGCCCCGCCCACGTCGGTGTTGTAGACGAACTCGATCCCCTCGGCGGCGAGGATGTCGACCCGCCGGTCGATGATCCGCTTCTCGAGCTTGGCGTCCGGCACCCCGAATCGCATCATCCCGCCCGGCCCCTCGTCGCGCTCGTACACGGTCACGGTGTGGCCGCAGCGGTTGAGCTCGTCGGCGACCGCGAGACCAGCCGGCCCGGACCCGATCACCCCGACGGTCTTGCCGGTCCGCCGCTCCGGCGGGGTCGGCACGATCCAGCCCTCGGAGAACGCGCGCTCGGCGATCGCCATCTCGATCTGCTCGATCGTCACGGGGTCGTCGTTGATCGCGAGCACGCACGCCGACTCGCACGGTGCCGGGCAGATGCGACCGGTGAACTCGGGGAAGTTGTTGGTGGCGTGGAGTTGGTCGATCGCCTCGCGCCACTTGCCGCGGTACACGAGGTCGTTCCAGTCCGGGATCAGGTTGCCGAGCGGGCAGCCCTCGTGGCAGAACGGGATCCCGCAGTCCATGCACCGGGCACCTTGGCGCTGCAGCTCCTCGTCGGGCTGAAGCCCGAAGTACTGCTTGTAGTCGTGCACGCGCTGGCCCGGGTCGCGCTTCTCGAAGCCGACCCGGTGGATCTTCAGGAACGCGCCAAGCTCGCCCATCAGCGCATCAGGCCTCGACCGCTTCGCGCTCCGCGGCCGCAGCGAGCGCGCGCTTGTAGTCGCGCGGCATCACCTTCACGATCCGCTCGCTCGCGCGGTCCCACGACGCGAGCACGTTGCGCGCCACGATCGACCCCGTCCGCGCGGCGTGCTCGGAGATCAGGTCTCGCACCAGGATCGAGTCGTCGTCGGAGAGCTCCTCCAGGTCCACCAGCTCGAGGTTGCACCGTCCCTCGAAACGCCGGTCGACGTCGTACACATAGGCGATCCCGCCGCTCATCCCGGCGGCGAAGTTCCGACCGGTCCGCCCGAGCACGACCACCCGTCCGCCGGTCATGTACTCGCAGCCGTGGTCGCCGACGCCCTCGACCACCGCACACGCCCCCGAGTTGCGGACCGCGAACCGCTCGCCCGCGAGCCCGCGGAAGAACGCCCGCCCACGGGTGGCGCCGTACAGGACGGTGTTGCCGACGATCATGTTGTCCTCGGCCCGGAAGCGGAAGCCCTCGGGCGGCCGGACCGATACCACCCCGCCCGACAGGCCCTTGCCGGCATAGTCGTTGGTCTCGCCGCGGAGCGAGAACGTCACGCCCGGGGCCAACCAGGCCGCGAAGCTCTGGCCGGCCGAGCCGCTGAAGGCAATCTCGATCGTGCCCTCGTCGAGCCCGGCGGCTCCGTGCCGGCGCGCGATCTCACCGGAGAGGATCCCGCCGACGGTCCGGTTCACGTTCCGCACCGGGATCGGCCCGAGCTTGACCGGCTCGCGCCGCTCGAGCGCCGGCGCGCATCGGCGCACGAGCTCCCAATCCAAGGCGTCGTCGAGCACCGGCTGCTGGGCGCGCGTCCGGCGGCGGGGCGTCCCGGGCGGCAGATCCGGCGAGTCGAGCACCATCGAGAGGTCGACCCGGCTGGCCTTCCAGTGGTCGAGCGCGCGCTCTGTGTCGAGCAGCTCGGACCGCCCGATCATGTCCTCGAACCGCCGGATTCCGAGCGAGGCCATGATCTCCCGGACCTCCTCGGCCACCAGCATCAGATAGTTGACGACTTGCTCGGGTGTTCCGCGGAACCGCTTGCGCAGCTCGGGATCCTGGGTGGCGATCCCGACCGGACAGGTATTCAGGTGGCAGACGCGCATCATGATGCAGCCCATCGCGATCAGCGGCGCGGTCGAGAACCCGAACTCATCGGCGCCGAGCAGCGCCGCCACGATCACGTCCCGGCCGGTCCGCATCCCCCCGTCGACCTCGACGGTGATCCGCGTCCGGAGGTCGTTCAACAGCAGCGTCTGCTGGGTCTCGGCCAGCCCGATCTCCCACGGCACGCCGGCGCCCTGGACAGAGGACTGCGGCGAGGCGCCGGTGCCGCCGTCGTGCCCGGCGATCGTGACGTGATCGGCGTTCGCCTTGGCGACCCCCGCCGCGACCGTCCCGACCCCGACCTCGGACACCAGCTTGACCGATACCGACGAGGTCGGGTTGGCGCACCGCAGGTCGTAGATCAGCTGCTTGAGATCCTCGATCGAGTAGATGTCGTGGTGCGGGGGCGGCGAGATCAGGCCGACGCCGGGCGTCGAGTTCCGCAGCCACGCGATGTAGTCGTCGACCTTGTGGCCGGGGAGCTGCCCGCCCTCGCCGGGCTTCGCGCCCTGGGCCATCTTGATCTGGAGCTGGTCGCAGTTGACCAGGTAGTGGACCGTCACGCCGAACCGGCCCGAGGCGACCTGCTTGATCGCCGAGCGGCGCAGATCCCCGTTCGCGTCAGGCTCATAGCGCGCGGCGTCCTCTCCCCCTTCGCCCGTGTTCGAGCGAGCTCCGATCCGGTTCATCGCGATCGCGAGCGTCTCGTGGGCCTCGCGCCCCAGCGCGCCCAGTGACATCGCCCCGGTCGTGAACCGCTTGACGACCTGAGCGGCCGGCTCGACCTCCTCGAGCGGCACCGGCTCGTCCGCGAGACGCAGCGTCATCAGCCCGCGGAGCAGCGCATGCCGCACCGACTCCTCGTTGGCCATCCGCGCGAACTCCGCGTACGTCTTGCGCGGATCCCCGTCCCCGTTCCGCGAGGGGTGGGCGGGCTCCCTTACCGCATGCTGAAGATTGGCGATCGTGTCCGGGTTCCACACGTGGAGCTCACCGTGTCGCCGCCACTGGAGGACGCCGCCGACCGGGAGCACCTCGCGGTCGGTGCGCGGATACGCGCGGAAGTGGCGCTCGATCGCCTCCTGCGCGAGCTGCTCGAGCCCGACGCCGCCGATCCGCGAGGCCGTGCCCGTGAAGTGCTTGTCGATCAAGGCCGGCTCGAGCCCGACGGCCTCGAAGATCTGCGCGCCGCAGTACGACTGGATCGTCGAGATCCCCATCTTCGAAATCGTCTTCATGAGGCCCTTGCCGATCGCCTTGACGATCCGCATCTCGGCCTCCTCGCGCGAGAGGTCCTCGGGCAGTAGCGAGCGGTCGGCCAGCTCGTCGAGCGACTCGAACATCACGTACGGGTTGATCGCAGCGGCGCCATAGCCGATCAATGTCGCCATGTGGTGGATGTCGCGCGGCTCGCCCGACTCGATCACGAGCCCGGTACGCAGCCGCGTCCCGCGCCGCACCAGATGGTGGTGGACCGCGGCGACCGCGAGCAGCGAGGGCATCGCGACACGCTCGGCGCCGAGGTTGCGGTCGGACAGGATCAGGATGTTCGCGCCGTTGTCGACGTAGCGGGCGGCCTCCTCGCACAGCGCCTCGAGCCGGAGCTCCATCCCCTCGTGGCCTTGCTCGATCGGCCAGGTGATGTCGAGCGTGGCCGCGTCGAAGATCTCGTGCGAGACCTGGCGGAGCTTCTCGAGCTCGTGGTTGCGCAAGATCGGCTGGTCCATCACGAGCTGGTGGGCCTGCTCGGGGTTCTCGGAGAGCAGGTTGACCTCGGCGCCGACGCCGGCCTGGAGCGACATCACCACGTTCTCGCGGATCGGATCGATCGGCGGGTTCGTGACCTGCGCGAACAGCTGCTTGAAGTACGCGAACAGCGGCGGCTGGCGGTCGGACATGACCGCGAGCGCGGCATCGTTGCCCATGCTCGCAACCGGCTCCTCGCCCTTCGTCGCCATCGGCGCGATGATCATCCGCAGGTCCTCCTGCGAGTAGCCGAAGGCGAGCTGCTTGGAGCGCAGCGGCTCGATCCGAGGCGTGCGCGGGTCGCGCTCGGGGAGGTCGTCGATGTGGACGACCGAGCGCTCGTACCACTCGCCGTAGGGGCGCTTGCGGGCGACCCGGCGCTTGACGTCCTCGTCCTCGACGATCTTCCCTTCCTCGAGGTCGACCAGGAACACCTTGCCGGGCGCGAGGCGGCCCTTGCGCTGGACGTGCTCGGGGGCGACGGTCATCACGCCGGTCTCGGAGGCGAGCACCACGTAGCCCTCGGTGTCCTGGATCCAGCGTCCCGGCCTCAGCCCGTTGCGGTCGAGCACCGCCCCGGCGACGCGGCCGTCGGTGAACACGACCGCCGCGGGCCCGTCCCAAGGCTCCATCAGGCACGAGTGGAAGTCGTAGAAGCCCTTCACGTCGGGGTCGAGATCGCGACGGGTCCGGTACGCCTCGGGCACCATCATCATCACCGCGTGGGGAATGCTTCGCCCGCTCAGGACGAGCAGCTCGAGCACGTTGTCGAAGACCGCCGAGTCAGAGCCGCCCTCGCGCACGACCGGGATGACCTTCTGGAGGTCGTCGCCGAACAGCTCGGAGGCCAGCTGCGACTCGCGAGCGCGCATCCAGTTGACGTTGCCGCGCAGCGTGTTGACCTCGCCGTTGTGGGCGATCATCCGGTACGGATGGGCGAGCTCCCAGCTCGGGAAGGTGTTGGTCGAGAACCGCGAGTGGACGAGCGCGAGGCGCGAGGCCACGCGCGGGTCCCGCAGATCGGTGAAATAGCGCGGCAGCTGCGGCGCGGTCAGCATCCCCTTGTAGATCATCGTGCGGCTCGAGAAGCTCGGGAGCGCCAGGTCGCGGCCGGCGGCGCGCTCGATCACACGGCGGATCACGTACAGCTTGCGCTCGAACTCGTGCTGGTCTGAGATCTTGTCCGACGCCGCAATCAGCACCTGGCGGATCACCGGCGCCGAAAGCTGTGCGGTCTCCCCGACGTGGCGCTCGTCGACGGGCACGTCGCGCCACCAGATCGCCCGTTGCCCTTCGGCCTCGATCGTGTCCTCGATCAGCTGCTCGAGCACGACGCGGCGCTCCTCGTCCTGCGGCAGGTAGCACACGCCGACCCCGTACCGGCCGGGCGGCGGGAGCTCGACGCCCGCGACCGCGGCCCTCAGGAAGCCGTCGGGGATCTGGAGGAGGATCCCGGCGCCGTCGCCCGTATTCGGGTCCGCGCCCTCGGCACCCCGGTGCTCCAGATTTTCCAGCGCATCCAGGGCTTTTTCGACGACGGCATGGCTCGCCTCACCCCACAGCTTCGCGACGAGCGCGATGCCACAGCCATCGTGCTCGTTGGCGGGGTCGTAGAGGCCAGTGGCCCCTGGCGGAGCGATACGTCGGTGCATAGAGGAGGGTTGGGGCGGAACACAGACAGGTGCAGACTGGACGCCGAAGCGTACCAGCGGGTGTTAGCGGGTCGTTACGGTCGGGTGAATGGGCCTCGCTCCGCTCGGCGTCCCCGGGGCCATATACCCCGTCCTGTCAGGGGTCGCGCATCCCACCGGAGAATCGGGCGGCGCCGGGCCCTTTACCCGCCGGCGCCTGCCCCTCCCTGGACCGGTGCCCTTCTATGTCTTGGCTTTGGCTTTTCCTCGCGTCTTGCCGTCGCCGTCCGTGGATTTTGCCGGTTCGCGCCGTCGGCGGGGTTTTGGTGGCGCCTCGTCCTCGTCGCCGCTGCGGACGGCGGCCAGGCTGGCCTCGAGTGCGGCCATCAGATCGGGCGCGGCCTC
>Ga0335073_10003666_pt1 | contig 21429 bp, 12 predicted proteins | sample Lox_Sample_22_FD_207093 | JGI IMG/M metagenome (GOLD analysis project Ga0335073, IMG submission 207093) | Soil microbial communities from Loxahatchee National Wildlife Refuge, Florida, United States - Lox_Sample_2.2 | ecosystem: Environmental > Terrestrial > Soil > Wetlands | place: USA...
AAGAGCGGACAGGAAGTCCCGATCAAGGCGACCGTGCTGGCGATGGCAGAGCCAGCGCTGATGACGTCGGATGCCAGCGGCGGTGGTGGGGGAGCTGCCGGAGGCGGAATGCCAGCCGGCGGCATGGAGCCCAGCAGCGGCGGAGGGGGCGGTTCGACCGGCGGCGGTGGTGCGCGCGGGGCTGGCGGAAGCAGCGGGAGTTCGGGATCGTCGGTTCCGACGCAGCAGCCGCCAGGCATGGCCGATGCCGGCGGCGGATCCGGTGATTCGGGGCAGCAGCAACCTGCCGGCAACAGCAATGTGCCTGGCGTGAAGCTGACGAGCGACATCCACCAGCACAATTCCGCGACGTTCTCGTCGAAGGGAAAGAACGTGCACGTGCCTGACGGGACTCTGATGGCGATGGCGATCGGGATCGTTCCCGCGGGTGCGCAGGTGCAGTGAGAACCGCGAGAAACCGTTAGCGAAAGACTGTCAGCATACTGTCAGCAGGAAGCCGTCGGCAATGTGCCAGAGGGGAGGAATTTCCCCTCAGCACATTGCTGACCGCCTGGTGCCTGGCGCTATTCGTAGCGGAGAGATTCGATTGGATCGAGAGCGGCGGCGCGTTTGGCAGGCAGGGTGCCGAAGATGACGCCGACGATGCAGGAAGCGGCGAGACCGATCACGGCCGACCATCCGGAAACCGGCACGCGGTAACTGGTGAGGAAGCGCACCGACCAGGGAATGCCGAGGCCGATGACCGCGCCGAGGATGCCGCCGAAGAGGGAGACGAAGACCGCTTCCATGAGGAACTGCAGCTTGATTTCGCGCGCGGTGGCGCCGAGGGCCTTGCGGATGCCGATCTCGCGCGTGCGGGCGCGGACCGTGGCCAGCATGATGTTCATGATGCCGACGCCGCCGACAGCGAGCGTGACGCCGGCCACAAGAATGAGCATGATGGTGAGCGCGTTGACCACGGTGCCGGCGAGAGTGATGAGCGCGGTCATCGTCTGCGTCGTGTAAACGGAATTCGGCTGGTGGCGGCCGGAACTGTGCACGGCTGCGACGATCTGTTTCGCGGCGGTTTCCACGTCGCCGGAGTCGCGGATGGAGAAGTACATCTCCTTCACGTTGTCAGTACCGGTGAAATAACGCGCGACGGTGTAAGGGACGAGGATGGTCTGGTCGGCGATTTCCGTTTCGCCGAAGGTTTCGACTTTCTCCTTGAAAACTCCGACGATCGTGAAGGGAATGCCGCTGATCTGAAAGGACTGGCCGATGGCCGAGTCGGTGCTGCCGAACATGGCGCGGGCCAGGGGCGCTGTTATGTCGGCGACCTTGGCGTGGGTGGCCTCATCTTCATCGTCGAAGAACCGGCCAGAGAGCGAGACGAGATTGCGGACGTGAACGTACTGGGGTTCGACGCCGAGCACCAGAATCAGGTGGGTGCTCCCGGCAATGCTGATGTTTTGCCGCATCTCGAGAACCACAGAGGACTCGGAGACGGCGGGAACGACCTGATCGATGTAGCGCTCATCATCCCAGGTGAGGAAGTCGCTTTGCGTGGTGGTGACGGCGCCGGAGCCGCCGCCGGCGTATTCGAGATAAACGAGATTGGTACCGATGCCCTGGATTTCGCTGAGGATGTACTGGCGACCCGTGGCGGAGATCGCGACCACGAGGATAAGCGAGGCGGTGCCGATGCCCATACCCAGGGCGGTGAGCATGAAACGAACTTTGGCGGTGCGGAAGCTGTCGATGGCCAGCCGCGCAATCTCGCTGAGCATGATGGTCTGGCGCGCGGTGGCGAGCGTGCGCTCAAACGAGAGACGGTGGTGATGCGCGGGATCCTGAGCCATCTGGTTAACAGGATGGCACAAGCGGGGTTCGGGATACTTTCATTACGCCAACTGCAGCGACCAGCGCAGGGGTTTGCCTGGTACGCTGGCGCCGTTGAGTTCGACGACGCCTGTGGTGGAGTGCTTCGGCGCAGCGGGTAATCCGTTGACCGTGGATGTGACGGCGCGCTCGGCGAGTTCGGCGGGGAATTCGATGCGGATCGTCCATGAGCCTGGTCGAGAGGGCGCGTACCAGCCTTCAAAATGAGCCTCCGCACGACGCCTGACGCCGACGAGGGGTGACTCAAACCGGTAGGCCCGCTCGGGCAATGTGAGACGCAGGCTGAGGCCTTCCGGGATGAAGTTGATGCCGAGCAATTTCGTTGCGGAGTAAAGAAAGCAGGCGTGGGAGTGGAGGTTGAGGACGGGGAAGTCGTCGCCCTTGAAAGACGGATCGCCGGTGGCGCCTGGTGTTTTGCTGAAGGGCGCGTTGTATGAGTCGGAGCCGCTCCAGATGCCGTACCAGATATCGGGATAGGCTTCGGCGTGAGCAGCGAAGGAATTGCGCATCCACTCATCCCACGCCATCGCGGGGTCGACGCCGGCGAGGGCCCAGACGAGGGTTTGGTTGAGCGAGGGCCAGATGCCGCCGCGAACGACGGTGCCTGCGCCAAACATTCCGGGCTTGGTAAGGTCCGGACCCTGATTCATCTGCGTGGCACCGAGGGGGCCGAGGCGCAGCTCCTTGTTGATCGTGGCCACGAGGGCGCGGGTCTGCTCAGGCGTGGTGACGCCGCCCAGGATCGCCCAGGGTTGCGGCTCGATCCAAAGAGTGTCTTCGCCGAGCCAGCCGAGAGTGGGGCCAAGCCAGCAGCGGCGCAGCCATTTGCCGGTCCACTGGGAACGGGCGGCGACGCGATGCTTGTCGGCGGCCTGGTGCAACTGTGATTCGAAGCCGGCATTGGGGGCAGCATAGCGGAGCAGGCGCGCGTAGTTTTCAAAGACCCAGGCGGACATTGCGGAGTTCAGTACGCTTTCGCCCTGGGCGGTGGCTTCTTCGAGATGAGAGCCGGCCCAGGTGCCGAGGAGACCGTCGTTCCAGTCGTCGGAAAGCATACGGCAAACGCCATGCTGGCCGAAGCCGACATCGTTCATCTGGTGATGGAAACAGCGGGCGAGAAGATTGGCGACTGTATCGGTGCGGCCGGGTGGGTTACTGTAGTGCGCGGTGATTGTCTCGCTGAGGAAATCGATGTCGCGCGTGGCGAGGATGTATTCACTGACCGCCCAGATGAGCCAGAGGGGCAGGTCGCTGCCGTTGTCGGAAACCATGGGCGCGATGACGCCGTGGCCGGTGAGTCCGTAGGGGACGGAGCCGTTGTCGCGGACTTCGCTGAGCGTGTAGCGCAGAACGCTCTTGACGATCGAGGGGTCAGTGAAGAGAAACGGCAGACTATGTTGCAGTGGATCGCGGGCCGCGCCCTGGAATCCCATGACGTACTGGTAGTAGCCGTTCTGATTAAGGATGTGCTGGCCGAAATAGTCGTCAAGGGTGAGGCTCGAGCGCAGGCAGTAGTAGTTCCAGAAGGTCTCGCGTCGCACCCAGTCCGTGCTGTCGACCGCAAAGATGGGGGCGGAGCGCTCCCACGCTTTGTGGGAATCGGCGAGTGATGTGGTGGCACGGGATCTGTAACGGTCGACGAGTGAATTGAGGTCGAAGCCGTTGGGCAGATAACCGTAGAGAAAGTACAGAGTCTTCGACTCGCCGGGGCCGAGCGCAAACGAGCGCTCGAGCAGCAGTGCTGTGCCTGATCCATTGGAATCGAGCTTTCCGTCGAGGGGATGAGCGAGGCCATCGGGATGGGCGGGTCCGCCAGAACCAAAGAAGGCTGCTCCGTCGGTGGCGTACGCGCCTGCCGGGGCGTCGAGCGAGACGAGAAAGGTCGCCGGTGCGTCATGACCATCGAACCATTCGTCCGGCGGCGGGTCCTGCACCGGCGAGATGAAGCCGTTTGGATGAGCGCTGAGCGAATCGCGCATGCGCTGCCAGATTGCGTCTTCCTGCGGCGTGCGGCCGGTGAAGTGACGGTGCTCGAGAAGACCGCCGCTATCGGCTTCGACACGATGCGTGGCGCGTGCTCCAGCCCGGCGGCGCAGTTCGGGCGGCGTGCCGATGCGCGACCACGAGACGATGAAATCGCGGAAGGAGAACTCCTGGGTTTGGCAGCCCCAGTATTCGATCCAGCGCAGCGATGCAGGTCCGGAACCGAGATTCTGAATCGTGACCTGGGAGAGGAGAACGGGGTCGTCGCCGAAGGGCGCGGAGATGATCTGATCGACGGAATATGTCTTGCTCCAGACTTTTTTGCGGAAGTAGCCGATGCCGAAGTGGCGCTCGAACCAGGGTGTTCCGCCGGCGTACCAGGTGCTGATGGTCTCGTTGCCGTCGGTGAGCCAGCCGAGGCCGCCAGCGTACTGGTGATTGTCGGGGTCGAAGTCGTTGAGGAAGCGCGGCGCGCCTTCGTCCTGGCGAACGCGGACGGATCCGTTATTGGAGGCGAGGGCGACGATGCGATCGTTGCCGACCTGATGGATGTGCTCGGTGGGGCCGAGGACACCGCGCGGTGTTACGGCGGTGTGCGCTGCGGGATCCTTCGTCTGGTCGCAGGTGTACAGATACGCGGGCAAGCCCCACTGGTCGGTGACCCAGATTCCGAATTGGCCCGAGCCATGGGGACGAGGCTTGAGGTCGCCGGTGGAATGCGTTGTGGAAGGCTGTGCGGCGGTCGAGGCGTTCTGCGGAGGCGCCAGCATTCCGAAGGCGTGGGGGGCCGCGAGGGCCGAACCCAAAGAGGTGAGGACAAAGCGTCTGCGATCCATGATGGTTGAGCGCATCCAGTATCCAGCGGAGAAGGCAGCACGTCCAGAGCGAGGAACAGTAAAATAGCCCGAGCCTGAACAATCCCCATTTCCGGAGAACCCATGAAACTGACACTGGCTCTCACCCTGCTGGCTATGGCGATTCCCGCCTGCGCGCAAACCACAGAGAAGGATGTCCTGCTGAAGCACTGGAAGACCTCGGGCGAGTTCACGGTGGCGGTGGCCAACGCGATGCCCGCCGATGGATACGGATTCCGTCCGGTGCCAGTGGAGATGAGTTTCGGCGAACTGATGGTGCACATCGCGCTGGCCGATCGCGGAGCGTGCGCGAATGCCGGGGGAATCCAGCCGCCGGCGCTGCCGGACAAGGTGACTGGCTGGGCGAAGGACATGGAAAAAGCGGATGTGGACAAGGACACCGCGGTGCAGTTCCTGACGGACACGTTCGCGTTCTGCGCGCAGGCGATTACACAAATGCCTGAAGCGCGCATGAACACCGTGGTGGGCAATCCGGCGAGGAATCTGACGGGCGGCGAGTGGCTGTGGGCCTATTTCACGCACACGGCCCATCATCGCGGGCAGGCGGAAGTGTATCTGCGGCTGAAGGGGATCAAGCCGCCGGACTACACGTTCTAACTGGGGAAACGGGCAGAGAGGACCGTTGTCTCTGCCCGCTCACTGGGGACACCCGATTACAAAGCGACGGTGACGGCTTTGACTTCGGTGTAGTTATGAAGGACTTCCTCGCCCATTTCGCGGCCCCAGCCGGACTGCTTGTATCCGCCAAAGGGGAGCGAAGCGTCGAAGACGTTGTGGCAGTTGACCCACACCGTGCCGGCGCGCAGCGAGCGCGCGACCTTGTGGGCGAGCGAGAGATTCTGCGTCCAGACCGACGCGGCGAGGCCGTACACGGTGTCGTTGGCGCGCTTCACGATGCGATCGACATCCTCATCGGAGAAGGGAACGGCGCAGACGACGGGGCCGAAGATCTCCTCCTGCACGACCTTCATGCGCGGATTGGTGTCGGTGAGCACGGTGGGGCGGACAAAGTAGCCGCGATCGAAGCCGCAGACCGGTCCGCCGGCGGCGACTCTGGCGCCATCCTGAATGCCCGACTCGATGTAGCCGACGACCTTCTGGTACTGCTCGTCGCTGACGAGCGGACCCATCTGGCAGGCGGGATCGAGGCCGGGGGCGAGCTGGATTTTCTCGGCCACGTGGCTGACGCCCTCGACGACCTTATCGAATACCTTTTCGTGAATGTAGAGGCGCGAGCCGGCGCAGCAGCATTGTCCGTGGTTGAAGAAAATGGCGCTGGCGGTGCCGGAGACGGCATGCGGCAGGTCGGCATCGGGAAAGACGATGGCCGGCGATTTGCCGCCGAGCTCGAGCGTGACCTTTTTCAGATTGCCGGCAGCGGCTTTCACGATGAGCTTGCCGACTTCGGTTGAGCCGGTGAAGGCCACCTTGTCGACGAGGTCGTGTTTGGCCAGCGGCGCGCCCGCGCCTTCGCCATAGCCGGTGAGGACGTTGACGACGCCTGGAGGAAATCCTGCTTCGTCGATGAGCTGCGCGAGGCGGAGGCCGGAGAGGGGCGTCTGCTCCGCGAGCTTGAGGACGATGGTGCAGCCGCAGGCCAGCGCGGGAGCGAGCTTCCACGCCGCCATGAGCAGGGGAAAGTTCCACGGAATGATCTGCGCGACGACGCCGATGGGTTCGCGCGTGGTGTAGGAGTGGAAGTCGTATCCGGCGGAAAGCGGCAGCGTGGAGCCGGAGATCTTGGTGGCCCAGCCGGCCATGTAGCGGAACATGTCGGCGGTCAGCGGCACGTCGGCGACGCGCGCGACGGAGAAAGGCTTGCCGTTGTCGAGAGATTCGAGTTCAGCGAACTCGTCGTTGTGCTGTTCAATCAGGTCGGCGAGCCTCCACAGCAGCCGGCCGCGCGCCGAGGGAGACAGGCGCGCCCACTGGCTGTCGTCGAAAGCGCGGCGCGCTGCCAGCACCGCTCGATTGACGTCTTCTTCTTCGGCTTCGGGCACGTGGGTCAGGACATCGCCCGTGGCGGGATTGTAGACGGGGAAGGTCTTGCCGGAGGCTGCATGGACGAAGCGGCCGTCGACATACATCATGTGGCGGCTGGCAACGAATTCAGCGGTAGTGCCGCTGACGCGGGGGTCGAGAGTGAGGGTAGCCATAGGTTGACCTCGGGGTGCAACCGGTCACGAACGGGCGCGAGCCCGGCATCCCGGAGAACTCAGGAGACCTCGCGCATCCGGGAGCGCCGCATGCCGGATTTTGCACGCAAGCACACTACCACCGCGGGTTGTGCGTTGGCGAGAGGGGCAGGACCGGAGGAATGACGGATGCGGAATTGACGTCGACGCGCAGCGGTCAATCGCTCCGCGTGGCGCGAGCAGATTGCACAGTTTTCGTGGCAGCCGCCGTGCAGATGTTCAGGAATGAGGCGTGCGGTCGGGGACGTGTACCGCGTTCGGGGCCGTCATAACCGCGGGCTTGCTCGCCGGCGAAGGCCGCTCGGGTGGGAAGTGAACCGTCACCGCCGAGCCTGAATACAGCACGCTTCTGCCGGTAGTGACTGCCTCGCCCACGCCACGCCGGGGTCGAACCAGCACAACCTGAAAGACCCGGGCAGAGAGCATCCCGGTGAACTGCCCCTGACGCGCGCCGATGGTTAGCGAGCGCGTGGCGTCGTCCCAGTGGAAGGGAATCCAGGCGTAAGCGCCCTTCTCGTAGTCGTACGTCGTTCCGTCGTCTTCATAAAGGCGGAAATCGCCATCGTTTCCTGAATAGACGCGCAGTTCGATGGGGTCCGCCGGTTTTTGACTCGAATATTCGACCTCAGGGCCCATGGGAAGAATGCTGCCGGCGCGGACGTAGATCGGCATCGTAGCCAGCGGTGTTGCGCGGCGGAGGGTCTGGCCGCCGTGGGTGCGCTCGCCGGTCCAGAAGTCGTACCAGTCTGTGCCGTAGGGCAGATAGATGCTGCGTGCATCGACGCCGGCCTGCGTGACAGGCGCTGCGAGCAGCGCGGGGCCCAGCATGAATTCGTTATTGGCATCGAGAGCCGAGCCGTCGGTGCGGAAGTCGAAGGCCAGAGCGCGCATGGGCGTGTAGCCGTCGAAGGTGGTTCTGGCTGCCAGGGTGTAGATATATGGAAGCAGCCGGTAACGCAGGCGGTCGTAGAGAGCGAGGATCGTTTGATCCGCACCGCCGTCGGACCACAATTCGTTTTCGTTGTTCGTGCGGGTGCCGTGAACGCGGAAGACGGGGCAAAACGAGCCGTACTGAAACCAGCGGACGAACAGCTCGCGATACGACGGATTGCTGGTGTCGCCGCCGAGGAAGCCGCCGATGTCGGTGGTCCAGTAGGGGAAGCCGGAGAGGGAATAGTTGAGGCCGGCGGGGATCTCACGCCGCAACGTATCGAAATTGGTGGCGATGTCGCCCGACCAGGCCGCGGCGGCGTTACGCTGCATGCCGAGGAACGAGGATCGTGTGAGGGTGAAGACACGCTGTTGGCTGGTCGTCGCGCGCTGGCCGTCGTAGATGGCCTGGGTGGTCATGAGCGGGAAGATGTTGGCGTATTTCGATCCGTTGCCGAGCGCCGTCTTTGCCCCTTCCAGCATCGGGCCGTGCTCTTCGCCATACATGTCGCTGGGCTCGGTGGAATCCATCCAGAATGCATCGACGCCGAGGTCGTAGAGGGAACTCTTTACCTGTTGCCAGTAGAGTTGCCGCGCGGCCGGATTGAAGGCGTCGTAGAGCTGGGTTCCGGGGTAATACGGTGGGATGCGATCGACGCCGCCGGTGACGAAGAATCCGCCCTTCTGCATCGCGTCGAAGTTAGCGCTGCCCGGCTGGAAGGTCGGCCAGATGGAAACCATCAGATGCACATGCTCGTTGTGCAGGGTCTGCACCATGCTTTTGGGATTGGGAAAGCGAGGAGTGAATTCGCGGGAACCGAAGACGCTTTCCCATCCCGCATCAAGCACGATGGCGTCGAGCGGCAGACCGAGGGAACGGTAGCGCGAAGCAATGTCCTCAATTTCGGCCTGGCTGCTGTAAGCGAGCTTCGACTGCCAGAAACCGTACGCCCAGCGGGGAAAGAGCGGCGCGGTTCCAGTGAGCGTACGGTAGTTGCCGATGATGCGATCGAAGTTGGGGCCGTAGATGAAGTAATAGTCGACCGCGGAGGCGAAGTCGGACTGAATGTTGAGCTCGGGTTGGAAGCGGTTGTTCCAGCGGGTGACGGAACCGCTGTTCCAGAGCACGCCGTAGCCCTTCGACGAGAGAAAGAAGGGAACCGAGATGTTGGTGTTGTCCTGCGACAACTGCATTTCAAGATTGCGCTGGTTCAGAATGCCGTTCTGATGCTGGCCGAGGCCATAGAAGTGCTCGTCCGGAGTCAGGCCGAACCAGACTGAGGCGCGCTGCGTGGCTTCGCCTTCGGTAGTGATCGAAGTGAGCCTGCGGGGCCACGGATACGTCATCTCGCCGAGCAGCGTGCTGCCGGCGACGGTGGCAAAACGTACGGCTCCGCTGGTCTCGTCGACGGAAACGGTGAGCTCCGCGGTGAGGATATCGACGCTCTCATTGGTCTGGCGGGTGCTGAAGGGCGTCGTAGGGCAAGAGCCATCGAGGATCCACGGATTCTTAAGATCCGGCAGCGGCTTCTCCTTCGCAAACGTGACGCGCACCGCGTTCGGGGCGCAGGGCTGGATGCGGAGGACGCCATCGGCCAGCGTCAGATACGCGGCGTTGGCATCGCTGTCGACAGATTTGATCGCACGGTTGTCCTGCTGTGCGCCGGCGATCGCGGGCAAGAGCAAGAGAGTCAGCGCCAGCGCAAAAGGAATAAGGATAAGGCGACAACCGTTACCGCCTGCGCCCGCAGGACGGGTTCGACGTACTTTCATCAGGTCTCAGCTCTCCTGGCTGGTGTTGGTTTGCGAAAGCAGAAACCGCGTCGAGCCTCAGCATACGCGGAGACTCCGAGATGTCAATCACTCGGAAGAAGAGGCCAGGCGGCGCGGTGCCCGGCCCATTCCATGGCAGGTTCGAAAAAGGGGCGGCTCTGGAGGCCTGAGGAGCCGCCCCGGTTCTGACGGGTGAGCCATCAGAAGTAGAACTTCGTGGCCAGAGTCACGAGCCTGTATCCGGTCTTGAAGGCAGGAACACCGGTCGTGGTGGTGTTGGTATTGGTGGGGGAAAGATACTGCACCTGAATCGGCGTACCGCTTGAGGTGGTGCATCCGGAGCAGGTGGCGTTGGCCGTACCGATGAAGCTGAGCTGTTCATCGCTGTTATTCGCCAGGCCAAACTGGCGCAGCGGATGGTTCAGCCAGTTCGTCGCTGAAACGCGGAACTGCAGGTAGCGGCTCTCGGTGAAGTGAAAGTCCTTGTAGACGCCGAGATCAGTGTCGAAGTAGCTGGGGCCGCGCATGTACGGCATGTTGTACGAGCCCTGCTGTCCGTAGGCAGGCGCCGAGAAGCAGCTGGGATTGAAGCGCGCGTGCGCCTGCAGGTGCGAGAGCGGGTTGCAGGTGACAGCCGGAACCAGCGCGTTATAAGCGAAGGTGCCGAAGTACGTGCTGGGGCTGATGCCGACAGCTTTCAGTCCGTCGGGCATGGTGATGCTGTTGTCAGGAAGGTTAGGGTTGGCCACAGTGGGAACGGTGAGCGCGGAGGGATAGAGGGCGTTGAATGTTCCGCCGGTGAGGAGTTGCAGGTTGTATCCGCTCTGGAACGCCGTGTATCCGGAAAGCTGCCAGCCGTTGATCGCTCCACCCAGCACTTTCTGGCCGAAATTCCGGGAGTGAATGAAGGTGGGAAGCGCGTAGTTATAGGTGAGATTGAGGATGTGGGTGTGGTCGTAATAAAGGGGGCCGTAATTGGCCGCCAGGTTGAAGGGATCGAGCCCGGTCCCGTTCCCGGAACCATTGTTCGATCCGCCGTCGCGAATGCCCAGAACCTTGGAGAACGTGTAGTTGGTGAGCAGGGTAAGGCGGCCGGTCTCCTTGGTGTAACTCACCTGCAATGCGTTGTAATTCGAATAAGGAGCGTGGGTGAGGAGATAGACGTTCTGATACGCCAGCAAGGGGCGATAGTCGTTCTGATTGTAGGTCTGCGAGTAAGCCGCAGGATTGGCCTGGCAGTAGAGGCTCTGGCTGGATGCGCTGGTGGTGGAGCAGGGCGGCGGCGCCGGCGAGACATAGGTGCCGGTGATCGGATCGGGTCTGAAGATTCCGCCGATGGGAACGTTGTTGAGGTTGTAGAGATTGCTGTTGGTGCCGTCCATGAATTCCTCGTAGCTTCGATTGCCGACATACGAGACTTCGAGCAACGAATGCCACGGGATCGCCTGGGAGATCGTTACGTTCCAGTCGTTGGTGTAGGGCGCGCGACTGTCTCCCAGTTGCATGGCGTAAACGCTGGAGCCGTTTTGCGCGACACTGGAGGGCGGCGTGAAGCCGCCGACGCTGGCTACGCCGTCAAACGGCGTGGGCGTTGTGTACTGGAACGATCCGGCCGGACCGTTGCCTGCTTCTGCGGTTTCGCTGGTGGCCTGATAACGAAAAACGCCGAAGCCGGTGCGGAACACCGTCTTTCCGGTGCCGAAAACATCCCAGGCAATTGCGACACGGGGCGCGTAATAGAAGAGCGGCGTGGAAAAGCCGGAGAGAGGAATGGAGCTATCGATGGCGTGCCATTCCAAACCTGTATTGTTCGGTGCAGTCGCGGAGTTGACGTAGGTGGACGGGTCCCAGACCTGGTTGCCGTTGGTGAAATCGTTGAAGCCGTACCACTGCCCGATGTGATCGAAGCGCAAGCCGTAGTTGATGGTCAGTTGCGGGGTCGCGCGCCAGGAATCCTGCGCGTAGAAAGAGATTTGGTGATAGCCATTGTCCTGCGCCACATCCTTGTTCGCCTGCGTGTACGAATTCACGTAACCGAGCATCATGTCGGCCACATCGTTCGTCGTGGAGTTCTGGCCGTAGGGGATGAACGCGTAGGTGCCGTTGTCGGGGCTGTTGCTGTTCTGCTGGTTGGAGCTGAAGTCCCAGTAGAAACCGAGCTTAACCGTGTGCGCGCCAAAGACCTGCGTGTAGTTGTCGTAGACCGCCGGCACCTGCTTGATGCCACCGAAACTGCCCGCACCGAGCGGGGCCGAAGGCGAGGTCATGGGGTAGTAGTTGATGCTGGCCAGCGCTTCGCTGCAGCAGTAATCCGGCTCGAAGTTCGGAATCTGCGTCGTCGTGTTGCCGAAGAGGCCGTTTGCGTTGAAGTTGTTCGTCGAGCGCGAGACCTTGCTCGGATCAGCGAGCTTGTACGGATTCACGAAATGGGACCAGCTGAAGACGACTTCGTTGGTGATTTTCGCGCTGAAGACGTGGGTGAAGTTCGTGTTGATGACGTAGGTCGTCGTGTTCGACGCGCCTGGCGAAGGGTAGGGAAGCGTGTTCGGCGTGGCCCACCAGATGGAGATGGGCGCCAGATCGCTTTCCTTCTGGTAAGTGTAGGACCCGGACAGTTTGGTGTTATCGCTGATGGCGTAGTCGAGTTTGCCTGAACCCTCCCAGCGATTCTGGGGAAGATTATTCACGTAGTGGTAGTTGGTGTACCCATTGTTGGGCCCGGGCGTCTGATTGGTGGCGGGGTAGAGCTTGAGGATGCCGACCATGTTGGGGTCCATGTCCGAAGTCGGGAAAGAGGTCGAAGTACCGCCGGCCGGCACATTCTTGGTGAGCTGGTTGTAAAAATTCGGCCAGGTGGTCATTGCAGCGGCAGGGATGCCTGGGTTGCTGAAGTCGCCGGAAAGCTGAGCGGCATTCGGCACGTTGTAGTTGACGATCTGCCCCGCCGGATGCTGGAGCATGTATTCGTATCCGCCCCAGAAGAACAGCTTGTCGCTGTGGTGGTTGAGGAACCGCACCGGGCCGCCGATATTGCCGCCTATGTAGTAGAACGATTCACCGGCGTTGGTGCCGCCTTCGGCCTTGGTGAAGGCGTCGACCGTATCGAGAACGGAGTTGTGCGAGTACAGGTAAGCTTCGCCGTGGAACTCCTGGCTGCCGCTGCGGCTGAAAGCTTCGAAGATGGCCGGTCCCTTGGCATATTCGGCGCTGTAGTCGGCGGAGAGGAATTTGATGTTGCCCACCATGTCGGGGTTGATATTGGCGATCTGCGTGCCGAAATTGCCCGGATCCACGAGATCGGCGCCGTCGAGCATGTAGGCCATGGTGCCGTTGGGCTGCGTGCCGTTGGAAGAGTAGTCGCCGACGGGGCCGTTGTTCGAGCCAACCTTCACGTCGTTGTTGGCGAAGGTCTGAGAAGCGCCACCGGCATTATTGTTCAGCGCCATGCCGGGCATCGCCTTGAGCAGTTCGCCTGCGTCGCGCCCGGCGAGCGGAAAATTGTCGATCATTTTTTGGTCGATCGTGGTGCTGATCTCCCCGGTGTCGGTAGGAACGACGTCAGCGCCCCCTCCGACCACATGCACGGTGCTGGAAACGCTGGCGACCTTCAGGCGGATGTTGGGGATGTCGCGGGTGTCGCCTGTCGCCATGGCAATGCCGTCTTCCTGCCAGGGTCCAAAGCCCGTGGCCTCAACCTTGAGCGAATAGGTGGCGGGCTGCACGGCGGTGATGACCCATCGGCCGGCCGCGTCGCTGGTGGTCACACGGACATCTCCGCTGCCCATGTTGGTGAGCGTGATGCTGGCTCCGGGCACGACGCTGCCGGAAGCGTCGGTGACGGCTCCGCTGAGCGTGCCTGTAAGCTGCTGTGCCTGCGCGCAAGGCGGGAGCCCGGCGAAGAGCGCCAGGAAGATACTCGCGAGGATAAAGACGGGAGTGAGGATGCTAAAGCCGAGTCGCTGCTGCCTGTACATCACTATGCCTCCAGAAGCAAAAATGGACGGACCAGGGGCCGTGATTTCCTACGTTCCCTGCTGCGGCGTCTGCGGCCTTGTTCCTGTGGGTAGCCGCGCCGCTCAAACCATTTACTTGATGCTTGCGGAGAAACGTCCGACAAGGCCAGGTACGGTACCGTACCTGGATTTAGGCTCGGAAACCGTTTACTATTGGAGAATTAGCGCGGGAGGTACTGCACGCCGCATGGGAAGTCTGAAAAGGTCAGAGGACGACCGCATTCACCTCTTGCATGGCGCAGATCCTGGTTTTTCCACGGAATCGCCGGTCGGCGAGCGACGAATCCTTCAGGTGCGGCAGGCGCTGGACGAGATTTTGCGCAGCACTCCGTTCCGCGCCAGCGCGCAATGCCAGAGGCTGTTGACCTACCTGGTCGATCACAGCCTCGCCGGTCAATACGAACTGCTGCGAGAGCGGGTGATTGGGGTTGAAGTGTTCGGGCGCGAACCCGATTACGACGCCGCCAATGATCCGGTAGTGCGGGCGCGGGTCGCCGAAGTGCGAAAGAGGCTCGCTCAGTATTATCTGAGCGCGCCGTCCTCTCCGTGGCCCGTCCGGATCGAGATCCCGTCGGGTCATTACCGCGCGCGCTTCGATCACGCGGAGCCGGAACTGTTGCCGTCTGCTCCGGAAAGCCGTGAAGCTGAGGGTGAAATTTCTGAGATTGAATCGATCGCGCCGGCTGCGCCGGTCAGTCCGCCCGTCGTGGTCGCGCCTCCCGCAGCGCCGGCGTCTCATCCGATGGGGTGGTTGCGACCGCTCTTCATGCTGGGTTGCCTCGTTCTGGTTGCGCTGGCGGCAACGCTGATATTTCGTTCGGTGAGCGCGCGGAGATCCGATGCGTTCAACCAATTTTGGGCGCCAACCATGAAGAACTCCATGCCGGTGATCCTCTATACAGGCACCAATGTGATTTACCGGTTCACGCCGGAGTTTCTGGACCGGTATCGGCGAGCCCACCATTTGCCCAACGACGGTCCCGAGTTTGCGCTCAACCTGAACGCAGCGGGACCGATCGAACCCCAGGATCTTCTGGCCTCGACCAACGCCTACCTCACCGTTGGCGATGTCACAGCCGTTACGGCGATTACTTCGATGCTGGCGAAGCGTGGGAAACCGTATCAGCTGCGCTATGCGGGCGACATTTCGCCTGGAGACGTGCACTCGGCGCCCACGGTCCTGATTGGCGCGTTCAACAATCCATGGACCCTTTCGGTGACCGATCCCCTTCGTTTTGTCTTTGCCGGAGGCGACATGATCCGGGATAAACAAACCAACCGAACCTGGATCGTGCGCGTAAAACCGGACCGATCCACCACGGATGACTACGCGATCGTCTCCCGATTGCTGAGCCCCGATGGACGCGACACGATCATGACCGCTGCCGGAATTGGCCAATATGGAACGCAGGCGGCCAGCGAGTTTCTCAGCAACCCGGCAAAGATCGCCGATTTCGCCCGCACAGCACCTGCGGGGTGGGCGAAAAAGAACCTCCAGATCGTCATGCACATTCGGGTGGTTGACGACGCTCCAGGCTCCGTGGACATCGTTTCTGCTTATAGCTGGTGATCCGAGCAATGGACTCGCGAGCCAGCGGATACTCGGGGGCCACCTGACGCCTCCGATCTTGGCGCATCCCCAGGGGCTACAGGTCAGGATTTATCCAAATCGTCAACGCAGTAATAATATGGACAATCAATGGTAACTTGCGGTTACCATAGTTACTCCTTGGACTCCCAATTCGGGATAGCATCCAACATGTAGTCTGCGTCCCGCACTGTACCCCAGCGCTGGCAGGGACCCGAAGCGGCCAGGAATAAAGGAAGGCAGGAGAGCGAGACAGCAAAGCACTCCTGCTATTTGCCGATCATGAAATTTTGTTAGACACCTTTAATTTTTTTCTGGTCCTGCCGATATCACACGCGAGACGCAATTCAGACGGGAGAAACTCCCATGTGTGCTCGCGGGAACATAGTCGTTTACCGGTGTGCCGTTCTGGGAGCGATGGTGCTTTTTCTGTCGCCGCTGGCCCGGAGTCAGTGGGACGCACGGCCTCCGGGCCGACTTGCCGGGCTGACATCCTCACCGGTGGCGATTCCGCTGGTGGCGACGCTGGAATCTCTATCCGTTAGCGCGCTGCCGGTTGCTTCGCCCGTCTCCGAGTTGAGCGCCAGCGGTGCCCGGGCTCTGACCGTGACCACGGCCTGGACCATTCGCGCGAACTGCACGACGGTGCGCCTTTCCGGTTCCTCGGGCCAGTTCACCGCATTCGAACGCGACCCACTTTCTGTGTCCCATCCGCAGCCATTCAAGGTTCAGGCATCCGCGGCAAGTCCCACTTTATCGTCATATGAGACAGACTGGCCCGGCATCGCGCAGCCAGTGGGCGCTACCGGCCGGCCTGGAAGCCGCCAGGATAACGTCGAGTTCACTATTGGCAGAAAGGATAAGGTCGACTCGCCGCCGCAACCCGCGGCGGTCTATGTTTTCGCTCAGGCGCTATAGACGGTCTCCGGCCGTCGTGTGAGAAGAAGGCGCACCGATACTGCTCGTAAGGGATCAGGCGTCGCGCGGCGTCGCGCTTTCCCGCATGGAAAGAGGTGATATTCGCCGAACTATTACTAAATCGTTTATTGGTACGTAGGTAACTATTGCTTTTGTCCTGCAACTCCTGTCTCTACAACTCGTTGCACGGATGAGTTACCTCTGTACCATCTTTGTGTCAGTGAATTACAGGCAACGCAGGTGTACGGTCTTCTCAGCCTGGCATACTTAATGCAGCCGTTCAGGAATTCGCTTCGGGGCTTCGGTTCAATGCCAGAAATTTTGCTGAGGAGACCTTACAAGAATGTCGCGTCTTTCGAAAATTATGATTGCCGGGCTGTTCATGGGCCTGGGCTTGTTCGTGCTGTCGGGCTCTGCAGCCCAAGGCCAGTTAAACTCCAACACGGCCACGGTGACCCTCCAGGCCACGCTGGGTGAGTCGTTGACCGTCACCGCGGCTCCGACCTCGGGCACCAATGTGACCTTCGCGCTCGTTTCCGGCGGCACGGCCACGGGCAGCGCCCCGGTCGCAATGACCACCAGCTGGGTGATGAAGAGCAGCCGCGCCTCCGTAACCATGACCGGCTACTTCACCAGCGCAACACAGGCATTGGCCGGCACCGGCTCTTCGCCCTCCTACATTCCCACTTCTGAGATTCTGGGACAGGTGACCACGGGTGCGCCGACCTCGTTCACGGCCTTCACACAGACGCCTGGGACCGGAGCTCTCGGGACCGCGGGTGCCAGCCTGGTTCTGTTCACGCAGGCCATCAGCGGCACCAACCGCGCTTCCAGCCGCAGCGACAACCTGAACCTGGAGATCAACCTGACGAGTCAGCCACAGTTGCCCGCCGACACCTACACGGGCACCCTGAACCTGCAGGCGCAGGCTCTCTAAGCCCCTAAGCAGCGCCTTCCCCATCGGGAGGGCGCTGCTCCTCGGTTTCCGGAGGCATTCGTCGTGCTGCAAAAAATTCTGGGTGTCGCGCTTCTGCTCAGCGGATGCTGTGCGTGCGCGCAGACAGTCTCGCCCGTCATCGTCGAGTACAAAGTCAAGGCATCCGGGCGGATTGCCTATACCAACAACACGATGCTGCCGATGGCTGTCGTGCTGGAGCCGAAAAGCTTCAGCATCAATCCTGATGGCAACGGCGTCTACCGGCCGCTCGACGCAGATATCCATCTGAATCTTTCGACGATGAGCTTTCGCATCGACCCGGGCGAAACGTATTACGTCTTCTATTCGGCGAAGGCGGACAAGCTGCCCGCCTGGTTCACGATTTATTCCGTGTTTTCGGCCCTGCATCACACCGAAGGCCTGGACGTCAGGATTCTTCTCCCGCATACCGTCTATCTCTATCCGAAGAAGCAGCTCGGCAAGGATGAGATCGCGGTCGATCAGGCGGGGTGGGACGCGGCGAGCAAGAAGCTCACCTGCGATATCGAAAACCACGGCCCCGACCTGGATCGGGTGCAGGAAGTGCGGATTGAGGCAGGACCGCAATCAGAAACAGTCCCCGGGTTTCCGTTGCTTCCGGGCGCCAAACGTCATCTTGAGTTGACCTGGAAAGAGACGGATCCGCCGCAAACGATACGGTTCCAGCTCGAGCATTCCACGCTGCAACAGGCGATCAGCTCCGGAGGACAGTAGCCCGAGGGTGCGATGGCAAGTACGGGGACACGCCGCAAATGCTGGATCGCCACCCTGGGACTTCTGCTCTTTTGCGCGATCCCATCGATGCGCGCGCAGGTTTTCGAGGTGAATGGCGGAACTTCGAGCCTGTATGACGCACAGGGAGCCACGATCACCGCGCGCGGCCCCAGCTTCGACGCCTCGCTCGGCGCCGGCGTGGTCGACGGCAAACTCGTTGGGGGCGCCAACCTCACGCGGAAAATCGGCAACGCAACCTATGTTGCGGGAAGCGACTATATCCACTTCAACCTGCCTACCGACATCTTCGACTCAAGCGCCTATCTGGTTGCGCTGGGCGCGGGCGTCACCACAAAGATGGCCGGGACCGATGTTTTCGCCTTCGCAGGCGCGACATCGTCGGACTTCAACAGTCCCTTCGTCGACGGCGTTCGCGCCGAAAGCCCCTCCGGCATCCTCTTCCTCAGGCGGCGCATTGCTTCGCAACTGCAGGTTTCGTCCAACATGGTTTTCTCCGGACAGGTCACGGCCATTCAGAGCGTACAGTGGCAGCCTGCCGACAAGACGCACCTTGCGGTTTCCGCCGGAGTCGGCGCTAATCAGCCGTATGCTGCGGGAAGCTTTGATTTTCTCCGCTCCTGGATCGATCTGAAGGCCGCTTACATCGATGCAGGAAGCCAGTTCCAGCGCGTGGCCGTGAATGCGCCGCTGTTCAGCGAACCGGACCGCGAAAACGCGGTGGTCACCGTGCATCCGACGAAGTTCCTCAGCGTCAGCGGGGGCCGTCAGAACTTTCTTTCGCCGGTGAGCAATTCAAACGCGACCGTCCGCGCAGCCGTCAATTCAGTGGCGGGCAACGTGTTGATTAAAGGCACCAGCTTATCCGGCTCGCTGTATCACTCCAGCTATCTTGGGAACTGGAATAACGCGACGGCCTATACCGCCGGGCGCAGCTTTTTCTCGCGCGTGCAGAGCACGGCCAGCTATTTGGAGAGCCGACCCAACGACGCAGCGAAGAGTCGCGCGTTCCTCGCCAATTTTACCGAGACGCTCACCCCGCGCCTCGACGTGACGGAGCTGGTGACGCGCTCGCAGGGCCAGACGAGCGTCTCGTTTGGCGGAGGATTTCTCTCGAATGTCGCCAGCATCAGCGCGGAATACCAGACCTACTACGTCCCTGAGCGGAACAACGCGCCCTTCGAACAGGCTCTGATTCTGGATTTGCAGCTTCACGTTATCCACGGCCTTGCGCTGCATGGCTCCACGTTCGTGGCCCCTGACGGCAGCCTCCGCTACACAGCAGACGAGCAGATGGTGATGGTGCGCCAGGGATTTCAGAGTGCGGGGAACGGGGAACCCACTCTGGCTCAGGGTGCCATCGGCTCCAGTGTGATTCGGGGAACGGTTGTCGATTCTGACGGGCATCCGGTCGCCGGCGCCGCCATCATGATCGATAAGCTGTTGGTTTACACAAGCGACGACGGCTCATTCTTTGTGAGAGAACACAAGCCGCGCACCCATGTATTGAAGGTGATGCCGGCACAGTTTCTCGACGGAGCTTCGTGGCAGGTCATCACTGCGCCGGGGGAGATCCGCAGCAGCGTCGACGGCGGCGATCCGCAGACCCGGATCGTGGTGGCACACGCCGTGCATGGCGGAGGGTAGATTGGTTAGCAGGCAGATTTGCCGAATCGTGATTCTGCATTAGCCGAAGAAGAATGAAAGAAGTTAGAGCCGACATGGGAAAAAAGAATATCGGGATTATCGTTCTCGCAGGCATCATGGTCCTTGCTGTCGGCAATGTGGGCGCGCAGGCCGTACGCGTCGGTCCGGCTCGACCGACACCTGCTACAGCCGTCAGTTCGCTGTCCATCTCCGTAACGCCGTCCAACGTGAGCTTTCAGCTTGTTTCCAAAGGCGTGGCGACCGGTTCGGTTCCGGTCGAGATCACGACCTCGTGGGGCGGCAGCTTGTGTTTACTCACCTGTACGATCAATGTGTACGGGTACTTCGCCAGCGCGAGCGCGGCGCTCTCCGGAGGCTCGCCTGTCGTTTATATCCCTTCGTCTGAAGTCCTCGGCCAGGTTACCACCGGAACGCCCACAACGTACACGGCCTTCACGCAGTCCAACCCGCTCGGCGGCGCGGGAGCCAGCCTCGAATTGCTTTCCCAGGGATTTTTCATCTTCTCCGGCACCAGTTCGCGCACCGACGCGCTGCAACTCGAAATTAACCTCACCAACCAGCCTCAGCTTCCCGCCGGCTCCTACTCGGGCACTCTCTATATTCAGGCGCAGTCGCTCTGAACTCTGACTGTTCGCGTCCCTGTCTGCGACTCGCTGTTACGAGAATCGATCCCAAGCGGCAGGTGGACAACCGGATCCGTCACGCGGCCGCGGACCCGCGGCGGAATCGCTTCCGCTGTGTCTTTCAAACGCCAGGAGACGCCACAAATATTTGAAGGTGATGGATTTAGCCGGAACACGCCATTGGCTGAAACAGATTGCCAAAGAGATTCTGGCGGAGAGAGAGGGATTCGAACCCTCGATAGAGCTTTTCAACCCTATAACGGTTTAGCAAACCGCCGCCTTCAGCCTCTCGGCCATCTCTCCGGCGCGGATGTCGCCAGTATATAGGAAGACGCCGCCGTGCATCGATCCATCAATCCCGCAGGCAGGGAAGAAGCATAGAGCCGATTCCCGGCATCCCACTATCGATAGACGTTCGGGAACATTCATTTCGAGAGGTATGCATGAAGACAACCATTGGGGAAAATGCGGACGATCGGATCGTTGTGGGCTACTTTGCGAACGGGTCGGATGCGTCCCGCGCCGTCAGCGAACTGATCGACGAGGGCTTTCGCCCCTTCGAAATCGGCGCCGCCTACTGCACGTCCGGCACAGCGATGGAAGTGACGGACGGCGGGCGTTCGCGGCCGTTCTCCGAGAACCCAGCCACTTCAGGTTCCGTTGGCGGTCCGGCTTCGCACGACGAGGCCGTTACTCCCGCGGGTCTGGCACCGGGAGCCGGCGCCACCTTCCCGGCGCCTGCAAAACCAGGTCCGATCCCTGGCGGAGAGATTCCATTCAGCCTGCCGCATGACCTGCCGCGCGAGATTCCGAGCATGCTTCCGCATGAATCGGAGATCCAGCGTGGGCCTGTGTCCTCCACCGTTTCTGCTCGTTCCGAGGCCGAGTCGGCAGAAACCATGCAGGCGCATCAGGCACGGCGCGAACACATGCGCCGAGTCTTCGACGACACGTCGGAGGGTTCCGCCACGAGGAAGAGCTCCGCAATGAAGTTCGGCACCGGAGAAGGACACCTGTTCCCCGATTATGACTACTCCGAACCGACGTTTGAGAATTCGTTCGTCGGCATGGGGCTCACTTCTCGCGATGCCCGCGGTTTGAGCAGCGAATTGGGCCGCGGCGGCGCGATTGTTTCGGTCGCATCCACCAGCCGCGCCTCGCTGGCCGAGGGCATTCTCGAGCGGAATCACGGCGTCATCCGGTTTGAATCGCTGACCGGCAGAGCCGGAGCCAGCGAAGGCATGCGCGTGGAAATCTACGGGCGGATGCGGAAA
>Ga0335073_10003667_pt1 | contig 21428 bp, 17 predicted proteins | sample Lox_Sample_22_FD_207093 | JGI IMG/M metagenome (GOLD analysis project Ga0335073, IMG submission 207093) | Soil microbial communities from Loxahatchee National Wildlife Refuge, Florida, United States - Lox_Sample_2.2 | ecosystem: Environmental > Terrestrial > Soil > Wetlands | place: USA...
CAAGCCGCGGCCGGTCGATGAAGATATTGGAGAACATGGGGGGATCAGTTCGTCGGAACCGTCGTTGTCGTCACCACCTGGCCTGGGCGCACCTTTTGTATCCCGTAGACCACCACCATGTCGCCTTCCTTGAGGCCACTCGTCACCACGACATCGCGATCCTCCTGGACGCCGGTCGTGATGCGCGTAACGGCGATCTTCCTGTCGCTGCCGACGGTCAGGACGTAGCTTCCGGACTGGTCGATCTGGACCGTCGCTTGCGGTATGAGCAGCGCCCTGGCCGGGGTCGCCGCTTCCACCGTCACCCCGACGATGCCTCCCGCCACCAGGATGCCCTGGGGATTGGGGAACACGGCACGCACCGCGACCGTATCGGTATTGCCGGTGACCTGGATGTCGAGGAAGTCGGTCGTGCCCTTCATGGGGTAATCGCTGCCATCCGGCAAGGTCAGGCTCACAGGAAGATGCCCGCTCTTGTCGGCCAACTCCGCCATACGCCGCTTGTAGTCGAGGATGTCGCGCTCGCTCGCCTGAAAGATCACATAGATCGGATCTTGGCTCACGATCGTGGCGAGCGGCCCTGTGCTCGGGCCGACAAGGTTGCCGACGGTGTAATTGGCAAGCCCGATCCGTCCGTCGATCGGGGCGTGGATGTCGGTATATCCCAAATTGATGTTGGCCTGATCGAGCGCCGCTTGGGCTGCGAGCACGTCGGCCTGGGCGCTCGCCTCGTCGGCCTGGCGCTGATCGACGGTCGATTGCGGGATGTTCTGATTGCGGACCAGTTCCTTGCCGCGCGCGAGTTGCAGGGCGGCGTTGGCCTCGGTCGCTTTCGCCTTCGCGAGATTGGCGGCCGCCTGCTCGACCGCTGCCTTATAGGTATCTTGCTCGATCTCGAAGAGGAGATCGCCCGTTTTGACGATTTGACCCTCCGTGAACTGGCGCTGGCCGATATAGCCCGGGACACGGGCGACGATGTCGACCTTGTTGATCGCGGTGACGCGGCCGACAAAGCCCGCCGTCTCGGTGACCGGCCGGCTGACCACGGGGGTCACGGAGACGGAAGGCGGGGGAGCGGCCGGGGCCTGCGCGAAGGCTCCGCCGTCGCTCGCGATAAGGCACGCCAGGATGAGGGCCGGTCCCGCGGAACGGGAAAATGCGGCCCGGCGCGCGACTGTGAGCCAGAATGCCCCCCACATTGATCCCCGCTGCCTCCAAAGTTTCGCCGATGCGGCGCGTACGGCAAGCGTCGCGAGCATGGCCATTCTACAGATCGGGCACCGGCGGTGCGATGGGGTGAGCGGGCCGGCGGAAAGCCAGGACCGCGAGCGCGCAAGCGGCAAGCCGCGTGCGCTCGTTGTCGGTCCGCGTGGCCACGATCACGGGAACGCGCGCGCCCAGCACGATACCGGCGGCATCGGCGCCCACGAGCACGGACAGTTGGCGCGCCAAAAGGTTCCCGGCCTCGAGGTCCGGCACGACCAGGATATCCGCCTTGCCCGCCACTTCCGATGGGAAGGGCATGTCCTTGGCCGCGCCTTCATTGATCGCCTGGTCGAGCGCCAGGGGCCCGTCGACCTGCGCGCCGGTAATCTGTCCGCGCTCGGCCATCTTGCAGAGCGCGACCGCCTCGACCGAGGACGCAACTTGCGAGGTAATGGTCTCGACCGCCGAAAGCACCGCGACCTTCGGCTGCTTGATGCCCAGCGTGTGAGCAAGATCGACGGCGTTCTGGATGATGTCGCGCTTGTGTTCGAGCGTCGGGCGGAGGTTGACGCCTGCATCCGTGATCATGAGCGGGCGCGGGTGTCCTGGCAAATCGGCCAGGAACACATGGCTCATGCGGCGCCCGGTATGGAGACCGCTTCGCGGCGACACCACTTCGTGAAGGAATTGGTGCAGCCGCAGGCTGCCTTGCATGATGGCTTCGATCTCGCCGCGCCTCGCCATCTCGACGGCGCGGATCGAGGCGTAGTTCTCGTCCGTGGCGACGATCGTATAGCGCGAAATGTCGAGCCCCGCGGATTTCGCGGTCTGCCGGATCTCCGCCGCCGGTCCGATCAAGACGGGTACGATAAGGCCCCGCTGCGCCGCGTCGAGCGCATGGGCGAGCGGTTCGGGTTCGGTCGGATGAACGATGCCCATGCGCACCGGCTCGAGCCCTTCGCAGGCGCGAATGAGCTGCTGGTACCAGACATGCCGGGCAAGATGAATGTCCGGCAATTCGACCGGCTTGCGCCGGATCTTCTCTTGCGGTGCCAGCACCTCGGCCTTGCCGGTGATCACCTCCTGGTCGGTCTGGTTGACGCACCGGCAATCGAAGACGACCCGCCCCTTGTCCACCACCTTCTCGGCGACGGTGATCGTGACCGTGATCGTGTCGCCGACGCCGACCGGACGGCGAAACCGCAGATCCTGGGACAGATAGATCGTGCCCGGCCCGGGAAGGCGCGTTCCAAGCACCGTCGAGATCAGCGCGGCGCCCCACATGCCGTGACCGATGAGGCGATGGAACATGCTTGCCTTGGCATATTCCTCATCGAGATGCGCGGGGTTGATGTCTCCCGACATCACCGCGAAGAGCTCGATATCCTCGATCGTAAGCGTCCGGCTGACGCTTGCCGAATCGCCCACGGCGATCTCGTCGAAGACCTTGTTCTCGATCGTCGTGCTGTCCGTCGCCATCGTCCCACCCGATCCCGAATGCCGCCGTACCGCGACGGAACGTAGGTTTGAGTGCGAGATCGGTCAATGTGCCCCGCCTACGTGACAGATGATAGCTGCCTCTTTAGACTGTTCCCAGCATGGATGATTCCATCGGCCCCGATTTCGTCGCGCGCGCCCGCGCGTTGGCGCCGTCTATCGAAGCTTCTGCGGACGAGATCGAGCGCGGTCGCCGTCTGACCCAATCGATCGTTTCGGCGCTGGTGGAGGGCGGGTTCTACCGCATGCTTCTGCCGCGCAGCTTGGGAGGCGCCGAGCTGACGCCCATGCTCTTCATGCAGGTGCTGGAAGAGATCGCGAAGGCCGATGCGAGCGTGGCCTGGTGCCTCGGACAATGCGGGGTCTGCGCCACTGTTGCGGCCTATCTCGATCCCGACGTGGCCCGGACCATCTTCGGCGCGGCGAGCGGCATCCTCGCGTGGGGGCCGACGACCTCGTCGGCGGCACCGGCACGGATCGTCGACGGCGGCTATCGCGTCACGGGTCGATGGAGCTTTGCGAGCGGCTGCCGCCAGGCGAGCTGGCTCGGCTGCCATGTCCGGCTCGTCGCGGCGGATGGCTCGATGCGGCTGAGGCCCGACGGGTCGCCCGCTGTCCGCACGCTGTTGTTTCCGGCCGAGCGCGCGATCCTCCACGATGTCTGGCACGTGATCGGATTGCGCGGGACCGGAACGGATAGCTATTCGGTCGACGATCTCTTCGTGCCGGCTGGCTATTCGCTGGCGCGCGACGATCATGCCGAATGCCGCGAGACGGGTCCGCTCTATCGGCTCAGCGCCAGCAATATCTTCTCCATGGGATTTGGCGCGGTCGCGTTGGGCGTCGCGCGCGCCATGCTCGATGCGACGATCGATGCCGCCCGCGGCAAGCAGTCCTATGGCATTAAGCACGCGATGCGCGAGGACCATTTCGTGCAATCGCAAATCGGGCGCTGCGAGGGGAGGTTGCGCGCCGCGCGTGCCTATCTCTTCGCCTGCGTTGACGAATTATGGCGCTCCCTTGGCGAGGCGCCCGCGCTGACGGATGAACAGCGGGTGGCGCTTCGCCTCGCCTCGACCTGGACGATCCACCAGGCGGCCGAGGTGGTCGATATCGCCTACCACATGATGGGGGCAACCGCGGTGTTCAGCGCCAATCCGTTCGAGCGCCGGTTCCGTGACATCCATACCATCGCGCAGCAAAGCCAGTCGCGCGACGTGCACTACGAGAGCGTGGGCCAAATCCTGCTCGGCCTTCCGCCCGACGCGACGCTCTTCACGTCCTAGCGCCGCCTAGCGGCTCGGCAACGGGACCACAAAGCGCTTATCGATGAGCCTATCGGTGTCGATGTCTCCGCGCACGACGCCTTCCTCCCGGAACCATTCGATCTGGTGCTCGATATCGTCGACGTCGAGACGCGCGTCGGGATCGACATCGGCAAGCACCGGTTGGCCCAGATATTTCTGCAGGATCGGATAGTCCTGCGCCGCGCCCGGCCCGTCCGTTGGAATGAAGGCGGCCGCATAGTCGCTCGACCCTTTGCGCAGCGCCCGCAGAAAACGCGTGATCATGTCGGCGCGGTCCTCGGCCGTCCGGCGCGACACCCACACGGCGGCCATCTGCCATGGTGTTTCATCGCCAACCCAGGCCAGGATTTTCCCGGCGCCCGCGCCAACGAGCGGCGCCGGTAGGACACCGACATCCGCCTGTCCGCCGGCGACCGCCGACGCGACGTCGGCCGCCGATGATCGCGGCAGGAAATGCATGGTCCTGAGATCGATCCCGTGCTTTTCGCAGGCGATGGCCAAGGCATATTGGAACGGCGAGCCGGTCCCCGCGACGGCGACGCTGTGACCTGGAAGGTCATCGAATGACCGAAGCCCCTGCGCCTCGGCCTTGCTCGAGACGATGATCGCGAAGCCGCGATGCCCCGGGCCATCATAGGCAAGCCCCGCGACGAGACGGACCGCATCCTGGGTGGCAAGCGTGTAAAGCGCGCCGGTGATGCCGGCGGCGCCGACATCGACGGCGCTCGAAACGGCCGCGACCGCCACCGGGTCCGCCGACTCATATCGGACGAGGTCCGCATCGAGCCCTTCGGCCGCGAAATACCCTTTCTCCTTGGCGATGAAGACCGGTCCATCCTCGGCGCTGTACTCGACGCCGATCTTGATCGGCTCGGCCGCCCGCACGCGATCGCTCGCGACACCCACGACGAGCGCGATGACGGCGACCGTCGCGGTCCGCGCGATCGTCATTTCCGTCGGGCGGCCCGCTTCGCCGGCGCCCGGACGGCGGTGGCGGTGGGGTTGAAATTCGTCTTGTGGCCCCACGTCTTCACATAGTCGCGCTGCAAATCGCTCGGCAGGAACCGCGATTCGGCATTCCGCACGTCGTCGAGCCGCAACAGCATCCTGTGGTCGGGCCGGCCCCAACGGTTTGAATCGGCGCGGACGTTCCACTCCGCCATCGCGCGCGAACCTTTCTCGCGCAGATCGTTCAGGAATTCCCACGACGCCTGCAATCCCGATGTGGCGGCCTGCACCGGAAAGAGCGCGATCCGCACGCCCAACGCCTCGTACTCCGCAATCGATGGCGGCGCGTCGTTGCCGCCCCAGATGGCGAGCACCGGCGCCGGTATCTCCTTGCAGGCCCGCTTCAAATCCTTGCGCGTCTCGACCGAGTTGAGCCACACGAAATCGGCGCCGCCTTGTTCGATATAGGCGACGCAGCGTTCCAGCGCGTCATCGAAGCTGCTGCCTTCCGCGCCAAGAATGTCGCAGCGCGCGCAGATCGAGAATTCCGGGTCGATTTCGTCGCGCGCCGCCACCGCCGCCTGGATCTTGCCCAGCGCCTCGGCCATCGAGATGCAGCGGCGCCCCGCGTTGGTCGCCGATTTCTTCGGCGCTTCCTGGTCCTCGATGTTGAGGCAGGCGACGCCCGACCGCACGATCTCGCGCACTGCGTAATAGACATTCACGGCGTTGCCGAAGCCCGTGTCCGCATCGACCTGGATCGGGATGTCGGCCGCGGCCGCCATGTGGCGCGCGTGATCGACGAGCTCCCTCAGGCCGATGATGCCATTATCCGGCACGCCATAAAGGAACGCCGACAATTGCGAGCCGGCGAGGAAGAACGCGTCGAATCCCGCCTGTTGCGCGAGCCGTGCATAAAGCGGGCTGAACCCGCCCGGCATCACCGTCAATTTCTTGCGCCGCAAGATCTTGCGGAAAAGCGACCGTTTGTGCCTGACGGCGTCGTGACCGTTCATTTTCATTGCTTGGCTCCGGCTGGTTGTTCGTTCTGCGTTCGACCGGCTAAGATGTTATCGCATCGGCACGGTTTGGGCATAGGAGGAGGTGCTCCGTTTATGGCAACTCACGCTGTCGCTGCGGTCGCCCTTGAGCCGCGCCGGACCGAGCTGCGCGAATTCGCGCTGCCTGAGATCGCACCCGATGCGGGCCTGCTGCGGATCGAGGCGACCGGCATCTGCGGCAGCGATTGGGGCATGTATCTGCGCCAGAAGCCGGGTCCCCGCATCCTCGGCCACGAGATGATCGGCACGATCGAGAAGCTCGGGGATGTCGCGCGCGAGCGTTGGGGCGTCACGGAAGGCGACCTGGTGGCGCTTGAGGAATATCTGCCGTGCGGTCACTGCGAATATTGCCGTACGGGCGAATATCGCTCGTGCCTCGAGACCGACACCCGCATCGCCGGCAGCATCCGCTATGGGTCGACCCCGCTGACCGTGGCGCCGTCGCTTTGGGGCGGTTACAGCCAGTATCTCTATATGCATCCCCGCACCGTGGTCCATCGCGTGCCGCCGGGCATCCCGATGCCGGTCGCGGCGATGGCGCTGCCGATCGGCAATGGGTTCCAATGGACCTTTCTCGATGGCGGGTCCGGGCCCGGCAAGACCGTGGTGGTTCAAGGGCCGGGCCAGCAAGGTCTCGGCAACGTGATCGCCGCCAAGGCCTCGGGCGCGAGCCTGATCATCGTCACCGGCCTCGCGCGGGACGAGCGGCGCCTCGCCGTGGCGCGCGAGCTGGGCGCCGATCATGCGGTCGTGGTCGATCGGGAGGATACCGTCGCCGCGGTCACGCGCCTCACTGGCGGGCGCATGGCCGATATCGTCGTCGATACGAGCGGTGGCGGGCCCGAGCTGATGAACCCCTCGGTGGCGCTGCTGCGCAAGCGCGGCGTGCTGCTGGTCGCGGCGCGCAAGGGCCAGGTTCCCGCCTTCGACATGGATCAGGTGGTCAACAAGCAGGTGATCCTGCGCGGCACGCGCGGCCACAGCTTCGAGGCGGTGGAATTGGCGATCGCGACCATGGCGTCGGGGCGGTTCCCTTTGGCGCGGATGTCGAGCCATGTCGTGGGCCTTGGCGAAATCGACCACGCGCTGAAGATGGTGGGCGGCGAATCGGCCGAGCGCTCGATCCATATCACCGTCGATCCGTGGAAGAGTTGACATGCTGAAACCGGAAGAGAACGAACGCCTCGTCCGCGTCGGGCGCGGCACGCCCGCGGGCGAGCTGATGCGCCGCTATTGGCTCCCGGCCGTGCTGGCGTCCGAGTTGCCGGAGCCGGACTGTCCGCCGGTCCGGGTGCGGCTTCTCGCGGAGAATTTGGTGGCGTTCCGCGACACGCAGGGTCGTGTGGGCCTTGTCGACGCGTTCTGTCCGCATCGGCGCGCGCCGCTCTTCTTTGGGCGGAACGAAGAATGCGGGCTGCGCTGCGTCTATCACGGCTGGAAGTTCGATGTCGACGGGACCTGCGTCGACATGCCGTCCGAGCCGCCCGATACGCCGATGAAAAAGGATGTGAGGCTTCTCTCCTATCCGACGGCCGAGCGCGGGGGCGTGGTGTGGGCCTATCTCGGTCCGCGCGCGGCGATGCCGGCGCCGCCCGATTATGAATGGGTCCGCGCGCCTGCGACCCATCGCCATGTCTCGAAGACGTTCGAGGCCTGCAATTATCTTCAGGCGCTCGAAGGCGGGCTCGACACGGCGCACTCCTCCTTCCTGCACAATAACGACCTTGCCAACCGCAACCGGCTCCTGCGGGCGCGCGACGGCGCGCCGCGCCTCGATATCGAGGTGACCGATTACGGCTACACCTATGTCGGCATCCGCAAGAGCGGCGAAGCCGGGAATTACGTGCGCATCTATCACTATGTCATGCCGGCGCAGCAGATGCGCGCCAGCACCCAGGGTCTGACCGGCGGACGGGCGAAGGTGCCGAAACTCGATGGCCATATCTGGGTCCCGATCGATGACGAGCACACGCACGTCTTCAACTGGGCGCTGGCCTATGACGAAGCGGCGCCGCTGACGCCGGACTTCATCGACGAATGGGAGACCTATGCGGGGCGCAGCGAGGACGATCTGATCCCCGGCACGTTCGTGCTGAAGCGCAATGTCGGGAATGATTTCCTGATCGACCGCGAGGTTCAGAAGACCCGCACCTTCACCGGCATCAAGGGTCTCAACACGCAGGACTTTGCGTTGCAGCAGGGCATGGGGCCGATTGTCGACCGGTCACAGGAGATGCTTGGCACCACCGATCGCGCCATTGTCACGATGCGGCGATTGCTGCTCGAGGCGACCCGTGCCGTCGAACGCGGCGAAGCGCCCAAAGGCGTCGATCCGCGGAGCTATCGCGCGGTGCGCCCGAACGACAGCGTCATTCCCGCAACCGCCAATTGGCGCGAGGCGCTCGCCGGCGAGCTCGTAGCCAAATGGTGATGGCGCACCCGCGCCGCTGAATCAGCAAAAATCCGGGAGGAGGGGCGATGATCGGGAAGAACATCCTCGCGCTGTGCGGATCGCTCGTCTGCGCACTTGCGGCGCCGGCGGCATCGGCGCAGGACGCGGCGACTTATACCATGAAGCTTGGGTCGCTCACGGTGAATGACGAAGCGCACGAGTGGCTCAAGATGTTCGTTGCCGGCGTCGAAAGCGGCTCCAAGGGCCGGATCAAGGGTCAAATCTTTCCAAGCGGTCAGCTCGGCAGCGCGGCGCGCGAGATCGAAGGGACGCAGTTCGGCTCCATCCAGGCGATCGTGATGCCGCCGGATTTCTTCGCCGGCATCGACGAGCGGTTCGAGGTCGCGAGCGCCCCCGGCACCTTCACGAGCGTCGAGGAGGCGACCCGTGTCGCCAACGACCCTGAATTCCACAAGGCATTTCTTGCCTTGGGCGCCGACAAGGGGCTCGTAGGCCTTGCGCTTTATGTGAACACTCCCGTCTCGATCCTGATGCGGGACCCGGTCCACCATCTCGCGGAGTTCAAGGGCAAAAAGATACGCATCCTCGCGTCGGATTTTCAGAAGCAGCAGATATTGCGGCTCGACGCGACGCCGGTTGCGATGTCGCTCACCGACGTGATGCCCGCGCTCCAGCAAGGGGCGATCGATGGCGCGCTGGCCTCGGTGGCGGCCTTCACGCCGATGCACTACTACGACGCGGCGAAATACATGGTCCAGACCGGCCAATATTACGTGTTCATCGAGACCATGATGAGCAAGAAATGGTATGACGCGTTGCCGCCCGATCTGCAAAAAATCATCCGCGCTTCGGCCGACGATGCGTCGGCCCGCATCCTGCCTTGGCAGATAGAGGCGATGAAGGACGAGGCGAAGGTCTGGACCGACCATGGCGGCGAGTTGATCGACCTGCCGCCCGACGAAGAGGCCGAGCTGATGAGGCGGATGTCGACCATCGCCGATGATGTCGGCAAGTCCCGGCCGGCGATCCTCGATATGTATAATCTCTTGAAAGCGGCGGTTAAGCGCAACGGATGAAGGAACAGGGCATGGAGTTGCTGACGCCGGTTCGGCTTGGGCGGTTCGCGCTGAAAAATCGCATCGTGATGGCGCCGATGCAGCGCGCCCGGAACGATGCCGAGCGCGTGCCCACGGCGCTCATGGCGCAATATTACGTGCAGCGGGTATCGATGGGCCTGCTCATCTCCGAGGCGACGAGCGTGTCACCGCTGAGCGTCGGCCGGCCCGGTGCCGCCGCGATCTTCCGCCCGGAGCAGGCCGAGGGGTGGCGTCACATTGCCGACGCCGTGCACAAAGCGGGCGGGCTCATGTTCCAGCAGCTTTATCACCTTGGCCGGAAATCGGACCCTTCGCGCATGCCGCCGGGACAACTTCCGGTCGCGCCGTCGGCGATCGCGCCGAAGGGACAGGTGGCGGGGCTCAACGGTCCGGTCGAGTTCGCAACCCCCCGCGCGCTCGAGATCGACGAGATTCGCGGTATCGTCGCGCAATTCCGCGATGCCGCGGCGCGCGCCCTCGATGCCGGGATGGATGGGATCGAGCTCCACGGCGCCAACGCCTATCTCGTCATGCAGTTCCTGAGCGACGGTACGAACCGCCGCACCGACCGCTATGGCGGCAGCATCGAGAACCGCACGCGGCTCCTGGTCGAGATCGTCGAGGCCGTGGCGGGTGTCTGCGGCCTTGACCGGCTGGGCGTGCGTCTTTCGCCGCATTCTCGAGGCGACGGGATCGTCGATTCCGATCCGGCCGCGCTTTATCTCCACGTTGCGGAGACGCTGCGCGCGCTGGGCATTGCCTATATCCACGTGATCGAAAGCGCGAAGGCCGACACGCCGCAATCGCCGCCGCCCGGGGTCCGGCACCTCGCCGCCGACATGCGCCGCGCCTTTGGCGGCCCGGTCATCGTCAATGGCGGCTACACGCTCGAAAGCGGCAATGCCGCGATCGCGTCGGGAACCGCCGACCTCGTCTCATTCGCGGCGCTCGTCATCGCCAATCCCGACTTGCCGGAGCGCTTCCGCCGCGCCGCGCCGTTGAATCCGCCCGACCGCGCCACCTTCTATGACGGCGGCGCCAAAGGCTATATCGACTATCCGGCCCTCGCCGAGTCTTAAGACGTCGCCCGCGCCGCGCGCTTCGCCATCTTCCCTTGGCCCAGCGCCCCGTCGAGGTTGAAGACGCGCTGCGCGTTGCCGCCGAGGATGTTGCGCTTGCCCTGCTCGCTGACGAAGGGCAGGTCATAGATCGTGCTCGGCAAATCCATGTCCCAGTGGGGATAGTCCGACGAGTACATGAGCTGCGTCTCGGCGTTCATCATCTTGAACGTGACTTCGAGCGCCTCGCGGTTGTCGACCCCCTCCATGGGCTGCGACGAGAAATACATCTTCCGCATATAGTCGCTCGGCTTGTGCTTCAGCCCGGGCACTTCCGAGCTTCGCATCATGTACTCGTTGTCGAGCCGCTGCATCACGAAGGGAACCCAGGCGAGCCCGGCCTCGACCCACACGGTCCTGAGGCGCGGGAACCGTTCCGGCATCGCGTCGCAGAGCCAGTTGGTCATGTGCAGGATGTTCGAAAAGCTGAAGCTCAAGGCGTGCGCCGCCATGAAGCGCCGGCACAGCGTGAAGTTCTGGTTCTGGCCCCAGGTAAGCCCCGCATGGAACACGAGCGGTAGGTTGCGCTCCTGCAGCGCGGCGTAGGTCTTGACGTACAGATTGTCGGTGACCGGCCGGAGCGTCGAGGCGATGATGGTGAAGCCGATCACGCCCTTCTTGTCGCCGAAATCCTGCACCATACGGAAGGCCGCCTCGGGATCGCTCATCGGCAGATAAAGCGATGACTTGATCTGCGGCTCTTCGACCAGCACGGTTTCCGTGAGCCAGCGGTTATAGGCGCGCGACCACGCGACCTCGACATCGGGCCGCGGCGTGAAGGGAAGGCCCAGCATCGGCGTCGGGAACAGGCACACGGCGTCGACGCCCATCGCGTCCATCCAGCGCCGGGTCAGGGTGCGGTCGCGCTGCTCGCCCGGGCCCAGCACCTCTTTCCGGGAGCCGTCCGCCCGCGTGACCCGGCCCGCCATGTTCTGGTAATAGCCGGTGGGCGCGGTAAGGCCGCCGCCGCCATAGCCCTGGTACTTCGCCTGCTGGCGGATGATCGGGTCCTCGATATAGTCGGAAATCTGCGGGAAGGCTGCCACCTCCCAGTGATGTCCGTCCACGTCGCAGATGAAGAAATCCTCGTAATGCCGCTGCTCCGCCTGCCTTGCCGCATGGGCAAGCAGGGTGCGGGTATCGAATTCCTCGACTGCGAGATCACGGAAATTGGCGGTGTCCATAGTGCCTCCTTCGCGCCGGCCGGCCGGTCCAGTATGTTGCCGTTTCCGCCTTTCCTCAAGGTGGTAGAGAAGGAGGCCGGGTACCCATGAAAACGAGAGCCGCCATCGCCGTAGAGGCCGGCCATGCCCTCGAGATCGAAACCGTCGATCTCGAAGGCCCGCGGCCGGGCGAGGTGCTGGTCGAGATCAAGGCGACCGGCATCTGCCACACCGACGAGTTCACCCGCTCGGGCGGCGATCCCGAAGGGCTGTTCCCCGCGATTCTGGGCCACGAGGGTGCCGGAATCGTGCTCGAGGTCGGTGCCGGCGTTCGCTCCGTCAGGCCCGGCGACCATGTCATCCCGCTCTACACGCCCGAATGCGGCGAATGCAAATCCTGCCGGTCGGGCAAGACCAATCTCTGCACCGCGATCCGCGCGACCCAGGGAAAGGGCGTGATGCCGGACGGATCGAGCCGCTTCTCGCTGCGCGGAAAGATGATCCATCACTATATGGGGTGCTCGACCTTCTCCAATCACACGGTGCTGCCGGAGATCGCGGTCGCGAAGATCAGGACCGACGCGCCGTTCGACAAGGCCTGCTATATCGGTTGCGGCGTCACGACCGGGATCGGCGCCGTGATCAACACGGCCAAGGTCGAGGCCGGCGCCACGGTCGTGGTGTTCGGATTGGGCGGCATCGGCCTCAACGTGATCCAGGGCGCGCGCATGGCCGGCGCCAAGGAGATCGTCGGCGTCGACCTCAATCCCCGGCGCGAGGCGCTCGCCCGCGCCTTCGGCATGACCCGGTTCGTGAATCCTGCCGACGTGAAAGGCGATTTGGTTCAGCACATCGTGGCGCTCACCGACGGCGGCGCCGATTACAGCTTCGAGTGCATCGGCAATGTCGACGTGATGCGGCAGGCGCTCGAATGCTGCCATCGCGGCTGGGGCGTCGCCACCATCATCGGCGTCGCCGGCGCCGGGCAGGAGATCAGGACGCGCCCGTTTCAGCTCGTGACCGGCCGGGTGTGGAAAGGCACCGCCTTTGGCGGCGCCAAAGGCCGCACCGACGTCCCCAAGATCGTCGATTGGTATATGGACAAGAAGATCGCGATCGACGCGCTCATCACCCATACGCTGACGCTCGAGGACATCAACAAGGCGTTCGACCTCATGCATGCGGGTGACTCGATCCGCAGTGTGGTGGTTTATTGAACGGGAGGAGCGAATGGTGGACCAATGGCGCGGCATCAAAGCGTGGCCCGAGCTGATCCTCGAGCGGCTCGACGATGCCGGGGTGGCGCGGATCACTTTGAACCGCCCGGAAAAACGCAACTGCCTCAACGGCCCGATTTTCGCGGCCTTCTTTCAATCGCTCGATCTGATCCGCGCCGATCCCGAGCTCAAAGTGCTGATCACCAAGGGTGCCGGAACCTGCTTCAGCTCTGGCCTCGATCTGCATTTCCTGCGCGAGGTCAGCGCGGGGCCGCCGGGCGACTGGGACCGGCCCACGCCGTCCATCGCGCTCGCCGAGGCGCTGAGGGTTTTTCCGCGCATCACCATCGCCCAGATCCACGGCTATTGCCTCGGCGGCGCGCTTGGCATCATGAACATGCACGATCTCGTCATCGCGGCCGAGGACGCGCAGTTCGGCATGCCGGAGATTTTGCGCGGCAGCTTTGGCCAGCTCGTCACCAGCTCGCTCCTTCATTCGCGCATCGCGATGAAGAAGCTGTCGTTCCTGCAGCTGGTGGGACGCAACATCACCGGCGTCGAGGCCGACCGGTTGGGCCTCGTGTCGCAGTCGGTGCCGGCGGCCGCGCTCGAAGCGACAACGCTCGAGATCGCGCGCGGCATCGCGTCCCGCCACCTCGCCGCGCTCGAGCATGCGAAGATCGCGGTGCAGCTGGGCCGCGACCTGTCGCTGTCGCAGGCGCTTCAGATCGATCAGCTCGTCGGGAGCCGGCTCCAGCGGGCAATGGATCCGACCGCCAATCTCGGCGACTACCTCAGCTCGCAGAAAGGCGGCACCAATCCCGACTACAAGCGGCCCGACGTGTGACCCGGCTCGACCGGCGCGCGTCGATCGACTATGCTTTAAGGCATGGATTCATCAGGGGATACGCCATGGACACCAAGGTGAGCGCGACAAATATCGACATGGACAAATACCGGCTGCGTACGTTCGTCGACCGGCTCGTCGCCATGGGCGAGGTGGAGGTCCATGAAGAGCCCGTGCCGCTCACGGCCGTCAGCGCGATGATCGAAGGGACCGAGAAGGCGCTGCTGTTCAAAAAGGCCGGCCCCGACCGGCTCGAGCTGGTGGCGAAGACGGCCGGCAACCGCAAGCGCCTCGCTGCCGCGTTCAACACCACCGAGGCGAAGCTCTACGACGAATATTTCAAGCGCCTTGCCGAGCCAAAGGCGTCGGTCGAAGTGCCGTCGAGCGATGCGCCGGTGCACGAGGTCGTGTTCCAGGGCAAGGATGTCGACCTCACCAAGCTGCCGTTCTATCCGCACCACGCCTTCGACGGGAGCTGCTATCTGAGCTCGGCGATCGATTACTCGATCGATCCCGCCACCGGCCGCCGCAATGTGGGCTGTCGGCGCCTGAGCCTCAGGAACCGCTATGAGACCGGCACCAACGTGACCGCGCCGTCCGACCTGAAGCGCATCTACACCGCGACGGTCGCGCGCGGCCAGAAATTGCCGATCACCTTCACCGTCGGCGCCCATCCGCTCGATTTTGTCGCCGCCACCATGCGGCAGCCGGGCGACGAGCTGTCTCTCGTCTCGACCTTGCGCGGCGAGTCGGCACCGGTCGTCAAAAGCCTGACCAACGACATCATGGTCCCGGCCGACGCCGAGATCACGCTCGAGGGCTATCTCGACGAGCGCGGCTATGTCGAGCCCGAAGGCCCTTATGGCGAATATATGGGCTATTACGGCGCGATTCACATGGACCCGGTGTTCCATTGCACCGCCATCACCATGCGCCGCGACGCGCTCCATCACACGCTGCTGCATGGCTCGGCCTTCGTACTCGATCAGACGGACAGCACCGTCATCTCCTGCATGCGCACCGAGGCGGAGGCGATGCGCATCCTCAAGAACACGGTGCGCGAGCCGGTCGATGTTTATCTGCGCGGCATTTCCGGCGGCAGCAACACGCTGCGCGTCTCGATCAAGCAGCGCCAGATCGGCGAGGCGCGTCAGGCGATCGCGGCGCTCTTCGGCGGCATCATGCGGCTAAAGCACATCTTCGTATTCGACGAAGACATCAACATCCACGACGACAAGCAAGTCGAGTGGGCGCTCGGCACGAGATTCCAGGCGGACCAGGACATGGTCGTGCTGCAGGGCATCTTCGGCATGACCATGGACCCGTCGCTGCAAGGCCGCCGTACCGGCGCCAAGGCCGGCTTTGATTGCACCAGGCCCTTGGGCCGGGATGGCGAGATTCCGCTTACCCGCAGCGCCGCGAAAATCTTCAAAGGACCCGCGCGCTTTCAGACGGTTGAGCAGGCGCTGGGGTCCGGACCGATGTTCTATGCCGACATCGTCGAATCCCTGGGCAGCCAGGATGGGCGCGAGGTCGCCTGCGCCATCGACTCGCTGCGCCAGAATGGCAAGCTCGGGCGCGATCGCGACGGCCGCTATCACCTCAGCGCCTCGAAGCCCGGCGTCACCGGCATAGTGGGTCAGCTGTACCACGACCCGAACGACGGCGTCTGAGCCGATGCCGATCGAGCGGCTGCTGAGCGAGGAGGCGCCGGCGGCCGAAATCGTCGGCCGCGTCCTTCAGGAAGCCGGCATCGAGTTCGTGTTCGGCATCTCGGGCGGCCATACCGGCCGCATCGTGTCGGGCCTTGCCAAGGTGCAGAACTCGGTCCGCATGGTGCTGGTGCGGGAGGAATCCCTCGCCGGCGTCATGGCCGAGATCTATGGCCGGCTGACTGGGCGCCCGGGCGTCATGATCGGGCAGGGGCCGTGGGTGCTGGGCAACGGCATGATCGGCACCATCGAGGCTTACCTCTCGAGCTCGCCGATGCTGCTCCTCACCGATTTGAGCGACGCGACCCGGTTTCAGCTCCACGCGCCCTATCAGCAAGCAACCGGCGACTATGGAAGCTGGGACGCACGCCGCGCCTTTGGCGGCGTCACAAAGCAGGTGATGCAGGCGCTCGATCCCATTGCTGCGGTCCAGGCGACGCAGCTTGCCATCAAGCACGCCGTCTCGGGCCAGCCTGGGCCGGTCGCGGTGCTGTTCAGCATGGACTCGCTCGCAGGGACTGTAGGGCCGCACTCGCATCCGCCGCTCTACCCGACGCGGCACTACCTGCCGCCGCCAGCCCCGGCCGCCGATGAGAAACAGGTCGCGGACGCCGCCCACGCGCTTCTCATGGCGCAAAAGCCGGTGCTCATCGCCGGCAACGGCGTGCGGATCGCGCAGGCTTACGCGGAGCTCGCGCGCCTTGCCGAGACGGCGGGGCTGCCGGTTGCAACCACCGCCGCCGGCAAAGGCTGCTTTTCCGAGACCCATCCGCTCGCGCTTGGCGTGTTCGGGACTTTCGGCACGGCGGCCGCCAATGCCTGCCTTGCCGAGGCCGATCTGGTGCTGGCCGTCGGGACCAAGCTCGGGCCCAGCGACACCGCCTGGGAGAACCGCTCGCTGCTCGACCCGGCGCGGCAGACCTTCATCCAGGTCGATATCGAGCCGCGCAATGCGTCCTGGACCTTTCCGGCCGAGCATGTGCTGCTGGGCGATGCGGGACGGGTCCTGACGCAGCTCCAGGCGGCGGTGACCGCGCACGCGACCGGCCGCCGCTCTGCCGCCGAGCATCGCGTCGCCGCCCATCGGCACGCAAAAGGCTATTTCGACGCGCCCGCCTATCACGCCGATGACCGACCGATCTTGCCGCAACGCGTCATCGGCGAGCTGATGCGCGGCCTGCCGGAGACCGCGATCGTCACTTGCGATGCGGGCGAGAATCGCATCCTGATGACGCATTTCTATCAGACGAAGCGAGCCGGCGGCTTTCTTCAGGCGGCGGGCTCGGGACCCATGGGGTTCGCGATCCCGGCGGCGTTGGGCGCGAAGCTCGTTCATCCCGACCGGCCGGTCGTGGCGGTGTGCGGGGACGGCGGCTTCGCCATGACCATGAACGGGCTGATGACGGCGATCGAGCAGTCGATCCCCATCGTCACGGTCGTCTTCAACAACCGCGCGCTCGGCTGGGTGCTGCATGGCAACGGGCCTTATGGCGCCGAGTTCAAGGATTTCGATCACGCGGCTATCGCCCGCGCCATGGGCTGCCGCGGCGTCCGGGTCGAAGACCCGGCGGCATTGGCACCGGCCCTTGCCGAGGCGCTTCAGGCAGGGGTTCCGACCGTGATCGACGTGGTGACGTCGCTCGCCGTCTCGTTCGCCGACATCACCTCGCCGCTCGCCAACGAGGCCTCGCCGCGGCGGCGCTAAACCTCGGAGGATCGAACCGCGTCCCCTCAAATGCGTTTCCTGTCCCGTCACCCCCGGACTTGATCCGGGGGCCATGGATTGCCGGGTCAAGCCCGGCAATGACGCAAGGAAGTGGCGTGCGCAGTACCTACTCGTCGTATTCGTGGAAAAAATATTCATGGTCCTCGCGGACCTTGCGGCCTTCGTCGCGGGTCGAGGGACCTTTGCGCGCCAGGCGCTGCAGCCCTTCGCCGAGGCGCTCGTGGCCGCCGGGAGAGTTCCAATGGAGTATGCGGCAGGGCTTGCCGCCATGCGGCTTGAAGGCATGGGTCGCGAAAGGCGGCACATAGGCGAAGGTGCCGGGGCCGCCGATCGTGGTTTTGTTGCCGACCGTGATCTCGATCTCGCCGTCGAGGACGAAGAAGAATTCCTCCTCGTTCGAATGATGATGATCGCTCGCGGTGAAGCCGGGCTCGACCGTGAGCACGTGGAGCGCGATGCTGCCGCCGCTCTGCTCCGAGGTCAGGAGCCAGTTGTAGGTCCGGTTCGATCCCTTGGCCACCGGCGCCTCGTCGACATGGACGAGCGTCGGTATCTTGGGCATGCGCGCGAACTCTTCGCGAAGCCGTACATAATCATCATGTGAATCGATGTCGAAGGGCACGGGCGATGCCGCTTGATTGGTGCGCGCGTCGGTCTCCAGCGTCTTCTGTCCCTTGACCTTCATGCCCGATCTCCTTGTCACGACGGCTCGGTCTGGGTGAACCAATCGGTCGGCAGCTCGCGCCCGATACCCGCCTTGCGCGCCTTTTCATAGACGACATGCCCCGTCACGGCGAACTGGAACCCCATGCCGAGATTGTTGAGGAAACAGGTGGTCTCTTCGTCGCTGCCGCGTCCTTGTGCGCGCCCGGCCAGGATTTGCGGGAGCGTCGGCACGTTTTCCGGCAGCGCCTCGCCCTTGTCGCTGCCGAGCCGGATGCCGTGGGTGCGCAGCGAGACCGCGGTATCGCTGTCGTTGAAGATGACGATGCGGTCGAACCGGTCCCAGGCCGCGCGCTCGATCTCGGCCACGCGCGACCCGATCGACGTCACATACATGCCGGGCTCGAGCCATTCCTTCATGAAGACGGGTTCGAGCGCGTTGGTGGCGCAGCTCACGATGTCGGCGCCGCGGCACGCTTCAGCGCCGCTTGCGCAGGGACGCACGTCCTTGCCGATCGCGGCGCTCATCTCGCGCGCATAGCGCTCGCGATTGTCGCGGTTGGGGCTGAAGACGCGGATGTCGGTGAGAGCGAAGACGGCGTCGAGGCCCAGAAGCTGCGCCCGCGCCTGGCCGCTCGATCCGAGGATGGCGACGCGGCCGCTGCCGCGCCGCGCCAGATGCTTCGCCGCGATGGCGCTCGTGGCGCCGACCCGCATGCGCTGCATCGCCGCGTCCGGCGCGATCATCAGCGGCGTGCCATTGGCCGTGTCGAAGAGCAGCACGAGGCCGACAAAGCGACCACCCGGCACCGCCGGCATCTTCACCCGCCGCGACGCGCCTTCGATTTTGGGAAAGCTCAGAATGTCGGAATTGAGGCGGATCGCGCCCTTGCCGAATTTGGGGATCACGCCGTCCATCGATTTGAGCGAGTAATAGCCCTTCGCGTCGAAGCTCGTGGGCGTCACGATGTCCGAGCGCGGACCGTTGGCACCGCGGCCTTCGGCCAGCTCCACATAGGCCTCTTCGAACGCGGGAACGAGGTCGCCCATGGTGAGGAGGCGTTCGACCTCTTCGTTCGAGAGGATGAGGGTCAAATTCCTACTCCGCGCCGGCGAGCGCCAGCCGCCCCGTGCCGATCCGCAGCACCAGGACGGCGATGACGAGGCACATTATTCCCGACAGGAAGAAAGGAATGAAATAGCTGCCGAGATCGGAGCGCAGCGCGCCCGCCAACAGCGCGATCGAGCCCGCGCCAAGCTGATGGCCCGCGAAGATCCAGCCGAAGATCACGGGCGCGTCGGCCTTGCCGAACGCCTCCGTCAAAAGCCGCATCATCGGCGGCACGGTCGCAAGCCAATCGAGCCCGTAGAACACGGCAAAGACCGACAGCGTCTCCAGATCGAAGCGCGAATAGGGAAGATAGATGAGCGACAATCCACGCAGCCCGAAATAGCACATCAGCAGGACGCGGTTGTCATAGCGGTCGGACAGCCAGCCCGAACAGGTCGTGCCGACGATGTTGAAGGCCCCCATCGCCGCGAGCAGCCAGGCGGCCCGGACCTCGGGGATGCCATGGTCGATGCAGAACGCGACGAGATGCGTCCCGACGAGGCCGTTGGCCGACGCGCCGCACACGAAGAAGCTCGTGCCGAAGATCCAGAAATCGCGCGACTGGCTCGCGCGGCCGAGCGCGTTCACTGCGACGACCAGCGGATTGGCCGGCGGCTTCGCGGGCGCCGTCGAGGGGCCGGTCTCGCCGAAAGTCCGAAGGCCGATCGTTTCCGGCCGCTCGGGCAGCAGAAACGCGACGATAGGGATCACCAGCGCAAGCACGGCCGCGACAACGTAAACCGCCTGGCGCCATCCATCCGACTGCGCGATGCTCGCGAGCGTCGGCAGGAACAGAAGCTGCCCGGTCGCGCTTGCCGCCGTGACGATGCCCATCGCTAGGCCGCGGCGCGCCGTGAACCAGCGGTTGACGACGGTGGCGCCCAGGACCGGCGCGACGGTGCCGGCGCCGATCCCGACCAAAAGGCCCCAGCAGACGACGAGATGCCAGGGCTGGCTTACGAAAGAGCTGAGGATCACGCCCAGATCGACGACGCACAACGCGCCGACGAGGGTCGGGCGGATGCCGAACCGCTGCATCAGCGCCGCGGCGAAAGGCCCCATGCAGCCGTAAAGCACAAGGTTCAGCGAGATCGCGAACGAGATGGTCGCCGGGCTCCAGCCGAACGCCTGTTCCAGCGGAACGATCAGGACGCTCGGCGCCGACCGCACCGCGGCCGCGGCGAGCAAGGTCGTGAAGACAAGCGCAACGACGATCCACGCATAGTGAATGCCGGCGGGCAGCATGTGGGAAAGCCGCTTCATTCCGGTTCCTTAGCTTAACCGCCAACGGATTGACAAGATTGAGGGTGGACCCGAAGCTCGCGCCCATGCAGTTCGGATTGAACTTCTTCCCGTGTCTCGACCCGGCGCAAAAGCCGGCGGCGCAGTATTTCCGGGAATCGATGCACCTCATTGGCCTCGCCGACGCGCTTGGCTTCACCCATATCCGCCAGGTCGAGCATTACTTCCACCCTTATGGCGGCTACAGCCCGAACCCGATCGTGTTCCTGGCGGCGGCGGCGCAGCGCACGCAGCGGGCGCGGCTCGTCACGGGCGCGGTGCTTCCGGCCTTTAACCATCCGCTGAAGCTCGCAGGCGAGCTCGGCATGCTGGACGGGCTGAGCGGCGGCCGGCTCGACGCAGGGTTCGCGCGGGCCTTCCTGCCGCATGAATTCACCCATTTCGGCGTCAATCTCGACGACAGCCGGCGGCGGTTTGCCGAGGGCGTCGCCCAAGTGAAGCTTCTGTTGACCGGCGAAAATGTATCGTCGGAGGGGGCGTTCCACAGTTTCCGCAACGTCACCTCTTATCCCCGGCCGACGCAAAAGCCGCATCCGCCGATCTGGGTCGCCGCCACGTCCACGCCGCAGACCTTCGAGGAGACCGGGCGCGCCGGCTATGGCGTCATGACCATCCCGCTCGAGCCCCAGCGCATGCGCGAGCTGATCGGGATCTATCGCGAGGCCTGGCGCAGCGCGGGGCATCCCGGCCGCGGCACGGTCATGAGCAACTTCATCACCTGCTGCCTGCCGTCGCGCGACGAGGCGATGGCGGTGGCGCGCGAGCCGACCAACGGCCATTTGCGGGGTCTGGCCGCCGCGGCGATCGGCTGGACCGAAGGCGCCAGCACCAAGGACTATCCGGGCTATGACCGCATGATGGCCCAGATCGGCCGCGAGACCTTCGAGGACCAGGTGTCGAAGGGCGTGGGTCTCGTCGGCACGCCGACGGAAATCATCGACATGCTGCGCGCTTATGCGAGCGACGTCGGCGGGTTCGAGGCGGCATCGCTCCATGTCGCGCCTTCGACCATGCCGGTCGACGTCGCCGAGCGGTCGATG
>Ga0335073_10003668_pt1 | contig 21425 bp, 12 predicted proteins | sample Lox_Sample_22_FD_207093 | JGI IMG/M metagenome (GOLD analysis project Ga0335073, IMG submission 207093) | Soil microbial communities from Loxahatchee National Wildlife Refuge, Florida, United States - Lox_Sample_2.2 | ecosystem: Environmental > Terrestrial > Soil > Wetlands | place: USA...
TACATGAACCGCCAGTACCTCGACCCGATCTTCCTCGGCCGCTACCCGGCGGAGCTCGCCGAGATCTTCGGCGAGGCGTGGCCACAATGGCCCGAGGAGGATTTCAAGCTCATCGGCCAGCCGCTCGACTTCCTCGGCGTCAACTACTACACCCGCAGCGTCACCCGCTTCGACGCCACCGCGTGGCCACTCAAGGCGGCCGCGGTGCGCCAGCCCGAGGCCCTCTACTCGGAGATGGGTTGGGAGGTCTATCCGCGCGGCCTGACCGACACACTGCGCTGGGTCAGGGACCGCTACGGTCCGATCCCGCTCTACGTCACCGAGAACGGTGCCGCCTTCCCCGACCCGCCGTGCGTCGAGGGAGAACGGCTCGAGGATCCGCTGCGGGTCGAGTACCTGCGCAGCCACCTGCGCGCGATCCGCGCCGCGCTGCAGAGCGAGGTGGATCTGCGCGGCTACTTCGTCTGGTCGCTGCTCGATAACTTCGAGTGGGCGCTCGGCTTTTCCAAGCGCTTCGGCATCGTGCACGTGGATTTCGGGTCGCAGCGGCGCACGCTCAAGGCGAGCGCGGATTTCTACTCCCAGGTCGTCGCCACCAACGGGCAGGCGATCGACGCGTGATGTGGCGGGGCGCGCGCGGATGGGCGGCCGCGCTCGCGGGCGTGCTGAGCTGCGTGGCACACGCGCAGGCGGACCGGCTGCCGCCGCGCAGCGAATGGCGCGCCAGCGCTTCCTCGCAGAGCCAGCCGGGGCTCGAGCCCGCGCACGCCATCGACGGAAACGACTCGACCGAGTGGGGCGGAAGCTTTTCCCCGGGCCAGTGGCTGCAGGTCGACCTCGGCCGCCCGGCGATGGTCGGCGCGATGCTCATTCACTGGGACCTGGCCTTCGCCTCCACCTATCTGATCCTCGCCTCGGCCGACGGCGAGCATTGGCAGACGGCGTATGAGACCGGCGACTCCCCGGGCGGCCTCGACTACGCCGTCTTCAAGCCGGTCCGTGCGCGCTACCTGCGCCTCGCGAGTGCGCCGAGCACCAGTGAGTGGGGCGTGTCGGTCTTCGAGATCGAGCCGCTCGCCGCGAGCGAGTCGCCCCGGATCGCGGGCCTCGGCAGCGAGACCGATGTCTCGATGGTCTGGAGCGGTGCGCGCCCCGCCATACTCGCCTCGCCCCCCGGGCCGCACAACACGCGTCAGCTGACCATCACGCTACCGAAGCCCCTGCCGCTCACCGGGCTCGAGGTCTTCTGGGAGTCCACCCGCGAGGACGCGCGGCTCGAGGGGCGCGACCAGGCCGGCAAGTGGCGCCTCCTGTCCCGCGATCCCGGCTCCTTCGGCGACCGCTCGTTTCTGGCGGCCCCCGCGGCGCGCACGCTGACGGAGCTGCGCCTCACGGTGCGCACCCGGCGCGGCGAGCGGCCGGCGATCCGGCGGCTGCGACTGTTGAGTCCTTCGCAGCCGATGACGCACATGAAGAGCTACGAGATCGTCGCCTCCCGCGCCCACAGCGAGCTCTTTCCGGCCTCGCTGCGCGGCGAGCAGGTCTACTGGACCGCGGTGGGAGTCGCCGGGGGTATGCACAGAAGTCTCTTCGACGAGTACGGCGATCTCGAGCCCGTCAAGGGCGGCCCGCTGATCCAGCCGCTGTGGCGCGCCGCCTCCGGCCGCGCGGTGGCCGCGTATCAGATCCCGCGCCAGCACAGCCTGCGCGAGGCCTCGCTCCCCATGCCCGCGGTGCAATGGTCGCCGCAGCCCGGGCTTGCGCTGCGCAGCGAGGCGATCGGCGCGCAGCTGCAGGGCGGCGCCGTCACGCTGGTTCGCTACCGTCTCGAGAACGGCGGCAGCGCCGTCATCGACGGGAAGCTCGCGATCCTCGTGCGGCCGATGCAGGTGAATCCCCCCTGGCAGCACGGCGGCATCTCACCGATCGGCAGCGTGAGCATTCGAGGGGCGGCGGAATTTCCCACGGTGATGGTGAACGGGCGGGTGCTGCTCAGCTCACTCGTGCGGGCCGCGGCCGCCGGCGCGGCGCCCTTCGGCGCCTACGGCGCGAGCGAGATCACGCAGTACGTCGCCGACGGATGGGTGCCCCGCGCCACCGAGGTGCACGACCCGGCGGGGCTCGCCGCGGCGGCCCTGCTCTATCGCGTACACCTCAGGCCCGGAGCGCACGCCGATATCGTGCTGTGTTTCCCCCTCGATGGGCACCCGGCCGGCATCGACCCGCATCGACCGATGCCGGACTTCGACACCCTCGCCGCGCGCGTCGCAGCGCAGTGGCGCGACCGGCTCGACCGTGTGGGACTCACGCTCCCTGAGGCCTCGATCGTCGATACGCTGCGCGCGCAGCTCGGCTACATGCTGGTCAACCAGCGGGGCGCGGCCCTCGAGGCCGGCCCGCGCAACTACGACCGTTCGTTCATCCGGGACGGCTCGGTGACGGCTGAGATCCTGCTGCGCATGGGCTCCCCGGACATCGCGCGGACCTATCTTCACTGGTACGCCGCGCACGCCGTGCATCCGAACGGGCTGATCTCGCCGATCCTCAACGACGACGGCACCGTCAACCGCGGCGTGGGCGCGGACCTCGAGTACGACAGCCAGGGCGAGTTCATCTCACTCGTCGCCGCTCTCGCGCGGCTCGACGGGGGCGCCACCACGGTGCGCGAGTACCTGCCGGCCGTGCGCGGCGCGCTGCAGTTCCTCGAGGCGCTGCGCGCGCGCACGCTCGTGCCCGGCTACATGGCGACCGGCACGACCGACCCGGCGCGCTTCCACGGCATTCTCGCCCCCTCGATCAGCCATGAGGGTTATCCACGGCCGGTCCACAGCTACTGGGACGACTTCTGGGCGCTCAAGGGCTGGCACGACGGCGCGTGGCTCGCGCGCGCGTGGGGCGAGCCGCAGCTCGCCGAGTGGGCGGACGGTCAGTACCAGGCGCTGCGCGAGTCGCTGGCGGCGTCGATCCGCAGCACCATGCAGTGGCGGCACATCGATTACGTGCCGGCCTCGGCGGATCTGGGCGACAGCGATCCGACCAGCGTCTCGATCGGCATCGACCCATGCGGCCAGCAGGACCTCATGCCGGCCGCGGCGCTCACCACGACCTTTACCGGTTACCTCCAGGAGGTGCGCACGCGCATGCTTCCCGAGGCGCGCTACACCTATACGCCGTACGAGCTGCGCAACGTGCTGACGTTCGTGCGTCTCGACCGGCCGGCCGACGCCGACGAGCTGCTCACGTGGCTGCGCCAGGGGCGCCGCCCCGTCGACTGGCAGGTGTTCGCCGAGGTCGTGCGCTCGCAGCTGCGCGCGCCGTTCTACCTCGGTGACATGCCCCACACCTGGGTGGGCGCGGAGTATGTGCGCGCCGTCCTCGGCATGCTCATGCACGAGGAGGACGATGCGCTCGAGCTGCTGCCGGGAGTACCCGCCCCCTGGGTGGAGGGCGCCGGGCTCGCGATCAGGGGATTGCCGACCAACTTCGGCACGCTCACCCTGTCGGCCCGCGCCGAGGCCGACACGCTGCGCGTCAGCCTCGGACCCGGACTCGGTACCCACACGGCGCTCTCGGTGAGCTGGCCGAGGCGCACCCGTCCGCGCGAGGTCACGGTGGATGGCGCGGCGCAATCCGACTATACGCAAGCCGGCATCCGGCTCGCCCGGCCCTTCCACGAGCTCAGCGCCCGCTGGTGAGCGCCAGCGGGCAGCCAGGCTAGCCCTTGACGCTTCCCATGAGGATGCCGCGGATGTAGTACCGCTGCAGTGCCAGGAACAGCACCAGCACGGGCAGCACCGTCAGCACCGCCCCGGCCATCATCAGCTCGGCGTCCTGCACGTGCTCGCGCGACAGCGTCGCGAGCGCCACCGGCAGCGTATACATGCGCTGGTCCGTGAGCACGATCAGCGGCCAGAGGAAGTCGTTCCAGCTGCCGAGGAAGGTGAGCACCGCGAGCGTCACCAGGATCGGCCGCAGCACCGGCAGCACGATGCGCAGGAAGATGCGCGCCTCGCTCGCCCCATCGATGCGCGCCGCCTCCAGCAGCTCGTCGGGGATCAGCAGCGCGTATTGCCGCACCAGGAACACGCCGAAGATCCCGGCCGCCGCCGGCAGCACCACCCCGGCGTAGCTGTTGACGAAGCCGAGCCATTTCATCATGAGAAAGAGCGGCATCATCGCCACCTGGCTCGGAATGACCAGCGCGGCGAGCAGCGTGCGCATGAGCGCCTCGCGGCCCGCGAAACGCAGCTTGGCGAAGGCGAAGCCGGCGAGCGAATTGAATACCAGCGAGCACAGCGTCGTGAGCGAGGCGAGCCACAGGCTGTTGGCGAGGTACCGTCCGGCGCCGCGCGCGGCGAACAGCAGCCGGTAGTTCGCGGTGGTCGGGTGATGGGGCAGCAGCGGTGGCGGAAACGCGCTCGCCTCGCCCGCCGGCATGAACGACACCGCCACCATCCACAGCAGCGGCAGCAGCGTCACGGCGGCGAGCGCGAGCAGCGCCAGGTGCAAGAGGATGCGCGCGCCGCGCGCACTCATGCGGCGTCCCTTGCCCTGGAGAAGCGCAGCTCGAGCGCCGTGACCGCCAGCACGATGAGGAACAGCAGGAACGCGACCGCCGAGGCGGAGCCGAGGTTCCACCACTTGAAGCCCTGCTCGTACATCAGATAGAGCACGCTCATCGTGCTTTGCAGCGGGCCGCCCTCGGTCATCACGTACGGCTCGGCAAACAGCTGGAAGTACCCCGCCACGGTCAGCACCGCAACCAGCAGCATCGTCGGGCGCAGCAGCGGCAGCGTCACGCGGCGCAATTCCTGCCAGCCATTGGCGCCATCGAGGCGCGCAGCTTCGTACAGATCGGCCGGGATCGCCTGCAGCGCCGCGACGAAGATGATCATGTTGTAGCCAAAGTTCTTCCACACGGCGAACAGGATGATCGCCGGCATCGCCCAGCGCGGATCCCCCAGCCAGTCGATCGGATGCACGCCGAGGAAGCCGAGCGCCCAGTTGAGCAGCCCGTAGCGCGTATGCAGCAGGTAGCGCCACACGAGCGCCACCGCCACCAGCGTCGCGACCACGGGGGCGAAGTACAGAGTGCGGAACAGGGCCGGCCAGCGCGTCAGGCGCGAATTGAGCAGCAGCGCCGCGCCCAGCGAGACCCCGATCGAGAGCGGCACGCCGGCCAGCACGAAGTAGCAGGTGTTGCCGAGCGCGCGCCAGAAGTCGCGCGACTTGAGCAGCTCCAGGTAGTTCTCGATGCCGACGAAGCGCAGGTTGCGCAGGTCCGCGAGCGCGTAGAGATCGAAATCGGTGAGACTCACCGCGAAGGCGGCCAGCACCGGCAGGAAGAAGAATACCCCGATGATGAGGAGCGCAGGCGCAACGAACGCCCAGCCCGCGAGCCCGGCTCTCATCGCGTCGACCCGCGCGCGAGCATCCAGCGGCGCTTGGCGAGAATCGCATCCACCGTGCGGTCGAGCTCGGCCGCCCCCTCATCGACCGTGAGATCGCCGTGCACCACCCGCTCGGCCATGAGGCGCATCTCCGTCACGATGCGCTCGAGCTGCGGCACCCGGGGTGCCGGCTTCACCCGCTCGAGCTGCTCGCGGAAGGCGCGGGCATAAACGTTCCCGGCGAGCTCCGGTGCTTCCCAGGTGCTGCGGCGCGGCGGCAGATCACCGGTCAGATCGTAGAAGCGCTGCTGCACCTGCGGCGAGGACAGGAACTCGAGCAGCAACCATGCCTCCTCCTTGTGCTGCGAGCGCTGGAACATGACGAGGCTCGAGCCGCCGGCGAGCGAGGCACCGGGACCGTCGGGGCCGGGCATCGGCGCCGTCATCCAGGTGCCTTGCTGCTCGGGCGGCAGCCGCCGCTTGAATTCCCCGATGTTCCAGGGCCCGGAGATATAGAAGGAGTAGTAGCCGCGCCCGAGCTCATCCCAGACGTTGGCGATCTGGGTGTTCGCAACCGGCGGCGCCCAGCCGTTGGTGAACGCCTCGGCATAGAACTCGAGGGCGCGGTGAAACCCCGCGGTCTCGAAATTGCCGAAGCGGCCGTCGTCGCGCAGCAGCGGCTCCGGCTGCTGCAACGCCAGCACCAGCAGCGGCTCGAACTCGTTGAGCGGCAACAGCACGCTGTAACGGTCGGGACCCACCCGCGCCTTGATCGCCGCGAGCATGTGCCGCCATTCGTCCCACGTGCGGGGCGGACTCGGGAAACCCGCCTGGGCGAGCAGATCGCGCCTGTAGAAGAGGAGCCGGGTATCGACGTACCACGGCACGCCGTAGAGCCGACCGGCGACCAGGTTGGTCTGCCAGATTCCGCCGAAATAGTCCGCGGGCTTCACGACCGGGGAGCGCTCGACGCGACTCTGCAGCGGCTCGAGCGCACCCAGCGCCACGAACTCCGGGATCCAGGAATTGCCCAGCTGGCAAAGGTCCGGGGTCGCCTCGCCGACGAACGCGGTGAGGAGCTTCTGATGCGCCGCGCTCCAGGGAAGCTGCTGCACCCGCACCTCGATATCCGGGTGCAGCCGCGCGAACTCCGGCAGGAGCGAGGCGATGACCTCACCCTCGCGCCCCATCGCCCAGACGGTGACCGAGCGATGCGCCGAGGACGCGGGGCCGCAGCCGAGCGCACTCAAGGTGCACGCGAGCGCCCCGAGCCAACGGGCAGCGCCGATCCTAGGGGTTTTTCTGCAGCCAGCCGCCCTCGAATCCCGCACGTTCGAGGCCACGCCGGATGTAGTCATTGTGGCGCATGATGCGCCAGACGAGCTCGCTGCGGTAGTTCTCGATCATCGCGAGAATCGGACCCTGATCGATTGCCAGATAATGCTCGTCGACCCAGCCGCTCTTGCTCGCCTGGGCGCCACGCTGATAGCTCGGATTGAACGAGTCCCGAAATCCGTAGGTCGAGTAGATCGACCCGCCATAGCGCTTGTACATCTCGAGGGTGGCGGGGATGACGATCTCCGGAGCGAACGGCAGCGAGCCGATCGCCGCGGTCGGTGCGATGGTGCCGTCGTCGAGGCTGCCGTCGAGTCCCACGCCCCGCGCCGCGTAGCCGTAGAAGCGCCGCGGTTGACCGTCGTAGATCTGGCTGCCCCTGCCGGGGCCTTCGCAGGCGGTGAGGCCCCAGATGTTCGGCCCGTATCCCTGCCAGTGCATCGGGTTCTCGATGGCGTAACGCTGCTGCACGTACGTGGCGCGGCGACTATTCTCGAAGTAATCGAGGCCGCGGCTGCGCATGTAGGCGTCCTGAATGGCACGGAAGTCCACCCACACGTGCGAATACTGGTGGCCGAACAGCGGCCCGAAGCTCAGGTCCGTCTCCCCGTACTGCGTGCCCCAGTGCTTGTCGTAGGTGCTGGTCCAGGCCTTCCAGGCTGCGGGGTTCACCGCATGGGTCGGGGAGCCGAGCGCCAGGATGTAGACCAGCATCGCCTCGTCGTACCCGTCCCAGGTCGCATGAATGAAGCCGCTCTCCGGCGTCCAGCCCATGACCAGCCCGGCCGAGAAGGGCTCCGCCCAGGTCCAGTCGACGCGCCGATAGATCTTCTCGGCAAGGCGGCGGATCTCGCGCTCCCTGGCGTCCTTGCCGTCGAAGTAGGACTCGCACATCAGCACGCCGGCGAGCAGCAGTGCGGTATCCACCGTCGAGACCTCGGAGTGGTTGCGCCGCTCGCCGTCCTTCATGTCGAGGAAGTGATAGAAGAAGCCGTGCTTTTCGGTCTCGGCGGCGAAGAAGCGCAAGGTCGCGAGCGCCCGGTCGCGCGCAGCATCGCGCGTCACGTAGCCGCGCTCGACGCCGATCGGATACGCGGTCAGCGCGAAACCCACGCCCGCGATGCTCGACCACGAGGGACCGGGATAACGGTCGGGGATCAGCCCGTTTGCGGGGTTCGCCGAGTCCCAGAAAAACGAGAAGGTGCGCTTCTCGAGATCATCGAAAAACGGATCGAGGAGTGGCGTCTGCACGGCCGGCTTGCTCAGACTCGCCGCCGGCGGCGGCGCGGCGGCTGCGCAGACGCCGGGCAGCGTGCCCGCGCACACGAGCCCCGCCAGCCATGCGATGAGTGTCCGCGCGCCTCGCATCAGGCCTGCGCTCCACAGGAGGCGCGCACCACGATGCTGACCGGCAGAGTCTCGGTCGCGTGATCGTCCGCGGGAGCCTCGGCGTCGATCAGCCCCGCGAGGCGCTCGAGCGCCCGCAGACCGAGCGTCGCGATGTCGGCGCGCGCCGTGGTCAGGGGAGGACTCAGGAAACGGGCGAGCGGAATGTCGTCGAAACCCGCGAGCGCCACGTCGTCGGGCACCTTGAGGCCGGCTTCCCGCAACGCCACCAGGCAGCCCACCGCCATCATGTCGTTGGCGGCGAACACGGCCTCGGGGCGCTCGGCCTGGGCGGCCAGCGCCCGCCCCGCCCGATAGCCGCTCTCCTCGGTGAAATCGCCCTCGAGCACCAGCGCCGCGGCCGCGCTGCTGCCGCGCAGCGCCGCGCGGTAGCCGCGCACCCGCTCCTGCGCCTGGAAATTCTCCTCCGCCCCGCGGATGTGCACGATGCGGCGGTAGCCGCGGTCGAGCAGGTGGCGGACCATCGCGCGCGCGCCGCCAAAATCGTCGACCAGGAATGCGGGGTAATCGGAGGCGCGGCTGTTGAGCAGCACGGTCGGCAGCGCCTGCGGCACCGCCTCGCGCAGAATCCCGGCGTCTTCGCCCGGTACCATGGCGAGCAAGCCGTCGACGCGCCCGTTCAGCGCCCGCACTGCGCTCGCCGCCTCACTCGAGCTGCCGTGAGAGCTCGACACCAGCAAGTGCAGCCCGCGCCGGCGTGCGGCGCGATCCACGCCGCGAATGAGCTCGGAAAAGTACTCCCCGTGCAGGTCCGGCAGGAGCAGGCCCACCGTGTGGGTGCGGCCGACGATCAGACTGCGCGCCCCGCCGTGCGGCGTATAGCGCAGCTTGCGCGCGGCATCCCGCACGCGCTCGCAGATCTCCGGCCGCACCGTCCCCGTGTTGTTGAGCGCACGGGAGACGGTGGCAATCGAGACCTTCGCTTTACGCGCGACGTCCCTGATCGTCACCAAGGTCAAATCCCCCCAAATGGCGCTGCGAGCTTGGGTAAACGCTTTCTCGAAAAGTCTAGGCAGCGCCCCCGGTGGCGTCAAACGCTGCGGGGCGGTCCTGTGAAGGAAGTCTGGATGGAGCTCACACCGCGCTGCACTTTGACGGAAATTCTTACAACCTCACTTGCGGGGGCGTGCGTTCTGGGCCCCTTTCGGGAAGGCCGTCACGAGCGTGAGGCCGTCGGGGGCCAGCTCGACCGTCAGGCTGTTGGCAACCAGTGGCGCGCGCGCCCCCGGGGGCAGCATCGCCGCCTGGCGCAGCTCGGCGAGCTGGGCCGGCGTCGGATAGGGCGGCGAGCCCATGCGCTCATAGGCCGGCATGACGTTGCCGTGCTCCCGGTCGATCGACTGCACGGTGACGCTGCGCGCATCGACGTGCGCGAATGTCAGCTTCACCGTGCGCGGGCTGCCGGCGGCTCCAGGCTCCGTGTAGTTCCACAGCGCGAGCACCAGGGCGCCATCCTTGCGGCGAGTGAGCAGTGCCCCCTGCGCCTCGAGCGGCAAGCGCTCCTCGCCGAGCTGGTGCAGCAGGGCGAAGGCATTGAAGGCGGGTTTCGGGATGCCGCCGGCTGCCAGCAGGCCGAAGCCGCCGTAGAAGGGCTTCTTCACCACCCCCTGCTCTTCGAAGACATCCGAGAACGTCCAGTACGACATGTCCTGCACCAGGCCGTCGCAGCGGCGAATGGTCTCCGCCATGTACGGTCCCATGTAGGGGGCGTCGGTGACCGCGGGCCAGTTGCCCCAGCTTGCGTTGAACTCGCTGAAGATCAGCGGCAGGGAGGGCTGCGACGATGCCGCGATCTCACCGTGGGCCTTCTCGACGCCCCGACACACCATGCGGTTGCGCGGGATCGTCTCCTTGGTGCCGAAGACGTCCTGCGCGGTGTCGTCGCCGTACACGTGGGTCGACACGAAATCCACCGGCACGTGCGCCTCGGTGCAGTGGCGGATGAAGTCGCTCACCCAGGCCACCTGGGCCGTCGCAGGTCCGCCGACGCGCAGCCGCAGGCTCACGGCCTTGAGACTGCGGGCGGTGTGATCGTAGAGCGTGAAGTAGGTCGACTGCGCGGGTGTGCCCGACCAGAAGTCGAGGTTCGGCTCGTTCCACACCTCGAAATACCACTGGCTCACCTCCTCGATGCCGTAGCGCTCGACCAGGTGTTGTGCGAACGCCGTCATCATCGCGTCCCAGCGCTCGTAGTCTTTCGGCGGCGAGGAGAACGGCTTGTACCAGAAGGCCTGCCGCGTCTCGGTACTGGCGAGCTTGCCGGGCATGAAGGAGAGCTCGACGAACGGCCGCACGCCGTTCGCCAGCAGCCCGTCGTAGATCTGGTCGATATAGGAGAAGTTATAGACGGCCTTGCCGCTCTTGTCCTCGCCGTACAGGCCCACCTCGTCGTGGAAGATCGCGTGGAAGCGCACGTAGGAGAAGGCGGTCACCGCGCGCACCGCGCGCAGGTCGGAGCGGTAGCTGTCGCGCAGGCTCAGCACCGCGCGGCCCGACCCGAACATGCGCTCCCAGAAATGCGGCAGGGGCTTACCCTGGGCGGCCGCGTCCACGACGATGCTCTCCTGCGCCCCGCCGGCCGCCGGCATCACCAGAGCGAGGGCCACCACGCAGGCGGCCATCGAGCGAATGGAATTCAAGTGCATTACCTCCGTCGTTGCCGCTGGTGCAAGGCCGCCGCAATGCCCGCTTCGGCGAGCGGCAACATGAGCTGATAGCCCGCGAGCGTCGGGTGCACGCCGTCGGCGGCGAGCTCCGGACGCATCCCGAGCGCACCGTCCGTCATGGCCGAGTAGTAGTCGATGTAGATGCCGCCGCGCTGGCGCACGTAAGCCTTCAGCCAGTCGTTGAGGGCGAGGACCTTGGGCCCGGGGTTGAGCCCGGGACGCCACGGATAGTCGCTGACCGGCAGGATCGAGCCCGCGACCACCGCGATCCCATGGTCGTGCGCGAGGTCGACCATGGAAGCGAGGTTGGCCTCGATCGCCGCGAGGTCCATGGGGCCGACGTTGCCCGCCAGGTCGTTGGTCCCGGCGAGGATGTGCACGGCCGCGGGCCTGAGCGCAATGACGTCCTGGCGAAAGCGCAGCAGCATCTGCGCCGTCGCCTGGCCGCTGATACCGCGGTTGATGCGGTCGGCGCGTGCGAAATACTCCGGCTGCAAATCGCCCCAGGATTGCGTGATCGAGTCGCCGATGAACACCACGCGCGACTCACCGGCAGCCGGCGGCGGCAGTGCACGGTTCGCCGCGGCGTAGTGCGCAAGATCGGCGAACTCCATCGCCGCGGGCATCTGTGCGGCGGCGCCGCGCGTGCCGAGCGTCAGGCAGGTGAGGACGGAGGCAAGTGCGCTGAGCCGGCCGATGCGCATGTGCAGGGGTCCCGCTAGACCGCCGCGCAATGGCGCGCGATGAAGTCCTCGTGCCTCGGCATGGCGGCGACACAGCGGGCGATCGCCTGCTCGGTGCCTTCCACGTAGACCTTCAGATCCTCCTCGCTCACCCAGTCGGCGGCGGGGTGATAGCTGCGGGGCGTGATGCCCTGCCCGAGCATCACCTGCACCCAGCTGGTGACCGCGAAGAGCTCGGTGCCGTTGCGATAGAAGCGGCCGGCGTCGGCAAACAGCCGGATGTAATCCCGCAGCGAGTCCGGAATGCTCATGTGCCGACAATAGCGCCACAGCTCCGAATCGTCCCGCTGCGTGGCGCAGTAGTGCAGGATCAGGAAGTCGCGGATGCGCTCGTACTCGAACTGCGCCTGCGCGTTGTAGGTCTGCTCGAGCACCGGGTCGAAGTCCCGGCGCGGAAACAGCTGCACCAGCCTCGAGATCCCCGACTGCGCTAGAAAGATGGCCGTCGACTCGAGCGGCTCGAGGAAGCCCCCGGCGAGCCCGATCGCCACCACGTTCCTGTCCCAGAGCTTGGCGCGCTTGCCGGCGGCGAAGCGGATCGGCCGGCTGGGATCGGCGAGCGGCTTGCCGTCGAGCCTGCGCAGCAGCGCCGCGGCCGCCGCGTCGTCGCTCATGAAACGGCTGCTGTAGACGTGGCCGTTGCCGGTGCGGTGCTGCAACGGAATGCGCCATTGCCACCCCGCCTCGTGCGCGGTCACCCGTGTGTAGGGGGTCGGAGGCTCGACCTTCTCGCAGGGTATGGCGATCGCGCGGTCGAGCGGCAGCCAGTGGGTCCAGTCCTGAAACGCCGCCTGCAGGGTGCCGCCGATGAGCAGCGCGCGGAACCCCGAGCAGTCGATGAACAGATCCCCCGCGACCGTCGTGCCGTTCTCGAGCCGCACGCTCTCGAGGAAGCCGCTCGCGCCGTTCTGCTGCACCTCGACGACCTTGCCCTCGATGCGCCGCACGCCGCGCCCCTCGGCGTAGCTGCGCAGATAACGTGCATAGAGACCGGCATCGAACTGGTAGGCATAGACGATGTCGGCGAGCGGAGTATTGGCAGGCGCATCCGCCGGCGAGGGCATGAAGCGGCCCTGGGGTGCGGCGAGCGTATTGATCGAATACCGCCCGATGTCCCTGGCCCAGCCGAGCTGGCGCGCCTTGAGCCAGTACTGGTGAAAGTCGAGCAGTCCCAGGCTGCGGCCGATGGTGCCGAACCCGTGCACGTAGGAGTCCCCGATGCGCCCCCAGTCGTTGAACTGGATGCCGAGCTTGAACGTGCCCTTGGTCTGGCGGATGAAGTCCGCCTCGTGGATCTGCAGCAGGCTGTTGAAGTCGCGCAGATGCGGCACCGTCGACTCGCCGACGCCGATGATGCCGATCTCCTCCGATTCGACCAGCGTCACGGTGAGCTGCCTGCTGAAGGACTTGGCCAAAGCGGCAGCGGTCATCCAGCCGGCACTGCCCCCGCCGACGATGACGACGGAGCGCAGCGGTGCGCCGGATGCCTGTCTGGAGTCTTGAGCGCTCACGGTGTACCCATGAAAAACGAGGGAGGGCCGCAGCCCTCCCTCGAGTCTAGGCGAGCAGCCCCCTTCAGATCACCACGACAGCTGCCCCGTCAGCCTGAGCGTGCGTGGGAAGCCGACGATGGGGCCTCCAAGGTTGTAGTACGGCTGCGGTATGGGCTGGTTGTACGACGGGCTCCAGATTGCCGCATTCGGGTCGAAGTTCGACCAGTTGAAGACGTTCAGCACGTCGAGCCGCACCGTGCCCTTGAAGTCGTGCCAGATGCCGAACGCCTTCGCCAGCGACAGATCGATGTCCTTGTAGCCGATGGCGTTGGGGATCTTGACGTTGATCGGAGTCGCCCCGCCGCCATAGGCGTTGCAGACGGTGGGCACCATGGGGTTCGAGCTGGGGCAATTCAGCCCGATGATGGTGTCCAGGTAAGTCGCGGAGGATACCTCGCCCTTGCCCGAGACCGTCCAGCCCGAGCCCAGGTCGTAGGTACCGGTCGTCACGAGGCGATGCCGCGGCACCGCCGTCGAGGGCTCGAGCGGATAATCCTTCGGGTTGGGCAGATCGAACAGATAGGCGTTCGGATTGCCTGCATAGGGGTTGAGCGGGCCGGCGACGTTATTCTGGTAGGCGTTCGAGTAGGTGTAGGCGACCGAGGCGCTCCAGCCCGAGGCGGGCGTATAGGCCTTAGTCAACGACAGCGTGACCTGCTGATTCTCGTCCTCGCCGGAGTTGTCCCAGAGAATGAGCGACCCGTATCCGACCGGGCCCGAGGCACCCCACGGGTTGCCGTGCGTGCTGTAGTAAGACCCGTCCGGGTAGCGGTTCCCCAGGTGACCGACCATGGCATCGTAGCTCTTGATCTCAGAGAGCGTGATCGCCGCGTCCCAGTCGCTGAGGCGCGTGCGGAAGCCGATGCTGAACTGATCGGAATACGGCGTCTTGATGTTGTTGTTGAGCAGGTCCACCTCATGCGACGAGGTGGACACCGGGATCCCCGCCAGACCCGCCGCCGTCAGGTAGGCCGGATTCCAGGCGTAGCAGTGGGCGGCCGGATTCACGTTGGCCGCCGTCGCGCAGGGGCCGAACGAATCCTGGGTGTAGGGCGTGGGGAAGTAGATCTGCGGGTTGTTGTACAGACCCACCTTGGTCGTCTCGTACGAGAGCGTGTCGAAGAGGTTACGGTCGTAGGAGCGGCCATAGCCGCCGAAAACGACATGCTGCTGATCGGCGTTGATGTCGTACGCGAAACCCAGCCGCGGCGCGATGTTGTTCGGCGGCTTGCGGTTGGAGCCGTTGCTGATGTAGTCGTTGATGTTGGTCGCCGGGTCGCCCGGGAACGACTTGGCGAGCAGCTGCGCGTAGGTCAGGTTCGGGCTGTAACCGTTGGTCAGCAGTCCGGGTGAGTTCAGCGCCTGCACGACGCCGGCCGGCGTCACGTAGTTATCGAACAGCGGGACCTTCTCGTAGTCCCAACGGACGCCGGCATTCACCGTCAGGTTGCGGTTGACCGTCCAGTCGTCCTGGAGGTACAGGCTGTACTGTTTGTCGGTGGACTCCGCGCTCGGTGCGCCGGCGCCGGCGAAGCTGACCGGGAACTGCACGAGATAAGGGGTCGCATAGAGGCCGGCGCTCGTGGCCGCCTCGTAGTAGACCGCATCCGCGAGGCTGAGCGTACCCGCCTGCGCGAGCAGGTCGATGGACTGGAAGCGCACGCCGGCCTTGATCGTGTGGTCGGTCAGGCCCGTGAAGGTAATGTCGTCCTGACCGCCGGTGCCGCGCTGGTCGTAGCGGAAGCCGACGCCGGCGCCGGGGCCGCCGACGTTGATGAGGTTCTGCGAGCCGGTGGAACTGCCGATGGTCGGGTAATAGAAGTAGTCGAACTGCGGACTCGGCTCCGCGTTGGTGTTGGACGTGGTGCTCTGATGCGTGACCCGCAGCTCGTTCAGCACGTTCGACCACGAATGCGTCCACAGCAGCATGTAGCGGGTGTCGTCGTTCTCATAGTGCGAGGCGGCCGAGGCCGCGGTCTGCCCGGCCGCACCCTGCAGCTGCCGCTCGTCGCGGATCTTGCCGGTGAGCTCCAAGCGGTCGCTCTGCGTGGGCTCCCAGTCGAGCTTCGCGAAGCCCAGGTCCTCCGAGAACGGATTCGTGGTCGGCCCGAACTGCGAGGAGACGCTCGTCGGCAGCACCGCATCCGCAACGGCCGGGGACACCCCGCCGCCCGGGTACACGACGTTCTGCTCGGAGAGCGTCTTGCGCTCGAACGTGACGAAGAAATGCAGCATGTCCGGAATGATCGGGCCGCCCTCGGCGGCGCCGAATTCCCAGCTGGGCGCGCTCGCCTTGGGATGTCCCGAGGCGGCCTCGGCCGGGGTCTCCGCGCGCAGGTTCTGGTTGGTGAAGGTGACGAAGGATTCGCCCTCGAACTGATTGGTGCCCGAGCGGGTGTTGGCGACGATGATGGCGCTCGCCGCGTCCCCGTACTCCGCCTTGTAGTTCGAGGTGATGACCTTGTATTCGTCGATCGCGAGCTGCGGGAAGGGATTGCCCGGATCGCCGGCCTGCCCGGGACCTTCCTGTCCGGTGATGCCGCCGAAAACGTAATCCTTCTGACTCACGCCATCGATGTAGACGTCGATGTTGCTGGTGAGCTGCGCACCACCGCGCAGGCTGGTGTTGCCCTGGCTGTCCACCTGGAACTGCATGCCCGGCACCTGGTTGGCGAACTCCAGGAAGTTGCGGGTAAATTGCGGCAGGTTGTCGATGTCGTGCAGCGAGACGACCGTGCCGACTTCCGAAGTGATCGTCTCCTGATGCAGGGCCGCATGAGCGCTGGTGATGGTGACCTGCTCGAGGAGGTCGAGCTGGGTGGTCGTGGCGACCTGCAGCGTGACGGTCTGCGGCGTCCCGTTACCCGCCTCGACCGTGTAATCGCCGGGCGGCAGGCCGGGAATCACGTAGTGCCCGTCGGCACCCGCGGTGCCGTGGCGCGTGAATCCGGTCGCCGTGTTGCGCACCGTCACCGTCGCGTTGGCCGGCGCATAGCCGGACAGCGTCGCGTCGGAGGTCTGAGCAAAGAGGGCCGTGGGCGCCATGAGTGCCGTCGCGACAGCGGCGGCAATGGTGATGCGCTCGATGGGTGCCGCGGATCCGAACAGATGATCGCCACGCAGAAATCGCTGCTTGCTCATTGAGACTCCGTGTTATGTGCGGTCGCGCGCAGTGGGAAGCGCGGACGTTTTGGAATAGTTGGAGAGCGGCGCCGAGAGCGCCGCGCAGAATACAGGTCGGCCGCCGATACGCGGCGCAGGCGCGCTTGAGGCCTGTGCCTTGCGCGCAACGCCTGTGAGACTCACCGTCATCCCCTCCCCCGTGGAAGCGTTTACAATAGCGATGTAAACGCTTGCCTACGGCCCACGAAAAGCGTACTCCTTCACTTCCGGAAGTCAAGAAGCCGCCACCGCCGCCGGGTTGCCTGTGGCCCGCGCGCCACGCCCGCCGGGAAGAATCGAGGTGGCGAACCGGAGTCAGGGGGCCGCGATGATTGCCGCTGGTGCCAGGGGTCGCAGGGATTCAACGTCCTCGAGAAGCGCGCGCGCCGGCGCGGCGCGCCGCGCCCTCCTCGTTCTGAGCAGCCTCCCCTGGCTTTGCGCAGCGAGTACGGAACCGGTCCCCGCGCCGGTGCCGTTCGCGGCCAGGGCGGGCGACGTGCTCGCGACCGGCAACGAATGGATCGCCCTGCCGGAGATCCGCACCGGCGACGGGGCGCTCGCGACCTTCAATGCCCTGTCGATGCGCGAGCGCGGCCTGCTGCAACCCGGCGGCGAGCCGGGCAAGGCGGTCCTCGAGCCCTATCTTTCGATCGGTACCGCCCGCGAGCCCCTCGATGCGCTCAAGTGGGGGCTCATCAGCTACTGGATCCCCCACGCCGAGCAGGATCGCGACGGCCTGCACTTCACGCTGACTTACTGCGCGCCGCCCGGATATCGCGCCGCGTTCATCCGCCTCACGCTCACCAATCGGCGTACCGAGCCGCTCACCGCCACCCTGGGGGTCAGGAGCTCCTTCGGGAGCCTCTCACGCGTCACCTACGTGCCGGTGGCGCTGCGCGGCGAGCGCACCATCGGCGCGGCACCCTGGGTCGATCCCGGGGAGGTCTACAGCTACATCACCGACGACACGCACTTTGCCTGGGCAATCGTGCACCCGGGCTCCAGGGCGACGGTGACCGTGCCACCGGTGTCGATCGCACCGCAGGCGGACGCTGCGCGCACCGTGACGCTCGCGCCGGGGGAGTCCGCCGAGGCGCTCTATGTCCTGGCGGTCGGCATCGAGGAATTCAGCGCCGCGCACAACGCCCGCTCGCTGCGCGAGATGCTCGAGCGCCACGGTGCCGATGCGCTGATCGCCGGGGCGGCCGCCTGGTGCCAGGCCCGTACCCGCAGCACCGGCCGTGCCGAGCTCGATCAGCTCATGAACCGCAATCTGCTCTTCACGCGCCTCTACGCCTGGGGCCGCACGATCGACACCGAACAGCTGGTCGGCGTCACCTCGCGCAGCCCGCGCTACTACGTCTCCGCCGCCTATTGGGACCGCGACGCGATGCTGTGGAGCTTCCCGGGGCTTCTCGATGCCGACCCGCAGTTCGCGCGCGAGGCGCTCGGCTATGCGCTCGGCCCGCAGCTTGCCAACACGGGCACCCACAGCCGTTTCATCGACGGCATCGTGCTCGAGGACGGCTTCGAGCTCGATGAGGCGGCCGCGCCCCTCATCGCAGTCGGCGCCTATCTCGAGCGCACCGGCGACCTCGCCTTCATCGAGCAGCACCGCGAGGCGCTCACGATGCTGCGTGACCGGCTGCTGTCGCGCCGCGACGATGCCACGGGTCTTTACAGCTCGCTGCAGGACGCGCAGGACGAATTCCAGAAACTGCCGTTCATCACCTACGACAACGTGCTGGTGTGGCGGGCGCTCACCGACCTGGCGCAGATCTTCGGCCGGCTGCACCAGGGCAGCGCCGCACGCGAGCTCACGCGGGCAGCCACGGCGCTGCATGCGGCCATCCTGGCGCACGCGACGGTGAACGGGGCGCCGGGCGCCACCGGGCCGATATTCGCCTCCGCCACCGACGGGGAGCAGTCCGTCGAGACCGAGATCCCCCCCGGGTCGCTCATGAATCTGCCGCTGCTCGGCTTAGTGAGCGAGGACGATCCGCTGTTCGTGCGCACTTACCAGTGGCTGCATTCCACGCACTATAAATACGCCCATGCCGACCGCGCCTACGGATTGCCGGGCAGCTATCGCCTGCCCTTCACCACTTCGTGGATGATCGCGGACGAGCTGCAACTGAAGCGCTCGCACGAGCGCGCCGAGAAAATCCTGCTCGCCAGCGGCTGGGACGCCGGGATCATCTCCGAAGGAATCAACCCGGACACGGCCGCCATGGAGCCCGGGGGCGGCGCGTTCGCGACCGCCGCGGGCTACGTGGCACACGCGATCTGCCGGCTCGCCTGCCGCCCGCAACGATGAGGCACCGCAAGGTCCGTGCCGCGCTCGCGGCGCTGCTCGGCGCGGCAGCCACCTGCACCGCGGACGATCACGACTACTACCGCCACGTCCTGTTCGACAACAGTCAGCGGGCCGGGGTGTACTGGTACAGCGACGCGGTCGCGGTGCAGCCGAGCGTGCTCGAGGGCGCCGGCAAAGGCATTCCGGTCGACTCGACCGTTTACCACTCGCCACCGAACGCGTTGCGTCTCAGCTGGACGTCGAACGCCGGCGGCGGCTGGCAGGCCGAGGTTCATCGGCTGGCCTTTCCGAATCGCTACCCCGAGATGAGCGGGCGGGCACTGACGCTGTGGCTGTATTCCGAGGCGCCGATCGCGGCCGAGGACCTGCCGCAGATTCTCCTCTCCGATGCGCGCGAAGGCCTGCAAGTCGCCACACGGCCGGGCAACTTCACGGTCGCCGAGCCCCTCGGCCGCTTTGCCGGAGCGCTGCCAGCCAGACACTGGACGCTGGTGCGCATACCGTTCGGGGCGCTGCGCAACGGCTCCGTGCACACCTTTCGTCCCGAGTGGCTGCAGAGCGTGGTGTTCCACCAGGGGCGCGCCGATGGGACCTCCCACACGATGTACATCGACGATCTGCGGATCGAGGACGACAGCGAGCCGGTGAGGCCGGCTCACGCCCCGACGGGCGTCGCGGCGCGCGGCTACGAACGGCACGCCATCGTGAGCTGGCGGGAACCTCATCCGCAGGCCTGGGACCACGTCGTGGTGTATCGCTCGAGCGATGGTGGACGCAGCTACGCGGCGGTCGGCATCCAGCGCAGCGGCGCATCGCGCTTCTACGACTATCTGGGCGAGCCCGGCCAGACCGTCTGGTACCGCATCAGCGCCGCCGATGCGCGCGGGCGCGAGTCCGCGCCGAGCGTCCCCGTGCGCGCAGCCACCCGCGCATTCACGGACGATGAATTGCTGAGCATGCTGCAGGAGGAAGCCTTCCAGTACTACTGGAGCGGAGCGGATCCGAGCTCGGGCATGGCGCGCGAGAACGTGCCGGGGGATGACCGCCTGGTCGCAACCGGCGCCAGCGGCATGGGAATCGGCGCGCTCATCGTCGGCGCCAGCCGCGGCTTCATCACGCGCGACGAGGCGCGCGGGCGGCTCGAGAAGATCGTCGGCTTCCTCGAGCGCGCGCCGCGCTATCACGGCGCCTGGTCGCATTACATGAACGGCTCGACGGGCGCGACGATGCCGCTGTTCGGGATGCTCGATAACGGCGGCGATCTGGTCGAGACGGCTTTCATGATGCAGGGGCTGCTGATCGCTCGGCAGTACTTCGATGCGCCCGCACCCGCCGAGCGGGCGCTGGCCGCGCGCATCACGCACTTGTGGGAGACGGTCGAGTGGGACTGGTACCGCGATGCCGCATCCTCGGGTGAGTTTCTCTACTGGCACTGGTCGCCCGAGTGGGGCTTCGAGATTCACCACCCGCTCATCGGCTTCAACGAGACGATGATCGTGTATCTGCTCGCGATCGCCTCGCCCACCCACGCCGTGCCCGCCTCGCTGTACTACAGCGGCTGGGCCTCGCAGAGCACACGCGCGCAGAACTACCGTCAGGGGTGGTCCGGCAGCGCCGCCGGCAAGCTCTACGGCAACGGTCAGACCTACTTCGGCACCCGGCTCGACGTGGGCGTCGGCAGCGGCGGCCCGCTGTTCTTCATTCATTACTCATATCTCGGCATGGATCCGCACGCCCTGCACGATCGCTACACGGCCTCCTACTTCGAGAACAATCGCAACCTCGCGCTGATCAACCTGGCGTACTGCGTTGCGAACCCGAAACATTTCGCCGGCTACGGCGCGGACGCCTGGGGGCTGACCGCGATCGTCGGCCCGAGCGGCTACGCGACCCCCGCGCCCGACGCCATCAACGACGACGGCACCATCACCCTGACCGGGGCGCTCGCCTCCATGCCGTACACGCCCGAGGCCTCGATGGCCGCGCTCAAGCACGACTACCGCGATCTCGGCGCCGAGCTCTGGGGCATCTACGGTCCGCGCGACGGATATAACCCCTCGCTCCACTGGGTGTCCCCGATCTACATGGGACTCAATCAGGCGCCGATCGTGGTGATGGTCGAGAACTACCGCAGCGGGCTGCCCTGGAAGCTGTTCATGTCCAACCCGGAAATCAAAGAGCTGCTGCGCAAGCTCGACGCCGCATCGCTCGAGGCCGCGGCTCACTGAGCCACCCTTCGATTGCCGGACGATCAGCTCGACTTGGCGGTCGCGGGCGCCGTCGCCGACGCCGGCGCGGAGCCCTCGGCAGGTTTCGGCCCGGTGACGCCCGGCTGTGTCTGCGTTGGCACGGCAGGTGCTGCCTGCCCCGCCCCCGAGGCAGCCGGTGCCGCCGTCTCGTGCGCGTCGTGGGCCGCGGCTGCGGGCTCCTCCATCACCGCCACGCTGACGACGCCCGGATCGTCGCGCAGCCGCAGGTAGAGCCGGCCGTCGGCCGGCCGCGGCACCGCGAGCGTCTGTCCGGTGAAGCCATCCGGAATCGCTTTCGGCTTGCCGAACCCGGCATCGGCCGAAACGGAATCCAGCAGAAAGAGGTCGAGTCCCGAGAGCTGACACGCGCCATCCGCATCGGCAGGGCACTGCAGATCGGTAAGCACGGGGAGCCGCACCAGCGTGACGAGCGGCTGCCAGTCCCCGGCGCCCGCCGCACTCACCACCCGGAAGCGCAGCGGCCCGAACGCCGCGGGCCCGAAGGCCTTCGCCGGATCGAGTGTCGCCACGGCGACTCTGCTGTTCTGCAGCGTCATGCCGTTCGTCGGACCGAGCACCGTGGACAGCGACTCATCGAGGGTC
>Ga0335073_10003669_pt1 | contig 21419 bp, 12 predicted proteins | sample Lox_Sample_22_FD_207093 | JGI IMG/M metagenome (GOLD analysis project Ga0335073, IMG submission 207093) | Soil microbial communities from Loxahatchee National Wildlife Refuge, Florida, United States - Lox_Sample_2.2 | ecosystem: Environmental > Terrestrial > Soil > Wetlands | place: USA...
ACGGAGTATAGGACTACCAGGACTGCGAACGGAGGCAGAGGAAACTCCTGCGCGGAGCCTAGATGCGTATTGCGGCGCGGATGTGTACCTTAAAACTGCCCAAAATGCACGGTTTTGGCGCTTAAAACCGCTTATTTGAGCCTATTTTCACGGCACCAAAATCGGGCAGCTTCAGGCGACCTTCAGGTTGTACCCGCAATGTCACCGGAGCGCGCCAAGGGCGCCGACCGCTGTGAGGATGCCGTGAAACTCCGCCTCGCCATAATTGCGCTCCTGCTGACGGCTTGCCCGAGGGCTGTTTTTGCAGGGCCTCCATTTCAGACGGATGATCCGGAACCGGTCGATTTCCGGCACTTCGAGTTCTACACGTTTGGCACGGCGGATGGGACGGCGGTGGAAATGGATACGTCAGGCCCGGCGGTGGAATTCAATTGGGGCGCTCTGCCGAATCTGCAACTCCACATTATCGTGCCCGCGGCAGCGATTTTTCCTTCGAACAATCCGAGACTTGCGCCAGCGGGCTTTGGACCGCGCGCCTTCGGCCTGGGCGATATCGAGCTCGGCGCGAAATACCGCTACCTGAAAGAGACGAAGCACCGACCGATGATCGGCACGTTCACGATGTTCGAAGTGCCGTCAGGAAATCCGGCCAACGGCTTGGGCGTGGGCAAGGGGTGGGCGAAGCTGCCGATCTGGGCGCAGAAAAGCTGGGGGCACTGGACGACGTATGGCGGCGGAGGCGCGACCGTTTTCGACAATTCGCCCGGTTACAAGGATTTTCCATTTGCCGGATGGCTGGTGCAGCGCGATATCGGGAAGAAACTCACGCTGGGGACGGAAGGCTTCTATCACGGCGCGGAAGGAATCGCGACGGCACAAACGCGCAGCGCCACGCTGATCGACGCGGGCGGATATTACTATTTCCGAAATCCGGGTTTCCAGCTCCTTTTCTGCTACGGACATACTGCGGTGGGCCAGAGCGAGAATTACGCGTACCTCGGTCTTTATTGGACATGGGGGAACGATAGCGCGCCCGATACCAGCCGGGAGGCACGGCCGAATCCGCCCACTCTTGCGTTCACACCTCCTTTGCCGCAGACGACGCACCCATTCCCTTCATTTTAGCGAATGCAACGCAGGCCAGACTGGGGCAACGCGATTCTCATTCCGATACGAAATTCCCGCCGGATCGACGCCCGTCTTTTCGTAACACTTTATTAACAATCCTGTCACAGGGAGTTCAATCGCAGCGCATACGCTGCGTGCGCGTGAAACGTGTCTCAGGCTGGAATTGCCTCATGAAGCTGGGGCGATGCGGTTGGGTGTGGGTTCTCCGCAAGGGCTAATTCGACGTAGTCATAAGCACCGGCAGTGGGATTCGCGGTCACCCTGAGGCTCTGCTCCACGTGTAAATGCTGCTCAATTCAAGGAGGGAAGGAATGCGAGTACTTGCAGGATGTGTCGTCGCTTTATGCCTGATCGCGTCTCCAGCGATGGCTGGAGCAAACGACGGAAGCAACGCGGCAGCGAATTCGCCCGCGCCCGCGGCGGCAAACAGCGCGAATGCGAATCCGTCGCCCGCGGCGAAACCAGAGACAGTCACCACAGAGAGCGATCTGCAGCAGCTGAAGGACCTGATCGAAGCGCAATCCAAACAGCTTGACGAGCAGCAGCAGGAGCTAAAGGAACAGCAGCAGGAAATGCAGGCTCTGAAGCAGCAGCTCAATTCGAGCAACACGGCAAGCCCGGCCGGCGTGGTGGCGGCAGCACCCGTGGCTGCGCCAACTGCGGCGGCGATCGGGCCGGTGGTCGGTGCAACACCCACGAATGCAGCGCTGGCCGTCGGGACTCCGGCGGAGCCGGCGCAAACGCCCGACGAGCCCGCATCAATCCACTACAAAGGCATAACGCTCACCCCGGGCGGCTTCTTCGCCGCAGAAACAGCGTGGCGGCAGCGCGCACTGAGTGCTGACGTCAACAGTTCATTTAACGCCATGCCAATGCCGGGCGCCTCGGCCTACAACGTCTCGGAGTTCAACGCGAGCGGTCGTCAGTCCCGCATCGCCATGCTTTTCCAGGGCAGCCTTTCGAATGTAAAAATCGGCGGCTACTACGAGGCGGACTTTCTCTCTGCGGGCGTAACTTCGAACGATAACCAGAGCAACAGCTACACGCTGCGCCAGCGGCAGTTCTGGGGACAGGCGGCTTTCACGAACGGGTTCACGATCACTGGCGGGCAGATGTGGTCTCTTGTGACGCAAACGGCGCACGGCGTCGACAATCGCACTGAGGTCCTGCCGGAAACAATTGACGCGCAGTACTCGGTGGGCTTCAGCTGGGCACGCCAGTACGGCGTGCGTGTCGCCAAGAATTTTAACAACAAGATGTGGGTGGCGATGTCTGTCGAGGAGCCCCAGATAACTTCCAAGGTATCCGGGACGACCCTGCCGTACTTGTTTGGCGCGGCTGGCGCGAACGGTGGCCTTTATCCTTCGACGAACAACTTCTCCTTCAATGAGACACCGGACTTCGTTTTCAAGGCAGCGTTTGAGCCCGGCTTCGGACACTATGAGATTTTCGGGCTCGTGAGTACATTCCGTGACCGCATTTTCCCCGGCGGTGGCGCGGCAAATTACAACAACACCACTGTGGGCGGGGGCGGCGGAGCGAACGCCTGGTTCCCATTCGCTCATTCTCACGTGAACCTTGGCCTTCACTTTCTGGCGGGCAACGGAGTTGGCCGCTACGGGAGCGCCCAGGCCACTCCTGACGTAACGGTGCAGCCGAACGGGACTTTTGCGACGGTCACCAGCTATCAGGGCTTGGCTACCCTTGCGTTCCACTACACCAAGTGGGACGTCTACTTCCACGTGGGCGAGGAATATGGTGACCGGACGCAGTTCATTTCCGGAACGGGAACCATCCCCAATGAAGGATTCGGGGCGATTGGATTCAATAACGCCGGATGCTGGACTGAGGCCAACCCGGGATCAGGCGGATATGCTCCGACTGCTCCGAGTAATTGCACCAATAATATCAAGGACCTAATCGAAGGCACCGCCGGCGTCTGGTATAGCTTCTACAGCGGGCCAAAGGGAACCTTCAAGTTTGGTATGCAGTATTCCTACGCGCTTCAGAACACCTGGCCGGGTTACGGTGCGGGCGCCACGGGTCTTAACACGGGTTCCTGCAGCGCCGCCGTTGCTAACCCAACCTGTGCTCCGGGCACTAACGACAACATGGTGTTCACTTCAATGCGTTACTATATTCCGTAACGAAAACCAAAAACTTACGTCGCATTGCGGGGAGGCTGGCAACAGCCTCCCTTTTTTTTGGCGCACTCCGTTTCATTTGGGAGCGGGTTCGCTCGCAACAGGGATTTCAACACCCGGCCGGCTGCGTCTGGGCCGCACTGAGAAGTGCGAACAGGCGGGCAGGGGACCTAGCGCGCGAGGCCGTGGGCGAGGATGCCTACAACGGCGCCGAGAAGGATGAGCCAGGCGGAGTTCAGCCGGAAGCGCAGCAGAAGAAACAACGAGAGGGCGGCGAGGAGCGCGGTAACGACACTTGTGATCGAGACGCGGGCCAATTGCCAGGCAACGACGGCCATGAGAGCCAGCGAGGCGACGACCACACCATCGAGAAATGCTCCGGCGGCCGGGGACTTGCGGATGCGCGGCACGAGCGGTCCACTGAGGGCGACGAGCACGAACGCAGGAAGAAAAATGCCGAGAGTGGCGACGACGGCGCCAGCTCCGCCGGCGAGAAGATAGCCGATGAAGGTTGCGGTCGTGAAGACCGGCCCGGGCGTGACCTGGCCGAGCGCGATTGCGTCCACGAGCTGCGGATCGGTGAGCCAGCCGCGATGAACCACCAGGTCGGCGTGCAGGAACGCCAGCAGGACGTATCCGCTGCCGAAGACGACCGCCCCCACTTTCAAGAAAACGAGAAACAGCGGGGCAAGACCGACCGATCCTCCGATTCCGGCGGCAGCGGTTGTTCCCGCGGCAAGCGAAGCGGGACGGAAGACGGCAGTGCGGAGCGATGCTCCTGGAACGACACACGCTGCACGCGCGATGCGCGATTTGTGCTCGATAGAGTACGCGATTACAGAAGCGGCTCCTGCGATGAGCAGCAAGAGAATCGGCTGAAGGCCCAGGTACGCGGCGACGACCGAGGCGAGGCCCGCGAGAGCGAGGAATTTCGTCTTTACGGCAGATTTGCCGAGTCCCCAAAGCGCCTGAAGAATCACTGCGATCACGACCGGCTTGATTCCGCAAAGGATAGAGGCGACGGCAGGAAGTTTTCCGAATCGTAGATAAAGCCACGCGAGCGCCGCCATCATGCAGGCTGCCGGAAGCAGAAAGCACAATCCCGCGATCAGAAGGCCAGGAAAGCCGCCGCACAAGTAGCCGATGTGAATGGCGAGTTCGCTGGAGCTGGGGCCGGGAACCAGGTTGCTGGCGCCGAGGAGGTCCAGAAACTCTTCGCGCGAGAGCCAGCGGCGGCGGCGAACGAGTTCATTTTCCATCATGGCGATGTGGCCGGCGGGGCCACCGAAGGCAGTTGTGCCGAGGCGAAGGAAAAAGCCGGCAAGTTCGCGCAACGGGACCGCGTGCGCGGGGCTCGAAACCGGCGGTGCGACGTTTTGAGCGGGCGTTTCCGGCACCCTCGCTCCTTTCCAAGGATGGGTAGGGTACCGTTAGCTGCGGCGATTGCGGCAGGCTGATTTATATTAATTTTTTGTTACAAACTTGGCTACCAGAGCAGCTTCAGCGCGAATTGCACCTGGCGCGACGTGGTGGAGGTGCTGGTGATTTTAGCGGCCGTGGGCGACGTGCCCGAAGGCGTAAAGACGATCAGGTTGGGCGTATTGAAATTCGCGCGATTGAGCATGTTGAAAAGCTCGGCGCGGAATTGCAGATTCAGCCGCTCATGAAGCGGGATGGTCTTCATGGCGGAAAAATCCCAGGTCGCGAGCCCCGGGCCGACGAACGAATCACGGCCCACATTCCCGTAGAATCCGCTGTTCGCGGGCGGCGCGAGAAATGCGGCAGGGTTGAACCACTCCTGCGGAGTGCCGACGATCACAGGACCCGTGAACGATGGATTTTTGAACGGCCGCACAGGATTTTTGGTGTCGCCATTGTTGGAGGGGTTGTAGCTGAGCTGAGGCGTAAAGGGAAAGCCGGACTGGAGCGTGACGATCGAGTTGACGGTCCAGCCGCCTACGATCTGGCCGACAACGCCGGTGATGCTGCTCGCGAAGGCGCGTCCATTACCGAAGGGCAGATCGTAAGTGCCTTCGATCACGGCCGCATTTTGCACGTCATAAGTTGCCGGGCCCCAGTCCGCGCGCAAATCAAAGGGATTCGAGACAAGACCCGGCGCGTTTCCGGAGGCGGTGGCGTTGAGGGAATCGCCGTCGTCGAGAGCTTTGGCCCATGTGTACGTGCCGCGCAGCGAGAGGCCGTGCGAGAAGCGGTGATTCAGGTCGAGTTGCAGCGCGTTATATGAGCTGTCTCCACGCGAAAACCACGCCCAAGCCGCGCCGAGCGCGGGATTCGCTACGGGAGTGCCGGAAGGAATGTAGTAGCTGCCTGCGGGGATTGGCGTTGCCGCCAGCGCCGAGGGAAAGTTAGCGGGGTAATCCGCAGGGCAAGGAGACGCGGGGCAAATTGTGGGGGTGGGCTCGTTGTCGTCTTCGCTGATGATTTCGTGATAGCCGTGCGAGCCGAGATAGCCGAGCGTGAGCGCCGTATTCGGCGTGAGTTGCTGTTCGAGCTTCAGCGAATAGGAAATCAGAGTCGGCGTGTTCATATTCTGCTGGACGCCCGCGGGCGCAATTTTCGCATTGCCTGGAACGGGCGATTCGGGCAAGGGCAAATCGGCCACCGGAAGGCTGGAGATCGTATAGGTGGGATTGAATGGGGCGTTCTGATCCATGCGATAGCCGAGCGCGTCCTGAAGATCGTTGTACATGCCGAAGCCGGCGCGGATGACCGTTTTTTGGCCGAAGGGACTCCAGGCGAGGCCGATGCGCGGCTCGGGCAGGAATTTGGCGTTGTTCGTGGTGAAGGTGGAGTTGCCGATGTGCGGCTGCGTCTGGATGACGCCGTTGATGAGGACGAAGTTGGCGGCGCGGCCGTGGGCTTCGTTCCATCCGGTGGTGAATTCATCGCGGAATCCGAGCAAGGCGGTGAGCTTCGGCGTGAGGCGGATCACGTCTTCGGCGTACCAGGCGCCGAGCCAGCTGCGCCAGTTCAATTCGGTGGGAGCGGGATCGTAGAGGAAGCTGCCGACGGTACCCGACAGGAATTGCTGCAAGCCGGTGAAGGTGGCCTGGCCGAATTGGCTGAGCGCGAGATCTTCGTTGGAGCGCAGGCGCTGGAACCAGACGCCGAAATGAAACTCGTTGCGGCCTTTGGCCAGCGTGACGGAGTCTTCGTAGGTGAAAAGGTTGCGAGCAACGGGGAGATTGCTGCCGTTGTTGCTGCCTGCCAGCCCTATTTGCGTGGCGGGATTGGAAGCGGCGCTGCCGCCCACTACGATGGCGCCGACGGGGTGATTAGCGACGAAGCCGGTGATGCTCGCGGCGGGACTGCCGGGCGTGGGTTCGCCGGTGAAATAGTAACCGGCGCGCGAATAGCCGAAGCGCGCGACGTTGAGGAGAGTGGGCGAGAAGACGTGAGTTTCGTCGAGGCTGAGCACCTGTTCGCGGAGGCTCTCGACGTCTGTGCTATAGGAATTGGTGCTGGTGGGAGTGAAGTCCGCGCTGTCGTCGATCGTGTAGACGCCGCTCAGCGTATCGCTCTCGGAGAAAACGCGATCGAGCCTGGCCGTGCCGAAGTCATCGCGAATCGTTTGCAAAGGGCTGTTGGACACCTCGGCGATGCCGCCGAGATCGGGATCGCTTGCCGTTGGCGTGGGCCAGGCATTCAGCAATGGCGCAACGCTGGCGGCGACGCCGACGTAGTAGAGGCCCGATGATGGGCAGGGATTCGGCGTGGGTGCGACGAGCGAGCAGGGCAGATAGCCGTTGCGAGCGTTGATGTCCGGTACAAAATCTGTCCCGGTCTGGTGCAGGTGCTGACGGAAACCTTCGTAATTGCCGAAAAGAAATGTTTTGTCCCGCTGGAGCGGGCCGCCCAGCGAGAGTCCGAATTGGTTGCGCTGGAATGGCGGGACGGCGCTGTGCGCGAAATAGTTGGGGGCGTCGAAGGCGCTGTTGCGGAGGAATTCGTAAGCGCTGCCATGCAAATTGTTGGTGCCAGATTGCGTGACGATCAGGACCTGAGCGCCGGGGCGCTTGCCGTATTCGGCGCCGTAGGAGTCGCGGAGGACGTTGAATTCGCGGACGGCGTCGACGCCGAGGAGCTCTTCGCTGGTGGCGCCGGGCTGCATGTTGTTTTCGGCGGCGCCGGTGAACTCGATTCCATTGAGCAGGAAGAGATTTTGCTGCGGGCGGTTGCCGGACACGGCGAAATTATTGCCGACGGTCGAGTTGGAGACGCCGATTCCGCCGGTCTTTTCGGCCGTGTAGTTGACGACGCCGGGATTGAGAGTGAGGAGCTGGTCGTAGCTGCGGCCGTTGAGCGGGAGGTCTTTGATCTGCTGCTCGCCGACGAGGCCGGAAATATCGTTGGTCGTCAGGCTTACTTGCGACGCGTCCGCAGTCACCGTGGTGCGTTCGCTGATGCTGCCAAGGTGAAGCGTGATGGGCACGACGGCGCCCTGGCCCACGGCGAGCTGAACGCCGGAGCGGACTTCCTCAGTGAATCCCTCCTTACGCACGTGAACGGCATAGGTTCCTACCGGAAGCGACGGGACGCGGAACTGGCCTGCGTCATCGGTGACCCCGTTGCGCACTGCGCCGGTGTCTGTGTTTTCCACTTCCACTGCTGCGCCGGAGACGACCGCGCCGGAGGGGTCGGTGACTGTGCCCGAGATGCTCGCCAAATCCTGCGCTGATGCGCGAGGGAGAATCGCCGCGGCGAAGGACGCGAGAAGGACAAAGGACAGCGGGAAAGCCTGCGCACGCGGCGCGATGCGAGCGCCTGGACAGGTGCGGTTTTTCGGAGCTGCAGAGAGGGCACCGGTACCGCGGAAAACAAAAATCATCGTGGACTCCAGCCTTTCGGGAGGATCAGTTCAACGCCTTGATATACGACCCGCCGGATGCTATACACTTTAATACGGATGGAAGCGCCATAACAATACGAAATGTGATTGCGCCAGCCGCTGCTGATGCGGCCCTGCGCGGGGGAGACGGAAGCCGCTTGCGCCTTACATCGGCATGCCTTTCCCCTGCGACTTCTAGTAGAATCGCCGCCGATTGTTTCAGGAGCTTTTGTGGCTCTTACCCTCGCCGCCATCTGGCCGCAGCCCCTCAACCCCGCGCATTCTGCGCTTTTTTCCACGCTGCTTGCGGCTCTGCCGCTGATTGTTGTGCTCGTCCTGATGGGCGGACTGCGCAGGAGCGGACTTTTTTCGTCGCTGTGGGGACTGACGGTCGCGGGCGCGCTGGCCGTATTCGTGTGGCGGATGCCGGTGTTCCTGGCGGCAGCCAGCACGATCTACGGCGCCGTTTACGCCGTTTGGCCAATTTTGTGGATCGTGCTCTGCGCGCTTTGGCTTTACAACCTGACCGTCGAAACCGGGAAATTTGAACTGCTGCGGCATTGGATTGAGCAGCACGTTTCGTCCGATCCTTGCGTACAGGCGATCCTGGTGGCGTTTTGTTTTGGCGCGTTGCTCGAGGGAACCGCCGGCTTCGGCGCGCCGGTGGCCGTGACCGCGTTTTTGCTCGTGGGGCTGGGCTATGACGCAGCGCTCGCCGTGAAAGTGGCGCTCGTCGCCGACACGGCGCCGGTCGCGTTCGGGGCGCTGGGCATTCCAGTTGTTGCGCTGGCCGGCGTTACGGGCCTGGATCTGGCAAAACTTTCGGCGATGGTGGGCCGGCAAGTGCCGGTGATGTCGCTGATTTTGCCCGCGTATCTTGTTTGCGTCGTCGCAGGCGTACGAGGACTGCGCCGGACGTGGCCCGCGGCGCTCATCGCGGGCGCCAGTTTCGCCGCAACGCAGTTTGCGGTCTCGAACTACTGGGGGCCATTCACTGCGGACATATTGGCCGCGGGCCTTTCAATGATTGTATTGCTCGGATTTTTGCGGATTTGGAAACCGTCTGAAACGCCCTCGGAAGAAAGCGCAGGACTGCGCGTGCCGCCCGCTTCAGGAAAGAGGCTTTCCGCCGCGCAAGCAATGGCTGCGTGGATGCCGTGGGTTTTGCTCGCCGCGGTCGTCGTTTTGTGGTCGCTGGTGAACTTGCCCGCGAAAGGCGCGATCCCAATTCACGTGCCGCGTTTGCACAACGGCGTGCTAATCACGCTGTATCAGAAGCCGTATGCGGCGCTTTATACCTTTCAGCCGCTGGCGACCGGGACAGCCGTGCTCGTTTCGGTGCTGCTCTCGGCCGTATTTCTGCGCGCGCGGCCGGCAGTCGTGGCGCGTTCCGGCTGGAAAACGTTCTTGCAGCTTCGCACGCCCGGGTTGACCACGATTGTGATCGTCGGCATGGCCTATCTCTATAATTATTCGGGTATGGCGTATACGCTCGGCGCTGCCATGGCGCGAACCGGGCACATTTTTCCGGTATTGAGCAGTTATCTTGGATGGGTGGCTTGCTTTTTGAGCGGCAGCGATACCTCGAGCAATCTGCTCTTCGGGAATTTGCAGGTTGTAGTCGCGCACCAGCTCCACATCAGCCCGGTGCTGCTGGCCGCGACGAACTCCTCGGGCGCGGTGGCCGGAAAAATGATTTCGCCTCAGAACATCGCCATTGGAGTAACCACCGTCGGCCTTGTGGCGCAGGAAGGCAAGGTGCTCCGGTCCACTTTCTGGCACTCGGTGATTTTGGCGGCACTAATCAGCTTCCTTGCCTACGCGCAGGCCTACTGGGCCACGTGGCTTGTCCCACGCTAGCCTTGGATGCTGCCTCTTTTGTCGACAAGAGCAAGCGCAGTCGAATCGCGGTCAGATAGCCGATCAGTTGGGCGTAGGCTGCTCGATGTGGTCAATCACGATTTGCCGCACTTCGCCGGTTTGCGGCTCAAGCTTCAGTCCGAGCTGTTCCTTCAGCGCTTCGAGAAACGTGGGACCGCTATCCGCGGCGTCGCCACCCGGCGCTTTCATGCCCAGTGGAAGATCGGGAGCGAACTCGATGACGAAGTCGTAAGTCCCGCTGAGCCCCGTGCCATCGATCACGGGCCGCCCCAAATCGCCGATGAATTTCCCGGCGCCGCTGATGGCGCCCGCGATGAGGTCCATGCCAACGTCGCGCGCTCCAAACCCGATGCGGCCTGGCTTGCTCGATGGCATGAAGACAATCGACCCGCATTGGGACGGGAACCCTTCCGCCACAGTGCTTGTGGCGATCGGAAGTTCGCCCCCTGACGGCGGGCACGCGGGCGAATCCGCGGTGTGGGGCTGCAGCTGCGGGCCGAATTTGCCGGGTTTATCAAGCAGAAGCGCATAAACGGGGCCGGCGCGCGTTTCGGTGTGCAGCGCAAGCTTGAAGCGGTGAGCGAGAAGAGATTGCATCATCAAGCGGAACTGGTCTTTCGTAGGATTGCCGGAAGCGCGTGCATCGATGTCAAAGAAGCCGGTAAGCGCCCACTTCGGGAGTTCCTGCGTGAGCGGCTGTAATTCGCCGGGCGAGAGCTTATACGCGAACGTAATGTAAACGATCAGCGGCCAATGCGCAGCCTGAAATAATCCGCCGGTCGGAGAGAACGCGTCGCCGGGCGAGAGAGGAACGTTGGAGCTCGGCATGACGCGTGAACCAGCGGAAGCAGACTCGCTCTGCTTTACGGAGGCTACATCGAACTCAAGATGGCCGCCCGCAGCCTTCTGCCATTCGGGCATGGCCGATTTCGGCGCAGACGTCGAATTGGGCGCCGCGGAGGTTGATTGTGTTTGTGCCGCGCCGAGGAATGTAAAAAGCAGCACAACCGAAGCGAGAATCGCAAACTTTTTCATGGCCAGTCGATGATAATCCTTTTCGAGCAGAGAACCGCTCGTGGAGCGAGTGAGTTCAAGACGGGTATCGAGAGGGCACACCTCTCAGAGCGAGTTTGGCGAAGGGCTGCGCCGCACGTCTAAGCATATGAGAGAAGGCACCTTGGGAGGATTTTTCTGACCCAAACTGACCATTTTGGCCCGCGCCAAACCCGCATTCCGCCGCCATGGATCGTTGGGATGTCTATTTTCCCGTTCGGCTTGGTGATGGGCTTCACGATCACCGCGCTGCCTTTCCTCCTAGTTCATATCGGGATCCCGCTTGACAAGGTGGCCGGCGTCAGCGCGACTGTGATGACGCCAACTTTCTGGGCATTCCTGCTGCAACCGCTGATGGACACCGGGCTGACGCGGCGCACCTACGGGTGGTTGACCGCCGGGATTTCAGCCGTCTGCCTGGGCGCGGCGCTGCTGGTGCTTTCACCGGCGCACCTGGGAATGGCAACGGCGCTGCTGCTGGTGGCTGAGCTTTCGATGGTGCTGTATTCCGGCGCGGTTTCGGGCTGGACGGCGCACTTTACTCCTGATGCGCGTCGCGGCTCGGTGAGCGGCTGGACCAACGTGGCGAATCTAGGGGGCGGAGCGTTAGGCTCGCTCGTGGTGATGTCATTGGTCCGGCATGTTGCGCTGCACTGGTTGGCGCTGGGCCTGGCCGTAGCCGTGCTGCTGGGAACGACCCCGACGCTGGTTTTCCCCGAACCGCGAAAATCCGCATTCCGGTTGCGGCAGATTTTTACAGCGACAATAAGCGCGACATGGCAGGCCTGCAAGACGAAGGAATGCCTAACCGGCTTCGCGCTTTTTCTCGTTCCCGCCAGCGCCGAAGCTGCCATCAATCTCTTTTCAGGCATGGGAAAGGACTTCCACACGAGCGCGGCAACGGTGATTTGGGTAACTGGTGCTGGATGCGCCGTCACCACCTCGGTTGGCGCGCTGCTGGGCGGACATATCGCAAACCGAGCCTCGCGGGGCTTTCTGTATCTTGGCGCGGGATTGGTAACCAGCTTCTGTGCGCTCGCGATGGCTCTGGCTCCGCATACGCCGGTCACGTTCATCGTCGGCGCGCTCGTTTACAACGGACTGGCCGGAGTGGTTTACGCAGCGTTCAACGCGCTGGGGTTCCAACTGACGGGCCAGCATAGTCCGGTTGCCAGCACGCAGCTGGGGCTATTTGCAGCCGCAACCAACCTCGCGATCGTGTACATGACGTGGGCCGACGGCCAGGGCTACAAGCACTTCGGTGTTCGCGGATTGCTGCTGACGGACAGCCTTGCCGCGATGATTTCAGCGATTCTGCTGCTGGTCCTGCTGCGGAGACGATTGACCAAGCCGCCAGTAGACGAGGCTGAACTGCTTGCGGATGCCACAGTCGCAACCGATTAAGCGGCGCGCTTCCGATCTACCAAAAGACCGGCAGCCCTACTTCAGATCGCGCCAGTTGGGGCCGGACTTTGTTTCGGCGAGCAGCGGAACGCGGAATTTGTGAGCGCCTTCCATCACTTCCTTGACCAGCTTTTTCAGGCGCGGAAGCTCCTTTTCGGGCGCTTCAAAAAGAAGCTCGTCGTGGACTTGCAAAATCATGCGCGCCTCGAAGCCGGCGGCGAGTTCGCGGTCAAGTTCGATCATGGCGAGCTTGATCAAATCGGCGGCGGCTCCTTGCATGGGAGTGTTCATCGCGGTGCGTTCGGCGAAATTGCGCAGGTTAGGCTGAGGCGAGTTGATTTCGGGAATGGGACGAGTGCGCCCGAAGATGTTGCGCGTGAACCCCGTTTTGCGGGTATCGGCGATTTGGCTATCGAGGAATTTCTTGACGCCGTTGTAGCGCTCGAAATAGGCGGCGATGAATTTGGCGGCTTCCTTCTGTTCGATTCCTAGTTCCTGCGCGAGTCCAAACGCGGATAGACCGTAAATCACTCCGAAATTGATCACTTTTGCGACCCGGCGATGTTCGCGCGTCTGCGCGATCGGGCCGACGCCGAAGACTTCGGCGGCGGTGCGTGCGTGAATGTCTTCGCCCGCGCGGAAGGCTTCGACGAGGATCGGATCTTGCGAGAGGTGCGCGAGGATGCGCAGCTCGATTTGCGAGTAGTCCGCGGAGAGAAGCACTCGGCCGGGCGGCGCGACAAACGCAGCGCGGATTTCTCGGCCCAGTTCGGTGCGTACCGGAATATTCTGCAGATTTGGATTCGAGGAGCTAAGGCGGCCCGTCGCCGTGCCGGTCTGGCTGAAGCGCGTGTGCAAACGGCCGGTAACGGGATGGACGAGTCGCGGGAGAGCGTCAGCGTACGTGCTCTTCAGTTTCGCCAGCTCGCGATATTCGAGAACTTTCCTGGGCAGTTCGTGCAGAAGCGCGAGTTCCTCGAGCGCTTCCGCAGCGGTGGAACGCGCCTTGGTGCGCGTTTTGCGCGGCGGCTGAAGATTCAGCTTGTCGAAAAGCACTTCGGCGAGTTGCTGCGGCGAATTGACCTTGAATTCGAGGCCGGCGAGTTCGTGGATCGACTTTTCGAGGACGCAGATTTGCTGCTCGGCGTCGCGCGAGATTTTATCGAGCGCGCCCGAATCGACGCGGACGCCCGCCGCTTCCATGCGGGCGAGAACGGGAGCGAGCGGAAGATCGATTTTTTCGTAGAGGCCGGCGAGGCCCCGCTTTTCGACCTCTTCGCGCAGAATCGGCGCGATGCGGCCCAAAAAATCGGCGCGTTCGCCGGGCGCGCCGGAAAGCGTGCAATTTAGGGTGCGAAGAACCACGTCGGCGAAGACGTGGTTAGCCGTCGTGGGGCGCAGAAGGTAAGAATAAAGCTCGGTGGCGTGGCGAATGCCGCTGACCATTTTTTTGCAGTCCCACTGATCCGGAGAAGCCACCAGACAGAAAAGTTTCGGGTCGTGAACGATCTTGGGCCGTTTCGGATCAACAAGCCAACCGGCGATGGCGGCAAGCGTCTTGTTTTCGACGTCGTTGGCGGCGGCGCGCGCGGAGCCCTCCTTCGTGGAGGCTTCGACGCCGAGGACGCGAGCGCCATAACCTTCTTCTTCTGGATCTTCGGAATCGAGATTCAGCCAGAGGGCCGTTTCTTTGCCGCGCGGGATCGAATCGAGAAACTCGGCGAATTTCGCGGGCGAATCGAGAGCGGCATAATCGGTTGAGCCTGCAGGTTGAGCGATCGGGACGGCAACTTCTTTCAGAAGCGTGGTGAAACCAAGTTCCGCATAGAGAGCGCGAAGGGCGTCGGAATCGGGCGCGACGATTTTCAGCTTGTCGAGCTCGAGCGCGACCGGGGCATCGGTGGGGATTTTCGATAGCTGCTTGCTCAGGCGGACGAACCCTGCGTATTTTTCGAGCGCCTCGCGATAATTCGCGCGCTTTACTTCGGAGGCGCGCGCGATCGCTTCTTCGGCGCCGCCGAATTGCTGGATCAGTTGGCGCGCGCCGACTTCGCCGATCCCCGCTTTGCGGCGCTCGCCGGGAGCGGGCTTTTCATTGGGATCGCGGGCCCCGGGAATGTTGTCGATCGAGTCACCCATCAGGGCCATTACGTCCGGGACCTTTTCCGGCGGAACGCCCATGAGTTCTTCGACTTTAGCGCGGTCGATGATCAAGTCGTTTTTCGCGGGATTGAGGACCTTCACGCGGTCGGCCACAAGCTGCATGAGGTCCTTGTCGCTGGTGACGATGAAAACGTCGAGATCTTCGCGGGCGGCCTGATGAGCGAGTGAACCGATCACGTCGTCTGCTTCGTAGCCGGGATATTCGAGCGTGGGAAAGCGCATGGCCTGGCAATAGCGGCGAACGAACGGAAGCTGGATCGAGAGGTCCTGGGGCATGGGCTGGCGCTGCGCCTTATACTGCTCGAAAAGCTTGTCGCGAAATGTGGGCGCGCTGACATCGAAGACAACCGCAAGGTAATCCGGGCGCAGATCCTTATTTTGCAGCAGGCGGCGCATCATTGTGGCAAAGAGATACGGCACCTTCGTCGGCATGCCGGAGGCGGTCTGGAGACGGTCCATCGGCGCGTAAAAGGCTCGGAATATGTAACCCATGGCGTCGACGAGGAACAGGCGTTTTGTTTTGGAAGCGGGCATTTATTTCTGCGTGGGCCGAAGAAATTTCAGTATAGCAGAGGAGAAACGGGAGACGCGCTGGCAGGGTTATCTCGCGCCGCGGGCACGCTCGGCCGCGCCTGGGGAGGCTAGCTCGGCAAGCTCCGCGATGTGAATCGTCAGGACGCAAGCTCGAAATGAGCCGTTTGAATCCCCACCGCGGATGCGGGGTGTTGTGTTGCGCAATTCCAGCCGTTTCACAAAGTTCGCGCCCGCGAAGGGATATACTCTTCGGCAACCCAGCCGACACGCAGAACAATTCTCGCGGAGGGGCTAATGGCTCAAACCGGCAAGCGCGTAGTACTGAAAGGCAGCAAGCGGGAAGAATTGCCCGGAGGGCGCGATACGGGCGCGGCCGATCCGAAGGAGAGAATCGTGGTAAGCGTTATATTGCGGCGGCGCTCGCCCCAAAAGGCGCAGACGGCAGCGAAGAACGCCGCGACCAAAGCCGCTCCGCGCCTGCGAAAATATTTGACGCGTGAGCAATTTGCGGTCAGGCACGGCGCCTCCGCGGCAGACATCAGGAAGATCCGCGCGTTTGCGAAGCGCTACGGACTGAAAGCGGCGAGCGAGGATCGCGGCGCTCGCACGGTAAAACTGAGCGGCACAGTAAAAGCGTTCAATCAAGCGTTCGAGACGGATTTGCGCCGCTACGAGCACAGTTCAGGGACGTATCGCGTCCGCACCGGCGCGCTGACGATTCCGGCGGGATTGAAACAGTTGGTCGAAGGAGTGTTCGGGCTCGATAACCGACCGCAGGTTAAGGCGCATTTTCGCATCCGAAAAGTGAAGCATGGCGTCCATGCGCACGCGGTGGCCGTCTCTTATTCGCCATTGCAAGTTGCAGAGGCATACGCGTTCCCTGAGGAGACTACCGGTGCGGGGCAGTGCATCGCGTTGATTGAGCTGGGCGGAGGGTACAAAACCACTGACCTGAGTGTATTTTTCAAGAATCTGGGAGTTAAAGGCCCGAAGGTGAAGGCGGTTTCCGTGGATGGCGGGAAGAACGCTCCGACGGGCGACTCGAGTGGGGCGGATGGCGAAGTCGAATTGGATATTGAGGTTGCGGGCGCGGTCGCGCCGGGCGCACAGATCGCGGCATACTTCGCGCCCAACACGGACCAGGGGTTTATCGATGCGGTGACGACCGCGGTGCACGACACGAAGCTCAAGCCCTCGATCATTTCGATTAGCTGGGGCGGGCCGGAAAATTCGTGGACGGCGCAGGCGCGAGACGTGCTGAATGCGGCCTTCGAAGATGCGTCGACGATGGGCGTCACTGTGTTGGCCGCGTCCGGGGACAATGGAGCTTCGGACGGGGATTCGACGGGGACGCCGACGGTCGATTTTCCGGCTGCGAGTCCGTATGCGATCGGATGCGGCGGAACGAGGCTGACGCTTTCCGGAAGGTCGATCGCCAGCGAACAGGCGTGGAACGAGCTTGCGTCGAATGAGGGAGCGACCGGCGGCGGCGTGAGCGAAAACTTCACATTGCCCGGTTATCAGAAGGGTGCGAATGTGCCGAAAGCGCCGAATGGGTTCGTGGGCCGCGGCGTGCCGGACGTGGCGGGTAACGCCGATCCTGAGACCGGGTACAGCGTCGTCGTGGATGGAGACCAGACGGTGATCGGCGGAACGAGCGCGGTGGCGCCGCTGTGGGCGGGGTTGCTGGCGCGGATCAATCAGTCGCTGGGGAAGAACGTTGGTTACGTGAACGCACTGCTTTACTCGTCCCAAGCGAAGGCCACGTTTCGCGACATAACCTCCGGCAGCAACGGGACATATTCTGCCGGGCCGGGCTGGGACGCTTGCACCGGGCTCGGCACGCCCGACGGCGCCGCACTATTGGCCGCTCTGGAGTAGCGGCCAGATAAGTTCGCGCTCCGCGGCTGGTTGCCGTGGGCGAGCAAGCCAGCGGGCGGCAACCTCAAGAGACTAAGGGGGATGTGTAATATTCGGGGAGCGGGCTGCGTATCAGCTTATGGAACGACGGAAGACTGCCGGAGAGATGAACTCGACGGAGCTGGCTGAGCTGCTGTCGCGGGTGCGGGCGGGCGATGCGGATGCCTGGGGCGAACTGTATCGCGGTTACGCACCGGCGATCTTCCGGTTCTGCCGGAGGGCGCTGCCTTCGCGCGAGGACGCCGAAGATGCGACGAATGAGGTGTTCATGAAGGTGCGGCAAAAGCTCGGGACCTACGACGCTTCGCGGCCTTTTACGGCCTGGCTGTACAAGGTCGCCAGCAATCATTGCTGGGATATGTTGCGGCGACGCAGAATCCGCCAGGACCTGGAAACGGGCGACGTAGACACGCTTCCTCTGGAGCACCCCGACCCAGGACAGCTCGAGCGTTTGCAGGCGGAGCATACGAGCAAGGAAGTGCGCGCCGGGCTCGATAAGCTGCCCGATCGTGCGCGCATGGCGCTGGTGCTGCGTTACTTTAGCGACATGAGTTACGACGAAATTGCTGAAACCCTTGGCGTGCGGCGCGCGTTTGTAGGCGTATTGCTGCTGCGGGCGCGTCACCAGCTGAGAGAGATCTTGCAAGGCGGCGGGGAGTCTGCACATGAGGCGACCGCCGGAGGAAGGCTATGACGCAACAGGAAAATGGACCGGCCCCGAGCCCTCACTTCGATGAAATGACGGGGTTGCTCTACCTCGAGCAACAGCTGGACGACGTTCACTCGAAAACCATCGAGGAACATGCGAACACCTGCTCCTCTTGCCGCGAATTGCTGCGCGTGCTGAAAAACGAAAGCGTCTGGCTGCGCGAAGCCGTGATGGCTGAAGAGGAGCCGATTCCCGCGCGCCTGGTTGGCGAACCGGAGCGCAAGACGTCAATGTGGGGGTGGTTTGCGACGCTGGGATTCGGGGCGGCCGGAGCTTATACGCTTTGGAGCGGACTCGTCGAACCCTGGTTCACGCAGGCTACGAACATGGGCTTCACCCAAGGAAACTTTTTAACCATGCTCTTTTTCAGCGGCGCCTTCTGGAGCGGATGGACCGAGGTCGACAAAGCGGTTGAGTTCCTTGCCATGGTGACGCTGGGAGGCGTCGCAATATGGGCGCTGCGCCGCTACTTTCGCAAGCAGGCGGGCGTGGCGGCGGTGATGGGCATGCTCGGCCTCGCGCTGATCGTGCCGTTGCCGGCGCATGCGGCTGAAACTACTCACGGCGACCCCAATTACACCCTGCCCCAAGGCGCTGAAGTGAAGAGCGATCTAGTGGTTACCGCCGACCACACCCAAATCGACGGCACGGTCGACGGCGACCTGATCGTTTTTTCGCGCGACGTGGAGGTGACCGGCCATGTGGGCGGCGACATCCTCGATTTCTCGCAGGAACTGCGCATGAACGGTACCGTGGACGGGAACGTGCGCGCGTTCTCGCGCTCGCTGATAGTGAACGGCTCTATCGCCAAAAATCTTATGGCGCTTGTTCATACCCTCGAAGTCGACCAGCGGTCCACTGTTGGCGGCTCGGCCACGCTGTTGGCGGCTGATGCTACGCTCAGCGGGCCGATTAAGGGCGATATCCTGGCCTTGGCCGGGCAGCTCGAGATTGACGGCACGGTCGGTGGAAATGTAGATGTTCGCGGCGCAAATCTGACCATCGGCCCGGCTGCAAGCATCGCAGGGCGCACCGCATTCAAGGGCCCGAATCAGCCCGACGTCGCCGCCGGCGCAAAATTGGCTTCTCCCATCGTGGTGACTATCGAAAAGCCGACACCGGAATATTCCACTTGGCGTTATTACTGGCATCAGACGCTGCGCTGGGGGGCGGCATTTCTGCTGGGACTGGTGATGTTCCTGCTGGCGCCGGGTGAGTTTCTCGATGCCTCAAGTTCGGCCAATAAGGTTGGGCTGTCGATGGGGATCGGGCTTCTATTCCTGGTGGGTTTGCCGGTGGCCGCGTTTATCGCGTGCATCACCATCGTCGGACTGGGATTGGGCATCGTGACATTTCTTGTTTATATTGTCGCTGTCTATATGTCTCAGATCTTTGTGGGTGAATGGCTCGGCGAAAAGATCCTTGGCGCCGGAGTCGGCATTGGCCCGGTGCTGGCAAGACTCGCTCTTGGTCTCGCAGTCCTGCGCGTGATTCGCGTCATCCCCTTCGTCGGGCCGTTGAGCATGTGGGTGGTGATCGTGTGGGGATTGGGCGCGTGGGTTTTGACGCAGCACAAAAGAGTGCGGCACCAGATTGCCGCGGCGTAACAGGCGAGCGACGATGTTGCTCTTCAATCCCCGACACCGCCGTTCACCACTTGATTGGCGGACGGCGCCCTCGCCGCCGGATCGGGAAATCGGCTCGCATCCGCCGCAAACCAGCGGAGAGCCGGCTTGAGCGCAGGCGCGCGGTTGCAGGAGATCCTTGCCGGATTCCAGCGCTCCTTCTGGGTCGCCAACTTCACAGAAATTTTCGAGCGCCTCGCCTATTACGCGACGCTGGCCGTGCTCGCGATTTTCCTCAACGAGCAGCTCCACTTCTCCGCGGAACTCACCGGCTCGATCATCGGCATCTTCGGCCTCGTCGTCTATTTTCTGCCCACGGCCGGGGGCGCCTTGGCTGACCGCTTTGGTTTTCGCCGCGCCCTGCTTTTCGCATTTTTCATCATGACGATCGGGTATTTCCTGCTCGGATCGCTTTCCGCGCCGTGGATGCAATCTATTCGTCACGCCCTTGGAGATAAATGGCTTGTGATCCTGGTGCTTTTGATCCCAGCTCTTGGACCGGCGACCGTGAAGCCTTGCGTCGCCGGAACCATTGCCAGAGCCTCCAACGAGACTTCTCGTTCGATGGGCTATTCGATCTATTACACGCTGGTCAACGTCGGCGGTACGCTCGGGCCTTTGCTGGCCTATCTCGTTCGAAGGCGCCTCGGGCTGGGCATGGAGAACGTGTTTCGCACTGCGGCGCTCAGCGTTTTCCTGATGTTTTGGGTGACGCTATTCTTCTACCACGAACCGCCAAAACGGGACGGAGAGCAGGTGTCGAGCGTCGGCGTCGCGATCCGGAATCTATTCGAGGTCCTTGGGAACGGGCGCTTCGTTGCGTTTTTGCTGATCACCTCAGGCTTTTACATCGTCTGGTGGCAGATCTACATCATGGCGCCGCTCTTCATCCGGCGATTTGTGAATCCCGATGCGAATACGGATGCTTTGCTTGCAATTGAAGGCCTGGCGGTCATTTCCTTGCAGATTTTGGTCACTTATGTCACGCGAAGAATGTCAGCCGTACCGACGATTTCGCTCGGGTTTCTCATTACGGGCCTCGCGTTCATTCTCATGGCGATACACCCCAGCGTCTTTTCGTTCGCGGTGATGCTGGTGGTGATTGCGCTCGGCGAAGTCACGCAGGCATCGCGCTATTACGAATACTGTTCTCGATTGGCGCCGCCGGGGCAGGAAGGCCTGTACATGGGCTACGCATTTCCGCCCATCGGCCTTGGAGCCTGGGTCGGCGGCCTTATGGGCGGCTGGCTGCTGCACGAGTTTGGCGATGTGCTGAAACGCCCCACTGAGATGTGGTGGCCCGTCGTAGGCGTAGGCGTCGTCACCGCCGGCCTGATGCTGCTCTACGACCGCGTGCTGCGGCCGGCGCGTGCGGTTGAGGCAGACGCAAAGGCGTGACGGTTCCCCCGAGCGCTTACTTTGCCCCGAGTCTCGCTAGCGGCGCAGCTGCGAAATCGTTTATGCATTTTTAATCGCGGTGCTCGTTTACCCCCCTTCCTGACCGCGATTAGAAATTTTTCCGTTCTTTATTTTCAGCGACTTAGGCCGATTTTTAATTTTATTCATTTGCGATTAGAAAAAATGAATAACGCCTTCGCCTTTCATGCGCTTTTTCCGCCTCGAAAGAGCTGTTTTACTATCGATTAGAAATTTGGATCTATTGCAAATACAGGAGTTGCGGCGTTTTCTAATCGCAGCGATATCGATTAGAAGTTGGCGCTTTTTGAGGGCCTTGGGAGACGGCCCGTAGGCAGGCGGAATGCCGCTTGTTCGGCGATCAGCACCTGCGGCCACGGTTGGCATGACTTTGAATTGAGCAGTAAGTTTACCACAGGTTGACGTCTCCTGTCAACGTATAAATGTGTGTCAAATCGGAGACAGTGGGGGACTTCAGAGAGTTTCCCAGACGGACGAGAAAACCGGTGCTTCGGCGAAGAGGGATTAGTTACACTCGCGGCGTCGATATGGGTGGTGACATGGCCGGGAAGATGTCTGGCGGCATGGCTGAG
>Ga0335073_10003670_pt1 | contig 21415 bp, 21 predicted proteins | sample Lox_Sample_22_FD_207093 | JGI IMG/M metagenome (GOLD analysis project Ga0335073, IMG submission 207093) | Soil microbial communities from Loxahatchee National Wildlife Refuge, Florida, United States - Lox_Sample_2.2 | ecosystem: Environmental > Terrestrial > Soil > Wetlands | place: USA...
GCCGCCGCCGCATCGCCCGCGCCTTGGGCGTCGAGCCCCAGGGGCTGTTGAAGGAGCTGCTGCGCCGCCTTGCCTTGCCGCCGCAGATCGTCGAGCTGTCGCGCGAGGATGCGCCGGTGCAACAGGTGGTGCTCACCGGCGACGCGATCGACCTGACGCAGCTTCCGGTGCATCTCCATCACGGCAGCGACGGCGGGCCTTACATCTCGGCCTCGATCGACTACACGATCGATCCGCGCACCGGCTGGACCAATGTCGGATTCCGCCGCCTGATGCTGCGCGGCCGCACCGAGACCGGCGCCGACGTGACCGCGCCCTCGGACCTCAAAGCGATCTATGAGGCCGCCGTGGCGCGCGGCGAGCGGCTGCCGGTGAGTTTCGTGGTCGGCTGCTGGCCCACCGATTTCGTGGCGGCGACGATGCGGGTGCCGGTTGACGAATTGGGCCTCGTCGCCTCGCTCCGCGGCGCGCCGCTGCCCGTCGTCAAGTGCGTCACCAACGACATCCGCGTGCCGGCCGATGCCGAATATGTGCTCGAAGGCTATCTCGACGAGCGCGGCCACGTGGAAGGCGAAGGGCCGTTCGGCGAATTCCTGGGTTATTACGGCGGCTTGAAGCGCAACCCGGTGTTCCACTGCACCGCCATCACGCGGCGCAAGGACGCGCTGTTCCAGACCGTCACCATCAGCGGCCGGCACATGGCCAACACCGACACGGCGACGCTCGAGACGGTGCGCACCGAGGTCAATGTCTGGCGCATGCTCGAGGCGGTCGTGCGCGAGCCGGTCGCGGTCTACGCGCCGGTGGCGACCGGCGGAATGCTCTCGGCCCGCGTCGCTTTGAAGCAGCGCGCGGCCGGCGAGGCGCGAAGCGCCATCATGACGATCCTCGGCGGCACCAACGTCAAGGGCGTGTCGGTGGTCGATGCCGACATCGACATCTTCTCGGACGAGCAGATGGAATGGGCGATGGTGACCCGGTTCCAGCCCGACCGCGACCTCGTCGTGATGGAGCGCGTGGCCGCCATCCCGCTCGATCCGTCGACCGGCGGCTCGCATACCGGCGGGAAGTTCGGCTTCGACCTGACCGTGCCGTTCGGGCAGGCGGGGCGCTTTGAGTGGTCCGCGCCCTTGCCGCCGAGTTACGAGGGCAAACGCTTCCCTTCGCTTGCCGCCGCGCTCGCCGACGGCCCCAAGCGCTTCGAGGAGCTGGTGGCGGCGCTTGGCAGCCGCGACGGGCGCGAAGTGGTGCGCCAGCTCGAAACCATGGGCTTGCGGCGCGAGCCCGACGGCCGCTATGCGCTGCCGACGCGTTGATTGACGGCGCGAGCGCACCTCGCCAACATGAGAGAGGAGGAGGAACCGCCATGGCCGAGCTGAAAAAAGTCACCGTCTCAATGATGAATGCGATCCACGATCTGCCGCTTCTGGTGGCGCGGGATGAAGGGTTCTTCCGCGACGAGGGGCTCGACGTCACGATCCTCAAGACGCCGGGATCGGGCCAGTTCACCTCTGATCATCAAGCGCTCCGGGCCAACATCTTCGACCGCACGATGGAGGCGCTTTACGACCAGGGACAGTGCGATCAGTTCCGCATGTGCGAATGGGGCGTGATGAAGCGGGCCGTCGAGTCCGTGGCCGAGCAAGGCCATCGCCCGGCGAAGATCGTCGCGCTGGGTTCCGCGATGTCGTCCTTCGCGATCATCACCTCGCCCGCGGCGCGCATCTACGAGCCGGAGCAGCTGAAAAACCGCCCGATCGCGGTCAGCCCTTTCAATGGCTCGCATTTCACGACGCTCAAGCTGCTCGAGGGATTTCTGAGCCGCGATCAGATCAAGACCACCTTCGCCGGCACGATGCGCGAGCGGATCGAAGCGGTGAAAAAGGGCGACGTCGCCGCGGCATCGGTGATGGAGCCATGGATCAGTGTCGCCGAAAAGCAAGGGCTGCGCGTCATCCTGGAATCCCACTCCACCCGCAGCGAGGCGGCCGGTGACGAGCTTGATGGGCCCACCTTGGCGAAGATGTTCCGCGCGGAGTCCACCGCCGCCGACGCGATCGACCGCGATCCCGGCCGTTATGCTCACTACCTCGTCGAGGAAGCGGGCGGGCTCTTGGAGCCCAAGGACGTGAAGCTCGCGCGCATCCTCAACGCGCCGCCCGAGCAATATACGCGCGAGCGGTTCGACCACACCTATAACTGGACGCTGGGCTGGGGCCTTGTCCCGCCCGGCGCCACGTTCGAGAACACCGTCGACAATCGCGCCTGGCAATGAACCGCCGACAGGTCCTCGCGGGCCTGGCGGGCACGCTCGTCGCGCCGCGTGCCTTTGCGCAAGGCGGCACGCCGATCCGTGTCGGCCAAACGCTCTCGCTCACCGGACCGTTGTCCCAGACCGGGCTCGTGCATCAGATCGTCGGCGAGATCTTCGTCGCGCGGCTCAATGCCGACGGTGGACTGCTCGGCCGCAAGGTCGAGTATGTTCTCCGTGACGATCAGTCAAAGCCGGAGACGGCGCGGACGCTCTATGAGCAGCTCATCACGTCCGACAAGGTCGATCTGATCCTCGGGCCTTATGGGACGTCGGCGATTCTCGCCGCGATGCCGGTCGCCGAGCGCAACCACAAGCTCTTCATCGAGAGCAGCCTGGGCCGGCTCGACCTTGCGTCCTATCCGCTCCATTTCGCGGCGACGACCGGCGGCTATGAAGGCGAGCACACGTTCGCCGGCACGGTTCTCGACGCCTATGCCAGCACCGGCCAAGGCGTGAAGACGATCGCGATCGTCACCAGCAAGTTCCCGTCGGCGCAACTCTGGGCCCAGGCGATGCAGGAGGTGGCCAAGGGCCGCGGCATCACCGTGGTGCAGTACCTTGAATATGACTTCGGAACCCACGATTTCGGCGCGATCGCGGCGCGCGTGAAGGATGCCGATCCCGATCTCATGTGGGTCGGCGCGCTGGGCGTCGACGGCAATCTGCTGCTCGAGGCCGCGGGCCAGCTCGGCTACAAGCCGCGCCGGCATTTCTATCTGTTTCCTTCCTCGGGGCCCATGGCCTTGTTGCCGGCCGCGGAGAACGCGACCTCGATGACGAACTTCGAAGATATCGCGCCCTTCACCTCGAACCCGGCTGGCGCCGCCTTCGCGGCTGATTTCCGGGCCAAGGCGGAGGCGGCGAAGCTCCCTTATCCGCACGCCGATTCACAGGCCGGTTACGAATATGCCGCTTGGCAGATCCTGACGGCGGCCGTCGAAGCGACGAAGAGCCTCGATGATGCGACGCTCGCTCAGTGGCTCGACCACGCCACCGTCGACACGGTGGTCGGGCGGCGGGATTTCTCCGGCAAGTATCACACCAGCGGCAAGGACCTCGAGATGGTCCGTCAGCTTCAGCATCAGCAATGGGTCGCCGTCTGGCCCACCGATCGAGCGACGCCCGGCGCCAAGCTCATCGCGCCATAGCGCCCTGGGCCTTAGCCAGCGAGCGAGCCGCCATCGATGCCCAGCGTGCTGCCGGTGATCATGCGGCTCTCGTCCGATGCAAGGAACAGGACAAGGTCGGCCACCTCGGCCGGCTCGATATAGCGGCCCATCGGGATGCGCCGCATAAAGCGGCTCCGGACGGCGGCCGGGTCGCTGTTGGCGGCGCGGGCGCGCTCGAGCCGCTCGATCATCGCGCTTTCGACGGGCGCGGGATGGATCGAGTTGACGCGGATGCGCCGCGGCGCCGCCTCGATGGCGGCCGTGCGCATGATGCCGATCACGGCATGCTTGCTGGCGCAATATCCCACGAAATCGGCCGCACCCCTGAGCCCCGCGGTCGAGGACGTGACGATGATGCTTCCGCCATCGGCCATGACCGGCAGCATATATTTGATGCCGAGGAAAACGCCGGTGACGTTGACCGCCATGACCTGGGCGAACCCGTCCTCCGGGAACTCGATGAGCGGCGCGGTCGGCCCTTCGATGCCGGCATTATTGAAGAAGATATCGATCCGGCCCATTCGCTCGAACGCCGACCTGGCGTAGGCCGCGACCGAGGCCGCGCTGGTCACGTCGGCGGCGACAACGGCGATGCGATCATCGCCGATCTCGGCCGACGCGGCTTGCAAGGCCGCCTCGTCCTTGTCGACCAACACGACCGTAGCGCCTTCGGCGATGAAGCGCTGTGCCACTGCTCTGCCGATGACGCCCGCGCCGCCGGTGACGAGCGCGACCTTGTCATCGAGTCTCACGTGAGAGCCTCCCGCGATCCGCGGTCAGGCGATCGCGGCGCGCGCGATCTCGTCATCCTTGTCCGTGCCGGCGACGCCGATCGCGCCGGCAAGCACGCCGCCGCGCAAGATGGGGAGTCCGCCGGGCAGCGGCACGGGGGTGAAGCGCGCCACTTTCTCATACATTTCGCGCCGCTCGGGATGGTCCGCGAACTCGCGCGCGAGCTCGGCCGTGGGTTTCTGGAAATTGAGCGCCGTGCGCGCTTTCGCCTCGGCGACATCGGCGGTCATCGGCGAGGCGCCTTCCATCCGGTCGAGCTGCACCAGCTCGCCCAGCTCGTCGAGCACCGCCACCGCGATCTTCTGGCGTTGCCCGCGCGCCCGCTCGATGGCGCGATCGGCGAGGCTGCGCGCTTCGGCAAGCTTCAGCATGGGTCACCCGTGCTGGCTGCGGTAGGGAATCCCGACCGCGTGGCACACGATGATGTCCTCGGCGTTCCCCTGGGTGCGGCCGGCCTCGAGCTTGGCGGGATGGACGCCCTGAACCTCCTTCGCAGGCTGGATGCCGGGGCCGCTCGCGAACCCGCCCACGCAATGATCGAGGTCGCGCATGATGGGGACGCCACCCGCGCCGGGGAAACCCACGCCGCCCGGCATGCCGATGCCGCCGAAAATGTCGCGATAGGCCGCAAACCGTTCCGGCGCCGCGTTCATGCGCTCGGTGAATTGCAGCGTGCGCTGCTGCATCACGGCGGCGACGAAGGCCTTGGCGCGCGCGACGCCCGACGAGGCCGCGGGCGCGCCGTCCATCTTCGAGATCGACAGGACATTGCCGGCGGCGTCGACCACGGCGAAGGCGCCGCACTGGCGCAGCTCCTTGGCCTTGGCGAGCGCCCGGTCGATATACCGGCGCCCTTCCTCGAGCGTGAGCGGCCTCGTGTCGTCTGCGGCATCATCGGCGCGCGGCGCTTCCATCATGGCCATGTGCCCTTCTCCTTTCAGGCCGGAGCGCGTTGCTTCGATTTCTGCTGCGCCATCCGCTCGACGCGGGCTTTCATCTCCGGCGGCGGCCAATCCTCCATCAGCCAGCGGGGCAGGGGATCGTCCGGCCCGCTTACCTCCAGGTTCTCATCGTGGTCGGTCCTGCCATCCGGGAACAGTTCCAGCGCGTGCGGCAGCTCGTAATAGATCTCGAGCGTGTTGCCGTCGGGATCGAGGAAATAGATGCTGCGCTGGTTGACGTGGTTGGTGGCATTGCGGATCTCGACGCCATGCTCCAGAAGATGGATGTAAGCGTCGCGCAGCGCCTCATAGCTCGCCACTTGAAACGCGATGTGGACGAGCCCGATCTGACCGCGCTGGGGGCGCGGCGCCTTGTCGGGATTGGGGTGCTGACCGATGTCGAGCGTGTGGAAATTGTCGCCCAAGGACATGAACACGCCGCCGTGCTCGATATCTTCTTCGGTGACCTGAAATCCCAGCACGTCGCGGTAGAAGCGCTTCGACACCTCCTGATCGGCGACGCGCAGATTGACGTGGCCGATGCACGCGAGCTTCATCATGGGCCGACCCCCCTCAGCGCTTCGCCGGCTGCTGGAACTCCCACGTGTGGCCGGCCGGGTCCTTGACGAAAACCTGGGCGCCGCCGATGAGGGCGCTGGTTTCCTCGTACTTGACGGCGAGGGCGCGCATCCGGGCCTTGAAGGCATCGATGTCGCGCACCATCCACGCGGTGTGGCGGCCGGCCGGCGTCATCCGGGCGTCGGCGCCGGGGTTGTACTCGTCGTCCTTGGCGATGAGATGAAATTGCACCGTGTTGTCGGCATCGCCGAGCCAGGCGCCCGGCACCATGTCGTCGAGCGCCTTGGGCCGCGGCAGCAGCTTCAGCCCCAACACCTTGGTGTAGAACTCCACGCATTCCGCGAGGTTGGCGCGGGTGCACGGAACGCCTTCATGGATGAAGCCGATGAAATTGAAGGCCGGAATTTCGGTTGTCTGCTCGAGCACCGTCGCCATGTGCCATCTCCTTCCCATGCCACTTTGACGCCAAGGCTAGTCTGGCGCCCGAACCCTTGTCAAAGCTTTGAGGGGACGATATTGACAGGCGCCCGGCGGGGACACAATTTGCTGCCCATCCCTCGTCAGGAGCCAGACCATGCCCGATACCACAACTGCCAAGTCCGTCGAGGTCTCACCGATCAAGGTCCGCAAGATCGGTCACCTCGTCTACGAAGTGAGCGACGTCGAGCGCACGGTCAAGTTCTGGACCGAGATCATGGGCTTCAAGATCTCGGATCGGAACGAGTTCGGCATGGTGTTCCTGCGGACGGCATCCGATCATCACACCATCGCGGTCGCCCCCGGCCAAGCCAAGGAGCGGCAGGATCAGGGGCTGCGGGTCGACCATCTGGCGCTCGAGGTCGCGTCGATGGACGAGCTCATCGCCGCCCGCGACTACCTCAAATCGAAAGGAGTCCGGGTGACCTGGGAAGGCCGGCGCGGACCCGGCGGCAATCCGGGCTTCCACTGCCTTGACCCCGACGGGTTCGAGTTCGAGCTTTACACCGAGATGGACCAGATCGACGAGCGCGGCGTGAGCCGCCCGCCGAACCAATGGAGCCGCGTCGGCTCGCTGGAGGACGCCAAGGCAAAGCCGCTGCCAAAGAGCTGGTAGGGGCGGTCCTTGGATCTGAACGGTCTGTGGACGGCGACCTTCTCGAGCGGCACTGACGATAGCGGCGGCGGCGTGGTCGTGCTGCTCGATGGCACGATCCTCGGCGGCAACAGCTCGTACTACTATACCGGCAGCTATTTCCTCGACGGGCCGAGCTTCAAGTGCCGGATGACGGCGACCCATTTCTTCGGGGATCTGAGCAAGATCTTCGGGCCGATGCGGTCGATCAGGCTCGCTGTCGAAGGCACCGGCACAGCACAGGTCATCATGGCCCAGGGCTTCGCGCCTTCCGAGCCAAGCCGCCGGATCAATATCCGCATGCAGCGGGTGAAGGAATTTCCCAAATGACGGTCCGGCGCGACGAAAAACCCCTAGGAAATCCGAAGATATCCTAGGGGCCCATCGTCAACGCCCAGAGGGCGTTATTTGCATCCGCCGATTTCGCTCAGACCGAATAGTACATCTGGAACTCGATCGGGTGCGGCGAGTGCTCGAAGGCGTGAACTTCCTCGTAGCGCAGGTCGATATAGCTGTCGATGAAGTCCTTGGAGAACACGTCGCCCTTGGTCAGGAAGGCGTGGTCGGCCCGTAGATGCTCGAGCGCTTCACGCAAGCTGCCGCAGACGGTCGGGATGTCTTTCAGCTCTTCCGGCGGCAGGTCGTAGAGGTTCTTGTCGATCGGGTCGCCGGGATGGATGCGGTTCTGAATGCCGTCGATTCCGGCCATCAGCATCGCGGCGAACCCGAGATAGGGGTTGCAGGCCGGATCGGGGAACCGAACCTCGACGCGCTTGCCCTTGGGGCTCGACACGATCGGGATACGGCACGATGCCGACCGGTTGCGGGCGGAATAGGCCAGCAGCACCGGCGCCTCGAAACCGGGAATGAGGCGCTTGTAGCTGTTGGTGGTGGGGTTGGTGAAAGCGTTGATCGCCTTGGCGTGCTTGATGATGCCGCCGATATAGTAAAGCGCGGTCTCCGACAGGTCGGCGTAAAGCGAGCCGGCGAAAAGCGGCTTTCCTTCTTTCCAGATCGACTGGTGGGTGTGCATGCCCGAGCCGTTGTCGCCCTTGATCGGCTTGGGCATGAAGGTCGCGGTCTTGCCGTACTGGCTTGCGACCTGAGACACCACGTACTTGTAGATCTGCATCTGGTCGCCGCCCGCGACCAGCGTCTGAAATACGTGGCCGAGCTCGTGCTGAGACGGCGCCACTTCGTGATGGTGCTTCTCGACGTTGAGGCCCATCTCGGCCATGGTGGAAAGCATCTCGGCGCGCAGATCGGCCGTGCTGTCCACCGGCGGCACCGGGAAATAGCCACCCTTGATCGGCGGCCGGTGGCCCGAATTGCCGTCGGGGAATTTCTTGTTCGAGGAGTCGGGGCTCTCTTCGGCGTCGATCTCGTAGCTCGCGCCCTGCATGCCGACGGTGTAGCGCACGTCGTCGAACACGAAGAACTCGGCCTCGGGCCCGAAATAGGCCTTGTCCGCAATTCCGGTCGAGATCAGGTACTTCTCGGCCTTCTTCGCGACCGAGCGAGGATCGCGGCCATAGGGCTGGCCGGTTTGCGGCTCGTGGCAGTCGCAGAAGATGATGATCTGCGTCTGCGCCGAGAATGGATCGAGCACCGCCGTTGGGCAGTCCGGCACGAGCTGCATGTCGCTTTCGTTGATCGCTTTCCAGCCGGCGATCGACGAGCCATCGAACATCACCCCCTCGGCCAGCACATCGGCGCTGATGGCCTTCACGTGGTATGTCAGATGCTGCCACTTGCCGCGCGGGTCCGTGAACCGGAAGTCGACGAACTTAGCGTCGTGCTCCTTGATCATATCCATGACTTTTGTTTGGTCCGACATGTTCCTTTCCCCTGGTGCTGATAGATGAGTTGATGATGTGGATAAGGTTCTTCCCCGCGCACGCCCGGGCGGCTAGATCGCGTCCTTGCCTTTCTCGCCAGTGCGGATGCGGATCGCTTCGTCGATCGTGGTTATGAAGATTTTGCCGTCGCCGATGCGGCCGGTATGGGCTGAATGCTGGATCGCCTCGACCGCCCGCTCCACGAGGCTGTCTTCCATCACCACCTCGATCTTCACCTTCGGCAGGAAGTCGACGACGTACTCGGCCCCGCGATAGAGCTCCGTGTGTCCCTTCTGGCGGCCGAACCCTTTGGCCTCCGTGACGGTAATGCCCTGAATGCCGACCTCGTGAAGCGCTTCCTTCACTTCATCGAGCTTGAAAGGCTTGATGATGGCTTCGACTTTCTTCATCGCGTTCCCGCCTTCTGGCCGAATGGTCCGGTTCCGGCGCCCTCCGCCGGTCGGTCCTAGACGCCCGGAAGCATGGTCCGTGCCAGTTGGCGCAAGCGGCCGCAGCGACCCTAATGCGATGCCCAGGGCGGCGGAACAGTCGGTGCAGTCTAAGATCTAGGCAAATTGCCTGTTTTGCGGGCGGACGTCAACCCCGGGGCAGTTCCTGGAGGCGCCGTTGAGCATCCTCTTTGCCGGTGAAATCGTCCTTGGATGCCACCGCCTGTTGGAACAGGCTGCGGGCCCGGGCGAGCGACCCTGCTTCCTGCAATGCGACGGCCAGATGGTATTGGACCTCTGGCTGATTGGGCAGCCCGGCCGCCGCCTGCTCGAGGAAGCGAAGGGCCAGCGTGTTCTCGCCGTTGCCGAGAAGCACCCAGCCCAACGTGTCTGCGGTACCGGGCCCCGGGTCCAGGCGAAAAGCCTGCAAGGCCAGCTCGCGCGCCCGCGGATCGCGATGACGGGCATAGAGGCTGGCGAGATTGTTCAGGACCAGGGAATCGTTCGGCGCCTCGGCCAGCGCCCGCTGATAAAGGGCTTGGGCATCGTCGTCCTGATGATCGACGAGCTCCATGCGCGCGAGCGACTTGCGCGTCGCCAAGTCGTCGGTCTTGTCGAGCTGCGCGCGAAGCATGGACTTGGCCTCGTCATGCTTGCCCGACTGGAACAGAAGCTCGGCCAGCAGCACAAGATTGCGGGGGGTCGGCCGCCACGCCTGGCCATCGCGCAGAAGATCGATCGCGTCGTCGAGATGCCCGGCACGAACCAGCACGTCGGCCGCCAGCCGGTCGGACATGGCTGGCTGGCGCGTCTCGAAAGACCGGGCGGTCGCGAATGCCGCGTCCTCGCCGCGTGTCCGGAAATCGAGATCGACCATGTCGGTCGCGACCGCCTCGTCGTCGGGCGACAGCGCCATCGCGCGCCGCAGCGCGTCGCGCGCCCCGTCCGCGTTGCCGGCCGCGGCCTGGTAGAAGGCCCAACGCTGATAGATGTCGACCGACACGACGCCGAGATTGACGAGCGCGGCATAAGTCGCGGCCGCCGCCGCCGGATTGCCGGACGCGGTTTGCAGTCCGGCAAGAAGCTCGACGAACCCGGTATTCGTGGGAAATCGGTGGACCACGTCGGAGGCGATGGCGATCGCGCCGGTCCAGTCCTTTTGGCCGGCGGCGAGCTGTGCGAGGCGAACCGAGGGCGCGGGATCGGTTGGCGCCGCGGCGATCGCCTTGTTCAGCCATTGCTTCGCGTCGTCGGTCTTGCCGGCCTCGGTCGCCAGATCGGCAAGTCCGAGAAGTGACGGCATGTCGTCCGGCTTCACCTCCAACAGCGCGACGAAGGTCGCGCGCGCATCGTCCGGGCGGTTGGTCGAGAGGTAGACCTGGGCGAGATTGCGCCGCGCCGCAAGGAACTTCGGGTCCTTGATGATGAGCGTCTTGTAGACCTGCTCGGCGTCGTCAAACCGGAGCTGCGCCTGCCGCACGGTGCCCAGCAGGTCCTGGGTCACCGCGTCATCGGGATCGCGCTTCACCAGCGCCTCGACCATGTCCGAGGCCTTGGCGAGCCAGCCGTTGCGGAGATCGTTCAGCACCACGAGCGGACCGGCGATCTCTTCGCCCTGGTCGGTGGCGGCGATTTTCTGGAGCGCGTCGGCGCCGGCGACCGGATTCCCGAGGCCAAGCTCCATGATCGCGGCGTCGGTCTTGATCTTTGGGTTGTTGGGCTGCTCGCTCGCGGCCCAGCGATACAGCTCGACCACGTCGTCCTTGCGTCCTGCTTCGAGATAGGCGCGGGCCAAGAGACCGATCGTGTTCATGTCCTTGGCATCTTGGAAGACGACTGGCTGCAGCGTCTCGATGGCGCGGTCGGGATCGTGCATCCGGAGCGCCGCGGTCGCCAGCAGGCGCCGGGCGATGATGTTGTTGGGCTGGCGCGCGAGATACTGGCCGAGATTTTCGATCGCGGTGTCATATTGGCCAAGCGCGTATTTGACCGAGCCGAGGACGAAGTAGCCGTTCGGCAATGCCTCGAAACTGCCGCTCACGCCGACCAGAATCTCGTCGGCATCCTTGAAGTCGCCGCGCCGCGCATCCAACAGCCCGGCCAGGAAATTCGGCGTCAGGCTGAACGGCGCGCGCTTCAGTGCGAGGTCGACATCCTTTTGCGCGTCGTCAATGCGATTGAGGGCGACGAGGATCGTGGCGCGCCCGGTCAGAAGACCCAGATCGTCCGGGAACTGCTCCAGCGCCTTGTCATAGGCGGCGAGCGCTCCCTTGATGTCGCCACGGGCGCGCTTCAGATCGGCGTCCAGGCGGAGCACATCGATGGAATTGGGGTCTGCCGCCCGCACCTTGTCGAGCTCGGCTTCGGCGCCGGCATAATCGCCCTTGGTGAGCAGGAGCCGCGCCATGAAGAAATCCGATGCACTCGATTGCGGATCGAGGCGCTTGGCGTCATTCAGCAATTGCTCCGCAGTGTCGGTTTGACCGATGCCGAGATGCGCCAGCGCCAAGGAGCGGCGCACCGCGGCTTCGGCCGTCGGGGCACGGGTGCCCGGCGGTATCTGCTGGATGAGCTGGCCCAGCTTGTTCTGCTGCAGCATCGCCTGGGCCTGGATCGGGGCGATGTCGTCGTCATTGCCGCCGAGCCAGCGCGCGAGCCGGGCCTGCTCCTCGGCTTGGGGTGAGTCGCCCAGCTTCAATTCGATGTCGGCGAGCAGCAGATGGACATCGGGATTGTTGGGATAGTCCCGAATCGCCGACACCATTTCCTTTTGGGCGGCCTGCAGATTGCCTTGGGCGATGTCGTGGCGCGCCGCGGCAAGCGCATCGCGATACGTCGCCTCGTCCGCATACGCCAATAGCGGCGCAGCGGTCAGCGCAATAAAGGCCAACGAGGTCAGAATACGCGGCATGGTTCGTCCCGGCCGCTGCGGGCTAGGCGATGGTGAGCCCTTTCCGCTTGCGGCGGCGCACGACCTCAAACCCGATCGCGAAAGTCGCCAGCAGGGCGAGCGAAGATGGCTCCGGCACCGGCGGATCGGGAATGCTCAGCCCCGCAATTTCGCCGTAGATCGGGGCATTGCCGTTATCGCCCGTGCCCCAGAAAATATCGAACCCGTTGCCGAAGATCGCCGAGAGCAAGTTCTGGCCGGTGACGTTGTCGGCGGTCAACGTAACGGTGAGAGTGTCCGTCGACCCACCCGTGAACACCGCATTCTCGGTGATGTTGCTGCCGCTGAGCTTGGTTCCGGAGTTCAGGACGGTCGGCTCGCCCTCGCAGTTCGAGCCAAGCAGGCTGCACTGCCAGGAGTTCTTTGACGTGCCGACCCCCGACGTGGAGAATTCCCCGCCGTACCGTGCGGTGCTGCCGGCGGAATTGCCCTTCGTCGTGCCGCTGCCCCAGATCTGGTTGGACGTCGCGCAACCGGTCCCGTTGCCGCCGCTGATCGAGCAATTGACGCTGTACAGGCCGGCCGACAGGCCACCATCGCCCGTCGCCGTGTCGCCGAGGGAGATGCCGTAGTTGAACGACGACGCAAGCACGTTGCTCGCGACCGCGTTCGACTGGATGAAGATATCGGCGGCTTGTACGTTCGGGCTGCTGCCCGTCACATGGCCGCTGGTCAGGTCGCCGGCCAGGTTGGTGTCGAAGGTCAGCGTGACGGTTCCGAGGCCACCCGACGAGCTGTAGCTTGCCGACAATTCGGTCGTGCTATAGGGCGTCGTGGAGCCGATATTCGACCCCCAATAGCCAGTGCCGGTCGTGAAATAGGCGGCCTGCGCCCCGCTGCCGTCGACGGCCCCTTGGACATAAGTCGTTGGGCTGCTGGCGGTGTTGCAGATCACCGTCGAGCTCGCCGTGCAGGTCAGCGCCGAGGCGCCGGCAGCCCAGCCGAGAATGCCGGCAGTCGTCGCGAGAAGGAAAGCTAGCTTTCTGGCCATTGGTGCGCCCAATCGTCCGACAACAGGTAAAGCACGAACCATGCCATACCGGAAGATCATTGAAAAACAACGAAGAGTATTCAACGACATGTCTCAACTGTCGGATTCTTTTACACTTTGCGACCGATTTTTGCGAGTCCTTATAGATGGTTAACAGATTGTGACAGGCGCATCAGCCACGTCTCGATCCGTCGTACGGCCTCGTCGAGCGCGGCTTGGCTCGCGGCATAGGACAGCCTTAGAAAGCCCTCGCCGGCCGCGCCGAAACTGGTTCCGGCGATGGTCGCGACCCCGGCCTCGTCGAGAAGCCGCGCTTCGAGGGTGCGGCAATCGCAACCGGTCCCCGTGATGTTGGCAAAGGCATAGAAGGCGCCGCCCGGGCGGATGCACCCGACGCCCGGCAGCCGCGCCAGCGCGGCGATGAACGAGGCTCGCCGCGCCGCAAATTCGGCCACCATTGCGCGGCTCGGCTCGCGCGGGCCGGTCAGCGCGGCGATCCCGGCATATTGCGCCGCGGCATTGACGCAGGAATGGCAGTTGATCGCCAGCCGCTCGGCGTGAGGGAACAGCGCGGCCGGCCACACGCCATACCCGAGCCGCCAGCCCGTCATCGCGTAGGTCTTGCTCCACCCGTCGAGCAGGATCACCCGTTCCGCGAGTTCGGGATAGGTGAGCAAGCTCACATGCTCCGAACCGTCGTAAAGAATTTCGCTGTAAATCTCGTCGGCCAGAATCGCGACGTGCGGGTGACGCGCGAGACCCGCCGCCAGCCGGTCCATCATCGCGCGCGGCACGACGCCGCCCGTTGGATTTGCCGGGCTGTTGAGGATCAGAAGCCGCGTTCGCGGCGTGATCTTCGCCAGCACGTCGTCGGCGTCGAACGAGAACCCGTTCGACTCGTAAAGCGGAATCGGTACCGGCCGCGCGCCGGAAAAGCGGATGACGCTTTCATAGATCGGGAAACCGGGATCGGGATAAAGAATCTCGGCGCCCGGCTCACCGAACATCAAGGCCGCGAAAAACATCGTGACCTTGCCGCCCGGCACGATCAGCACCCGCGCGGGCGAGACCGCGACGCCGTGGCGGCGTTCGAGATCGGCCGCGACCGCTTCGCGCAGGTGCGGGACGCCGTTCGCGGCGGTGTAGCCATGATGGCCGTCGGCAAGCGCCTTGCGTCCCGCCTCGACGATATGCGGCGGCGTCGGGAAATCGGGCTGGCCGATGCCGAGATTGATGATCGAGCGGCCTTGGGCCGCGAGCGCGTTGGCGCGGGCCAGCACCTCGAACGCGGATTCGGTGCCGAGGCCGGCGATCCGCCCCGCGAGCGTCAGCATGGCGCGGGCCGCTAGGAGCGGTCGCCGAAAATGCCTCGCAGCATGGAGCCGGCGACCCCTGCGACGATGCCGTCATCGACGGCTTGCGTCGGCGTCGGCGCGGCCTCGGCGCCGAGATAAGGTGCCAGCGCATGCGCAAGGTTCGGCACCGTCAGGGTCTGGAGCCATAACTTGCCCGGCCCGGTCAGCCGCGCGATGAACAGCCCATCGCCGCCGAACAGCGCGTTCCTGATGCCGCGCATCAGCACCACGTCGAAATTGATCGTATCCTCGAACATGCCGACATGGCCGGGGTGGACCTGAATCTGCTCGCCGGGCTTCAGATCATAGACGACGCTCTCGCCGCCGAGCTCGATCCAGGCCTTGCACGGGCCTTCGAGCTTCTGCATCAGGAAGCCGTTGCCGCCGAAGATGCCGGCGCCGAGCGAGCGCTGAAATCCGGTCGAAAGCCGCACGCCTTCGGTCGCACAAAGGAAACCGTGCCGATGGACCATCAGGCTGCGCTGTGCCTCGACATCGATCTCGACGATGGTTCCGGGGACCTTGGCCGCGAAGGCGATGACGCCTTGCCCGCCTTGTGCGCTGTATTCGGTCATGAACAAGCCGCCGCCGGCGAGCGCGCGGCCCAGCACGCCGAAAAGACCCTTGGCGCCAGCGGTCGCCGTCGTCGTGTTGAGCACGACGTTCGGGCTCATCCACGAGAATTCTCCGGGCTCGGCGACGAGCTTTTCGCCGGCCTCGAGGCCGACCTCGAGGACCGGAAGAATGGTGCCCGTGATCCGTGTCTGCATCAACTGTGCTCCTGCCGCTGTCCCCCGCGGCACTTTCCCATTTTCCGGTGGAAGCGACAAGTCGGCCAGGGCTTTCGCCGGCCCCAAACCTGCGGCATCATCGGGTCTTGAACCTCGACCAAGGATGACCGCCATGAGCGTTCCCAAGCACGCGATGACCATCGGCCATGTCGGCCTCTATGTGCGCGATCTCGAGGGCATGACGGCCTTCTATCGCAACGTCCTGGGCTTCGTCCTCACCGACCAGGGCGAGCGCATCCGGTTCTTGAGCCGCGATCCGAGCCAGCATCATCAGGTCGTGCTGTGCCCTGGCCGGCCCGAGAACTCGCCCGAGATGATCCAGCAGCTTTCCTTCAAGGTCTCGACGCTCGACGAGGTGAAGGCGATCCACGACAGCCTCGTCGCCGCCGGGGTGGGCGGGATCGACCCGCGCACGCACGGCAATGCGTGGTCCGTCTATTTCCGAGATCCCGAGAACAACCGGCTCGAATTCTATTGCGACACGCCCTGGCACATCCCGCAGCCGTTCGGCCGCAAGATCGACCTTACCCTGCCGGCCGACCAGCTTTTTGCCGAAACCAAGGCCATGTGCGAGACGGTCCCGGGCTATAAGCCGATGCCGCAATTCGAGACCGAGCTCGCCGGCCGCATCGAGCGCGAGTGAAGACCGTCACCGCACCGGCAATTCCGGATAAAAGCGGCGGTCGACCACGGTATCGACGTCGATCGGCCCTTTCAGCAGGCCCTGGCCGACGAACCAGTCGATCTGCTTCTTGATGTCGTTGGTATCGAGCCCGCCGTTTGACGGCGCATAGGCGATAGCGAGCTTCACCTGCTCGGGCGTCTGGCCGGTGTATTTGCTGATGATCGACAGGATCTGCGGCGCGGTGGGCCCGTCCTGGCGCACTTCGCCGGGGCCGGTGAAGGCATCGTGATAATCCTTCAAGCCCCGGCGGAAGGCGCGCAGGAAGCGCACGATCATGTCGCGCCGCTCCACCGTCGTCTTGGTCGCGGTGAAGGTGATCGCCGACTGATAGCGCACCTCGTCGCTGAGCCAGCCGATGAGCTTCGCGTCGCCCGCGTCGAACATCGGCACGAGCTGCGTGGCGGCGTTGATGGTGCCGTCGGCTTGGCCGCCCTTGATCGACGAGATGACGTTGGGCACCGACTGCACCGGCAGCAGACGAACCGTCTTGGCGTCGAAGTGGAACTTGTCCGCGAGCAATGACAGGCGGTATTGCGGGCTGGACCCGATCTGCGGGATCGCGAGCGAATGGCCGGGCAGGTCGGTATAGGACTTCAACCCCGCCGCATAGCCGCGGTTCGATGCGGCGAGCGCGAAATTGTGGAAGGTCTTGGCCTCGCGCGTCTCGCCGCCGACGATTTTCAGCGCGCCTTGCGCCGCGAGAGAAAAGAGGCTCGCCGAGGTCGCGGTTTCGCCGATGTCGATGTCCCCGGACACCACGGCGACGCTGACCGGCACGCCGCCGCCTTCGAAGAACACGATCTCGGGATCGAGCCCTTCGGCGGCGAAATAGCCGCGCTCCATCGCGATATAGGTGGGTCCGGAATTGACCACCTTGACGAGGCCGAGCTTGATCTTCTCGGCGCCCGCCGGCGCGGCGGCGAGAAGCAACGCAAGGATGACGGCGAAGCGCTTCATTGCAGAAACCATGGCCGAAGGATGTAAATGAGGACGCACACCGCGCAAAGCGGCATGAGCCAAGTGAAGCCCGACCAGATGCGACGCGTCGTGGCGTCGGGCAGCAACGTCGCGAGAAATGCCGCGATGGCGGCGCCGATCGCGGATGTCACAACCCAGCCGTAATAGAACATGCCCGGCCCTTCGGCCTTTGGCGGGCCATAGAAGAGCCAGTGCCAAGCGTGCATCTGCGGCACATAGGTGAAGACCGGCAAGTTGAAATACATGGTCGGCACATAGATGATCGCAAAGGCGATCGTCCAGATCGGCAGCGCGCGCGTCCAACGCATCACGAGATCCCCTGTGTGTTGTTGAGGATATGGCCGATCAGGAACGCGTACCACACGATCAACCCCAACCCGATCGTAAGCGCGCGCCGGGTCTGCGCGTAATCCTTCTGCGCCGGCTGCCACGCCCACCAATAGGCGGGCAGCATGCAGAAGCCGATGGCGATGAGATGCTCTTTGAGCTCGAACGAGCCGACGCGCTTGAAGTCGTGGAGCTGCTCCATGAAGAGGCGCGCGCCGATGCGGTAGTTCGGATAGATGATGAGGCCGAGCGTCGCCGTCACCAGATAAAGCACGATGATCGCGTTGACGTAGCCCTCACCCTTCACCGCGCGATAGCGGGCGAAGAAAGATGCCGGCCGATCGGCCGGCGCGATGGCGCCCAGTGATTGATGCGTGACGGCACCGATGAGTGCCACCGCCAACAGCATGTGGACGATGAGCAAGGCGGGCATGGCGTCCCCTTTGTTTTTGGCTGGCATGGTATGAAACCAGCCTTTTATCGTGACGAGCCTAAACCGATCCGTCCGGGGGTCAATAGGTTGCCATCGCAACGAGGCGTTGCGCGGAGCTCACGTCTCGGCCGGCGCGCCGCGCCGGCTTCGCTCACACGGTGACCGGCTCGCTCTCAAGCTCGCGGTAGAGGCCGTGGCGCGCGCCCTCGGCGAAGGGCACGGACTTGTCGAGCTCGATCGAGCACGAGCGGATGCGCTGCGCCTCGGCCTTCAGTGGCGCGAGCGGCTTGCCGTCGCGGTTCGCGCGGGCCAGGCGGAGCAGCAGGCGGCGCGCGAAGATCACGCCGTTGTCGGTCGTGACCAAATTCTCCTTGGTGCGGTCCTGGATCGGCCCCATGCTTTCCTGCACGGCGGCGTCCTGCATCGCGAAGCCTTCCACGCCGCTATAGGTAAGGCCCGCGGCTTGCGCCTTGCGGTCGATGAGATAATCGTTCGATTTGTTGGCGAGCGGGATGTACGTCCCTGGAATGGCGCGCGAGTGGATGCCTTTGCCATCTTCCATCGCCTTGCGCTGTTCGGCGGGCAACGGCTTATGCGGAAAGTAGTTCAGGCTCCAGGCCCAGCAATGCTCGTCGTCGATCGGGACCCAGGCGTGGCCGCCCAAGGGGTGTGAGGCCCGCGGCGGGATCAGCGTGTACCACGGCACGATCCATGGCGTGATGCGCCAGTAATAGCGGTCATTGTCGGCGTTGCGGCGTGCGCCGATCAACAGGCCGCCATCGAACTCCTTCACATCGAAATAGGGCATGCGGTCGCGCTCGGTGTACTCGTTGCCCTTGGCGCCGCGGAACATCGGGTCGCGGTTCAGATCGGCCGCGTGGAGGAACGGGACGTGGCTCGAATCGATCCCGCCTTCCATCGCCTGCAAGTAGTTGCATTCCTGCAGGCGCTTCGAGATGTATCGCCGCTCGGGCGCGACGAGCGTCCATTCGAGCGCCGGCAGCTCCGGCTTCTGATCGGGCGGCCCCATATAGGTCCAGATCACGCCGCCATGCTCGATGCAGGGATAGGATTTGAGCCGGACGCGCTTGCGCATGCCGGTCTCTTCGGGCTCCGAGGGAAGATCGACGCACTGGCCGGTCACGTCGTATTTCCAGCCGTGATAGACGCAGCGCAGGCCGCAATCTTCGTTGCGCCCGAACCACAGCGAAACGCCACGGTGGGCGCAGAACTCGTCCACCATGCCGATGCGGCCCATACTGTCGCGGAACGCGACCAGCTTCTCGCCGAGAAGCTGGACCCGCACCGGCGGACAGTCGGGTCCCGGCAGCTCCTCGGGGAGGAGTGTCGGGATCCAGAACCGCCGCAGGAAGTCGCCCATCAACGTGCCTGGCCCGGTCTGGGTCAGGCGGTCATTGTCTTCCCTCGAGAGCGCCATCGCCCAACGCCTATTTCAGGAGGAATCCGAATTTCTGCCGCGACAGGCGGCGCAACTCGGGCGAGGGCATGTTCACCTTGGGGAACTGGTCGCGCCAGTACCACGGCTTGCACGCGTCGATGATGGCGCGGCTGTTGGTGAAGTCGCCCTTGGCCTTGCGCTCGGGCTCGATGCGCGGGTCGAGCGGTGTCGACCAGGCATTCTTGATGATGTCGATCGAGGTCGCCGGATCCGAGCGGGTCAGCATCGCCCAGATCAGCTCGTCGAGGTTCGACGGATCGATGTCGTCGTCGACCACGATGACATAGCGCCCGGTATAGGCGCCCACATGGCACATGGCGGCGATGTGGCCGGCCTGGGTCGCGTGGCCGGGATAACGCTGCTTGATCGAGATGCCCAAAAGGAGCCGTGCGGTCCCGGTCTCATGCGCCCAGGCGGCGACCACGTCGGGCACGCCCGCCTTGGCGATGTTCTCGCGCAGAAGCGCCGACCGCGTCACGGCACGATAACGCGCCAGCTCGTCCGGCGGACGTTGCGGCGGGCAGCCCAGCATGATCGGGTTGTTGCGGTAATAGATCGCCTTGATGTCGAGCACCGGCTCGTCGCGCACGTCGGACGCGTAATAGCCGGTCCATTCGCCGAACGGACCCTCGGCCTTGACGTTGCCGGGCTGGACGAAGCCTTCGATCACCAGCTCGGCGTTGGCCGGGATGGGGAGGCCGGTGTGGCGGCCCTTCACGACCTCGACCGGCGCGCCGCGGATGCCGCCGACAATGTCGAACTCCGAGACGCCGTAGGGCACTTCCGAACAGCCCATGAGGAACGCCATCGGGTCGCCGCCGGCGACGATGCACACCGGCATCGGCTCGTTGCGCGCCATGTACTTGTCGCGCTGGATGCGGCCATGCTTGCCTGGGGAGATGTAGAAGCCGACCCGCTTTTCGTCATGGATCATGACGCGATAGGTGCCGCAATTGATCCAGCCCTCGTCCGGGTCGCGGGTGATGTTGTAGCTGCCGGTGCCGATATAGCGGCCGCCGTCCTCCTCGTGCCATTTGGGCGCCGGGAACTTGGTCACGTCGATGGCGTCGCCTTCCATCACGTTCTCGAGGATCGGCGCGTTGGTCACGTATTTGGGGGGGATCTGCTTCAGGTCCGCCATGTAGCTCTTGCGGAACTCCTCGGTGAGCTCGAGCTTGCCGAGGTCCGTCGGGAAGCCCAAGGTCATGTTCTGACGCTTGGCGCCGAAGAAATTCACCAGCACGCGGCTTCCGGGCAGCGTGCCCGGCACATCCTCGAACAGGACGGCGGGCGCGTTCTCGTCGTGGAGCACGACTTCGGACGCCATGCCGATCTCGGTCTGCCAAGAGGCGCCCTTGACCGTGCGCAGCTCGCCGAGCTTTTGCGCCTCTTCGATCCATTGGCGCAGGTCGCGATAGGCAAGGCGCGGCTCGATGTTGGAGCCCTCGCTCCCGCCGCGCGCCGCGCCGCCGATCGGGTTGGACATCGCGTCGGGTAGCTTCGTGTCATCCGCCATTGTCTACTCCAAATCGTGGAAATGATTCGCAGGAAGTGCTGGTATCACTCAGGTGACGGCTCGGTCTCACGGGTGTGCCGGCTTGGGTTTCCAATGCAAAGCGGCATGCCTGTCACTGGTGAACCGATCGAGAACGGGCAACAGAAACACCACGAGCGTCGAGGGTGGCTCGACGCCCGTGATTTTTCACCATCGTGAACTCACTCGTCGACTAATTGGATGCCGGTTGCCCCTGGCAGGTGTTGCCGTCATTGTTGCTGTTCGTGGCATTCGGGCAGACAGTGTTCGACCACGTCACGCCGTTGACGTTGGCACCGGTCCAGGTGGCGCCCTGCAGGTCCGCGTTGCTCAGCTTCGCGCCTTGTAGATTGGCGCCACGGAGAGTGGCGTCGCTCAAGTTCACCCCGCCGAGGTTCGCACTTTGCAGGTTGGCCCCGCTAAGGTTGGCGTTGATCATTTGCGCCCCGGCTAGATTCGCGCCCTGCAGATTGGAGCCGCTCAGGTTGGCTCCGACGAAGAATGCTCCGGTGAGGTTGGCATTTTGCAGGTTGCAGCCGGTGAGGCTCCCGTTGCATTGCGGGGGCACGGTTACGGTGATGTACCCCTGTTCTGAATAGTATTTCGCGGCCCCCGGAGCGAGCGGCACGCCATAAGCCTTCCACACTTGAGTTGTGTCGTAGGCCCAATGTTCGTACCCGGTTTCCAAGAGGTCCTTGCGCTGGTCAATCCCCTTCGCG